>RCNC010000552.1_pt1 | contig 23985 bp, 23 predicted proteins | sample 2041301 | NCBI WGS metagenome assembly RCNC01 (sample SAMN09708231, study PRJNA481090) | Marine sediment metagenome, whole genome shotgun sequencing project. | biome: marine sediment; feature: ocean; material: sediment; isolation source: Sewage treatment plant 13A marine sediment (STP13A) ...
GGCTTATATATAAAAAATCGTTGGGTGAAAAGGCAATGGTACTTTTTAAATGCCCTCCCATGGCCATGATTTTTTTTCGGTTTTGGATGCTATTTTAAAAAAATTAGGGGCATGGCCCCTTGAACGTCTAAACAAAACTTTCTTATCAAATTTTGCACTGTATTTTACGACCGAATCATCTTGTGGATGGGCTATTTCCAGGTCATGATGAAAAAAATAATCGGCTATGCCCCCCAATTCCCTTGCGGCAATTTTATTGGAACTTATAATGGGGGAACCGTGGATATTACCACTAGTTGCCACCATGGGCATGTTCACCTCATTGGCCAATAATTGCAATATTCCCGAATAGGGTAGCATCACTCCTAATTGATTTAGATTCGGAGCCAATTGGGTCAAAGCCAGATTGCCCTTATAATTAGTTTTCGGAATAAGGACTATTGGTCTTTTCGTTGAAGTAAGGGTATTTTTTTGCGTATGGGTAAGATCCAGATGCTTTTCCAATAATGCCAAGGAGGGATATAAAATGGCAAACGGCTTGGTAGGACGTTTTTTTCTGATCCTTAATTCCTGAACAACGGTTGGGTTACCGGCATCGCAACACAACAGATAACCTCCTGTATTTTTAATGGCGATAATTTTTCCCTCTTTCAACAATACTGCCATCTTTTTAAAAATATCGGTTTCGGGAATTTTTAGGGATATTCCCTTTGCGTCAGTCAAAAGAATGGTGATACCGCAGCTTGGGCACGAATTGGTCTGTGAATGAAAGCGACGATCTGCAGGATCGGCATATTCATTTTTGCATACCTCACACATCTCAAACTCATCCATACTGGTGTGATTGCGCTCAAATGGAAAGACATTTGTAATGGCCCAACGTGGTCCGCAATTCACACATGTCGTAAAGGGATAACCATACCGTCGGTTTCCTTGATCGGAAATCTCATTTTTGCACGTTTCACAAATAGCAAAGTCTGGAGTAAGGGGCAGGTTGAGTTTACCGCCTTTTTGTGATGGGATGATATTAAAGTTTTCAAATTTTTTGAAATCGATTTCTTGAAAAGTATGGTGATTGATATTTGAAACCTGAGGCGGGTCTTCAATTAATTTTTTATAAAATGAAAGAATGTTTTTTTCTAGGCCCGTGGCGTAAATAATGACTCCCTCTTCATTGTTGGAAACCGTTCCCTTTAAATCAAATTGACGTGCCAATAGATAAACAAACGGACGAAAACCAACGCCCTGAACAGTACCTGAAATTAATATTTTATAAGTCTTGGGCATATTAAAATCCTAAATAGGACGAACCAATTCAATTAAAACCAGCATGTAACGTTTCGGTCAATTTTAAGATCTGTGTGATAGTATTGGGAATGGCTTTTTCTACTTTTGGTGTCAATTCTACAGTCATCGGTGTCATTTCGTTAATCGATACCGTAAATAAATGAATATCGGGTTTCGTTTCCATTAAATAAACCGCTTCGATCATATCCTTTAGCCCCACATCATGTACGCTCAGTGCCGATGGAAAGTCCGAAGCAAATTTTGGACGGATCAATGAAACTGTTCCCTCGTCTTTTCCATCCATGGTAGCATCAATAAAGATAATGGTTTTATAGGCTTCAAAACAACTAAGCAATAAAAATCCACCTGTTCCGCCGTCCAGTATATCCAAATATTCCGGCAAATCCATTTTTGCCATTTGCTGAATAAGATGTACCCCAACACCTTCATCTCCCATTAAGTAATTGCCTACTCCTAAAATCAGGATACTTTTGGATTTGTCTTTCTCAAAAAAGAAAGCATCGCTGCTTATGGCAACCGGAGCTCTTTTTAAATCATTCATCTAAAACTATTTTTCAAAAAGATTGCCCCAAAAGTTATATTATGTTTCTAGCTATTGCGATGCCATAGCTTTTACTGCTTTTGAGGCAATTGTTAAAAACTTACTTATCGATATCTGCGGGGGCCGTATCGGTTTCTTTGGAAGCAATTCGTTCGTCGCGAACAAATTTATACCCTCCGAACATCGATGAAACCTCACCTCTTCCTTCTAGCCAATCATGATAAAACACTAGGTAAACATGGACCAAAGTGAAGAATATAAATCCCCACATAGCAATATGATGTATTTGTCTTACTAAGAAATCACCGCCCATCAAAGGTGAAACCCAGGTAAACAATTTGGGCAGCCACCAGGTTGAAGTATCGGCGTACAAACCAAATCCGGTAACTATCTGAAGCAGTGCCAATAAAAAAAGAGCGATGTAGGATACTGCAGCAACACTGTTATGACCGATACTCACATTTTTTAGGTCTTGCTCCTTTTCATTTTTTAATAGAACATCCACCTTTAGGACATGCTTGAAGTTGTGCCATCTTTTCTTGGAAAATGGCAGAAACGATTTCCAACTTGCAAATTTATTGCCGACAAAAGACCAATAAACTCTCAATATCATATTGAAAAAGAAAAGATAGGCCGCCATAAAATGGATAAACCTAACAACACCAAACGAGTGCAGATCTGTTGCTTCGGCATTTGATAGAATTGCTGGGGGATCTGAAATTATAAACCCTGTTAGTATTAACACAAGTATGCACAATACATTTAACCAATGAAATATTCTAACGGGTAATTCCCAAACCAACACGCGTTTAAAACTTCTTGTTTTCATAATTATTACATCATTAGAATAAACGGCTAAGAACCACAACTTGAGATGTTCTGTACTTGTGAAATATGCTTTCCATGTTCGTCGTACAAGTGAACCGCACATGCAATACATGGGTCGAATGAATGGATGGTCCTAATTATTTCCAAGGGCAATTCCGGATCTGCCACAGGAGTACCTATTAAAGTAGATTCGTAGGCCGATCGTTGTCCGTTCGGATCGCGGGGAGAAGCATTCCATGTAGATGGTACTACTTGTTGGTAGTTTTCAGTCTTGCCATCCTTAATTTTGATCCAATGGGCCAAAGCTCCCCTTGGCGCTTCCGTGAAACCTACCCCTTTGCATTCGCTAGGCCAGGATTCGGGTTCCCAACTATCCATATTGGCCATTCTTTCATCCCCATTCTTGATATTGTTCATCAAACTATCATAAAATTCCATGGTCCAATTGGCCACCAATTGTGTCTCAATTCCCCTAGCTGCAGTTCTACCCAAGGTTGAAAACAAGGCATCGACAGGAACTTCCAAATGTTTCAGAGCTCCATTTACGGCCTCTTGTATTTCTAGGTTGCCCCTACCATATCCCACTAATAATCTGGCTAGTGGTCCTACTTCCATAGGCTTGCCTTTCCATCGAGGGGTTTTTATAAAACTGTATTTTTTCTCAACATCCAAATTTTCATATGGAGGTTTTGGCCCAGTATAGTTGATATTTGTTTCTCCTTCCCAAGGGTGTTTTCCTACTTCGTTTCCATCAGGATAGTCATACCAAGAATTATTGATAAATTCCTCTATATCACCATTTCTATGGTCAACATCGTGAACTTTTGAAAGATCCCTATTTAGAATCACGCCTTGTGGAAACTTAAAATTGGAAATATCGGCATACCCATTGGTCGGGAAATCGCCATAGGACATATAATTGCCAAATCCTTTTCCAATAGCACCCCAATCCTTATAAAAGGAGGCAATCGCCAATAAATCAGGTATATAAACCTGTTCAATGAAAGTTTTGCCTTCTTGGAGCAATTTGCCAACATAAGCCAAGCGTTCGGCATTTAAGCCACCTGGACTTTCAGAATTTATGGCACAAGCCATACCGCCCACCAAATAATTGGGATGTGGATTTTTACCACCAAAAATGGTATGCACCTTAACAATTTCCTTTTGCCATTCAAGGGCTTCTAAATAATGTGCTACACCTAATAAATTAACTTCTGCTGGCAACTTCATTTGGGGATGCCCCCAATAACCGTTGGCAAAAATTCCCAATTGACCACTATCTACAAATTTCTGTATTCGTTTTTGAACATCAGAAAAGTACCCGGGGGAACTTTTGGGCCAATTGGAGATACTTTGTGCAATTTCTGAGGTCTTTTTTGGATCTGCCTTGAGCGCATTGACGACGTCTACCCAGTCCAAGGCATGTAAATGATAAAAATGCACAGCATGATCATGCATGTACAGGGCACCTTCCATAATATTCCTGACCAGTTCCGCATTTTGGGGGACTGCGATTCCCAATGCATCTTCCACGGCCCTGACCGATGAAAGGGCATGAACGGTCGTACAAACTCCACAAGTACGTTGTACAAAGGCCCAAACATCCCTAGGATCTCTACCTTTTACCACGTTTTCGATACCCCTTACCATTGTGCTGGAACTAAAGGCGTCGACTATTATGCCATCTTTGATTTCTGCCTCTATTCTTAAATGCCCTTCTATTCTAGTGATTGGATCAACTACTATTCTATCAGCCATGTTATTTGATTTTGTCCCGACAACTAATGGGATATATTTTCTTCGTTTATTTTACCTCTGGAAGCCATGCTATCTAATTCTTTTCTTTTAGCAATGTTTGCCGCCACGGCATGTACCAGTATGCCTCCGGCTAAGGCACCTGCGGCGACCTTGCCAATGGTGTCGGCATTGCTCTCTATTCCGAAACCAGGCAGATTGGTCAATCTTTCATAGAATGGGCCATTGTCCCAGAAGTCTTCTTCACTGCATCCGATGCAACCGTGGCCTGATTGTATCGGGTAACTCACACCATTGTTCCATTTAATAGTCCCGCAAGAATTATAGGTCATGGGACCTTTACATCCTACTTTGTACAAGCAGTAGCCATCCTTGGCGTTTTGATCGTCAAAAGTTTCAGCAAATAATCCAGCATCGTAATAGGGGCGTCTGTAACAACTGTCATGAACACGTTTTGAATAAAATGCTTTAGGCCTGCCCAATCGGTCTAATTCAGGCAAACGACCAAAGGCAACCACGTGTACTATAATACCGGCCATAACCTCTCCTATGGGCGGACAGCCTGGAACCCTGATAATGGGTTTGTTCTTAATGATCTTATGAATGGGCGTAGCATCGGTAGGGTTTGGTTTTGCTGCTTGCACGCACCCATTGGATGCACAACTGCCCCAAGCGATAATTGCTTTTGCCCCTTCTGCGGCCTCAATGAGGATGTCCTTGGCCGATCTACCTCCGATACAGCAATAATTGCCGTCAGCACCTAAGGGAACAGAGCCTTCAACACAAAGAATGTATTCGCCTTTGTATTTTTCCATGGTGGCATGTTTTGCCGCTTCGGCCTGATGACCTGATGCTGCCATCAAGGTCAAAGTATAGTCCAATGAAATCTTATCCAAGATAATGTCGGCAACAATAGGGTGATCAGATCTAATAAAAGATTCGCTGCAACAGGTACATTCTTGAAAATGTTCCCAAATTACGGGTAAACGATAAGTCGTTTCGAGCGATTTTGCAACTTGTCCAATCAATGAAGTTTCCACTCCCATATAGGCCGCTATATAAGTGGCGAATTTCATGAAATCACGACGGCTGTATCCTTGTTTTATTATACTTTCATAATACGTTTCTTTTACTTCTTTTTTGGTTGCCATAATTGAGTTAGATTTAAAAAAGACCCTACCGCTATCATTTAATTTTGATAATATTGCCGCAGAAAATATAAAATCATAATGATAGAAAACATGACTTTCATCATGTTTTTAATAAAAAATTATAATTAAAATTATGAATTTACCATCTATATGTTAATAAAATTGCGATATCGGTATGCATGAATTATCAGTGGCTTTAGGTATTGTCAGAATTGCTGAAAACGAAATGGCAAAGGTGAACGCCAATGAAGTGGAACTGATTGAACTTGAAATAGGCACTTTGGCCGGAATCGAGTTTGAATCATTGGATTTTGTTTGGCCCTCCGCGGTAAAGGGTACGGTTTTGGAAAAAGCGGAAAAACGTATAAAAAAAATTCCTGCCAAAGCACGATGTGGAGATTGTGAAAGGATTTATCCCATTCAATTTATTTATGATAATTGTCCAGATTGCGGAAGTTTTCTCAAGAGCATAGTACAAGGTAAAGAGCTGCGCGTAATTAGTTTAGAAACGTTTTAAAAAACTCCTTGTCATTCCTGAGTAAATACCTGTTACGCGGGTATAATACTTCGTTTTCAGGGTAAAACAGCATTTATTTTTCCGAATAATTATTTTCATTATATGACATCTGTCATAATTCTAGGCCTAATTCTATGATAAATTTGTTAGATAATCAAATTTTCTGAGTTATGGTAGCAGCGACAAAAGTAGATCGAAGCCGTTTAATGGATGTCATCTGGGGCATTCAGCGTAAAAAAAGATTTATCGGGCATGACGATATAACAAAAATTGCACAAGAATTCGAAATGTCTAGAATGGAACTCGAAGGGGTCATCACCTTTTACCATTTTTATCACAGAACACATTCGGGTAATTTCACCATCTATCTAAACGATTCCATAATCTCTCAATTTGCGGGAAGAAAACCTGTATTAAATGCATTTGAGGAAGCGATTGGCGTAAAATTGGGGAATGTTACCGAAGACAAAATGTTTGGTTTATTTAAAACTCCTTGTATTGGGTTGAGTGACCAGGAACCTTCTTGTTTAATTAATTTCAGACCATTTATCGACTTGACGCCTGAAAAGGTTTTTGATATTATTTCAAAATTAAAGGCCGGTAAAATGCCGTACGAGATATGTGACATACCTAAAAGTAAGATACAGTATACACCTGTTGAGGACAGAACGATATTCTTTAAGCCTTATAAAAAGTTCTCATCGCTATCCCAATTAGAAGATTACAACCCTGAAGAAGTGCTTGAATTGGTTAAGAAATCAAAATTAACCGGACGGGGAGGTGCATTTTTCCCAACTGGCCTCAAATGGCAGTTCTGTCGCAGAAACAAGGCAGATATGAAGTATGTTATTTGTAATGCGGATGAGGGAGAACCCGGGACATTTAAAGATCGTGTCTTATTGGAAGAACATCCCGAGTTATTAATCGAAGGGATGATTTTTGCTGCCTATGCTATTGGAGCAGCCAAAGGTGCAATTTATTTGAGGGCAGAATATATGTATTTGAAAGACCCCCTTGAACAATTGTTAGCTGAGTACCGGAAAAATGGATATCTAGGCAAAAATTTAAAGGCAAAAATACCATTTGATTTCGATATGTATATCCATATGGGCGCAGGGGCTTACGTGTGTGGAGAAGAAACTGCATTGATCCATTCAATGGAAGGGAAAAGAGGAGAACCCGGAACCAGGGAATATTTTCCTGTAGATAGAGGATACAAAGGGAAACCTACTGTTGTAAATAATGTGGAAACTCTATGTGCGGTTCCAAGAATATTAGAAATAGGACTGGATAAATATTTGACCCTTGGAACCAATTTAACCCCTGGAACAAAGCTTCTTAGCGTATCGGGCGATTGCACAAAGCCGGGGCTGTACGAAATAGAATGGGGAATGAAACTCAAAGATTTTTTAGACTTGATCGGGGCAAAAAATCCAACTTTTATTTTATTTAACGGATTTGCTGGTGAATGTCTGTCCTCGGCCGACTTTGACAGGGAAATCTCAGGCGAAAACCTATTAGCCGATCACATTCAGTACTATTTTAAAGACTCTATTGATTATTCGCGGAAAATGAGCGGTATAGGTTTAAGAAGCGGAGGATCATTTATGGTTTTTGACAAAGACAGAGACCTCGTTAAAGTTTTAAAAAATATCGCTGACTTTTTTGTTGCAGAATCATGCGGAATATGTGTCCCATGTAGAACCGGCAATTTTTTATTGAATAAAAAGATCAATAAACTCATTTTGGGGCATGCGGAGCGAAAAGACTTGGAGGATATTAAAGACTGGAGCAAAATTATCAAGACAACCAGTCGTTGCGGATTGGGTAAAATGTCATCCACCGCATTAAACGATGCTATACTAAAGTTTCCTCAGGTTTTTGAAAAACGGCTGTCAGACAATACAGATTTCAATCAGTCATTTAATTTAGAAGACGCCACTGCAGAGTACGACAGAATCATTAATGAAATGACCTCCGATTATGAATAATTTAGTAAACCTTACAATTGATGGAAAAACCATCCAGGCTGAATCAGGGAAAAACCTTGTTGACGTTGCCAAACAAAATGGTATATACATACCTACCCTATGTTATTTCAGGAATCTCAATCCGCTGGGTACTTGCAGAATTTGCACCGTTAAGGTCAATGGAAAAGATACGACAGGCTGCACTGTTAAGGTAGCCGAAAACATGGATATTGAAGTAAATACCGCGGAACTCTTGGATAACCGTAAAGCGATCATCGAAATGCTTTATGCCGAAGGCAATCATTTTTGTCCTTCCTGTGAGAAAAGCGGCAATTGTGACATGCAAAATCACGCCTATGATATGGGGCTTACGGTAACACGGTATCCGCATGTATTTAGTGATAAAATAGTAGATTTTACTCCTAAACGTATGATTATGGAATCTAACCGTTGCATATTGTGCAAACGTTGTGTTGAGGAAGTGAAGACCAAAGAGGGCCGGGATGTTTTTTCCTTTGTACAAAGAGGGATAAATACGCGAGTAAAAATCGATTATGAGTTAGAGCAAGAACTAAGCGAATCAGAAGCTTTAAGAGCAATGAATCTCTGTCCCGTAGGTGCTATTCTAGTAAAAGGGATGATACAGGAACAACCCTTCGGAGAGCGTAAATATGACCTGTTGGGTAAAGACATTAAACCTGTCGTAAAAAACATTAATTTACATAAAAAAGAAAATGAAAAATTCATAGTTGCTACGACTTCACTAGCGGGCTGTTTTGGTTGCCATATGTCTTTATTGGATATAGATACGGAGTTATTGGATATCCTTGAAATCGTAGAATTTAACAAATCGCCCTTGACTGATATTAAAAAATTTTCCAAGCGCTGTCATATTGGTCTTATAGAAGGCGGATGCTCTAATTCTGAGAACGTGCATGTGTTAAGGGAATTCCGTAAACAATGTGATATTCTAGTGGGTTTTGGCGAATGCGCTATTATGGGAGGTATTCCGGCGATGCGAAACTTTGTACCGCTACAGGAATGCCTTGAAGAAGCCTATCTTAATGGGGTAACCACAGAGATTGGTGCAGACGTGGTTCCTGGGCATGAGGATATTCCAAAATTGTTGAACAATGTATATCCGTGTAACGAAGTCGTAAAGATAGATTATTATATTCCGGGTTGTCCGCCCAACGCACAACATATCTGGAAAGTAGTTAAAAGCATCTTATTGGGTGAGGAGTTTTCCATTACCCATGATGAATTTAAATATGATTAATAAGAAATAGTAATTGATCAGAATTTGGAATTTAAATAGGTGCTATCACACAATAGATTTATAAAAAAGGGATCAATCGAAATAATATATTGATTATGTCACAAAAATTAGTAATAGATCCAGTAACCAGAGTTGAAGGACATGGTAAGGTCACAGTTCATTTGGATGATAAAAATAATGTGAAAGATGCTTTTTTTCACGTTGTTGAGTTTCGTGGTTTTGAACGCTTTATTCAGGGTCATCCCTATTGGGAAGCTCCTGTATTGGTACAACGCTTATGTGGCATATGTCCCGTAAGTCATCATTTAGCAGCCGCTAAAGCCATTGACCAGATCGTAGGATTGGATCCAGAGGATCTTTCATTGCCTGCCCAAAAGATAAGAAAGCTGTTGCATTTCGGACAAGTGTTTCAATCACATGCTTTGCATTTCTTTTATTTAGCATCGCCTGACTTGCTGTTCGGTTACGATGCCGATCCGCTAAAAAGAAACATAGTGGGCGTAGCAATGGAATATCCGTCATTAGCCAAAAAGGGAATCTTGATGCGCAAATTTGGGCAGGAGATCATAAAATTGGTGGCGGGAAAACGCATTCATGGTATTTCAACAACACCTGGTGGCGTACATAAGAAAATTACGGTGAAGGAGCGCAGTTATTTTCTTGATGGTAAAGACATCCCATCGATTGATACCATGATCGACTGGTCTGTAGAGATTATTGATTTTATTAAAGAATACCACCAAAAAAATAAACACTTTTTAGACACTTTTGCTAATTATCCATCCGGGCATTTAGGCTTGGTCAATAAACAAAATGGATTTTTGGAACTATATGATGGCAATCTAAGAGCCACCGATGCCGAGGGTAATATTACCTTGGATGACGTCCCAGACGTCGATTATAATCAGCACTTTTATGAAGGTGTTGAAAAGTGGTCGTATTTAAAATTCCCCTACCTCAAGCATATAGGAAGGGAAAAAGGATGGAATAGGGTAGGACCACTTGCGCGAATTAACATATGCGATGGAATAGAAACACCATTGGCGGAGCAAGAACGCAAAGAATTTAAAGCCGCTACCAATGGCAAGATCAATAATATGACCATGTACACACATTGGGCAAGATTGATAGAGATCCTATACTCTGCAGAAATGATGAAAAACCTTCTGGAAGACGATGATATTTTAAGTAATGATCTTGTACGAAAAGGTAAGCGAAGAAACGAAGGCATCGGAATTATAGAAGCACCACGCGGTACACTAATTCACCATTATGAAGTAGATGATAAAGATCGCATTACGCGATGTAATCTCATTGTGTCCACTACACATAATAATGAAGCAATGAACCAAGCTGTTAGGTGGGTGGCCCAAAATGAAATAAGCGGTAAGCCAAAAATAACCGAAGCTATGATGAATCAAATAGAAGTTGCCATAAGGGCCTATGACCCATGTCTAAGCTGTGCAACACATGCAATGGGACAAATGCCCTTAGAACTAACTATATATGATCAATACGGAAATATATTGGATGAAAGAGTACGGCAGTAAGATATTGATAATTGGCATAGGCAATTGCGGACGAACCGATGATGGTTTAGGTTGGGCTTTTATTGATAAAATAAAAGAATATTTACCTGAAAATTTTGACTGTGAATACAAATATCAACTACAAGTAGAAGATGCCGAGTTAATTTCACATTATAATGAAGTTTACTTTGTTGATGCCCATAAAGAACAATTTGAAAAGGGGTTTACATGGGGTGAAGGTACCCCCAAAGCAACCCATAGTTTTAGCACCCATGAATTGGATCCAGGAACTGTTTTGTACTTGGCAAAAAATATCTATAACAAACTACCCAAATCGTATATTTTAGGAATTTCGGGCTTAAGTTTTCAATTAAAAATTGGTCTTTCCGATAAGGCAAAAATAAACCTATCGAATGCGTTGGATTTCTTTAATGAAAAAATACTAAATTTAGTAATTTAAAATACAAAGGTTATGTGCGGTACTTGCGGTTGCGGAAGTGAAGAGAACGGTGTGCGAATTTTAAGCCCGTTGGAAAATAAAGGTCATCAGCACCATATGCATGATCAGGAACATGGACATCCCCATGGTCATACACACGATCATGACCACCATCATCACGAACAGGGTCATACCCATGATCATGACCACCACCATCATCATAAAACTGTTTTAGAGGTTGAGCAGGACATTTTGCAGCATAATGATGTTATGGCCGCACGAAATCGGGGCTACTTTGACGCAAAAAATATTTTTGCGTTAAACCTGGTAAGTTCGCCCGGTTCGGGAAAGACCGCCTTACTGGAATGTACATTGCAAGATTTGAAAAAGCAGATTTCATTTTATGTTATTGAAGGTGATCAGCAAACTTTAAATGATGCCGACCGCATTGCGGCAATTGAAATACCAGTGATACAAATAAATACAGGGAAAGGGTGTCATTTGGAAAGTGATATGGTTTATGAGGCGGTTAAGAAATTGGATATTCAGGATAATTCGGTATTGATGATCGAGAACGTAGGGAATCTTGTTTGCCCGTCAATGTTTGATCTGGGCGAATCAAAAAGGATTGTAATCATCAGTACTACTGAAGGAGTTGACAAACCAATTAAGTATCCCGATATGTTCCATAGCTCTGATGTTTGTATCATCAATAAAATGGATTTATTACCTTATTTGGACATTGATATTGAGGAGCTCAAGGAAAACGCACTCAAGATTAATCCGAAACTTGAAATTTTTGAAATTTCCGCAACCAAAGGAGAAGGACTCGAAGCTTGGTACAAATGGCTAAGGGACAACATTAAATCATAAGAACCATAATAAAATCCAATCGTAAATGTGCCTATGTATTCCTGGAAAGTTGATTGAAATAACCTCCCAACTGGACGAAACATTTCGTGTGGGCAAGGTTTCTTTTGACGGCGTGGTAAAAAAAGTCAGTCTTGCTTTGGTGCCAGAGGCAAAGGTCAATGATTATGTCATGGTCCATGTTGGTGCTGCGATCAGTGTGGTCGATGAGGAGGAAGCAAAGAAGACATTTGCCATATTGCGGCAATTGGATGAACTGAATGATCTGGAAGCTCCGGATATCAATTAATTAAATCCTTAAACCGTTGCCTTATTTTGAACTTTCGAAGGATGAAATTACCTTTCCCCCAGCTTATTTTGGAGATTTGGATGGTTTAGTGGCCGTGGGTGGCGACATGTCCATAGAGCGATTACTATTGGCTTACAATAGTGGCATTTACTATTGGCATTATCCCTTAAAACATATAAAATGGTGGTCCCCTGATCCAAGAATTGTTCTAATGATTGATTCATTTGAGCTTTCTGAAAACCGACTCGACAAATTACAGGATGAACTTACGGTGAGCATCAACAACAACTTTGAAAAAGTACTCCGTTTATGCCAGCAGGTTTATAATATTCAGGATAGCATGAGTAATGAATGGTTATCGGAGCGTGCTGTTCGTTCTTTTCTGGAATTGCATAAAAAGGGCTTCGCCCATTCAGTGGAAATATGGAAAGAAGACCAATTGGTAGGCGGATTATTCGGTGTGGCTATTGGAAAACTCTTTTTTGGTGAATATCTGGTTTCAAGTGTTGAAAATGCCGATGAATTGGCCCTGTTGTATTTGGTGGGAAAATTGAAGGAAAAGGAATTTGAACTATTGGATATGCAGAAAGAAACAGTTTTTTTCGAGGGTGTTGCATTCGATGAACTTTCACGAATAGAGTATGTTGCCGTGTGCAAGGAAAATGCCGAGAAATATGTCAATACCATTGTTGAACTGTAAGTTTTAAAGAACAAAACCATGAGTCTTACATTTGAAGAACAAATAAATAATGCCAATATATTTTTGCAGGAGAATGAATTGGAAAAATCAATTGGACACTATGAGGATGCCTTGAAATTGGCATCGACAACCAAGCAGAGAATTGACCTTCATAATGTATTGGGTAAATTGTACCAGAGAACAAGAAACCCCCAAAAAGCAATAACTACTTTTTCCACCTCCTTAAAGCTTTATGAAGATTTCCCAAAAAATGACATCTTATCGGATAAAGCTTCCGTATTTAATAATCTGGCGGCTGTTTATTTGGAAACAGATTTTGATTTGGCCATAGAAAATTATAAACAAGCCCTTAAAATTTATTTAACCATTACGGAATTGGGTAATAAGGAATTTTATCCCCATTTGGCTAATACCAATTTCGCCTTGGCCGAGGCCTACTCCAAAAAAACAGATGTTTACAATGCCAAAAAACACTTTAAGGCTGCCATTAAATTATATGATCAGTTACCTGATCGATCGGCAAATGAACTAAAGGCCAATGCACTTTATCATTTGGGCAACATATACACCGAGGAATTTAATGTATTCGATGCCAAGTTGAATTACACCAAAGCATTGGTACAGTTCCAAGATTTGTCCTTAAAAGATGAAAAGGCGTTCGCCCCTTTTTTGGCTGCCGTTTATAATAATTTAGGGGTTACTTATAAATCTATGGGCGAACATCAAAAAGCTCTTGGGAATTATGAAGAAGCTTTAAAGTTATATCAGAATTTGGCCGACAACAATGAGTTGTTCTTGCCCTACGTCGCCGCAACTAACAATGGTTTGAGTATCCTATATGCTGAATTAAAGAACTATGATAAAGCCATTGAATATAGTGGTAAGACCATTGCTATTTACAATAGCTTAGCGGATGCCAATCCCGGGGAATACACGCACTATTTGGCCACTTCGCTGCATAATTCAGGACTATTTGGTTTTGAACTCAGAAAACTGGAGTTGGCCGAAGAATATTTTGATCAAGCATTGACCATTCGAAGAAGTTTGGCCTTGAAACAGCCGGATGCCTTCGATGCTGACTTTTGTACCACTGCCTTAAATTTGGTTGAATTATATCAAACTAAAATGGAAATCAAAGTTGACGTAGACCTTAAGGCCAAGTGCCTGGAATTGCTTAATGATGTGGACGGGCGATTGCAAAGACAAGATGAAAACCGACCCGTTTTAAAGAGTATGAAAAGCGATTGTAGGTACTATTTGGATTATTTCACCAGGATGGGCACTGACTAGTTAAGAATAATCTGTTTTTATTGGTAAGTAAACAATGAACCCCAACATACATTGGGGTTCATTGTTTATACGGACTTTTGTTAAGTATTATTATTCTTCAGTGTGTGGCTAAATAAAAAGGAGATGGGTTCCTTCCTGATCCGCACGACTATAGAAATCACCGATTGTTATGATGTCATCCAATTGATCGATTAAATCTTCTCTCTTTAGATGGAACATATCTACTGCCAATTTGCAGCCCCAAAGTTTACATCCAGAATCCGAAAGAATTTCCAAAAATTCACCTATAGGCGGCATATCCAATTTTTCCATTTCTTTTTTCATCATTTTTGTGGCAAATGCTTCAACACCTGGTAAACCGCCCAACATGGTGGGCATGTGCATAGCAGGATTACCTACAGTTGCTACATGTAAATGTTCAAGCTTCTTTTTTTGAATTGCTTCCAATCCAAAAAATGTAAAGAATATTTCGGATTCAATACCTTCCATTCGGGCTCCGTTGGCCATTACAAAGGCCGCATACGCATTTTCAATGGTTGCTTTTGAAAGTATGAAAAGCATTTTTTTTACTTTGGTCTTTCCCATGATTTTATGATTTTTTCAATTTTAATTAATGTTATTAAATACAACTTTTAGGTTTTGGTACACCCGCAATTTTTGTTGAAACTTTTAAAGGTCCACCTGGAAATAGTGCGTAGAATTCTTTTATGTTCAACACACCACTTTTTTTTATGCCCCTTATCGAGAGGGCCACTTCTTTTTTAACTTGTTCTTGGATCCATGTAAGTACTTCCCAATGTCTATCTGTTAACTCAATTCCTTCTTTTTTTGCTATTTCAATAGCAATTTCTTTATTCCATTGAGATACGTCAGTTAAATATCCATCTTCTGTTACATCTAACCTGATCCCTGCTATGTTCAAATCCATAATTTTTATTTTTTGTGTTTTTAATTTATACGTGTTGTTTTTCAGCTTTTATGTCAAAAATCTTTCCTTTAAAACTCATGTTTCTAGAAACGAAAGGAATTGAAATTCCTTTTAACAACATATTCCAATATACCCATCTGAATGCCAATTTGCCCCAGTGATTGAAAACGCTTTCTTTCAATAATTTTAGAGGTCCTATCCCAGCGAATGGAAATGTGCCGTGAACTGGCTCCTGGTCATAATTGAAGTCAATCAATAAGGCCTTATTGTTTCCTGTTTCTATAAAGCAATTGGCATGACCATCAAACTCTTCTTTCAATTTATAGCCTTTTGTGAATAGTATAATATTATCTGTTAATGTTTCTGCCTGAAAATGAGCTACAGAACCAGCTTTGGATGCCGGAACATTGGTAGCATCTCCTATCACAAAAATATTTTCATGTTCTTTTGATTGCAGCGTATGCTTGTGGGTTGGCACAAAATTCAAATCATCTCCCATTCCCGATTTTTCAATAACCTCATCGCCCATATTTGTAGGTATAGTAACCAATAGATCAAAAGGAACTTCTTTATCAGCGTAATCAATTATTGCTTTTTTGTCGTTATCGACTCTTTCAATGGCAAAATCAGTTTCAATATTTATTTTCTTTTCGACCAAAAGATAATTTAGGGCAGTAGTACAGGTTGGTTTTGTAAATGCTCCGGAAAGCGGCGTTACATAGGTAATTTCAACCTTGTCCCTCATTCCTTTTTTACGGAAATAGGAATCTGCCAAAAAGGTGAATTCCAATGGTGCGACAGGACATTTAATTGGCATTTCGGTTATATGAACAACCAATTTGCCTCCCTCCCAATCACGTAATTTATTGCGTAAAGCAAGAGCACCTTCATAGGTATAAAAATCGAAGATGTCTTTTTGCCATAGGGGGCCTAATAAGCCTTCTGTTTCATCTGGAGCGATTTTAGAACCGGTAGCAACTATTAAAACATCATAATCCAATGTCTCATCTTCCAATTTCACTTTATTATCTTCAGGGAATATTTGCTCTATTTTCTTTTGTACATAATTGACACCTTTGGGGATGAATTTATTTCCTGTTTTTTTTACTTGTTCTTCTGAATACATATCAAAAGGAAGAAATAGAAAACCAGGTTGGTAGTAGTGCGTTTTATATTGATCAACAATGGTTATTTTCCAATCTTTTTTTGGCAATTTTTTTATCAAATGATTAGCCATCATTGTTCCCGAAGTACCTGCACCTAATATTACTAGATTTTTCATTATGCCTTCAATTAGAATTGAGTATTAAGCCGTAGCAATACTTTTAAATTAGTATGTGTAAAATTATCAAGCAATAGAGCCGTATTTCATGACATTTGTCATATTGCTTCATACTTTTTGTAACATTTGTTACAAAAAGTATTTTCTATATGACTGAAAAACAACTATTTAAATATTTTCTATATTCTAAATCACTAGGAAATAATGAACTCAGCACGCATAAGGTCATTATAAAATGTATCTATGATAAATGTCATAAAACTTCAAATGATTCGACAATAATTTTGTAGTGTTTTTAAGTATTAAATCAATTACGTAGGAAGCTTATACTATCAATAATAATAGGTATGGTTTCTGAAATTAAAAAAATCAAATAATCATGAGAAAAACAATTCTAAATTTATCGTTTCTAATTTTTGCGACCGCTGCTTTAGCGCAATCGGGTCACATTATGCAGGGTGTTGGTGCTGTTAATATGTCAATGGGTGGAGCGGCAACGGCGCAACCTTTGGATATTTCCGGGGCCATGCAATGGAACCCGGCTACAATCTCAACTTTTGATGATAAAATCATTAAATTTGATATTGGTTTGTTCTTTTCGTCTCCTGAATTATCTTCTTCTTTACCAGCTGGAATGTTAGGACCTGGCGCTCCTGCGGTTAGTGGAACAACAGAAGATGATAGAGGTGTATCGCCTATGCCAGCATTGGCAATGGTTTGGGGAAAGGAAGGTAGCAAACATACTTTTGGTGCCTCTGCTTTTGGAATCAGTGGATTTGGAGTTACATTTCCTGAAGAAGCAAATAACCCGTTAAATGGAAGTTTCAATCCGATGGAAAGTTCAAATCCAATTAACTATCCACAAGCAGCTAGGGGATTTGGTCATGTAGAATCCGATTATATGTTATTACAAATAGGGTTTACTTGGGCCTATGAATTATCTGATCAATTCTCAATAGGTATAGAGCCTACTTTTAATTATGGGGCTTTAGAATTAGCACCTAACCCTTTGGCTACTCCAAGTCAAATTTTAGGATATCCAACTAGTGATAATGCGTCTACAACTGGTTTTGGTGCGCAATTTGGTTTATTCTTTGACTCAGGAACTGGTTTTAAAGCTGGTGCATCTTACAAAACCGCTCAAAAATTCAGCGAATTGGAATTCGATAGTAAATATTTAGACGGTTCAGCCGCTCCTGTTGTTAAATTTCAAATGGATTATCCTTCAATTTTATCATTTGGTTTAGGGTATTCTAATGATGCATTTGATCTAGCTTTAGATTATAGAATGGTAGATTATGAAAATACAGATGGTTTTGAGGCAAGTGGATGGACAATAGCTGAAAGTGGACCTTTTACTGGATTCCCTACAGGATCAGTAAATGGATTTGGATGGGAAAACATCTCAATTATTTCTGCTGGTTTACAATATAAAGGGGTAGATAAATTACCTTTACGTGTTGGTTATACTTATAGTTCGAACCCTATTAATGAAGATTTAGCATTTTTCTCTGTTCCTGCAACAGCTATTATTAAAAATGCCTTCCAATTTGGATTTAGTTATGTAATAGATGACACTTGGAAACTTGACGCTGTTTATCATTACGGTACAAGTGGTGACGCTACATCTGGGCAATTATTAAATCCAACTCCTGATCAAGATTTTAATATGGATGGTTTCCCTGATGGACCTTGGAATGCAAGTACTAATCCATTAGGAGCTATTCCTGGAAGTGAGGTATCTTACGATATGACAACATCTATGATTCAGTTTGGTGTGAGTTATACTTTTAACAAATAACATATAAACAAAAACTAGACGGCAAGAATTAATTAACGGGGGCAAACGCCCCCGTTAATATTTATTAAAACTTGTATTGCACAAAGGCAGATAAGTTTCTTCCTGGATCATTTATTGGTATTCTGCCAAAATCTGCCTGATTGTTGAAAGAGAAATTCAAATGGTTATGATAAGTCTCATCAAAGACATTTAATACAGCTATTCCTAAAGTTAGATTCTTGATAGGAACAACCCCTAATCGAATATCCATTACTTCATAGCTTGGTGTTGAAGTCTCACCAAATGACTCTGAAATATTATCCTGTTTTGATGTTAAGGTATAATGCACGTTTGCCCAAAACTTCTCTTTCTCAAAACCAAGTTTAAATCTTGTAGTTAAAGGTGGTACAAGGGGCAAGGATTCGTTTAAATCCTTGTTCTTGGCATATACATAAGCCAATTCTGTGGTAAAATTAAAGTTGTTTAGAAAATCAACTCCTGCAGATATTTCAAACCCTGTTTTGTAGGCCCTATCCAAATTTCTAAAAACCTTAGGATTCACAGGTTGTCGTGTTGGCATGAACTTGCGGGTTTGGGTTTCATCGATTACCGCTACGATATAATTTTCATATAAGGAATAGTAGAAGGATGAACTATAATTGAATCGATCAGGAGAAGTATCAGTAAAAGGAAGTTTGCCTTTAAATCCAATTTCAAATTGATTATTGACTTCTGCGTCCAAATTAGGATTGCCAATATATTCGTAGGCATCTTGTCCCACGGTAAAATGGTTTATGACACGCTCGGTCATGTTCGCTGAGCGTACACCTCTTCCATAAGCGACCTCCATCACAAATTGATTGTTCGGGGCATATTTGAAGGAAACAGTACCACTTATATTATGCTCGGTTCTTTTATCCAAATCTGGATATAATGCGGCGAAATCAGCTTCAGGATCCTTTATTTCAGATGATACCAAATCATAGCGCAATCCGGTTGTTAGGACTGTGTTTTCCGTCAAAGGATATTTTCCTTCAGCAAAAAGACCAATGTCATTTATGTAGGAGTCTTGCCACACTTTGTCAATAAACTTCATCGGAGTTGGTAATGGTCCCATCATATTACGCTTTACAAGTCGGGTACGTTCCCCGTCTCTGGCGATATGCATGGCATCAATTCCTGTAAAGAGGGTGAATTTTTCACTGGGTTTTAGCTTGAATTCGATTTTACCCCCTGCTGTAGTTGCATTGATGGCAGATACCGCATCCGTCATCATAAAACTAGGCCTGTTGGCATTGCTCATGATGTGATCTACATAACTATAATATAGTTTTGCATCGACATTCTTAAGCGTACCATTTAAACCGGTAAGTTTATAATCCAAAGAAAGAATACTACTATCATCTAAATCAGTATCCATTGGTAATCCTGCGTGAAGCACATCCCTCCCGAAAGATTGTCTCCAATGGGCCTGTAAGCGCTGGTTTGGAGTAAAATTAAGACCTACTTTAATACCATAATCCAAACTTCTAAAAGAGGAGGGTACTTCCGTTCCATCACCATCTTCATAATTACCGAAATCCCTAAAACCAACATTCCCGGTAATATCATATTTTTCGGTAACCTGTTGTAATCGGGCCATAGATACCAATGAACCACCGTTACTTTCGTATCCTGCATGAACGCTACCACTTAACCCATAATCACTGGCGTCCGGAACTTGGGTCACCATATTTACGATGCCACCAAAGGTAGCGCCATAACGCACTGTATAAGGGCCTTTTATTATTTCTATTTTTTCAATTTCCTCTGGTATAACATGCGTGGTAATGGGGTCCATTCTGTTGGGACAGGCATGCATGGCCTTGGTTCCGCCATCAAACTGAACATTCAATTGTTCATAATGTGAAGCCCTAAAACTAGGGTCATTGGCATAATTACCACGTTTGATCAGTGAGAACCCATTAACATCACTAAAAAGGTCTGCAACGTTTCTTGGTTGCACGATCTTTTTTACATAGTCGTTGGTCTCGACAGTAAAAACCGGATCGGTTTTTGAATCACCGGTTACCATAACACCTGAAATAGTTATAGGTGCCTCTTCAAGTAAAAAGGAAACTCTTGTTTCTTGGGGTTTAACGAATTTTTTGATGGTTTTAAAACCTAGGTAAGAAACAGTAAGGTTTACCCCGTTTTCAGGAATATTCAATTCAAAATATCCATCAACATCTGAATATGTAATTACTTTGGTATTTACATATATATGGGCTTCTTGGACGGGAGTATTATTTTGTTGGTCTAAAACTTGACCTCTGAAATTTTGCGCATTTGAGTAGTGACTGGCTAATATGCCAACAGCCACCAATAGGTGTTTTAAATTCATTATTGAATCTTTAAATTATACGTTGAAATAGGGCTGAACCTTAAGATTGGAATGATTCAGCGAAAAAATGGAAGGGCTTCTAAATTTGGGGTGGTTGTATTTCTTTTAGAACCAGACTAAAACAATACAGATTGGCGTATTCGTCGATAGTAAAAGATTTATCTGTTTTTACTGAAAAATCAATTTGCATACTTGATTCCAAAAACAAAACGGTTTCTGTTTTTAAAAGATCAAGATTAATAGGGGGTGTATCATCACTTGATTCTTGCAGAAGTATTTTTGACAGTGCACATTTCCCGTCGCATTGCAGTTTTGGTTTGTCTTTGTTTTCACAAAAACGCTCTACGAAATCTTCAGTAAACAAAGCGTAATATCCTATGGTTCCTGCAATCTTTAAGCTACTGGTCAAAGTAATGACCAAGAATAAAATTGAAATAATAAGACTGCATTTTTTCACGCCACAAAACTATTATCATCTTTTTGTAAAAAAACTGACATTTATCATGTATTTAGCTCCTCAATTATTATTAGATTTGTCACAATTAAAGACAAAAACATCTTTAATTTTTTTTATGTAAAACCTTTTAAAATCAACTAAACATGTTATCCAAAAAACAAGCAAGAGCTTTCTTTCTGGGAGGAACATTGGTAACCTTTCTCATTTTTATTGGGCTTACCGTGTATTCCTTTAGCGTAGAAAATGATCAGACCAATCACGAGAACATAACTGAGGCCGTGGTTAGAGGAAAAAAAATATGGGAATCGAACAATTGTATGGGTTGTCATACCATTCTCGGTGAAGGGGCATATTACGCACCTGAGCTTACCAAAGTAGTAGATCGTTTGAATATGAAGTACGATGGACAAGGAGAAGAAGTAATAAAAAGCATTTTAATGTCTCCAGTTCCCTGGCAACCCAACGGTAGAAAAATGGTCGCCTATGAAATGACCGAACAAGAAGCAGCTGACATGGTTGAATTTTTCAAGTGGATCGGTGAAATTGATTTGAATGGATTTGAAAGAATTGTATCACCATTAGCTAAAGAGGAAAATAACAACTAAACCAAATAATCATGAAATATAAATCACAAAAAGTAGCCTATTGGTTCTTTGCATTATCGATGCTTTTATTGGTATTGCAATTGGTCTATGGCTTTGTAATGGGCTTTGCCCGAATAGGCTTTGATAATTTACACGAAATTATTCCCTTTAACACTGCGCGGGCAGTACATACTAATTTATTGGTAGTTTGGTTGCTCTCTGGTTTTATGGGGGCAGCATATTATATAATTCCTGAAGAGGCCCAGCGCGAGTTGGTAAACGTGAAACTAGCTTATGTACAATTAATCAGTTTAGCCCTTGTTGGAGTGGCTGCTATTGTTGGTTATCATTTTAATTATTGGGAAGGTAGAAAATTCTTGGAAATTCCAAGACCATTGGATTACTTGTTGGTAATTAATGTGTTACTGTTTCTGGGGTTGATTCTGGTCACCTTGTTCAAAGGTAAACGGCGAACCACAACAGCTTTGGTGCTGTCCATGGGACTTTTGTTCGCAGCATTATTGTATTTACCTGGTATGTTGCCTTTTGACAGTCAAGTAACCGATTCTTTTTTCCGCTGGTGGGTTGTTCACCTATGGGTAGAAGGTGTTTGGGAGTTGATTATGGGAGGTATTTTATCTTTCCTATTGATTAAGTTAACAGGTGTTGATAGAGAGGTTATTGAAAAATGGCTTTATGTAATTGTAGGCCTTACATTCCTTTCAGGAGTCTTGGGTACAGGACACCATTACTATTACATTGGTGTAAACAAAATTTGGTTAATCGTTGGTGGAATATTTTCAGCCTTGGAACCATTGGCATTCTTGGCCATGGCTTTATTCGCAGTGAATATGTACAGAAAAGGGGAGAAAAAACATCCAAATAAATTGGCTTTGTACTGGACATTAGGGGCTGCCATTGTTTCTTTTGTTGGAGCTGGTCTTTTAGGGTTTGCACACACTTTACCACAAACCAATTTATATACGCACGGTACTTTGGTGACTGCAATGCATGCGCATTTGGCATTCTGGGGTGCTTATGGTATGATTGTATTGGCAATCATAAGTTATAGTCTGCCTAATATGACAGGTAGAAAATTATACACGAGCTCTACAGGTAGAGCGGCATTTTGGCTTTCTAACATTGGTATGATCGGTATGACCGTTGCCTTTGGTGTTGCCGGGGTGGTTCAAGTGTACTTAGAGCGAAAACTAGGTATGGATTTCATGGAAGTTCAAAAAGAGACTAGTGTGCATTTTGTTGTACTGATATTGTGTGCAACAATATTCACTACTGGTATCATAATGTATGTCGTTGATTTTTATAAGCACGGCAGGCCTTCGGACGAGGCTTTGGAAGTGAATCAATAAGATCAACGCAGTAATAAACAACAACCAATAAATCAATTAAGTATGAGAAATTTGAATTCAATTTTCCATAGGGCGAGTATTGCCCTAATGGGTACTCTGTTAATAGCTAGTTGCAGTGAAAGTGTCCCTGAAGCTAAGGCTATAAAGGATGCTTCTACAATAGCTATTAAGGGAACTATGAAAGCGGAGTTAACAGCACCGCCTCTAGTGCCTGAGCCAGTAGGGGATAGGCCTGCGAAAAAACTTTTGGTAAACATGGAGATACTAGAGGAAGTAGGTACCATGACTGATGGCGTAAAATATGTTTATTGGACCTTTGGAGGCTCTGTACCCGGAAGTTTTATTCGTACCAGAGTAGGTGATGAGGTTGAATTTACATTATCTAACCATCCTGACAATAAATTACCGCATAATATTGATTTACATGCAGTTACAGGGCCGGGTGGGGGAGCAACTTCTTCATTTGTTGCACCAGGGCATGAAAAAACATTTTCGTTTAAGACTTTAAATCCTGGATTGTATGTGTATCACTGTGCAACGGCTCCCGTCGGGATGCATATTGCCAATGGCATGTATGGTTTAATTTTGGTTGAACCAGAAGGAGGATTACCTGAAGTAGATAAGGAGTATTATATTATGCAAGGTGATTTCTATACGAAAGGTGAATATGGAGAGCCTGGAACACAGCCTTTTGATATGCAAAAAGCAGTTGATGAAGATGCCGATTATGTTGTG
>RCNC010000553.1_pt1 | contig 23983 bp, 24 predicted proteins | sample 2041301 | NCBI WGS metagenome assembly RCNC01 (sample SAMN09708231, study PRJNA481090) | Marine sediment metagenome, whole genome shotgun sequencing project. | biome: marine sediment; feature: ocean; material: sediment; isolation source: Sewage treatment plant 13A marine sediment (STP13A) ...
ATATCGGGATTCAGGGAGTGGACTACACTACAGAACTTCTCCTGGGAGAGGTCGATCGCCCGTTGCACCTTTCCTTCGTCCTCTTCCTGGGGCCCCTGAAGAAGGAACCGGATGAGAATCCCGGTATAGCGTTTCGGGTGCTCCTGAGCCCGTGTCCCCTCGACCTGAACCTCCATGCCCGTCAGAGCCACCCTCGACCGCTCGAGGATCACCTGCACATCCACCGCCATGCAACCCGCCACCGCCAGGAGGAGGGCATCCATGGGTCCAGGGCCGTTGTGGTTCTTTGCATCGAGAACGATGGGCAGGCCTTCTTCAGCCCCCCCCTGATATTCCATTCCACTTCCAGTCCAGCGAAGCCAGACTTTTTTATTTGGTGTCGGGGTCGGTTGGGTCTTCATGGCTCAGGCCAGTGAGTTGGGCAAGAGTAGCCTCGGCGTGGGCGATGTGCTGGCCGGCAGTGGCTCCCGTCGGGGGATCAGCCAGAAATGCCTTCAGGTGGGGAACAGCCTCTTGCATTTGGCCGGAGCGAATCAGGAGAAAAGCCAAACCGTAGTGGGCGCCCGAAGCCTTGGGGTCCTTTTGCAGCACATGTCGGTAGGTCTTCGCCGCCTCATCCGTCATCCCAATGCGGGTATAGGCAATAGCGATCTGTTGGAGCACCACCGGATCACCGGGTTGCTCCTTAAGGGCGAGCCGAAGGGAGGTGAGGGCCTCATGGAACTTCCCTTCAACGAGGAGTTCCATTCCCTCATCATAATAATCGACCCGACCCCGCTCATCGTCACCACCAAATAACTTCTTCCAAACGGACATTGAGAAGGAACCACTGTTTGAGACGCCTCGACGTCAGAACCTTTAACGTAGGCTGGGCTTAGGAGCCCCGCAACGTTATTAAAGGATGGGCCTCAGCCTGGTTTGATTGTGCTACCAGGACCCCGTCCTCATCCAGAAGAACCTTGAGGCCAAGAGCCCCCAGGTGTTCCTTGGCCCCCGGGAAACCCTCCAGGACCACCACTCGGCCCGGGGCGGCCACCACCCTGGCCGCTTCTTCCAGATCCCGCTCACATAACTCTCCGCTGACCAAGACCCCCCTGAAACTCCCAGAGAAAAAGGGGATCCCGGTGGAAGCAACCATCCGACTCACGCCCTCCGACTCGCCGTGGCCGATACCGCCCTGGTCGATGGCAACAACCTCGATCCCCCCGATCAGAGCCGCCAGGGCTTCTGAATGACGGGTGGCCGGCCCTAGGACGAGGACGGTTCCCGGTCCACTCGTCACCCCAAGGGCGGCCGCTAGCCGAAGGGCATCCTCGGAGTCAGCGGAATCATCGTCGGCTCCCGGGCCCGGAGCCTCGAGGAGGGAGCGTGGAGAGACCCTGAGGTCGCCGAAGCCATCCACTACAGGATACTGCTCCCGGCAGTTGGGGCACCCCAGCACCCCCTCCATCACCCTCTGGTCCTGGACCTGATCCGCGAGGAGGATCAGTCCGAAATCGGGGCCGCACCGTGGGCACGCCAGGCGATCAGTCAGGAAGAGGTGCATAACAGGAGGCTGTCCTAGAACTCGTACTGGGCCCATTGGCCCGGGCTCTCAGAAACCCGGGCGTAGAGTAGCCCCCCGGCCAACTCAGGCGGAATGAGCTTCTTCATCTCATCAAAAAAGAACCGGGCTTGGTTCTCAGCGGTGCTTTCGATCTCAGTGAACGGCGGAATGTCGTTGAGATTCTGGTGATCAAAGCGAGCGACCAGGGTCTTCAGGTGCCCTTTCATGTCACCAAAATCGTAGCCCATTCCGGAGCTTCCCACCTCGGCCATCTGGAGGGCCACCTGAACTACATACCGGTGGCCATGCATTCTGGCACACTTTCCGTCATAATCACGAAGGAGATGGGCAGCGTCGTAGTGCGCCTGGACAGATATCGTGTACATAAAGGCTTATCCTGTTGCCCGTCACTATGAGAGGAGCACGTGGCCGGCCATGGAGAGCCGCAGGAACTCGTCCCGGGTTTTCTGGTCATTTAGGAAGCAACCTCGCATGGCCGAGGTGATCGTCTTCGAATTTTGCTTCTCAACCCCCCTCATCATCATGCACAGGTGATAGGCCTCGATCACCACCCCCACCCCCATGGGTTGAATGGTGTCCCATACTGCCTGAGCCACCTGTTCCGTCAGGCGCTCCTGAACCTGAAAACGCCTGGAGAAGACCTCGACCAACCTCGCAGCCTTGCTCAGTCCCATGATCTTACCATCGGGGATATACGCCACATGGGCTTTTCCGAAGAATGGGAGAAGGTGGTGTTCACACAGGGAATAGAGCTCGATGTCCTTGACCACGACCATGTTGTGATGATGCTCCTCGAAGATGCCGTCCCCGATGGCGTCTTTCGGGGTGAGGTGGTACCCCTTCGTGAGGAACTCCATGGACTTGGCAACCCGCTCCGGGGTCCGATCCATTCCGTCCCGATCCGGTTCCGGATCAAGACGGACGATCATCTCTCTGACCAGCGCTTCGAAGGGGACTTCGGACAGATCGGACTGTTCACGAGCCTGATCTGACTGCTCACTCTTGTGTTCCTCTGACATTGCCAAACCTGTGTTTGTGAGGAAGACGAAGGCGAATGCGGGACCATCGCGGAAACCTGAAAGATGCCACCCTTACACCGCTTTTTCCACTAGGGTCCTCAAGGAGGGATGCGAGGAGCGATGCGAGGAGCGTTGCAGGGGATTGACCCACAAAGAAAGGCCGGCATCCCGAGGGATGCCGGCCCTAGATACGCACCGGAAGGCGGTTATTGAAGCCCGGGTCAAAACATATGGTGACTTCCCTAGGTTTCCGTAGTCCCCCGAAAGGGCAGGACGTCCGCCATTGGAGTCAGTCCCGGCTTCATCTCTGTTGGCTCAGTAACGAAGCCTTCCGGAACGCTCTTCAACCAATATAGGTCCGAGTCCGGGTTGCCGTCTAGGACTTTCTCGTGGACGTTCGATCTACTCCTCGTTTCTGAAGCTACGGAGGAACCCGAGATTCTTCCTGTCGTTCCCCACAGGGTCGGGCTCTTTCGGAGTTTCCAGAATCTTGGGGATCCCCATAAAGCGTGAGTCCTGGACGATCATACGGAAGGGCTCCACTCCCAGGCTCCCCTCCCCCAGGTGCTCATGCCGGTCCTTCCGGGAAGCAAAGGGGTGCTTGGAGTCGTTCATGTGGAAGAGCCCGAGCCGATCCAATCCGAGTTGATCTTCAAAGGCCTCCCATACGTCGTGATAATCGCCAACCAGATCATATCCGGCCGAATAAGCATGACATGTGTCGAAACACACCCCAACCCGGGCCTGGAGCTCCTTGGGAATCCCTCCGATGATCGCCGCCAGGTCATCGAACGACCCCCCCACCGACGTTCCACTTCCGGCAGTGAGTTCCAGAAGCACTCTGGTTGGACCTTCTACCTCCTCGAGAGCCCGGGTGACCCCTTCGGCATTCCGAGCGATGCCACTCTCCCGATCGCCATCCGTCGCGTTACCCGGATGGGTCACGAGGAACTGAAGCTGCAAGGCCGAACACCGGACCAACTCTTTCCTGAAGGACGAATAGGAACGAGTCCAGAGGTCGGGCTTCGGTGAGGCCAGGTTGATGAGGTAGGAGTCGTGGGACCCTGCCACCTGGATTCCATGCTCCACCATCTGGTCCAGAACGGCCCTGGATTGCTCGCCATCGATTTCCGGTTCAGCCCACCGATTGGGCTGTTTCGTGAAAAGCTGTAGGCAGGCCGAATGGATCTCTCTGGCCCGCTGCGGAGCCGTGATGACACCTCCAGCGGTGGAGACGTGGGCACCGAATTCGTCGAAGTCTGGCTTGGGAATGGTCATGGCGGCGCGGCAAAAGGGCTAAGGCGAAGGTGCGTCGAAGGGAGCTGGAACCCGGACCAATCTTCCGGACACATAGGGTACTTTCTTCCGCATACCCGGAAAAAGTTGCTGGCCCCAGGGCCCCGTCCTTGTCTCTCCCAACATCGGAGGCTCCAATCTAAGTGATATCCCCCAAAAGAGTTAGATGCCATCGAGCCCTGCCTGCCACAACCTCCTCACCTGAGGCATGCGTCTTGAGACTCCTTCAAGCTCGGAACATCTGTTCATTCGTTCTTCAGCGCCGACACGGTGGAGGCTAGATGAGGATCAGTACCGACGGTTACATCGACATCCGGACGCACACGAAGATTCGGACTCCTGGGTTCTATGAGGTAAAGGTGAGCCCCATGCCCGGAGCGGAGGCGATGTCCTTCCTCCTTTCCCACAGCTTCCCGGGCCACCGTCGAATCGTTCGCCCCCTGACACAGCGGGAGCGGGTGAGGCTGAAGAGGGCCTCTTGGGCCGATTCCGTGAACGAGCGGATGACGGTGGTGGATCGTGTCTGGCGAGACATAACAGCTCCAGTTCCCTCCCCCCACGATCCGGAGGAGCCGGAGTTGATTCAGGTTGTACGGGTGGAGGGGGAATGGGCCTATCCAATTTACCTGGCCGGGGTCGAGACCAGAGTCATGCCGACGGGCGGGCTCCTTCTCTCAGAGCTGAACAGGAAAATGGCAGTCCCCCTGTTGGACCTTTCGGATCAGAAGGCGAGTTAGCATACGGGTGCCTCCTTCTCGCCTCCGAGGAAAAGGCCCCTGGGTTCTACGAGCCCAGGGGCCTTTTTCTACTCCGTTTTTCCTCCCAACCCACCCTCGGTCATCCCCCGAACGTCTAAGAGTTCGTCCAGTTCACTTTCTGGCACCAGGCCTCTCCGGAGCATGATGTCCCGGATGCTTTTACCCTCCCTTGCTGCCTCCTTGGCCACCTCAGAAGCCACATCATAGCCCAGTCTCAAATTCAGGGCCGTTGCGATGGACGGGTTCCGTTCCAGCAACTCCCTGCAACGGGCCTCATCAGCCCAAATTCCGAGAACGCAGCGTTCCGAGAAGGCACGGCACCCACCCGCCAAAATCGAAATGGACTCGAGTAGGGCAGAGGCCAGAAGAGGCATCATGGTGTTCAACTCGAAGTTCCCTCTGCTCCCTGCAACAGTGATGGCGGTGTGGTTCCCCATGACCCGGGCGGAAACCATCATGAGGGCCTCAGGGAGGACCGGGTTCACCTTCCCGGGCATGATGGAGCTCCCGGGCTGAACCTCGGGGAGACCGATCTCGGCGAGCCCCGAGGTAGGACCGCTGGCCAACCACCTTATGTCGTCGGCAATCTTCATCAAGCTCACCGCCAGCGTGTTCAAGGCCCCGGAAACCGCCACCACACCGTCTTTGGAGCCCTGGGCCTCGAAGTGATCGACCGCTTCGACGAAGGTCAGGTTCGAGGCGGTGTTGATCCTTTCAATTACCCGGGCCACGAACTCCGGTCGGGTATTGATGCCTGTCCCGGTGGCGGTTCCACCGAGGGCAAGTTCGGAAAGCTCATCCGATGCGTTGAAAAGCCTCCGGCGGCCCAGTTCCACCTGTCGCGCCCACCCAGCGAACTCCTGCCCGAGTCGAACCGGAGTCGCATCCATGAGATGGGTGCGGCCGGATTTGAGGATATGATCGAAAGCTTCAGCCTTTTCCAGGAGCGCCCTTTCCAACTCGGACAATGCCGGAAGAAGGTCCTCCTCCAACGCTCTCCTGGCCCCCAGGTGGATGGCCGTGGGAATGACATCGTTGGAAGACTGCCCAAAGTTCACCTGGTCGTTGGGGTGCACCTGGCCTTCCGGCCCCCCCAGGAGCTGGCCTGCCCTGCGGGCGATGACCTCGTTGGCGTTCATGTTCGTAGAGGTGCCGGAGCCGGTCTGGAAGATGTCCACCACGAACTCACCGTCCCAACGGCCCTCCTCCACCTCACCGGCCGCTTCAGCGATGGACTCGGCCACATCAGGACTCAGGTCTCCAAGCTCCTGACTTGTGAGGGCAGCCGCCTTCTTTATGGTCCCGAGGGCCTGCAGGAACCGTCGGGAAAACCGTTGGCCACTGATGGGGAAGTTGTCCACGGCCCGTTGGGTCTGGGGGCCGTACATTGCACCAGAGGGAACCCGGACTTCTCCCAGTGAGTCCTTCTCAATCCTGAACTCGTCGGACATCACCTGGTCTCCTGGTTGGGGCCCTCCCTCCGCCCTTATTTCCGGGGAGGTCGACTGGGCCGGAGCTCGATACGGCTGGGAAGGGCATTGGCGGGGTACCGGAGCAGATCCAACACCGCCCGGGATACATCGTCGACGGTGAGGGCCCATCCTTCCTTCTGGCCCTCGGGCCTGTCACCAAAACCGGTATCTACACTTCCCGGCATGATGTGGGTGACCCTGATCCCCTCGTAGCGAAGGTCCAGCATCATGGCCTCCGTCATCCCGAGAAGACCGAACTTACTGGCGTTGTAAGCGGCCCCTCCACCGAAGGTATTTCGCCCGGCCAGGGACCCGATATTCAGGATCCAGGAATCGGACCCCTCCTTCAGGGAAGGGATGGCTGCCCGGGACATGTAAAAGACGCCGTTGAGGTTGGTGTCGATCTGGGCGTGCCAGGATTCCAGCGACATCTCCTGAATCGGAGCGAAGTGCCCTACCCCGGCATTGTTCACAAGAACGTCCAGGCCCCCGAAGGTTTTGATGGTCCGGTCCACGGCCCCAACACAGCTGTCAGGATCGGTCACATCGGCGACTACCCCCAGAACGGACCGCTCCACCCCACCAAGGGCCTCTTGAACCGCCTTCACATCCCCTTCGGACCTGGCCGTGATCGTGACATTGAAACCGGCTTCTGAGAGGTCCCGAGCTATGGCTTTCCCGATCCCTTTGGTCCCACCGGTAACCAGAGCAGTCCGACCATCGAAGGATCCCATCATTCGTTCTCCATGAGCCACATCTCGGCTTCCAGAGCGGCCATACACCCTGTACCAGCAGCCGTCACAGCCTGCTGATAAATGTCATCCATAACATCTCCAGCTCCGAACACACCAGGCACGATCGTCCGGGTGGAACCGGGCTCCACTTCCATATACCCGGTGGGCTTCAGGGGTAATGCGTCGCCAAGAAAGGCCGTATTCGGGGTGTGGCCGATGGCCATGAAGATCCCTTTGCACTCCACGGTCCTCTCTTCGCCGGAACGGGTGTCCTTGAGCCGGACCCCGGTGACGAAGTCGTTTCCCAGCATGTCTACCACCGTCGAATTCCACTCCACCCGTACTTTCGGGAGAGCAAGGACCCGGTCAGCCAACATCTTTGACGCCCGGAACTCGTCACGCCGGTGAACGATGATGACCTCACTCCCATACTTGGCCAGGTGTTCAGCCTCCGTCATAGCCGAGTCCCCTCCCCCAACCACAACAAGGGGCTGGTCCCGGAATGCCGGGAGTGCACCATCACAGACTGCGCAGGCCGAGACGCCACCTCCGGACCGGGCAAGGCGGGTCTCATTCTCAAGGCCCAACCAGTTGGCTCTCGCCCCTGTGGCGACGATGACCGATTTCGCCAGAACCTCCCCGCTGTAGCTGGTCTTCAGTTTCTTCGGTGTGGTGGAAAAGTCCACCGCCACCACGTCGTCTTGAATGATGCGGGTTCCGAATCGTTCGGCCTGAGCCTTCATTCCCGCCATCAGGGCCTGGCCATCGACACCCTCCGGGAAACCAGGGTAGTTCTCCACCTCGGTGGTGAACATGAGCTGTCCCCCGGGAATCATCTCGGTGCCACCCATACCCTCGATCACAAGGGGGGCGAGATTGGCCCGGGCCGCATAGATGGCTGCCGTCCACCCGGCGGGCCCGGATCCGATGATCACAACGCTTTCGATTCTTGGAGAGTTGGTCATTGATCTGATATCTGGTTAGGAGTCCTTGAAGATCTTCAGGTTGGTGGAGTGTCCCGGGTTCACCCGGGCAGAGGGGTCCACCACCCTTACCACCTGGCTCACGGCCACGGCCGCTTCTGCAAATCCTGTTGCGATGAGGTCGAGCTTCCCCGTGTAGTCCGCAATGTCGCCAATGGCGAATACCGCCGGGGTGTTGGTTCTCATGAGTTGGTCCACCACCACCCGGTTCTTGTTGAGCTCGAGACCCCATCCCTTGATCGGACCCAGATCGGGTTTGAATCCCAGGAAGGTGAGGACGGCATCAACTTCAAGGGTGGTTTCCTCCCCTGATTGATTGTGGTAGATCACCGCGGTTTCAACACTGTCAGATCCTCGAATTTCCCGGACCTCGTGATGGTCTCGGAAAGAGAGTTCACCAGTGTCGGCTGCGACCCGAAGCTCGGCCACGGAACGTTCCATGGCCCGGAAAGCACCCCGTCGGTGAATGAGGAGGAGGTCTTTCGAAACGTTCTTCAGAGCCAGGGCCCAATCCAGGGCCGAGTCCCCTCCCCCGACAACGAGAACCTTCTTTCCCCGGTACTCTTCCAGGTCCGTTACGGCGTAATGGACCCCGCGGTGGAGGAATTCGTCATATCCGGGGCACTTCAGCTTTAAGGGTTCGAACGCTCCCTTTCCCCCGGCAAGAATCAGGGTTCGAGTGCGATACGTTCCATTCTTGCCCCGAAGTACGAGGAGGTCGTCCACTTGCTCCAGCTGGGAGATCTCTTCATTCAGAACCACTTCGGGATCGAACTGAAGAGCCTGCTCGATGAGGTTCTTGCCCAAATCCCGCGCGAGAATCTTCGGAAAGCCCCCGACATCGTAGATGAGTTTCTCGGGGTAGAGAGCCATGAGTTGGCCCCCTAGTTCATGAAGGGAGTCGATGATCCGGACCGATCGTTCTCGCATGCCACCGAAGAAGGCCGCATAAAGTCCGGCGGGTCCTCCCCCGAGGACGGTGAGATCGGTGATGTCCTGCGACATTGCTGTATCTATCTCCATGGGACGTGGCCGGCCTGTTGAGGCGAAGGCCCGCCCCCTACCTAAAAGTCGAAAACCGGGGGGTCCTTGGGGTCCAGGGCGATTCTTGCTGCGTCCCGAACAACCTCCCGGGCGTTCTGGTAGTCCACGGTATCCACCGCTTCAAGGAGGGGGACCCACAGACACTCGGAAATCCCCTCCGCTTCCTCCGGAACCGGATCCCCCTCTTCCGATGACATAAGGAAGAAGGTGCAGTGTTTGTGGATGAGTTGTCCCTTGAGGCGAAAGTACCAATCGATGGTCCGGAGCCTGGGGCCAAGGACAACGTCATCCAGACCCGTTTCTTCGCAGACCTCCCTCAATCCCGCCTCTTCCGGACCCTCGGAGCCTTCAAGGTGACCCTTGGGGAGTCCCCAGTTGCCATAGGGGTCTTTGATCAGGAGGGCGTGAACCCGGCCATCGATCCTCCTCAAGACCACCCCCCCCGAACTTCTTTCCGCCCTGGCTCTACGCCCCGAATGGAGCCCAGACCGGGCACTCTTCAGGGGAGCCGCACCATCACCACCACTCACGTCGGATCCCCGTTAGAAAATGGAAAGGCGGACATACTTCTTCGGATTCGCCTGCAGATCCTGCAAGAAGTTCGACAAATCGCTCAGAACAACCTGGGCTTGAGTCACCAGGACGGTATCTCCCATGAGCATGCCAAGGGCACCCTCCCCAGCCTCGACCTTAGCGGTCATTCGGTCCAGTCGGGCGAACGTCGAGTCCACTCTCAGGATCATTCCTCGGGCGCCCCGGGTCGCCGAACTCAGCTCGCCGGAAAGGTCCTTCAAATTGGCCAGAGTCTCCCGGGCGTCCACGATCAGAGAATCCGTGCTAGGAGCCCCGAGGAGTGCTTCCGCTCGTTCGAACATGATATTGGCAGTATGGGCCGCCCGCCCCAGTTCCACGGCAGAGGTCTCGAACTCGGATGCCAGGTCCTCTACCGCACCGGCCTGTGCCTCCAAAAGCTCCCTCAAGCGCTGACTGACCTCCTGGATGTTGTCGATGGCCCGGGTGAAGTTCTCGGCGGTTTCCTCGTTGAAGGCTCCTTCGACCCGCTCCGTGAGGTTCCCCAGGTTTTCCGAAATCTGATCAGCAGCAGCTGTCAGCCTGGAAAAGTCGGGCAGAGCATATCCACCCATTACCCCGGACTCGATGGGATCGTGGAAATCGAACTGGGGATAGGAGGCCAGGTTCACAATCTCCGCCTGCCAATCCCCAAACATGGACTCAGGAGCGGAAAGGACGGCTCGATTGTCAGGGAGTTCGATGTCTTCACGGATCCTCATCCAGACCCGAACAGCTTCACCATCCGGCTCAACCGAAATGCCCTGAATCCGACCGATGGTCACACCCCGTAGCTTGACGGCATTGCCCTCCATGAGCTGGCCAACCTCCAGGAACAAGGCCTCCACCTCTTTGGTTCCTCGTCCAAAGCTGGCGTCCTGGAGCCACAACGTTCCAAGGACCGCAACCATTACCCCGGCTACAATGACCAGCCCAACCGTAATTTCTTTTCGGCGTGTCATCCCGCCCCCTCCAGGAGCTCGGGTTTCCCCTCGATGAATCCTTTGACCACCGGATCCTGGCAAGCCTGAATCTCCTCGGGCGTTCCCATGAAACGGATCACTCCATCAAACAACATCCCGATCCGGTCGGCGACTCGGTAGGCACTCTCCATGTCGTGCGTGATCACCAGTGACGTGACCCCCAGCTCCTCCCGGGTTCTGATGATCAACCGGTCAATGACCGTGGTCGTCACGGGATCGAGTCCCGTGGTGGGCTCATCGTATAAAAGATAATCGGGTTGCGTTGCGATTGCCCTCGCCAGGCCTGCCCTCTTTTTCTGTCCCCCGGAGAGCTGAGAGGGGAACCTATCCTCATACCCCTCCAACTCCACCAGTGCCAGACACTCTCTCACTCTCCTGGCGATGGCGTCCTCTTCCATCCCCGGGATTCGCTGCAGCCCGAGTCCGACATTCTCTCCAACCGTGTATGAATCGAACAACGCTGCGAACTGAAACACATAACCAACGTTCCTGCGAACCTCGTAAAGTTCTTCGAGGCTCATTTCTCCCAAATTCCGATCGTCCACCCAGACCTCTCCCCGGTCCGGTTTCAGCAAACCCACCACATGCTTGAGCGCGACGGACTTCCCGCTGCCCGACTGGCCGACGACGGCCAGGGTCTCACCGTCGTGGACCTTGAGGGAAAAGCCCTTGAGGACCCTGTTGGACCCGAAAGCCTTGTGGATATCCTTCAGGAGAATACTCACAGCAGAGTCGCCGCCCAGAATGCGTCCAAAACCAAAATGACCATGCTACTAACTACAACCGCCCTGGTTGTGGACAGCCCCACACCCTCAGCACCTCCTCGGGTGGAAAAGCCGAAGAAGCACCCGATGGAGGTGATCGCTAAACCGAAGGTAACTGATTTGATGATCGCGAATTGAATGTCCCACGGCTCAAAAAAGAGGCGGAGCCCCTTCATGAACTCGGGTGTCGACATGTCCAGTAGATACAGGGATGTGACCCAGCCCGCCGTGACCCCGATCGATGTGGCGAGGATCACAACCATGGGAACCATGATGATGCCCGCCAGTACCCTGGGCACAATGAGGCGGGCAACCGGATCGTAAGCCATCGTCTCCAGAGCATCGATCTGTTCCGTCACCCGCATCGTCCCCAACTCAGCCGCTATATTCGCCCCTACCCTTCCCGATAAGGCCAGGCCGGTGAGAACGGGGCCCAACTCCAGCACCATCGTCTTTCCCACCAGGGCTCCCACAAAATAAAGCGGAACGGCTCCAGTAAAGGTGTAGGACGCCTGGAGAGCCATAACCACCCCCGTGAAGGAGGCGATAAAGAGGGCGATGGGAACAGAGTCCACGCCGATCTTGGCCATCTGGCCAAGGAGGAGCGGAGCCCAGGTTTCCACTCGCCGGAGCGACCGGACGGTCTGAAGGCCCAGGCCGCCCCACTGCCCGATCTGAGCGGCAGTGTTTACGGCCCATCGGCCCACCCATCGGAAGGGTTCAAATAGAAAGTCGAATTTCATTTAGGTGAGTATAGCCGAGAGTGGAAGGCCGTGGCTACCCTTTCTTGAGGTCGGGGAGACTCTCGACTCAGCTCCTGAAGCCTGCGGGTTTCAAAGCTTGGGGAGCCGCCCTTCCAGGGAGAACTCGATCTCCTCTTCCCGTCGCCCATCTTTTCCCGGGATTTCGTAGTAGACCCGAATCCGCCGAACGGCCTGGTTGGGATCGGCGATGGTCACCTCGAAGTCGGTTTCCTGCTCCACCGACGTGACTCGGGTCCGGACCCGGTCTCCGGGTTCAGCCTCCCTCGAATCAGACGGATTCTTGTAAAGCGTTTTTGTGGATTGGCGCCCGGTTTCCAAATCACGCGTGACTTTTACGTACCGAAGCCAATCGGGCTGGAACCCGATGACGTACTGATATCCACCCTGGTCTACGCCATGGCCGTCCCGGTTATGCCTCGCCATTCCACCCTCCAAAGAAAGAAACCAAATCCGAACTTTAGAAAACAAATGTTTTTAGGAAAAAAGGGGATGTCAAGTTTTCTCTGGACCCGGGCCTCCCGGGGGCTTTCTGGTAGGGGATTCAGGGGGGGGAAACCTGCTGGAAATCGGAGGTCTTGCCCAAGTTCAACCCCTTCATTAGGATTCCATAACCACCTGAAATTGAAAGGCCCGAAAAGGGCTTCTTCCATATCGCCCCACTATCCTCTCTTTTCAGAATTTCATAATACAGAACCCATCCGGCGGACTGCCAAGTTCAATCCCACCTGATCCAGGGAATCCTGGACTGTTCGCCAACCATTGGAGCACCTCGTGGACATCGCAGAGTTAAAAAGCAAAAGCGTCGAAGACCTCCATACTTTGGCGGAGGAATTGAACCTTTCGAATTTTTCAGGTCTTAGAAAACAAGACCTGATTTTCCGTATTGAGCAGAACCTTCTCGACAGCGATGTGGTGCTGAGGGGAGAGGGGGTGCTGGAGATCCTCCCGGAAGGATACGGCTTTCTCCGGTCCCAGGACTGGAACTATCTATACGGCCCTGATGACATCTATGTGAGTCCTTCCCAGATCAAGCGATTTGATCTCCGGACCGGGGATACGATTCTGGGCCAGGTAAGGCCTCCCAAGGAAGGCGAGCGGTACCTCGCCCTGCTGAAGGTCGAGAGCGTCAATGGTGACGAACCCGAAAAGGCCAAGCACCGGATAGCCTTCGACAACCTTAAGCCCCGGTTTCCAGAGGATCGCCTTCGTCTCGAGACCAAAGACGGCGACATCGCCATGAGGGTGATGGACCTGGTTGCGCCTGTCGGAATGGGACAGAGGGGCCTGATCACTTCTCCCCCGAAGGCCGGTAAGACAATCCTCCTTCAGAAAATCGCCAACTCCATTACAGAGAATCATCCCAACGTTCACATGATCGTCCTCCTCATCGACGAGCGCCCTGAGGAAGTCACGGACATGGAAGAACATGTGGATGCCGAAGTGATTTCCTCCACCTTCGATGAGCCGGCCGACCGGCACACACAGGTGGCGGAGATGGTCCTGGAGAAGGCCAAACGGCTGGTGGAGCACGGGAAGGACGTAGTGATCCTTCTGGATTCCATTACCCGGCTGGCCCGAGCCTACAACGTTACCGTCCCCCACTCCGGGAAGATCCTCTCCGGTGGTGTAGACGCCAACGCCCTTCACAAACCCAAGAGGTTTTTCGGAGCGGCCAGGAACATCGATGGGGGCGGGTCCCTCTCCATCGTCGCCACGGCTCTCATCGAAACGGGAAGCCGGATGGATGAGGTCATCTTCGAGGAGTTCAAAGGAACCGGGAACATGGAGCTGGTTCTGGATCGCCATATCGCCGATAAACGGATCTTCCCGGCTATCGACCTGAACCGGTCCAGCACCCGAAAAGAAGAACTCCTACTGTCGGACCAGGAACTGAACCGGATTTATCTCCTCCGGAATTTCCTCTCGGACATGCCCTCGGCCGAGGCCATCGAGTTCCTGATGGAGCGGATGAAGCGGGCGAAGACGAATCAGGAGTTTTTGGATTCAATGACCGAGGGGGGATAAGCGGTGGGTTCGGCGTAAGCCTCCGCTTGCCAAACGCGAGCTGGCCATCGCTTCGCTGGATGGATGCTCGCTAATGGCAAGCGAAGGCTCACGCCGACTCCATCACATAGCTGGGAGCGCCGAGAAAAGAAACTGGCCGGTCGATTAATCGACCGGCCTTTTTGGTTTACCCTGAGGGTCGCACAACCACCCGGGTCAAAAAAGTGATTCCCCGGTTCGTCGGGGCGGTGGCGGCCGCTCGGTCGGGGGCTCCGGGTTTCCGGTTCCGTGAGCGACTTTCCGGAAGCGAAGCGTACGGCTGAGGAGCGAGGGGAAGCCGGAAACCCGGAGCCCCAAAAACCTATTAGTCCTCCACAGCCCCGTCGTATCGGGGGTTCACAACCAAATCTTCTCCTTCAAAGATCTTTCGGTCCCAGGGGAAGATTACGGTGGCATCGGTCTGGAGGGCGACATAATCGGGCTGGAACCCAGCTGTACGAGCGAAGCTGGTTGCAGTTCGCACCTCGGACGGTCCTCGATCCCTGATGGAAGCGAGGCCCAAACGTAGGGTGTCCCCCGACGAGGTGATTTCGTCCACCAGGAGGATTTTCTTTCCCTGGCATTGGAGGGGCGCAGCTGACAGAACAGCGGGCCGGTCTCTTACCAGTTCTCCCCCTTCCCTTCTGGAAATGGTCAGGGCATAGAAGTCCTTTCGAAGGACCGACGCCACCACGGCCCCCGGGAAGACCCCCGCCCGGGCAATTCCCACGATCAGATCCGGTTCGAAGTCCCTAGCTACCCTCAGAGCCAATGCGCGGCACAACTCGCCGAACATCTCCCAGGAAAGGTCCAGGAACTCAACTGGTTTTGAGCCGGGCATCTTGGGGGGGAACTCTGAGTATGTCATAGGAGACTCCCGTTTGGGGGACCCTCAAGGTACCGGAAAAGCCGCCAATGCAGCAACGGCTTCTTGACGCATATCTCGTTTCGGCTCCATCCTCCCTTCAAGGAGGAGTAAGCCATGGGAGAAGGACAAAGAGAAGAAGCCGATCGAAGGTTCGAAGAAGCTCGGGAACGGGCAGGTGCCAGAGACCCGCGGGATTATTATCGAACGGCACTTCGGGAGCTAAAACCGGTGGCTCCGGACAGCTACGAAAAGGCCGTAAAGTATTTCCAGGAAGTCCTCGTACCCTCTATCGCTTCCGGACAGACCGAGCCTCTCCACGCATGGAGGGAGTATGGTCGCCTCATTGCGGAGCTCTCGGTTGAGGGGAGAACAGTGGCCGTGGACGAAACGGGGCGATCAGAGCCGTTCAGTTCCGACGCACCTCTGGATCGGCTGGTCCTCCATCTTCCCAATGGCAAAAGGGGGAAAGCCTTGCTCGTTTCCCTCCCCCCGACCCTTTCCGCGGCACAAAGGGCCTCCGTGGACCTCCTGGTGAAGGGAAAGCACCAACTCTCGACCCCCTCCTGAGGAGCTACCGTTCCTTCTTGCATCAGCAGGCCCTTATCCGATCCGTGAGGGTCAGTCCTCGAGTATGAAGCCGAGGCCCCAGGCGCCTATCCCGGTGTGAGTGGCGATAACGGGTGTTGTCGGGGCCGAGAGGATCTCGACATCCCCGTACTCCTGGCGGATCAGCTCGCTCACCGGTTCAATGATCTCCGGATATCCCACATGTGAGATTCCAAACCGGATCTTGTGGACCTCGTCCGGGAGCTTCTTCCTGAGGGCCCGCATCACCGTCGGGATGAGCCTCTTTCGGCCGAGAGCTGTGCCAGCAGGCTCCGTGGCTTGACCGTTGTCAGGCACCCACATGAGAGGCTTGATCCCGAACGTACTCGCCAACCAGGCTTTTCCCCTGCCCACACGTCCCGAGGCCATGAGGCGATCGAAGGTATCGACCGTGAGGAAGATGCCGGACTGCTTACGGATCCTCTCCAGTTCCTTCACGATCTCATCTGGAGGGTGAGCCAGCTCAGCCAGCTCTGCGGCCTTCAGGACCAGAAGGCCCTGAAGAAGTGAAGCCCCAAAGCTGTCCATGAGATGGACCGGGACGTCGTCAAAGCTGTAGGCCGCCGCTTTGGCGGATCCGAAGGCGCCGGAGAGATTGGATCCCACCAAAACCCCTACCACAGCTTCGGCTTCCTCACCAGCCCTGCGGAATGCCTCGAGAAAAGCCCCTGGGGCAGGCTGGGAGGTGGTGGGTAGGTGGTCCTTTTCCCGAAGGGCCTGATGGAAATCTTCAGCGCTTATATCGATCCCATCCCTCAGGCTCTCATCTCCCCGGATGAGGCCCATTGGGACTACTTTGATTCCGTGGGCCCGGACGATTTCCTCCGGAAGGTCACAGGAGCTGTCGGTGACGATCCCCACGGGCCTCCGGGCCAATGTAAGGTGGCCCTTGCCGGACCGTTCGGCCGCCGCGTGCTGGGCCTGCATGTCCTCAGCCTTATGGGTAACAAGCGTGCCCAGGGTTTTCAGGTAGGCGAAAACCTTCTCCGGCTCATCCGTGTGCACGTGTACCTTCAGGATCTCCTCGGAGCGAACCACAATCAGAGAGTCACCCTCTCGACGGAGGACCTCCCGTACGGCCTTCTGCTCGGGTAGGTTCTCTCCCCTTACCAGGGCCTCGGTACAGTAGCGGTAGCGCTCGGCCTCCTCCGGATATTCGGCCTGAGACACAGCCGAGGCTGAATCGAAGGCAGTGGCTGGCCCACTCCCTGAGCCCACAGGCTCGCCCTGGATATATCGGACCACTCCTTCCAGGAGGTGGACAAAGCCCTTACCGCCGGCATCTACAACACCGGCCTTCTTCAGCACCGGAAGGAGGTCGGGGGTGCGGTCGAGAGAGGCCCTGGCCCTTTCGGCCAAAAAGCCCATCAACTGTTGGAAATCGTGGGCGCTGGTTTCAAGAGCAGCCACTGCCGTGTCCCTCATGACCGTGAGAATCGTCCCCTCCACCGGCCGTTCCAGAGCGTTGTACAGGCGATCAGCCCCGGCACTGAGGGCCACTCCGAACTCTTTGGGACGAATCCTCTCCATTCCTCGGGTGTTGGCGGCGAAGCCCAAAAGGAAATGGGAGAGCATCATACCGGCGTTGCCCCTGGCTCCAAGGACTGCCGCTTGGGCCGCTTCATGGGCCACCGCATGAAACCCCCGATCCTCGTTCTTCCGGAGATGATCGGCAATGGCCTGAACCGTCAGGGACAGATTGGTTCCCGTGTCCCCGTCGGGGACGGGAAAGACGTTGATGCGGTTCAACTCCCGTCGCTGCTCGTGAATGTACTCACAGGCAGCAAGGAGTGACCGGCGAAGGCGAGGGCCATCAAGGTATGCGATTCGCATGGTCCCCAATGATCTAACGGCCGAGGGGATTAGGCAACGCAGGCCAGGCGGGTGGAGGGTACGGAAGGGGAAGTTTGAAGGTTCCCTTGGGAATCTCCGTATAACATGCAAGTTTGTCAGGACTGAGATGACGCCCAATCCTCTGCCCAGAGTGATAATAATGAAGACCAGGCCGAAATATCCGCTCTTTCTTCTCCCTCTGCTGCTCGTCTTCCAAGCTTGCGGAGGCAGCACCGGCGCTTGGGAAGGAACCGTTGCCGACAGCGCAGGGATCGCCGTCGTCCACAATACCGCTAGGCCCATCTGGGGGAGCGGTAGCGAGTGGACGGTCACAGAAGAGGTCCGCATCGGATCCGTGGCGGGAGATCCGGAATACCAGTTCGGCTTTCTCGCCTTTGTTGAGGTCGGGGATGATGGGACCATGTATGCCATGGACCTTCAGGCCCAGGAGGTTCGGGCCTATGACCCTCAGGGAACCTATTTGAGATCGATTGGAGGGCCGGGATCGGGTCCAGGAGAAATTGGCCAGGGCGCCGTCTTCGTCTTCGATGACGGCCGGGGCGGACTCATCGTTCCGGATCTTGGAAATCAGCGAGTAAACCGGTACCTCCCGTCTGGTGAACCCGCAGGGAGCTTTCCCATCGCCCTGGCGGCGGGCGTTCCCACCCGATGGGGCGTAGACCCTCAGGGCCGTCTCTTCGCCCAGCTCAGAGGTCTGAACGTCCAGGGAATCTCCTCCCTCGCGGAGGGAGACCCGATCGTGGTCTATGACACCACCGGGGCCGTGGTGGACACCATTGCCCTCCTCCCCCAGGGACAGACCCTGGCCGAGGCCACGGAGGAGCAGTTCAGTATGGTCCTCTTCGCTCCGGAGCCCGTTTGGGACCTGGACCAATCAGGGTCCATCTACTACGGCATGAACGACCAGTACCGGGTCCTGGTCAACGATCCCGACGGAAACCTCGTTCGGGTCATAACCCGGGACATTGAGCAGAAGCCGGTGGAAGAGTCGGACAAGAACGCCATTATCTCGGCCATTCGGGAACAATACGCCCAAATCGGTGTTCCGCCGGCACAGCTGGAGGGGCTGATTCAGGGTATCGGTTTCGCCGATTTCTTCCCCGCCTTTGGTCTGATCTTCCTGGGACCAGGGGAAACCCTCTGGGCCCAGAGAATCAGAAGCTCCAAGGACATGGCGGAGGGATCGGAGGAGGGGTTCGAATTTGATGCCCAGGATATCGGGTCGCCCGAATGGGAAGTGTTCGATTCGGAAGGCAGGTATCTGGGCGTTGTGGAACTCCCGGAAGGCTTCCAGCCGGTAAACGTCGAAGGCGAACTCCTGTACGGGATCTGGCGGGATGAGTTGGATGTCCAGTACATCATGCGCCTCAAGGTGAACCGCACTCCTCAGTAGGTCGGAGGTTGGGACTCACTGCCCTGTAGGCAGTGCCCCGCCCCCAAAGATCGGGGAGTGACTGGATCGGAGCGGCGCCGGTAACAACTCGCTAGCAGTTGCGTAGTAAAGAGTTAGACGGCGCACTCCCCCCTAGAAAAGTGTGAGGCCACGATGTTTTCGCCAAAAAGAGTCAGCAGCCTTGTCGGGCTGACGCTACTGACGTCCAGCTTCGGCCTTGGGGCCTGCACGACCGCAAAGGCAGGGCCCGGCCCCGACGGATTGGAACCGGGCGGGACTGTGATCTTCCAGGATCGCATCAAAGAAATGAACTGCCGGAACGCCCTGGAAGTGGTGGAACGGAGTGGAGCTCATCTCCTCATCCAACGGGAAAAACAGGGAGCGCCGGTCAAGATTACCCACCGAGGCAGAGACAGCCTGTTGCTGAAGGGAAACGTACAGGTGGTGATCGACGGAGCCCTCGTGAACCGAGGTGTTAATGCCCTGGAGGACATACCTGCCTCGAGCATCGATTTCATTCAGATACTATCGGGAAGGGAGGCGGTCCTTCGGTATGGTGCCGGAGGTGGGAACGGTGTCATCGTGGTCAAGACCTCTGCCGGATAGCCCCAGGTCGGGGACCGCCGACCCCGGGGTCCCCAAACTCTAATCTTCCCCGGTGGTGATGTTGATGGCCCCAACCGTATGGTCCGTTCCGTATTGGAGAGTGGCTTGTCGAGCGTCGAGGAAGCGAATCTCCTGAATGTTCCGGACCGGAATGTTGGAAAGGGATGATGCGTCACCGAAAAAGCTTCGGTTCACATAGATCCGCATGGTCTCCCTGCCGGGATCGGTCAACACCGCTTGGCCCCGGTAGCGCAACCAGGTGGGTCGGAGGCGACGGATGGCCTCATAGGCGCTCAACTCGTCCCACCTCTCCAGTTCCGCTCGGGTGATGACGTTTCGGTCTCGGGTCGGCCCCGACTCCTCTTGAGTCTGGCCGCCCGTAGAACAGGCCATAACCGCAAGAATCGCCATTAGGGCCAGGTGAATCGTTCTAGGATAGATGGCGTTTTTCACGGCCCCCCCCCTTTTCAAAAACAGTCATGACCTTACATACCGCCAATCTAGCCTGAGAGTAAAGGAATATTTCCTTGCGTCTCAAAAATTTTGAGCCCAAATTGGGTCCACTTGGAATCTTGACCAGGTTTCGGGTTTCGACAAAAACATATTTTCGAATTCAGCCGGGGAAAGGCACGCCCTAGCATACGACCCTTATTAGGGGGCGTGGCGTGTTTCCGGTTTTTTGTCGTTCCTCTCTTTTCAAAGGAGGCATCATGAAGTTCCTTCGTGCGACCTTCCTCCCGGGGGCCGTGGCCCTTGGTGTGGCCTTAAGCTTTAGTAGCTTGGCCGCCCAGGGAACCGGCACCGTTACGGGACAGGTCCTCAATGCCGATACGGGGCAACCCCTCGGCGAGGCCCAGATGGTGGTCGTGGGCACCAATATCGGTGTGCTCACGAACGGTGCTGGCCGGTATCTCATCAATAGGGTTCCGCTAGGAACTCAGGAGATCCGGGCAGTATTGCTGGGGTTCGCCCAGCAGGTCCAGACCGTCACCGTGACGGCAGGTGAAAGCTCCGTCCTCGACTTCAGCCTTAACCCCACGGCCATTGCGTTGGAAGCCCTGGTCGTGAGTTCACCGACCGGCCGTCAGCAGCGGGCCCGGGAGCTCGGGTCCAAGGTAGGCCAGGTGGACGTCACGAAGCTGAACCCGGCTCCTATCACAGACGTCGCCGCCATCCTCAGTGGCCGGACCGAAGGCGTGATCGTCGGTGAGATGAGCGGAACCACCGGGACCTCCGACCGGATCCGGATCAGGGGCGCGAACAGCCTCTCTCTGGACAACTCCCCGCTTATCTACCTGGACGGCGTCCAGATCAACTCCGAGATCGGGGGGAACATCAACACGGGCGGATCGAACGTATCCCGCCTCAACGACATCAACCCCAATGACATCGAGAGCGTCGAGATCGTGAAGGGGCCGGCAGCATCCGCCCTCTATGGGACGGCCGCCGCCAACGGGGTCATCCTGATCACGACGAAGCGGGGACGTCCCGGCGTGACGGACTGGACCTTCTTCGCCGAGACCGGCAACATCGATGACAACAGCCCCTATAGGGAAAACTTCCTTACCTATCAGACGGACGACTCGAGCCAACCCCTCTTCGACTCCAATGGGGTCTTCAACACCGCCGGCTACAGCTACTGCCCGAACAGAGATGCAGCGGGCGGAAGTTGCGTCCAGGACGGTACGCTGAGGTTCAATACGGCCGACGATCCCCGGACCACCATGTACCAGAGCGGGTTCCGGAATCGGTACGGTGCCAGCGTCAGGGGCGGAACGGAACAGGTACGGTACTTCGTTTCCGGCCAGTTGGAAGAAGAAGAAGGGGTTATTTCGACCAACAGGCTCAAGAAAATGAATCTTCGGGCCAACCTGGATGCGGCCCTTTCCGAGACGGTGGACCTTTCGGTCTCCTTCGGTTACACCGACTCCGACGTAACGCTCAACCCCAACGACAACAACATCTTCAGCCCCGTGCTGAACATGGTCCTGGGTGAGGGATACTACGTCCCACCCACTTCGGGCGAGTTTCCTGAGGGAGTGGCCAACGACAACAACTACGGTTTCGGTTTCAACCTCTACGAAATCGAGAAGAACGTCGTCAACGACGAGGTCAACCGGCTCAACGTGAGCTCCAACATCACCTGGCGGCCGTTCAACTGGCTGAACGTCACTGCCAACGGGGGGATCGACCTCACGGACCGGTTCGCTCACACGACCGTCCAACCCGGGGACCTCCCAATCTCCGAGTCCTGGGCCAACGGCTTCAGGAGATCGAACCGTCAAAACAGTTTCCTTTATTCGGCCGTGCTTTCGGGTATAGCGAACTTCGAGCTGACCCCGGATCTCTATTCAACCACGACACTGGGTACGCAGTACACCAAGAACCTCTCCGAGGGCACGGATTGCTACGGATCGTCCCTGGTACTCGGAACCGCCTCCTGCTCCACCACCTCCGCACTGTTCAACATTGACGAGAATTATTTCGAAATCATCACCGTCGGCTGGTATGTGCAGGAAGAGTTGGCCTGGAGAGACAAGGTCTTCCTGGCTGGTGGTCTCCGGGGGGACGACAACTCGGCCTTCGGTAACGACTTCGGTTTCGTCTATTATCCGTCCGTCTCTCTCTCCTGGGTAGCCGGGGAAGAGGACTGGTTCCCGGAGTGGGACTTCATGAGCGGCCTTCGCGTCCGAGGTGCATACGGAACCTCCGGCCTGCGCCCCGGCATGCGGGACGCCGTGACGCTTTACGCCCCCACAACGGTCGCCACAGCTGACGGTGACGTCTCGGGTGTGGCCCTGAACTCACTGGGGAACACTCAGCTCAAGCCTGAGAAATCCACCGAGTACGAGTTTGGTGCGGACCTGGGACTATTCCAGGACAAGCTGGGAATCGACTTCACCTACTTCAACAAGAAATCCAAAGACGCTCTGATCGACCGGCGTCTTCCCGGATCCCTGGGCCTCACAACTACGGTTTTTGCTAACCTGGGTGAGATCCAGAACACGGGAACGGAACTGTCCATCAACTGGTCCGTGGTCCAGAACGAAAACATCGGGCTAAACCTGGGCTTCACCAACACCACCCTCCACAACGAGATCCTCGAGTTGGGTGAAGGTGTGGACGACATCACCCTGAACCGGGGTCAGCAGAGGCACAGAGAAGGCGAATCGGCCGGTTCTTTCTTCCAGCGCCCCATCAGCTGGAACGATGCCGACGGCAACGGGATCCTTACCAACGCAGAGGTCACGGTGGGCGACGACCTGGAATTCATGGGCGTGGCTCTCCCCGAGTGGAACCGGACTTTCTTTGCGGACATCAGGCTGCTGGACTGGATCACCCTTTCCACCCTCATCGAGGGCCGGGGTGGTCATCAGCAGATCGACTTCACCGAGAACTTCCGCTGTGGATTCCGGAGCACCCGGGGCTGCGACGCCGTGGGTGACCCCGATGCACCTCTGGAGAAACAGGCAGCCCACATCGCCGACCGTTACCTGGGCTCCGGCGCCGGGTTCATTTACTCCGCCGATTTCTACAAGTGGCGGGAGCTTTCCCTCACCTTCGATATGCCCTCCTTCGTCACGGACTACGTGCAGCAGATGGACGGGCTCAGGGTGACGGCAGCCGGCCGGAACCTGGCCGTCTGGACGGACTATCCGGGTCTCGACCCTGAGGCCAACGAGGGTGGCGGCGATGACAACTTCGGTCAGAGCGAGTTCAATACCCAGCCACCGGTCCGGTACTTCATGCTCCGGTTCGACTACTCCTTCTAATGAGGCGAATGAAAATGACTACAAAGTTCTTTTCTAGTATTCGTCTTGGGCGGGCTTTCGGAGTAGCCGTAATGGGAACAGCCTTGCTGTTCACTGGTTGCGACACCGATGACCTCCTCGAGGTGATTGACAGCGAAAACGTCACCCCAGCCACCCTGGACAACCCGGATCTGATCGACGTGGTCTACGCCGGTGCCATGGGTGAGTTCACCACGGCCTATGCCGGGAGTGGGGGCGACGCATATCTATCATCTGTGGCAGTATTCACGGATGAACTCTTCTCCACCGGAACCTTCAGCACCAGGACCGCGACGGACCGTCGGAACCAGTTCGTTCCCGATGACGGAAACCTCACCGATGGTGCGTATATCAACCTTCACCAGGCCAGACATGCCCTCAGAGACGGGTCAGCGCGTGTCGCGATATGGGAGGGCACCTCCCATGCCTATTTCCAGGAGATGAAGGCCCTGGAAGGATACACCATCCTCACTCTCGCTGAGGGCTACTGTTCTCCGATCCCCTTCTCGCAGTTGGAAACCGACGGAACCTTCACGTTCGGAACCCCGATTTCCCTCGATGCCGCCTTCGACATGGCCATCGAGAGGTTCACGGCAGCGGGAAGCTCCAACCTGACGGCCATGGGCAAAGCGCGTGCCCTTTTGGGTAAGGGTGATTTTTCGGGAGCTGGTGCAGCCGCCGCCGGCGTGCCAACCACCTATGTCTACAACATCATCCACTCGGTGAACGGCGACAGGAACGCCCTCTACTCCCTGCAGGGGAACGGCCGGTATTCTCTATCGGACGTCGAGGGTGGGACGGGCCTGCCCTTCCGGTCTGCCATGGACCCCCGGGTGCCTTGGTATCAGGATCCGGGCCAGACACAGGG
>RCNC010000555.1_pt1 | contig 23967 bp, 16 predicted proteins | sample 2041301 | NCBI WGS metagenome assembly RCNC01 (sample SAMN09708231, study PRJNA481090) | Marine sediment metagenome, whole genome shotgun sequencing project. | biome: marine sediment; feature: ocean; material: sediment; isolation source: Sewage treatment plant 13A marine sediment (STP13A) ...
TACATCCCGCTGCTGGTGGAACGGGGGTACCGGGTGGTGCTGGTGATCGGCTCCTGCGCCCGTTTCCAACGGGGCGGGAAGGATGTGGACAACCGGGCCCACACCACGGATGCGGCCGCGGTACTGGGCATCCACGAGGTGCACTTCCTGGAGATGGAGGACCAGCGCTTCGAGAGCTACCGAACCATGGCAATCACCGGCAAGCTGGAGGCACTAGGCCTCGAACCGGACCTGATCCTGACCCACAGCGGCCAGGACCTCAACCGGGACCACCGGGTGATCAACGAAATGGCCCTGCTCTACGCCCGCCCGGCGGTCCGCCGAACACGGATCCTCGGTTGCGAAGTGATCAACAACGCTGAATTCCACGCGGACAACTTCCGGGCCAACTATTACGTGGATGTAACCAGCACCCTCGAGAGGAAGAAGAAGGCGTTCAGCTGTTACAGCAATGAAGCCCGCCGCTTTCCCCACCCCTATTCGGTGGACGCCATCGAGGTCAAGGCCCGCCAGCGGGGAATGGAGTCGGGCCTGGCCTGCGCGGAAGCGTACCAGGTCCTGCGATGGTTTGATTGAGCCAGGAGTGACGATGTCAACTACAAGCCGACCGAATGTCGTATTTATCTCCATGGATGCCACAAGGCAGGACCACCTGTCCTGCTACGGGTATTTCCGTCCCACCACACCGACGCTGGAAGGGCTGGCCGAGAAAGGCGTGCTCTACGAAAAGTGCATCTCCACCGCGTGCTGGACCCTGCCGTCCCACGCCTCGATGTTCACCGGGCTGCATGTCTCACAGCACGGCACCACCTTTGACAACCCGCTGCTCAGCGACGAGCTGCGGCCCATCGGCCAGGTGATGAGCGACGAGGGCTACCAGACCGTGGGGTTCCCCAACAACGCCTGGCTGGCCCGGGACTTCGGTTTTGACCGGGGCTACGACACCTACTGGCTGCGCAGCCCGTTCATGGAACGGCTGTCGAGGATGACCAAACTGGGCGCCACGGCGGTCAAGGCCTATGAAAAGCTGTATGCCGTTCGCAACGGCCGGCTGAGCCGCAGCACCGTCAATTGGATCGACCAGTGGTTCCAGCGCCGCTACCGCAAGGACAAACCCTTCTTCCTCTTCGCCCTGCTGGGAGACCCGCACCTCCCGCACTACGAGCACGAGCACACCCGGCGCTTTCTCGGTGACCGCACCGAGGCAGCGATGAAGGTCAACCAGGACCCGCACCGCTACATCGTCGGCGATCAGAAGATGAACGAAGAGGACATGGGACTGCTGGCCGGCCGATACGACGGCGAGATCGCCTACATGGACGAGAAGATCGGTGAACTGCTGAAAGTGGTTGAGCACTACGCCTCCATGGACAACACCCTGGTGATCATCACCTCGGACCACGGGGAGAACCTCGGTGATCACGGGATGATGGCGCACCAGTACTGCCTCTACGACACCCTGGTTCACGTGCCGCTGGTGATCAAGTATCCCGCCAGCGCGGGTCTGCAGGGCGTGCGAACCGACGAGCTGGTACAGAGCAACGAACTGTTCACCACCATCCTCGACGTCACCGGCGCTTCGAGGAACGGCCTCCCGGGAGACATCAGGGGACGCTGCCTGCTGCCCGACCAGATCGCCGAGCACCCGCTGCAGTTCACCGTATCCGAAGAGCTGGCGCCGAACATCCGGCGCATCGCCCGGCTGTTCCCCAATTTCGACCGCACCCGGTTCGAGCGCCAGCTGCGGGCCCTGCGCACAAAAGAGCACAAATATGTCTGGGGTTCGGACGGGAAGCACGAACTGTACAATCTCAATGACGACCCCGGGGAACTGACCAACATTGTCGATACCCAGCCCCAGCTGGCCGCCGAGTTGCAGGGCAAACTCGACGGGTGGGTTGGTGCCATCGAAGCGACCCGATCCGGACAGGAAACCGAGTTCACCGCGCTCATCGAAGAGCGGCTCAAGGGGCTGGGGTATCTGTAACGGGACCTCTGATGATGATCGGCACACCGCACCGCCATACCTTTCCTGCAGGCCGCCTGTTGCTCCTGGGCGTCCTGGCGGTGCTGCTCCTCGCCCCCGGCCCCGGGACCGCCCGGGGCGAATCGCTGTTGCTCAACGCCATCGAACCGTTTTCCATCGATCTGCCGGCCACCGACGCCTCCACCTTCGCCACCCACAGCTTCCCGGAGACGATCCGGGCCGCCGCGGCACCGGGCGAAACCACCGTGGTGGCGGTGGTGGGAATCCGCGGAGTCGAGCAGCAACGGACCATCACCGTTCGTGCCGGCGCGGCCGAGGGTGCGGACCGCCAGGGGCTGAAACTGGTGGAAGTCTTCCTGATCCGCGGACTGCCCCGCAACAACCGCTATATGAGCACACTGCTCGGCCCGCGCAAAATGGCCGCCATGGCCTCCGCCTACCCCGACATCCTTCTCTCCGACGAACCGAAGTTTGACCGCCGGAAATCTTCCGCCACGGGAGGGCGGCTGGCCTCACAGCTGGCCGGAGACCTGGTCACCGCATCTCTTGGTCCGGGAGAGGTGAAATACCTGTTGGTCCGGATGAACGTACCGCCGGACCTCGCCCCGGGCAGCTACCAGGCCCGGATCAGCATCACCGCCGACACGCCCGGACTGGACCTCGGCATCCCGCTGCAGCTGGAGGTCCTCCCCTTCACCCTCCCCCCCCACGGCAAGATTCTGAGGGTGGCGAACGACTTCGCCTCCCCCTCATCCTCCAGGTTCGCCGAGTCCCTGGAGGACCAGGCGGCGCACGGAATGACCTCCACCCGCCTGGCCGGGGGGCTCAAGGGTAAGGAGAGGGAACAAGTCACCTCCATGCTCCAGGAATTCGGATTCACGCACCTGGTCCGGCTGGACGCACCGGCAACAGGGGAGGAGGCCGGCCGCACCGCCGGGTCCCTGCAGCAGTTTTTTTACGGTGTGGACGAACCGCAGCCCAAATCTCGCCGGACGGGGAGGCCCTGGTCCCGCATGGCCGACCATGTGAAACTGTCAGCGAAAATTCACGGGCTGGGCGGCCTGGTCACCACCTCGATTCCCTTCCCCCTGGCCATGCAGCTGGGTCAACGGGACAGCGAACTTTACCGCACCATGGCCGACTACGGACTGCCCGGAGCCTACGAGCCGCTGGACTGGGCAAACTACGGGCTGGGTCTGCAGTGGATCGGCCGGACCCGCGGCGGCCGCGAGGAGCGGTCACGGCCGGGCAGGGAACCGCGGGAAGACACTCCCGGCAGGACACCCACCCCGTCGCGGAACCAGGAACTCTACGACTACATTCGAACGCTGCAGGCCGACACCGCCGAAGGCCGGACACGGGACGGGCGCACGCCGCTGTCCAAGCACGGCTGGCTCGAGTGCTACTACTTCCCTCTTGGCAATTTCAAATCGCCATTCTACGGCCGGCTGCTTTTCGGCTACTTCCTTTTCAACAGCCGGCTGGACGGCGCGGCGGCCTGGACCCTGTTCCGCCCCCGGAGCAACCCGTTCACCGACGAGGACGGAGAAGATCCGGTGATCGCCTATCCCGGCAAGGACGGGATGGTCCCCACCTACTGGTGGGAAGCGGTGCGCGAAGGGGTGAACGATCTCAAGTACTGCACCCTGGCCGAAAACCTGATTCTGGAATTGAAGAAGACCCGTCCCGAGGAGTACCGGAGGCTCGGCGCCCGCCTGCGGGAGATTCTGGCACCGTTCATGGATCTGGCCCCCGGGGGGGAACGCATTGACCGGGTCATCACACCGGCCGCCTTCAGCACGGCCAGATCGGAACTGGTGCGCCTGATCCAGGATCTGAACGCTCTGGACCGGACGCCTCCCCCCCAAACCCCCTCGCCGCCAGTTCCATAGCTTCCACTGCCCCTGTTGCAAACCATTGCTGATTTTTATACCGTGATAAGATAGGTCGCCACCGATGGATCACCGGAACACGCCGGCTTTCGCCACGGTCGATGAAGGCACGATGGAAAGATCCGACAACAGCATAACCGGGGAATCGCCGGCCTACCTCGGCCTGGACGTGGGGGCGGTGAGCCTGGCCCTGGTGCTGATCGACGGTGGCGGAAATATCCTCGACACCATGTATTGCCTGGTGAACGAAGATGGGGATGTGCCGGGCAGGGCTTCCGGCCACCACTGTATCCAATCCTGCGCCGCCTGCGAGCTTCCCTGCAATTCCACTTTCATCGTGGAGAAAACCGGACAGTTCACCGACTCCGGCGACCGGAAATTCAAGGTGAGGGTCGACGGTTTCATCGCCACCGGGAGCCAGGTTCACAAGGGCATCCCCTTCCCAGTTCCACTGGACCGGCTGGTCAGCGAGATCAGCGCGCACTCGCGGGGAATGCATCACGCGTCGAACACCGAAAATGTCGAGGCGATCATCGATGTGGGCGGGCAGGACTCGAAAGTCATCCGGCTGTCCAGCCTGATCGACTTCCAGATGAGCGGCCTGTGCGCCGCGGGCACCGGAGCTTACCTCGATGAAATATCCAGGGTTGAACAGATGAGCGTTTCAGAGTTCGGTGATATCGGCGGCCGGTATATCGAGCGGTATCTCAACTCCCTCGGTGACGATGAACCGCTGCCCCTGGAAGAATTTTCGTCAATCTGCACGGTGTTCACCAAATCCTCCTACGTGAAGAAAAAGGGTTCGCTGACCCTCCCCGAGCGGGTGGCAGCAATCTGCTGGGCCCAGGCAAAACAGATCTACAACACCGTGATGCCGAACCTGCGGGACTATTCCGGCCGGGTTTCATTCCAGGGGGGAGTCTCGTTCAATTCCGGTGTCCGGCTGGGACTTGATCACCTGCTGAAGAAGGGCTGGAAACTGTCCGATGACTCGCCACCGGTCCTGGTGGTTCCCGAGCTCCGGGACTACCGCGATCAAGCGGGCAGATCGAAACCGGTCTCGCACCTGATGGGTGCGCTGGGAGCAGCGCTGCTGGCCAGGGAGAACAAGGGCATCGCCGCGGCCCAGGCCATCACCGAACCCAAAACATGTCCGCCCCTTTCCAGTGACAGGCTTCGCAAGGATTTGCTCAAAAAGCAGATCGGCATCTCCCTTCAGAAAGGTCCGTCACGGCCCAGAATTGCCTGGAGCGGCACCCTCTTTCCCAGTGAAATCTGCTACCTGTTCGACATCGTTCCCCTGGCCCTGCCCCTGCTGGCGGCCATCGATCATAAAAATGCCCAGGAGAACCTGTTGACGGCATCGAAAGAAGAGGGTGTGGACCGGGCCACCTGCACCATACTCTCCGCCGTACTGGGCCGGTTCGACCGCACACCTGAACCGGATTTCATTTTTCACACCAGCGGCAGCTGCGACTACTACCGCCAGCACATGCTGAGGGTGATCGACCGCGCTCACCAGCGGTTCGGCCTCGACCCGCAGCGGCAGGTCTGCACCCTGGACCTTCCCACCTTCACCTTCGACAACCAGACGGGGATCGACTTTCTGGCCGCTCAACTCCGGCAGGCCGTGACCCGGATCGAAGAGACGCTCGGTGTTCGCCATGACCCGGACAAGCTGCGCGAGATCATCGAAAACACCAATCAGGCGCGCCGCTACCACGTTCTCACCGAAGAGCTGAGGGCGAATAACCCGGCCCTGGCCCTCGGATCGGAGTTGCTGAAACGGGCGGCCCTCTATTCCACGGGATGGGGCAGCCGGGAATTCGTGGACATCACCAGGAGCTACCATGAAGAGCTGGCGCAACGCGCGCGTCTGCTGTCGCCCGGCGAATCACCGCTGTTCAGCCTGAAGGAAAAGCACAGAATCCTCTGGCTCTACCTGTGGGACTACAACGATTCGTCCATATTCGAGGCACTGGAAGGCGAGCTGGACTGCGCCATCGTGGCCGAGGAGCTGAACCATATCCACTGGCCGGAGATGGATCCGGAGCACCCCTTCGAAAGCATCGCCCGCAGGATTGTCCAGCCGATCAACCACATCAACAGCAGGATGTCCTACGTCAGGGAGATGGCGGAAACCTACCGCGTTGACGGGATCATCCTCTTTGCCCATTTCTTCGGCCACTGCCCCCTGGCCAGCGAAAGCATCCAGCACCTGCTCCGGAGAAGCGGATACCCCACGCTTTTTCTCGATGGAGACTGCCTCGATGACACGAGAAGGTCGAGCAGCACCATCACCAAGGTCCAGGCCTTCGTGGAGCAGCTCAACCTCAAGCGCTACGGCAATATCTTCGGGGTGAACCCGCCGGAAACCTCGGTGAACTGACGCGGGAAAAGATCAGCGGCCTCCCTGCCCGGGCCGGGCGCTCCTCCCCCACAGCCGGAAGAACCATGGGGTGTACAGCACGTCAGGGAGACGCAATCGCATGGCGAACCGTCCGCTTCCGCAGCGCTGCTCGGTGCCGGGCACCAGGTCCCAGAGGCGGTAGACAAACAGCAGGCCAAAGAGGGCCAGGATACGCTGCTCCTGAAGACGGGTGCAGTTCAGGGTGAGAGCCAGGTCCTGCATCTTGCGGTTATCGGTGGGCGTGACGCCCCAGATCCGCCGGACCCGGTCACCATGAATCCTGCGCACCAGCTCCAGCATCTCCGCGTGCACGTGAAAGGCGATCTTCTGCCGACGATATTCCGGCCTCGTCTCCGAGCGCGCTGAAATCGCTTCCCCCTCGTCTATCAGATCATGCCGGAAGCAGGTGAACGTGGAGCCGAGGTTGATCGCCACCCAGAGAAATCCCACCACCCTGTGGCCCGAAAGAGCGTAAAGCCCCAGGTGATCCCGGTTCAGCAGAACCCGAAACCGCCTCTCGAGCAGAGCCCCCTTCCACTCCCGGATCATACCGACGTTCTCGTGGGTCACCCGGGTGAACAGAATGCCACCGGGCGTCACGGAATCCCTGATGATGAGATCGGGCCAGCTGAAAAGGTACTGCCTCCTGGACAGAACAATCCGGCGGGAGAGGAACTGGAGAATCGCCGTCAGACGATCTCCCGAAGTCTTGCCGCGATCCGTCATCTTTCCACCGCCCCAAATACCCAGGGAATTATACCTGTTATACCACTCCTATCGGCGAACCCGGTCCATGATGAGAGGTTCGAAACAACCCGCACCGCTGGAACCGGCTCGGGTTTTGGGCTAAACTGGCATCCATGCCGGATCATCGGGTTCCGGCCCAGCCTCGGGGAAAGAGCATGGAACAGGAAAGATCCCGCCTGATGGCCATCATCTTGCGTCTGCTGTCCGCGGTGGCGGCCGTCAGCAGGCAACGGGTCTTTCGATTTGACCTGGAATCGGACACCCTGCCGGTGCCCTCCGATGCACTGGAAATGGACATCAGCGATATCAGCACCGACGCGCTGCCGGACCTCAGCCGATGGCCGGGCGCCAGGTCGGTGAGAAAATTCCGAAAATTTCTCAACCAGAGGCAGGTCGGCCACTATCTCATACAGGACGGAGAGACGGTCTACTACCACTGGTGCAAGATCAAACGAAAACCGCATGCTCTTTCCTGCGCCCAGGACCCCATCGAACCCGGGACGGCGTATCTGCACCGGGGCCTGGCCAGAAAGGAATTTCGCAAAACCGGCCTCGGGACCCTGATGATGCACCGGACGGTGGGCATCTTCAGGAAGCATCCCGAAGTCACCAGGCTGGAGGTGGCCATCGAGCCGGTAAACATCCCCTCACAGAAACTGTTTCTCAAGTGCGGCTTCACCCTGGACCGGCAGTTCACCCTGATCGTGATCCTGGTCCTCATTCACATCCACATCGTGCGCGATATCCGGCCGGACGGCAGTCCAGGGCCCGCCAGGTACCGCTTCAGCCTGAAGGCGCCCACGCTGCTCTGGTCCCCGGCACTGTTCACCATCGGCGCCTGGCGCAAACTCATGAACAGGCTGGCCTGATCAGCCCTCCCTGATTCCATAGTTGACTTCGGATTACACAACCGTCACGCAATTACCTTCTCCACCGGCCCCCCACTGATTTCCCCTCCGGGCAATTCATTGTTTCTCCTTTATTTACAACATATTACCCTTGCGCCGGGCCGTCACCTCCCTGTGGTACATCGCTTGCTTGTATATCCATGCATCCAGTGTGGTTCATCGGCCGCGGCGTAACAGGCACGACCGCTGTCGATACGAAATCATGAAAGCGGTAGAGGAGAACTCATGAATTGTAAAACCGGACTGCTGGTGATCATTCTCACCCTCGTCCTGACCCCCTGTGCCGGGGCCAGACAGTATTACGTATCATCCACGGGTTCGGACGATACCGGAAGCGGTACCTTCAACAATCCCTGGGGCACCGTGGCCTATGGCCTGCGCGACCTTGAGCCCGGGGACACGCTCTATCTCAGAGAAGGCGTGTACTACGAGAGCGATATCCTCCTCGTGAAGAAGGGTACTCACGACGCACCCATCACCATCCGCTCATACCCCGGGGAAAAAGCGGTCATCGACGGCGCCGAACAGCAGTACAGCACCTCACCAAACAGCGACTGGGAGCTGGTGGACTCTTTTCTCAAACTCTACCGCAGCACTCGCACCTATTCCGGTGAATTTGCCGGTGCCTGGCTGCTGGACGACAATATCAACCTGGTTCAATACTCCAGCTCGGCCAACATGGACTCGACCAATTACGGGCCGCTGAACGGCAACGACCCGATCTACATCGGTCCGGGCCTGCAGTTGCGCGACGACGGCCATATCTATATCCGCCTGAAGATGAATCCCAACGACCAGACCGATCACAACGGCAACCACATGCCGGCGTTACCGGCCATTTCGAACCCAAGGCTGAACCGTATAGCCGTTTACACGGCCGACCAGCTGGTAGTGACCAGCGGAGCGGAGCATGTGATCCTGGACCACATCGGCTTCCGCCATTCAGACACGGCCATCGACCTGCGGGACGACACCAGGAATCTGATTATCCGCGACTGCAACATCAAGCATGGCCAGTATGGCGTGCTGGTGCGCGATGCCCGGGATTGCACCATCGCCCGCTGCGATTTCGACAACGGCATGCCGCACTATGTCTACTGGACCGATGTGAAGGGTGGAGGGCAGGACGTGGCCGAAGCCTATCCGGAGTTCCAGTCCATGGCCATCAACGGCAACCTCTCCGGTTTCACCATCAGCTACTGCACCATCAGCAACACCATGGACGGTATCGGCGTGCGGGAAGGGTCCACCGGCACACGGGTGATGCACAATACCTTTTACAATACCCGTGATGATGCCATCGACGTCCTGCGGAATGTGTGGGATGTGGAAATCGGATTCAACATGCTTCACCGGACCATGCTGGGTATTTCCATCCTGCCCCACGACCAGGCGGGAGGCGAAGTCTACATCCACCACAACGTGATCGACTCCACCGGCTATCACCGGTCGGGCCGGGTGGGCAGCTGGCGGGACGACCGCTACCCCGTCTGGGCAGCGGGCACTCCCTTCGGTTCCCATGACGAGGGTTCCACCGAAGCCAAGTGGAAGATTTACAACAACACCTTCGTCGCCCGCAAGGGGCGTATCGGCCACTTCGCCTTCGGTCCCAACGTGGTGGATGGCAGCATCCAAAAACAGGTGCGAAACAACATCTTCTTCGCCCTCGACGATCGCATATGTTGCGCCAGCGAACTGGCGTCCGAGGGAACGGAGTACAACGGCAATGTCTACTGGCGCAATGCGCCGGCTATCCTGCCCATGTTCGTCGGGTGGGGCAGTGTCGGTGCGTTCCACTCCCTGGCCGAATTCCGCGACCAGTCGGGAACCAGCTGGGAGACAGCGGGCCTCGAGATCGACCCGGGGTTCGACGTGGCGGATATCGACGAGGGAATCTTCGAACCGCTGGAGATGCTGGGCCGCTACCGGCCCTCGGAAAACCTGATATACACCGAGGGCGTCTCCTACGACGATGTGGACTGGCCCTGCACCGACGATGTGAACTACCGCGGCGCCGTGGGACGGACGTTCCAGCGCAGGACATTCCAGCTCCCGCCGAACTGAGCAGATTGAGATCACCGGATTGAACAGGGCGGGGTTCCCCGGCCGCAGCTGCGGCACCGGGCGCTCCGCCCTAATTTTTTCCCGCCTTAATGCTTGACCTGCCGGCTGTAATCCCTAATATTAACAGGTAGCAGTTCATGGGCCGGAATACTGTGTACCTAACGCCGCCGGCCCACCACCCGGCTATTCCCCGGATCTGGAACTTTCGGGTTTTCCACCGATACCAACATGAGGTCAACAGATGTTTCGATACCAGGCAATCTTCACACTGCTTCTCCTCCTGGCGGCCCCCTTCGCCGTCGCTGAGATAATCGAGGTGCCGCTGCAGCAGCCCACCATACAGGACGCGGTCACGGCGGCTGCCGATGGCGATACCGTGCTGGTGGCCGCCGGCACATACGTGGAAAACATCGATCTGCTGGGAAAAGCTGTCACGCTGATCAGCGCTGACGGTCCGGAAACCACCATTCTGGACGGCGGGCAGGCCGGCTCCACCATCACCGTTTCCGCGCCACCGGTTGCCCGTGCGCCGGGTGACGGCCAGACCGCGGTGATCGAGGGATTCACCATCACCGGCGGCCATTCGGAGTTCGGCGGGGGCATCGCGGTGATCGAGGCCGGCGTTCTGATCAGCGGCAACGTGATCAGCGGCAACACCGCCGGCTACTCCGGCGGCGGCATCGACCTCACCCGCGCCGTGGCCACGGTCAGCGGCAACCTGATCTCCTCCAACAGCGCGGTGCGCCGTGGCGGCGGGATTTATGCGGGCAACTCGGTCCTGGTCTTCACCGGCAACGAGGTGCTGGACAATTTCACCGACGATCCCTTCACCTCCGCCGGCGGGGGCGTCTATCTGGACGACCACAGCACGGGTGAGATCAGCAACAATACCGTGGCCGGCAACACGTCGGTGGGCGGCGGCGGCGTGGCCATACGGCTCTATTCCAGCGCCCTGGTGATGAACAACCTGATCGACGGGAACCACGGCATCCGCCACGGCGGCGGGATCGCCACCAAGATCTACAGCAACGCGATCCTGGTGGGGAATACCATCACCAACAACCTGGGCGACCGGATGGGCGGCGGGGTCTACATCCGCAAGATGAACGATCTGATCCTGATCGACAACGAAATCACCAACAACAGCTCGGCCCTGGGCGGCGGCGTCTGGATCAATCAGTCCACTCCGGAATTTCACGGCAACCGGATCGAGAACAATGAAGCGTTCACCTCCGGCGGCGGGGTGATGGCCAACGAAACCTCGGCCCCGGTGTTTACCGGTGGCCGGATCAGCGGAAACTTCGCTCCCCTGGGCGGCGCCCTGCGTGTGGCCCTGGACAGCTCGGCGGCCCTGGACGGAGTGGCCGTGACCGGGAATCTCGCCACCATGGGCGGGGACGGCGCCGGGATCGCGGTCACCGACAGCGGTACCATGGCTACGATGGTGAACTGCCTGCTGGCCGAAAATGCCGCCGGGGGCAGCGGCGGAGCGGTCAGCGTCAACCGCGGTATGGTTTCCATGTTCAACTGCACCGTGGCCGGCAATTCAGCGGCAGGTACCGGCGGCGGGCTCGATGCGGCTGACGAGGGCACCGCCGATGTAGCCAACAGCATTATGTGGGACAACGGAACCGACATGGCCGGCCCCGGAATCACCGTCAGCTACACCCTGGCCCAGGACGGGGTGATGCCCGGAACCGGTAACATCTCCGCCGACCCGCTGTTTCTCGACCAGAGCGGCGGCGATTTCAGTCTGGGCAGCGCTTCGCCCTGCATCGACAGTGCCGCGAACGATGTGTCTCCGGCCACCGATATTGAAGGGGACACGCGGCCCACGGACGGCGATGGTGATCTGCTACCCATCGCCGACATGGGCTTCGACGAATACCTCGACCCGCAGCCCCAGCGGCTCCACGTCTCCGACACCGTCATGAGTTCCGTCTACAATGAGCCGCAACAGCTGTACAACGTCCTGGCCCAGGTGACGGTGATCGATGCCTCGGGCATTCCGGTGCAGGACGCCCTGGTCACGGTGGAGATGATCTACCCCACTGGACGAATCATGACCAGGACCGGACGAACCGACGTGGACGGGCTGGCCACCGTGGCCATCCGCACCCGCCGGGCCGGGCTCTTCCGCAGCCTGGTTACCGGTGTTGAATTGAGCGGCTGGGTGCACGACAGCTACGCCGACCAGGCAGCCGGAGGCGGCCATTTCATCCAGTGATGGGGCCGGCCCGGTTCAGCGGCGGTTGCGCTCCAGGATCTCTCTCAGAATGGCCGCCACCTGCTCCGCGTCGCCCCTGCTCATACCCGGGTGGATGGGCAGGCTGAGCAGGCGGGGGAATGCGGCGGAGGCCACCGGCAGCTGCTCGGAAGTCACGCCGCACCGTTCAGCGTAATAGCTGTGCAGGTGCAGTGGTATGAAGTGCACCGACGTGCCGATGTTGGCGGAGCGCATCTCTTCGATCACCTGGTCGCGATCGATGGTCAAAGCCTCGAGGCGCAGGCGGACGAGGTAGATGTGCCAGGCATGATCAACTTCGGGCCGGCGGGCGGGTAATTCAAGAAGGTCGCATCCGGAGAAGCCCTCATCATACAGCCCCGCCAGCATGGAGCGATGCTGCTGGAACGAGTCCAGTTTTGCCAGCTGGCAGAGCCCCAGTGCGGCCTGGATGTCGGTCATATTGTATTTGTATCCGGGTGCCGCCACATCGTATCGCCAGCTGCCGGCCTTGTCGTAGCGCTTCCAGGCGTCGCGGCTCATCCCGTGAAGGGACAACGGCCGTGCCCGGTCGATCAGGTCCGGGTGGCCGGTGAGCATCCCGCCCTCCCCGGTGGCCAGGTTCTTGGTGGCATAGAAGCTGAACGCCGCCAGGTTATCCGATGATCCCACCACCTTGCCGCGATAGGACGCGGCCACCGCGTGGGCCGCATCCTCCACCAGGTGAATGCCCCGGTCGCCGGCGATGGCCCGCAGCCGGTCCAGCTCCGCCGGATGCCCGGCAAGGTGCACGGCGATCACTGCCCGGGTGCGGGGGGTGCAGGCACGATCCAGGGCCTCCGGGTCGATATTCAACGTGTCCGGTTCCACGTCCACCAGCACCGGAGCGGCCCCCGCATGGACCACCACGTTCGCCGTGGAACAGAAGGTGATGTCCGGAACGCAAACCTCGTCACCGGGGCCGATCCCCAGGGCCACCAGGCTGATGTGCAGACCGGCGGTACAGGAATTGAGCGCCAGCGCGTCCGGTGCCCCGAACCGCCCGGCAAACGCTTCCTCGAATTCCCTGGTTTTGGGACCGGTTGTGATCCAGCCCGACCGCAGCGTTTCGGCCACGGCCTCCACCTCCTCCTCGCCCAGAGATGGTGGGGCAAAGGGGAGAAATGAGTCTCGACAGTTTCCCATCACTAGCCTCCGCTAAACCGTTTTCAGCCGGGAGCCGCGTTGCCGGTGACGGATTGCCACAACCCCCAGCACCAGAAGAGCCCCCAGCGTATCAGCCACCCAGTCAGCCAGTTCCGGCGACCGCGCCGGAACGAAGGACTGGTGATATTCATCCAACGCACCATACATTGACGTTATGACCACCGCCAGCAATGCCGCCCGGCCCCAGGACAACGCCGGTCCCCGGCGCAACGCACGATAGAGCAGCAGTGCCAGCACGGCAAAAAAAACCGCGTGAGCAACCTTGTCCGCCAGCGGCCGGTCGAGCGCCGGGGCATGCTTGAGACTGGACGCACTGAGCAGAAAAATCAGGGCAGCCCAGAGCAGCGGCGGGCCCCAGGTTTTGACACATCTTGCCATCAGTACATCGCCCCCCGGCCGTGGCCGTCCGAAGCAACCGGCTCCGGAGCGCCACATCGCTCAGCTGGAGGGTTCCTCCTTCCTGGCGGGCCGATGATCGAGGAGCATCTTGATCGCGGCCTCCAGTTCGCCCACCTGGAACGGCTTGGTCATGTAGAGATCCGCCCCCTCTTCAAACCCGGTAATCCGGCTTGACACTTCCTTGACCCCGCTGAGAATGATCACCGGGATATCCCGGGTAATGGGGTGGTGCTTGATCCGGTCGCAGATCTCGTGCCCGTTCATCCCCGGCATGAGGATATCGAGAATCACCAGGTCGGGCAGCTCGGCAAAGATACGTTTCATCGCTACATCGCCATCTTCAGCCTTGATCACAGCGTACTCGTTTTCCACGATCAACCCCAGCAGTTTGAGAATCTCCGGGTCATCATCGGCAACGAGCACCTTGGTCCGGTGGGTGAACGGCGTCTCCGCCGACAGCCCATCATGGAGATCCGGCTGGTAGCCGGGAACCAGCTTTTGAATGCTTTTCATCAGATCCGTGCGGTCCGACTGTTCGGCGGCGTCGAGAATTGTATTGATCGTCTCGAACAGATCGCTGGACAGGCCCTCGTGGGAATCGGCGGTGAAGATCTTGTCATGTTTGGTGGGCACCGGGATTTCCCCTTCCACCCACAACTGCTCGTACATCTTTTCCCCGGGCCGCAGACCGGTAAAGGTGATGGGGATATCCACGTAGGGCTCGAGACCGGACAGACGGATCAACTGCTCCGCCAGCTCGAGGATCCGGGTCTCCTGGCCCATGTTCAGCACGAACAGTTCACCTCCATCCCCCATGGTGCTGGCCTGGAGCACCAGCTGGACCGCCTCAGGGATGGTCATGAAATAGCGCACTATATCCGGATGGGTCACCGTCACCGGCCCCCCTTCCTGAATCTGGCGCCTGAACACCGGCACCACGCTGCCGGTGCTGCCCAGCACGTTTCCGAACCGGGTGGTCATGAAACGCGTGTCGTTCTGCTCGTTGAGGGCCAGGACGAACAGTTCGCAGAGCCGCTTGGTCAGACCCATGATGCTGGTGGGCATCACCGCCTTGTCCGTGGAGACCATCACGAAACGCTCGACACCATACTTGGCAGCCAGGCTGCTGAGGATCACCGTGCCGCCGAGGTTGTTGCGAACGGCCTCTTCCGGATTGTCCTCCAGCATCGGCACGTGTTTGTAGGCCGCCGCGTGAAAGAGCACCTGGGGGCGATAGCGTTCGATCATCCGCTCAACCGTCCTGCGATTGGTCATGTCGCCGATCAGACAGATCGCGTCGCTCTCCGGCGCCCTGGCACCCGCAAGCTTTTTCAGTTCGAGATGGAGGTAGTAGAGCCCTTCCTCGTGCTGGTCGAACATGATCAGCTGTTTGGGCGCGAATCGAATGATCTGCCGGCAGAGCTCCGACCCGATGGAGCCGGCCGCCCCGGTGACCAGGATGGTCTTTCCCTGAAGGTGGCCCTCGATGCCTTCAACGTTGAGATCCACCGGCTCCCGGCGCAGCAGATCCTCAACCTGGATCTCCCGCATGGTGATACTGCCGCCGTCGGAGTGGATCAAGGTGCCCATGTCCCGGGCGATTTTCGGCTTCAGCCCCGCTTCCATACAGAGGTCGACAATGCGGGAGAGTGTATCGCCCGATGCCGAAGGGATGGCCAGGACGATCTCCTTGATCCGTTTCTCCTTGACCAGGTGAGGGATGTCATTCACGCTTCCCAGGACCGGGACGCCATGGATCTGCGTGCGCAGCAGGTGTTTGTCATCATCAACCACACCGATGGGGGTGAACCGCTGCTGGCTGGGATGCTGCAGCCCGCGGATCAGGATCGCGCCGGATTGGCCCCCGCCGACGATCAGCAGCCGCCGGCCGGTGGAATTCATCCTGTTGACCCGGGTCCAGGGTTTTTCCCCCATCAACCGGGAGAAGAGCCGCACGCCGCCGATCCCCAGCAGGGCCAGCAGCCAGTCGATGACCAGGATCGATCTGGGAAATCTCCACATACCGAACATCAGGAAACCGGCCCCGAGAACCACCGAGCTGAGGGTCATTCCCAAAACGATGCGCCACAGGTCCACCACCCCGGCGAACCGTATGGCGCCCCAGTAGACCCGGGAGAAAAAGAGAGAGACCAGCCGGACGAGGATCACTACCGGCAGGGCCTGCAGCATCCACCGGGCATACTGGGGAGCGATGACCAGGTCGAAGCGTATCCAGAAGGCCCCGACCCAGGCCAGTGCAATGATGACGATATCCAGCAGCAGGACTTCGAGCCAGTTCGCCTGAATCCAGCTTATGGTGGTTCGGATGTGTTTTAGCATGATGACCTTCGACTCGTTATTCCCTACGCGAGAGCCGCATCCTTATGTTGGAGCCTTCGAGGAGACTCGGTAGCCGGCCGCCGGCTTAACGCCCGGGGGTGAATTGGCAACAACCTGTTCGAAATGAGCCAGATCAGCGCGAGCAGGGCCCACAGCCCCCGAAAATCCTCCACATTGGTCACGGCCCCCTGGGCCAGGATTCCGAGGAGTGCCGCCAGCAGGGTCACTCGAACGGCCACCGCCTCGCTGCCAGGTTCTCCGGCAAAGATCTCCAGCAGCGAAGTGATGATGAAATAGAGAAAAATCCCCATGAAGAGGGTGAACCCGATCAGGCCGTTCTCGCAGAGCAGGGAAACATAGATCGAGTGGCTGACGCCGCCGCCCCTCTCCACGCCGTCGGTCAGAATGTCCTTCCACTTCCCGCGCCCCACCACCGGTTCCGAATCGCCGGAATCGGCGGCATGGGAGTTCCCCTTGCCCACGCCCAGGAGGATGTTCTCCTCCCAGACTTCCAGCGACTCGGTCCAGAGCGACAGACGCTTGCCGATGGACGAGGATTCCTCCCCGCCGAGGGAGAGGAAGCGGTCGAAAACCGGACGGGTCTCCTCGCTGACTATGTATACGCCCACCACCGCCACCAGGGCCAGCGCCAGAACGGCGACGATTTTCCGGCGATACACGGGGGTGAGCAGAAAGAACACCGAACCGCCGGCCACCAGGGCCAGCACGCCGCCCTTGGAGGATGAGAGGGTCAGTCCCGTCAGGTGAATCAGAATGAACAAGATGCAGTGCCGCCGGTTTCCGCCTATCTGCATGTAGACCGAAGTGATGAATATGGAGAGCACCACGTAGCCCGAATAGAGGTTGGGATTCCCCAGGGTGCTGCTGGCCCTGAATCCTCCCGAAGCGAAGGTGCTGACGTGAAACAGCAGGAAGAGCAGCGACCCGGCAATGCCGATCAGCGCGATGACCGGCGCGGTATAGGTCCAGGCCTTGAGAAAGACCCTGAGATCATCCAGGGAATCGATCAGGTTGAGAATCATGAAAAAATAGACGATCACCGTCAGGACCTTCGCCATGTCCACGAAATGCGATCCCTTGATGAATTCCTGGTCCAGCTTCAGGCTGCCCACATAGAGCGAGACTATGGCCAGGACGAAATAACTGGTCAGGACTCCGATCAAAGGGAGCCGCAACGGTTTGTCCCGGTTGACAAGACTGTAGAGGATGAACAGCAACGCCGGGATCACCAGCAGATCAGCGCAACTGAGGTTAACCGAGAGGATGCTCCCTCCCCCGCTTCCGGCCTTGGCACCCAGATTGGAGGGGTTCATCACCGGCAGTCCCACGGCCAGCCCCACCAGCAGCAGGTGGTTGGTCGGGATGCGGAAACCGAACCTGATCACCATCAGCAGCACCACCACCGCGGCCAGCAGGACCAGGAGGAACAACCCGCTGTTCAGCGGGCTTCCAGTGATCGCCGAGATGATGCTGGAGATCCTACTCATTGTCCGCCGTCCCCTTCGCTTCTTTTTTTATCGACTTGCCCAGCCGGGCGACCTCCCGGATGAACTGCATCTCCTTGACCGAGAGGACCCGGAAGAGGAACAGCGCCGCGGGATAGGCCACCCCGGCCGCGACGAGCACCACGGCCACATGTGCATCCCTGAGAACCCAGACCACCACTCCCATGGCGGCGCTGGCCGCCAGCGGTCGGCCCACCACCTTGAAAAACGGCAACGGCGCAATGAGCTTCGCCATGAAGCGGTAGTTGAGCAGGAAGAGCAGGCTCTCCCCGCCGACAAAGGCGAAGCAGGCACCCAAAAACTGGAACTTCGAGATCAGCACCAGGGCCAGGGTGAGGTTGGTCAGGATGCCGGCGATCTCGTGCCGCAGACTGCGCATCTGGGAATCGCTGGCCGGGAACACGAACCGGTACATGCGGTTGAAGAAACGGAAGATCAGCGTGACGCTGAGGACCTGCAGGGCGAGGACGGAATCGGTGAACCCGCTCTTGAACATCAGCTCCACCACCTGGTGGGCCAGCAGGAACAGCCCGATGGAGACGGGAGCCGAAATGATGACCAGGTACTTGGAGACCTGGGTGTAGAACGAGGGCAACCGGGGGTCCTGTTCCTTGACGTATCGTGCGAAGACGGGGAAGAACGACGTGGTCAGGGTGATGGAGAGGAAGAGGAAGCCGCTGGTCACCACCATCCCCACGTTGAATGACGAGATGTCTTCCGGGCGGGCCAGCCACTTGAGCAGGGCGATGTTGGTGTAGCTGTGCAGCACCGAGACCATCAGGGTCACACCCACCGGCAGGGCGGCCAGCAGCAGCAGCTTGAATCGCGGCCAGTGGAAGCGGAACGACGGCTTGATACCCATGGCCAGCACGATGGAGATACCGAGGGTCATCCGCAGAATATTGGCGATCATCTGCGCGGCGATCATCCAGGCGAGGCCGAACTGGTTGTTGATGAAGAACCAGATGCAGGCGAGCCAGAAGATCTGGCTCAGGATCATCAACAGGGCCTCGTACTCCATCGCCTCGATGCCGCGGAAGATCCAGATCGAGATGTCCTGGGACGAGCCGAACAGCGCCGCCACGCTGACCACCAGCAGCACCGACACCGAGGCCTCGGGGATGATAAAGAACGCCGCACCCCCCACCCCGAGGATGAAGACCACGGAGAGCATCAGCTTGAGCAGGATCGCGTCGCCGAAATAGGTCGAGATGTTCTCCCGGTCCCTGGCGATCTCACGCACCACGATGACCTGCAGGCCGAGGTCACCGAAGAGCTGCAGCAGGAAGATCAGGTTGTACCAGAAAGCGTAATCGCCGTACCCCGCCTCGCCCAGGTAGCGGCCCAGCATGGCCATCACCACCAGGCTGATCACGATACTCAAAATCCGCCCCACGAAGCGGACGGCAAAGTTCTTGAATATTCTCAGTGGTGTGGACAGGCGACGGCTCATCTCGGTATCAGGTCCTCATTGTTGCAAAGACAGAGAGCGATTCATGGCCAACGGGAGAAAGACGGATCAGCGACGCCTTCTTCGGAGAACGGGTTCCCGCCTGGCCTTGTTCAGCATCAGGCCGATCAGGTTCTTGTGCTCCAGAATCTCCTGGGCCTTGCGAATCCGGGGGACCGGCGTCCGCCCGGCTTCCACCACCAGCAGGATGGCGTCCACCAGCTCGGAGAACACCAGCGCATCGGCCGATTCGGTGACCGGGGGCGTGTCAAAAATGATAAGGCGGTCGGCGAACTGCGCTTTCAGGTCTTCGACCAGTTTCTTCATCTGCCGGGACCCCAGCAGCGCATCCGAATTCGCCACGCCGCGGCCGGCGGGCAGGATGAGCAGGTTGTCGATATTGGTGCGGCACAACAGGTCATCCAGCGGCCGGTTATCAAGCAGGTAATCAACCAGCCCCGGGGAATCGGGATCGAGATCGAGGATTTCGCCAAACGACGGCCGGGCCAGGTCCGCCTCCACCAGCAGCACCGTGAGTTCAAGCTCCTGGGAGAAGGCCAGGGCCAGATTGATCGAGGTGAGCGATTTGCCTTCCCCGGTGGCGGCGCTGGTGATCATCATCGTCCGCGCACTCTGCTTCAGGTCACTCTGCTGCAACTGCGCCTTGAGCAGTTTGTAGCGGTCCAGCAGCGGCCCGCCGTCGGCGTGGTCCATGATGCGAAAATCCCGCAGTCTCTCGGTATCCAGTTCGACCATTCTGGTCATCGTTTTCATGCTCCCTCGGTGGCAGGCTTCACGTGGCGCACTGCCCTGGATTTCCAGTATCAGGTGAAGTTCACCAGGTAGTAGCCGACCACCAGCGCCGCGAGTGCAAGCACGGCAATCAGCGCAGTGACGACCAGGACTCTGCGGAAGAACTTCCACTGCCGGTTTTCCCTGTTGTCGATAAACGGGATCGACGTGAACACCGGCAGATCGGTGGCCTGCCGCAGTTCGTCAACACTGTTGACGGTGGAGTCCATCAGTTCCGTGAGGTAGACGGTCCCCAGGCCGACCAGGAAACTCAGCAGAAAGCCGAGAGAGAGAAAGACCGGGATGTTGGGAGACGTCGGTGTCTGCGGCACGGTGGCCGGCTCCAGAACGGCAAACCGCTCCCCTTTGCGGTCCGTCTCCAGGCTCTTGGCCTTGCTCGCTTCGTTGAGCTTGGTGTTGACGCTCTGGTACTCGGCCTTCAGGCTCTCGTAGTTGCGGGTCAGCGCCAGATACTCTTCCTCCACACCCGGCATGGTCCTGACGCGCCGGGAATAGGATGCAAGCTTGCCCCGCACCGTTGCCAGACTGGACAGGCTTTCCTGGATATCGAGATCCACGATGGCCAACTGGGTCTGGAACTCGATATAGGCCGGGTTGTCCGGGTCACGGGCCACCTCCTCCTGGGCGGAGGATATTTCATCCGTCAACCCGTTGAGCGATTCCCGGAGCGACGCGATATCACCGCGAAGCTTGACCAGGTCGGGATGATCGGCGGACATCCGTGCGGACATTTCGGAGTAACGGGTTTCGAGCAGGTTGAGCTGCTTGCGAACTTCGGTGACACCGGACTTGCGGGAGACCACTTTCTCCAGTTCAGTGATCTGTTTCTTCAGCGAGATGATGTCCGGATGCTTCTCCGACATGGAAGAACGCTTGGAGATGTATTCGAATCTCAGCGTATCAAGGCTTTCCTCCGGGCTCACCACCTTTTCGCCGGTGGACTGAACCATCGAGCCGTACGGATCGGTCTTTCTCAGAGAGCCTTCCAGCTCCAGCCTCCGCTCCCGGAGATTCTGGTTCTCCCCGAGCTGGGTTTCGATATCGGTTTCCAGCTTGGCCTTGGTCTGCAGGGTGGTGGTCATCAGCTCCGGCATCTCGTCCACGTGCTGCTTCTTGAACTCGGCGATCTCCCCTTCCAGCGAGGAGATGCTCGACTCCAGCCGCTGATGCTCCGATTCGAGAAAAGACATGGTCTCGTCGAACTGCCGTTCGATGGCCATGCTGTTGCGGTCGATGTAGAGCGAGGCCATCTCGGCGGTCACCTTGCTGGCGACCTCCGGGTCCTTGTTTTTGAAGGTGATGACAAAGGTGAGAAGCGACTGCACCGGGCGGCCGCCGCCGGGGTTCACCATGTCGGTCTTGGTGGTCTCGTAACTGATATTTTCCTTCAACTTTCCGATGGCCTTTTCCATGGTGTGTTTTTCGAGAAAGTCTTTGTAAAGGCCGTTGCGCTCAATCACCTGCGTCAGGGTGTTGCGGCTGTTGATCACCTGCTGCAGCTCGTCCATCCGCTGGTCGACAAAGTTGGAGCTCCAGTCCTGGACCAGATCCGCGGGGATGTTCCCCTTCTCCGAAAGCATGGTGACCGAAGACTCGTACTGCACCGGGAGTATGAAGGTGACCGCCAGCGCCAGGGTGATCAGCAGCAGGAACGGGATCAGGAAGTAATAGAACCTGTGCCTGATCAGGTTGCGGACGTTAAAAATGTTTTGCTGGTTGATTTCCATCGTGTCCATCCATTCGCCAGGTTTATTGCCATCAAATAGCGTTAAAATGAATTCGCCGGGTCACATCTCAGTAAACGTCGGAATCGCCCATGGTCAGATACCAGTTGGCGGAATCCCCCACGGCATCCCCGAGGGCCCAGCGGCCCGAAACATTGGCAAGGAAGAACCGGTCCCTCGGGCGGGGTTTGAACCCGTGATCCGCCAGAATCGGAAAACTCGGGGCATGAGGGAACATCCAGGTGGACAGTTCCGTCGATTTCGCGGCCGCGGCCTTGGCCGAGGCGTGACGGATCAGGGCGGCCATCGCCTCCCGGTCCTCCGGGTCGGTCCAGATATCGACGATGTGGGAGCGCCTCGGCTCGCCCGGCTTGTCGAAGAGCTTGTAGACCATGTATCCGCATACCCGGTCTCCCTTGAGCGCCAGGCAGGGCAGATAGGTGTCATCGGGCTTGTCCACGTAACGCCAGTTGAGATAGGCCGGGTGGCGCATCAGGGCGAAGCGGAATGTCGACCTCAGCGAGGCAAGCAGCCCCTCGATTTCAGATCCGAAACGTTCGACCTCCCGAACATCCACACCTGCCGGCACGGGACGCGTGTCAAAATCAGCCGGGTCCACCGCCAGGCTGGGACTTCGCGCCACGTTGAACCACTCGTCCTTTTCCAGTTGCCGGATGGACCGCTCGTTGGGAAACACCACCGACAACGCGATGCCGCTCTTTTTGAACTCGCGGAGGATACAGACGCTCAATTCCGCGTGAAGGTTCTGCCGGCGAAAATCGGGGTGAACCATGGCATCGACCCAGAGGAGGATCCCTTCCTGCTCACCGTCAACAAAGCAGTCGAAACGGAGCATCCCGTTATGTCCGATGACCTGCCCCTCGTGTTCGGCAATCCAGACTCGTGCCGGACCACCCACGCACTCGGGGTACTCCCAGGCCCACCGTTCGATGGTGAAAGGCACATGATCCTGAACCAGGTTGACCAGTGAAATGATCTGCTCACCATCCGGCCGTTCGTATCTCCGTAAATTCCACTCGCTCAATCGCTATCCTCCACCGGCTCCGGTTGACGCCGAATCAACTCCACCGCGGTTTGCAGAAGGAGTTTTATGTCCATTCCAAAGGTGCGGGTCTGCACATACTCGAGGTCCACCTCGAGTTTCCGGGGCAGCGACACCTCGATATAGTGCTTTTCCTGGTCATCACCCGGATCGATGTTTTCCTCGTGGTAGTGGTGCATCCGGACCCACGACAGACCGGTCATCCCCGGGGGGAGACTGAGCACGGGCGCGAATCGGCCTTCGAAGCTCGTTCGGTACTTGGGGTCTTCGGCCCGCGGCCCTACGAGACTCATTTCACCCTTCAGCACGTTGATCAGCTGGGGCAATTCATCGAGTTTGGTCTTCCGGAGCAGACCCCCAAGCCGGGTGATCCTGCTGTCGTTCTGGTAGGTCACCTCCGGCCCGACCGTACTAGCATCGGAAATCATTGACCTGAACTTGAATATGTCAAACACCGTCCCACCCCTGCCCATTCGTTTTCCGCGATAGATCACCGGCCCCGGCGAATCGAACTTGATCAGCACGGAGATGATCACAAGCAGGGGAAGGGCCAAAAGAATCATTGCCGTGGAAACCAGCATGTCGAGGATCCGCTTCAATCCCATGATCCACACTCTTGCAAAGCGGTGCCCGGGTCATCTGCGTTCTTGCTATCTTTAATCCAGATCAACTCCGGGATGACGACCCGTTGAAGCAACTTTGTTATTCGCAATAATCATGCCGAGCTGGAAAGCAGACGGTAAACTGCTATTTTCAAGAGCCTTACAGCTATTGTGCAGTGAAAAGGTTGACGATGCCCAGCCGTCGGGCGAAAAATATTCCATTTGTAAGCATTCCGTTTCCACAACCAAAATATGGCGACCGTTCTCCCACAGTTCATTTGGTGCGGAACTGAAGCCAGGAAAGAGCAGGCAGTCTAGTGAATACCCAATATGCCGTCAAGCATTTCTTCGGCCCGGAAAGAAGAGCTTGCATCACTGCTGTCCCGCTGTTTGAGTTCCGGCAACGTTGATATAGCTGATATTTCATGCGTTTAGGTAGTTCCTGTCCATAAACGGTTATATTGTTGAATACAAATAAGAAAAGCGCATCTCGATCTTGCAGTTTTGCGTCAGCTCCTGCAGAATCAACAGGGACCAACCAATTGATAGCACAGGACATACGCGCAAAGCGCAGGAGGCAAGATGCGCCAAAACAGTCAAAAACAGATGCCG
>RCNC010000557.1_pt1 | contig 23920 bp, 22 predicted proteins | sample 2041301 | NCBI WGS metagenome assembly RCNC01 (sample SAMN09708231, study PRJNA481090) | Marine sediment metagenome, whole genome shotgun sequencing project. | biome: marine sediment; feature: ocean; material: sediment; isolation source: Sewage treatment plant 13A marine sediment (STP13A) ...
TGGCAGTGCGTGTACTTGACGGCGCCGAGGAGATTGCATACCTCCTTCGCGAGGCCGGCCCGCTCCCGAAACGCACCGGGCCAAGCCATAGCTCACGCGTCCAGGGGTTTATGCTAAGCGTATCGACACCTTCGTAGTCTATGTCAAGGTCGTCGAGCTCCGAGGAGACCAGATAACGGGCAACATAACGCGGCGCGTAGAAGAAAAGCAGGGCCAACAGCGCCGTACCGATGCCGACGGTGGTTGCGCCGGCGATCAGGAACTCGAGCGCGTCCTTGGCGGTCGTTATTCCGCCCTGCCCAATGATGGGCACATTGTGATGTTTGGCAACCTCGTAAACCTGCCTTGTCTTGAGCAGGGCGATCGGCTTGATCGCCGGGCCTGATAAACCGCCTCGCACGTTGCCAATCACGGGCGTTCTTTTTTCGACATCGATCGCCATGCCCATCATCGTGTTGATCACAGCCAAAGCGTCGGAGCCGGCCTCGATACAAACGCGCGCGCTCTCTGCGATGTCGGTCTGATTCGGCGACAGCTTGGTGATAATCGGTTTGCGGGTTTGTGCGCGGCATGCCGCGACGACGCGCGCGGACATGTCGGGGACATTACCAAACTGAACGCCGCCCTCTTTGATGTTCGGACAAGAAATGTTTATCTCGATCGCGTCGATTGGCGAGTCGTCGAAGCGCTTTGTGACGGCGGCATAGTCGTCGATGGTTGAGCCGCAGACATTTGCGATAAAGCGCGTTTCATTGAAATCGAGACCCGGGAGAATATCGTCCACGACCGCGTCAACACCCGGGTTTTGCAGACCAATGGCATTGAGCATGCCCATCGGGGTTTCACATACACGATGCGGCTGGTTGCCGAGCCGCGGTTCGCGCGTTGTTCCCTTGAGCACGACCGCGCCTACGTCGGCGTTCGAAAACCCTTCGACTCGCGTGTATTCCTCTCCAAACCCGACGCAACCGGACAACAGCACGATCGGGGTCGCCAACGACAGGCCACAGAAGTCGACGTGGAGTGGATTTATTTGTGAGTCAGCCATTGGATGCGGCATTCTACGACAATGTTGAGCCTGATTCTCTACGAACCCGAGATACCACCTAACACCGGCAACATTATCCGCTTGTGTGCGAATACCGGCGTCTCCCTGCACCTGATTGAGCCGCTGGGCTTTGACCTCGAAGAAAAAAAACTCAGGCGCGCCGGCCTCGACTATCGAGAGTTCGCCAGCGTGCAGACCTATGATTCGCTCGATGCCTGCTTGCAGGCGCTGCGGTCGCCGCGGCTATTTGCGTTGAGCACATACGGCACGACGCGGCACGATGAGCCCAGTTATAGAGAGGGCGATGCGTTCCTGATGGGGCCCGAAACGCGGGGCCTGCCGCGGCAGCTACTCGAGAGCCTGCCGCCGGAACAAGTACTGCGGCTGCCCATGCAAGCGGGCAGCCGCAGCCTGAACTTGTCGAATGCCGCCGCCGTGATTGTCTATGAAGCCTGGCGGCAGCTTGGGTTCAGGGGCGGCGCTTAACTCGGCTCAATATTGCTGTTGAGGCGGAACAAATTGCCTGGGTCGTACTGGCCTTTGATCGATTGTAGCCGCGAATAGGCCGGGCCGTAATTGCCGGTGGCCGCCTCGCGGTCGAACTCGATGTTGTCGTAATAGCCACCCGTATGCGGCGCAATCGCTGCATGCAACGCGCGCGTTGCCGCAATGAACTCGTCATCCTGTGCCGCATCGCCCCAGGCGGCAACCATCACGAGCATGATCTCCGCGTTGCGATGTGGGAATGCCGTGTCGAGCTCACCGACTCGCTTGACTGCGCCACCAGCAACATGATTTGCGAGGAACAGGCGCGGATCGTCGGCATCTATGATGGCGTCGACGAGACCTTGCGACCATTGCTTGACCATGCCGTTCTTGGCGTAGGATCGAACGCCGTGTCCGAGCATCGTATCCAGACCGGTCTGCATGACCATGTGGTCCTGCACGATGACGCCATCTGCCAGCGGCTTGCCGATCTTGCGCAACGCCGCGATCTCTTTCTCGCCAGTGGCTGGATCGCCGTTATAAACGACATCCATCATAATTACGCGGTTGATCTCGGGTAACGTGCCGATTGTTGGTCCGACATACAATTCATCAGACAGGCCCTCGGACCATTCGGCGTAGAACTCGAGCACGTCCCGCGCCTGGTCAATGGGCCACACGATGCTGCCGGAAAGCACGTTGCGGTCAAACGGATACAGCTGGTATTCGAACTCGGTTGCGACGCCGAAATTGCCGCCGCCGCCGCGAATGGCCCAGAACAAGTCGGCGTCTTCGTCCGCACTGACGTTTCGTACCCGGCCATCGGCCGTCACAAGCCGAGCGCCCGTGACGTTGTCGACGGTTAGGCCATACTTGCGGTTCAGGCGGCCAAAACCACCGCCAAGCGAGTAGCCGCCAACGCCGGTATGCGATACGACACCGGCAGTCGTGACCAGACCTTTTTCAAGCGTCGCCACATCGAGCTGGCCGAGCAAAGCACCGCCCTGTGCCCGGGCTCGCTGCGCTTCGGCGTCGACTGTCACGGCGTGCATCTGCGACAGATCAATCATCAGCCCATCGTCGCAAATCGATTTGCCGGGCCAACTGTGACCACCACCACGGACGGCGACGAGGAGTTCGCGCTCCCGCGCAAACGTTACGGCCGCGCTAACATCTTCAGCATTCAGGCAGCGTGCGATCAACGCCGGCCTTTTGTCGTGCATGCCGTTCCAAATTGTGCGCGCGCCGTCGTAGTCCGGATGACCGGATAACAGTACCGGCCCGGTCATGCTTTCGCCGAGCTCCTTGATGGCGGCTTTCTCAAGTTCGATCTCGGCACCGTCAAGAGAGATGCCACGGATACTCGTATCGGCCTGCGTGGCTACCGGGGCCTTCTTGCCGCAGCCCGGCAGAATCGGAATGGCAGCAGCCACACTGGCAGCGACTGCTGTGCGGCAAAATTTACGTCGATCCATGGTCTTTCCCCTTTTTACTTAGTTCTTGTTATTAGGCGGACGGACAGCGAGATTAGCACAAGGTCACTATTCTCCTGTTCATGCGGGCTCTACGTTGCTGTTGAGGCGAAACAGATTGCCTGGGTCGAACTCGCCCTTGATCTTACTCAGTCGTTCATACGCCGGGCCATAGTTACCGACAGCCTCGGCGCCATCGAAATCGATGTTGTTGTAGTAGCCGCCCATAAACGGCTCGAGCTTGTAATACCACTCGCGCGACAAAGCGATGCCTGATTCATCGTCCGCTGGATCCATCCAGCCGCCACCAACACCAAGCATGGTTTCGGCATTTCGATGCGGGAAGGCGGTGTCGTTCTCGCCGACACGCTTCGCGGCGCCGCCGAGCGTATGCGTGAACATCGCCAAACGAGGATCCGCCGTGAACGACTCGATCATCATGTTGACGAGGCCCTGCGTAATTTCGCTGACCATGCCGTTCTTGATGTAAGAGCGAACGCCGTGGCCGAATGCAGCGTCCTCCTGGGTCTGCATAACATTGTAGTCCTGCATTTTGACGCCATCGTCCAGCATAGTGCCGATCTTGCGCAGCGGCTCCAGCTCCTTCTCGCCAACGACAGGGTCGCCGTTGTAGACAACCTCCATGATCACAGCGCCAGTGCCATCCGGCAAGGTCACCATAGCCGGGCCGACGTACATTTCGTCAGACAGCCCCTGATACCACTCTGCGTAAAATTCCAGCACATCTTTCGCTTGCGCAATTGGCCACACTAGGCCGCCGGAAAACACGTTGCGCCCGAAAGCATGTAATGCAAATTCGAATTCGGTAACGACGCCGAAGTTGCCGCCCCCGCCACGAACACCCCAGAACAAATCGGTGTTTTCGTCATCGCTGGCGCGCCGAATCTGTCCGTCCGCGGTGATGATCTCGGCTGAACACAGGTTATCAATCGCAAGGCCATACTTGCGATTCAGGCGTCCCATGCCGCCGCCCAAAGTAAAGCCGCCGACACCCGTATGCGACACGACGCCGGCTGTCGTTACAAGGCCATGCTCGAGGGACGCCGCATCAAGCGCACCAAGCAAGGCGCCGCCCTTGGCGTAAGCCCTCTTCTTCTCAGGGTCGGCCGTGACCGTATGCATCTGCGACAAATCGATCATGATGCCGTCATCGCAAACCGACTTGCCCGGCCAGCTGTGGCCACCGCCACGGACGGCAGTGAGCATCCCGCGTTCGCGAGCAAAGGTAACGGCGTTGCTGACATCTGCACTGTTCATGCAGCGTGCGATCAGTGCCGGGCGCTTGTCATGCATGCCGTTCCAGACCTTGCGGGCGCCGCTGTAGTCCGGATGACCGGACAGTAACACCGGCCCCGTCATGCTCTCGCCAAGCTCCTTGATGGCGGCTTTCTCGAGTTCAATTTCGGCACCGTCGAGAGAGATCGCGCGAATACTGGTGTCCGCCTCTGTTGCAACAGGGGCCTTGCGAGAACACCCTGGCATGAACGGAATTGCGGCGGCAACACTGGCGGCTACCGCGGTGCGGCAAAATTTACGGCGATCCATGAGTATTCCCCTGGTTCTTATTGTTCTGCTTTATCTGACCAAGCATAGTCCATGATGCTGCAGCCTGCAGGCGGTGCTATTGAAACAGCTGTGTTTTCGGGTGAAACGTGTACCAGGCAAACCAGAAAAGGCGAATTGGCGCGTACTGGGCGTCGGAGCTGCCTAGCTCGAGAATAACGGAGCCATCATCTTGCATGGTCACGGCAGCGGCCTCGCCATCGATTTCATGTTCGTACGTTCCGTGCTCGCGCAACAGGTCTTCGGTGTAGGCAAACGAGTCGCCGTCAATGTCGAAGCCGTAAACAACCGTCTTCGGAAACACGTCATTGTTGCGCCGGGCAACAGGAAAAAAGAGTCGGTCGGTGCTGCGATATTCTGCGTACGGGTCGCCTGAATAATCCTCTTCAAAACCGGTGTCTGTCGACAAGACCAGCGTGTCCGGGTGTGCCTCGCGCCAACGTGACCACCGCGTCATTGTCACAGGAACCAGATCAAGGGTTTCCCCCGTCAACGGGCCAACGATCCCTTTCGCTTCAACCTGATCCCACAGCGTTTCCGTTTCCCGGTCATAGAAAACCAGGTCGCTGTTGTACAGAACACCTGATACGCCAAACTCGGTGATTGTGTCGCCGACATCTCTTCGTACACCGACCGCTGAACCACAAAGCGGGCAGTAGGTAATTGCCAGCGGCGTGTCGGCGATTGTGTCGTTTACAATTTCGTGGTGGTCGAGAATTCGTGTTGGGTAAGCGCGATGCTCACCGCTAAATGAGATCGCAATTACGATGTCGTCATCGGCAACGTAAGTGGCATCAGCAGCGGAGATAAACTTCGGATCGTCGATAGACGGTATGCAATCACGAGCTGGACAGCCCTGGTGTAAGTCATCGAGCGAGACTGACTTCTTGGTGAGCGAACTAAAACGAAATGTGTCACGAACAATATCGACTTTATAAGCACGCTGCGCCTGCACGCCTACCGTGAGCAGCAACAACGACAGTATGGCCAGGCGAATTACTACTGGATGCTTACTCATAAATCAGATGCTCAGCTGGATTTGTCACGCCTACCTTTACTAGACAGGAATCGCGCGTGATTTATTACATCATTATTGTTCAGCTTTCGGCTTTTAGATCACGCCCCATCAGGGCTTCAACGGCTTCACGCGGCTCCGCCCCCTCATAGATAATGCGGTAGATCTGATGACAAATGGGCATCTCGATCGCGAGTTTTTGTGCAACCTCGTTAACAGCCTCGGCCGCCATAACGCCCTCGACGACTTGCTGAATTTCCTCTTTTGCCTCTTCGATGGACATGCCGCCTGCGAGCGCCAGCCCCATACGCCGGTTACGAGACAGGTTGTCGGTGCACGTCAGCACGAGGTCGCCCATGCAGGCGAGCCCCATGAAGGTCTCTTGTTTCGCGCCGAGCGCCACGCCCAGGCGCGTCATCTCAACAAGGCCGCGGTTGATTAACGCAACGCGCGTGTTTGCGCCAAAGCCGAGACCATCTGACATGCCGGCGCCGATGGCGAGGACGTTCTTGACTGCGCCGCCCACCTCCACGCCGATCATGTCCTCGGACGTATAGGCGCGGAAATTGTCGGCAGACAGCGCAACGGCAAGGTCGCTTGCGAATTCCGCGTTGTTTGCAGCGATAGTCATCGCCGATGGCAGGCCTTCGCCAACCTCCTTCGCGAACGTCGGCCCGGACAAAACGGCCATAGGTCGGTCGGAACCGAGAACCTCATCCGCGACCTGATGCGGCAGCTTACCGGTGTGTAGCTCAAACCCTTTCGTGGCCCAGCATACTCGCGAATCAGGCCCGAGAAAGGGTTTGATCGTCGTCAGCGTTTCCCGTAAACCGTGGCTGGGAACGACGACGAGGATATTGCGGGCATCGTCGACGCATTCTTTTATGTCGGCATACGCAACCATATTGGGAGGGAAGCTGATGCCAGGAAGATAGCGTTTGTTTTCGCCGTCGACCGACATGGCCTCAAGCAGGTCGAGCTCCCGCACGCCCCCTAAGCGCACATCGGACCCGCAGCGGGCAAGCTGTAGCGCCAGCGCCGTTCCCCAGGAGCCAGCGCCGACGACGGCGACGTTCTTCGATGTCGTCGTGGTGGCGATTAGTGTGTCTCCGCGCCTTCGGCTTGTGCTGCTGCCTGCTGCTGCAGAGACTGCAAGTACAGCGCGTCAAAATTGATGGGTTGCAGGACGAACTCCGGGAAGCCGCCCTTCTGTATCGTTGCAGCGATCGCTTCACGAGCGTAAGGGAACAGGATGTTCGGGCAGAAGCTGCCAATAATGGCGTTGAATTCTTCCTTTTCGTAACCTGATATGTCGAACAGTCCGGCCTGGTGTAGCTCGATAAGGAACAGAGTTTTATCTTCCTCTTTGGCCTCGACAGTGATGGTCAAAATAACCTCATGCACATCATTTTCGATTTCATTGTGGCTGCTGCGCAGGTTGAGGTTCGTTTGCGGTTTCCATTCGCCCGAGCGAAAAATAGCGGGTGATTGCGGCGACTCGAAAGAAAAATCTTTCATATAAACTTTTGCGATCGAAATACGCTTACCGTCGCGACCCTGTTGTTCGTCAGTCATGTCTTCGTCCTGAGTTAAATAAAATATCGTTGTGAGCTGCGCGCAACGAGCTTAAGCGTCCAACGGCCTTTTCTTGGCCTTGGCCTTTTTCTTGGCCTTGCCTTTGCTCTTGGTTTTCTTGGCCGTGACAACCGGCAGACCAGCCTCCGCCCACGCGGCCATTCCACCTTTCAAGCCGTAAACGCTTTCGAAGCCGGATTTGCGGAGAGAGTCCACGGCCTTGTTTGAGGATACGCCCGCATCGCAGACAGCGACAATCGGCTTGTCCTTAAACTTGGCGACTTTTTCGATCTGCGCACCGAACTCATCAAATGGAATGTTCTTTGCGTTAACAATGTGGCCGCGTGAAAAAGACTCAACGGTGCGAAGATCTATGATCATCGCGTCGTTGTTGATCAATGTGACGGCCGCCGTCGGCTCGATGTTAATCAGGCCGCTGGCTTTGCGTCGTAGCTCGCTAAAAATGAGCACGAAAATACTGACCGTGAGAGCAACCACCAATAACGTGTGATTGGCAGCGAATTCCAGATATCTGTCCATGAGTTTTGTTTTCGAGGCCCGCGATGGCGCGCCCAGCTTGTGGCAAAGGACGCATTATACCAAACTGCCGAATCATGAAAGCGCTCATGCCGGTCTTATTTGTACTTCTCCTTGCCCTGCCCTCATTCGCCCAGGAATCGGGCGGTGAGCTGGCGACGATCAAGGAGCGAGAGCTCGAGCAGGTTCGCGACAAGATCAGTGACCTTAAGAAGAGCATGGACCGGAGCGCCTCCGACAGGGACCGGCTAACGGCCGAGCTGCAGGAAGCGGAAGTCGAGATTTCCGAGAAGCGAATCCGGCTCAAAGAGTTGCAGCGCGAGCGTGATTTCAGCGCCCGGCGAAAGGCGGAGCTTGACGCACAGCTTGCGAGGCGTGAAGCAGAGCTCGACGAGGAATCCAGGGGGCTTGCGACCCAGGTACGCGCTGCCTATATGAGCGGCTCCCAGGAGAGAATCAAACTGCTGCTAAACCAGCGCGATCCGGCGACGATTGGGCGTCTCATGGCCTACTACGGTTATCTGAGCGAGTACCGTTCTGCAAACATCGAGCTTGTTACCGCGGCCATTCACGATCTCGCGCAGCTGCACAGCCAGGTTGCGGCTGAAGAAGCGCGCATAGCTCAGCTCGCCAAGGCTCGCTACGATGAGCTGTCGAAGCTTGGCGTGGCCCAGGACAAGCGAAAAGCTTTGCTTGCCAGCCTCAAGGAGAAGATCTCCGGCGAAGGCCGTGAAGTCGAGCGCCTGGCGGCACAGGAGAAAGACCTCTCGAGACTGATTGCCGAGCTGACAAGCATTCTTTCCGACTATCCAATTAGCTCAGAAGCGCCATTCACGACGCACAAGGGTCGGCTGACCTGGCCGGTAGCCGGAACGCTGACCCATGATTTCGGGCAGCCTCGTGTCGCGGGTCAGTTGAAATGGAATGGTGTAGTGCTTGCGGCAGCAAGGGGCAAGGAGGTGCGCTCCGTGTATCACGGCCGCGTTGAATTTGCCGATTGGCTCGCCGGTCTGGGCCTGCTGGTCATCGTTAACCACGGCGAGGGCTACATGACCCTGTACGGCTACAATGAGACGATTCTCAAGAACACGGGTGACTGGGTTGCGCCCGGCGACGTCATCGCAACAGTTGGTGATAGTGGCGGCCAGGCTCTGCCCGGGCTGTACTTCGAGATCCGCAAAGGCACCCAGCCGATCAATCCGCGCCATTGGATAACGCGCCGCCCAGGGCGGTGAAAACGTGACAGGCGCATGGTGCCGCTATCTCGGCCTATGTTATCGTCGGTGACCCTGCTCGAATATCGGCTACCAGCGGGGCGCCAGGAGAAGAGTATGTCATTGAAAACCAGAGCGATTCTGGTTTTAGTCATCGGTACCGTGATGGGCTTGAGCCTGTCTTTTGGTGGTGGCTTTCTGGCGCAACAGCGACCCGCCGGGGAAGACCTCAGCTGGGACCAGGCGCACCTGTTCGCTGAGGTTGTGGAGCGGGTCAAGCAGGATTATCTCGAGCCCGTTGACGATAGCGCGTTACTTGAGGCCGCCATCCGCGGCATGGTCAGCGATCTTGATCCGCACTCACAATATCTCGATGCCGATGAATATCGGGACATCCGCATCAGCACAACCGGCAGTTATACGGGCATCGGCATTGAAATTACGGAGCTCGATGGCGTCGTGCGCATCATCACGCCAATCGCGGGCTCACCGGCTGCGAGATCAGGGCTGCGCAGCGGCGACCAGGTAATTGCCGTCGATGGTACGTCTGTAGAAGCAAATAACCTGCAGGAAGTTATCGGCAGTATGCGCGGCAGGGCCGGGTCAAAAATCAGCATTACCGTGGCACGCAACGATGACGCCGTCGTTTACGAAATGCGACGAGAGGTAATTCGCGTCGCCAGCGTGCACCATGAAACGCTAAGCCCGTCGCACGGTTACGTGCGGGTCAATCAATTTAGCGAAACAACGGCGCGGGAATTGAGCCGGGCTATCGACGAATTACAGGACAGCAAGGGCGGCATGCTCGAAGGTCTGGTACTGGATTTGCGCAACAACCCCGGCGGTGTGCTGGACGCCGCTGTCGACGTCTCTGACCTTTTTCTTGATTCCGGCATCATTGTGACGGCGGAAGGTCGCACGGCGGACTCGCGATTCAAGCGCTCGGCACACCGTGGTGACGTGCTCGACGGCGCCGACATAATCGTGCTCGTTAACGAGGGCTCAGCATCTGCCTCCGAAATCGTCGCTGGCGCGCTACAGGATCATGGTCGTGCGGCCGTGCTGGGCACCGCCACTTTCGGTAAGGGGCTTGTGCAAACGGTCATGCCGTTGTCCAGGGGGCGCGCTATCAAACTAACGACCTCACGCTACTTCACACCATCGGGTGATTCGATTCACGAAACGGGCATCACGCCGGACGTTTTCGTCGAAGATACGCCGGGCTTTCCCGACCTGAGCCTGACGGGCACGATCGATCGTGAGAAGGATGCGCAATTGGTCGCGGCACTGGAGCGATTACAGCATCGCCAGGTAATGCACAGCAAAGCGAAATGAGCCGCTGTCGGTTCCTGCTTGCGACGATCATCATGTCGCTTACGGCGCACAGTGCGGCGTACTCGCCGCCGCGAATAGCCATCATCATCGACGACCTCGGCTACCAGCTCGCTGCCGGGCGGCGCGCAATAGACATTCCCGGCCCATTGGCCTTCGCCGTGCTTCCGGGAACCCCAAGAGGCGAATTGCTGGCGAGGATCGCGCACAGCCATGGCAAAGAGGTCTTATTGCACTTGCCGCTCGAGCCGGTCGAGTACAGTGGCCCGGCAGAGCCCGGCGGTATTCTGCTGGACATGAGTCGTGCGATGTTTCGGAGCACATTCGCGGACGCAATTGACTCAGTGCCGTTTGCGATTGGCGTCAGCAGCCACCGTGGTAGCCTTCTGACACGACACCCAGGTCACATGGAGTGGTTGATGGAGGAGATACTCGAGCGCGACAACCTGTTCTTTATCGACAGTTACACGACGCACCATAGCGTCGCATTAAAGGTCGCTGCCGAAGCCGGGGTTGCGGCAACGAAGCGGGATGTGTTTCTGGATCATGACCCTTCCGCCGAGGCCGTGTCGCGGGAATTCAAGCGCCTGAAAACGCTGGCGCGCAGGAACGGCCAGGCGGTTGGTATTGGTCACCTCAATCCAGCAACACTCGACTACCTTGAGCGTGAGCTTCCAAACCTTGAAGGTGAGGGCTTTGAGCTGGTATCGATTAGCCAGCTGCTGTCGTCACCTCAGTACGGAAAGGAAATCTGATGGGCTGGTACGACGATCGGATACTGCCAAAACTTGTCGATCTCAGCTGTGGCACGAAGCCAATCAACAAGCAACGCGAGAAGGTCGTGCCGCTGGCCGCCGGCGATGTCCTGGAAATCGGTTTCGGCGGTGGGCTAAACCTGCCCTACTATGATCGCGATCACGTGAGAAAGGTTTGGGGTCTTGAACCGTCTGCGGGAATGCGCAAGCGAGCCAGAAAGCGGCTCGCGACAACGGACATTGACGTTGAGCTTGTCGGCCTGCCAGCCGAGGAAATTCCGCTGCTCGACAATAGTGTCGACACCGTCCTGGTGACTTACACGCTTTGTACGATTGCCGATATTTCCGCCGCGCTGGCAGGTATGCGAAGAGTGCTCAGGCCGGATGGGCGCCTGTTATTCACAGAGCACGGGCGGGCACCTGATATCGGTGTGCGTCGTTGGCAGGACAGGTTAAACTCCGGCTGGAAAAAAGTGGCCGGCGGCTGCAACATGAATCGGGACATTGCCGGGACCATTGAGGATGCAGGTTTTTCGCTGGTTGAGGACAATCGAATGTACATTCCGGGCATTCGCATCCTGAATTACCACTATTGGGGAACTGCGAGGCCACGCTAGGTCAAATCGAACATGACGATTAGTAATATGAAGGTTCTGATCCTGATGCTTGCAGCGTCGTCTGCGAGCATGGCACAGGAAGACGAAGTTGCCTGCACCATGCAATACGAACCTGTTTGCGGTGCGGACGGGCAGACGTATAGCAACGAGTGCGTTGCGGGCGTCGCTGGCGTAGAAATCGCGAGTCAGGGTATGTGTCAGACGGGCGAGACCGGCTGTGGTGAGGCTTTCGACCCGGTTTGCGGCGTGGACGGAAACACCTATGTTAATGAGTGTTTCGCAGAAGCATCCAGCGTACAGGTTGCTGGCTTAGGCGCTTGCACGGCAAACGGCTGCCCAAGTACTGGAGATCCGGTATGTGGCATGAATGGGCGCACCTATGTGAACCGCTGCGACGCCGACGCCGAGCGCGTACCGGTGCAACGCAAGGGTTCGTGTGATGTGCAAAATTGTCCGAGAGTATATTCGCCGGTCTGCGGCGCTGACGGCGAGACCTACGAGAATGAGTGCAGCGCCGAAAAAGCTGGAGTAACAACTTTCACTGTGGGCATATGCAACGTGCGCGCCTGTCCGACACTATTCATTCCGGTGTGTGGGTCGGATGAACTTACCTACAGTAACGCGTGTCAGGCAGAGAGGCGGGGAATGCGCATTGATTACGCCGGCATGTGTGAGGGCCAGGGTCGCAATTGCCCGCGCGAGTATGCACCGGTTTGTGGCCTCGACGGCGTTACCTATGACAATGAATGCCAGCTGGGCAATGCCAACATCGACAAAGCCTATGCGGGGACGTGCCTCGGCGACTAAGGCAGCTACCAGGCGGGCCGGAGACGGCCGTTCTCGTCGGCCTGATATGGCATCCAGGCAAGCCCGACCAATGGCACATGGATGTCTGTGCTCTTTGCGCGAATGATGACCTCATCCAACTCTTCGGCCTGAGCGTCGAAAGAGCTGTCCAGCGTCGCGACTTCTTTGCTCAGCTCCTGGTTCAGCGCTTCGATGTCCGTCTTTACCTTGGCCGCGGTTTCCTCGGCGCGCTTAATGTCCGCAGATTCCTTGCGAGCACCACTGGCTGTTTTTATCGCCGCGCCAATACGCGTGGCCGATGATGTCGAGACGCGTTTTCGGCCAAGCAACGCGCCAAGGATGGCGGTGCCAAATGATACGGCTGTGTCGAGTTTCTTCTTGGTCGCTTGTTGCGTTTCACGGTCGATAGCTTGCTGCGCACGCAACAGGCGGTTCTCCAGCGTGGTGACCTTGCTTGCGTAGCGCTTGCGAATTTTGGCGACGGCCTGATCGCGTTTTTCATTGGCGACGGTTTGCAGGCGCGCGCGAAAGTCCCCCTCCGCCTCACCCGATTCCGAAGACAGCTTGAAGCGCTTGCTGCGATACAGTGAAATCGTCTCGTTTTGCCGCAACCAGCGTTTGAAGTCCCTCTTCCACGCCGTGTAGTTCTTCGCAACAGAAGCACAAGCGGGACACTCTACGTACGTTGCATCTTCCTCGCCGCGATCCTCGAGGTCGTCGATGTTGATTTCAACGGCGTCACTATTGTCCCAGTCGACAGTGACAGGGCCATCCTCGAACTCCACCGTGTAAACACAGGCGCGCTCGTCTTCGATGTTATTGCGTACGCTGTTGTAGGCGATCTCCGCCGCAGCGATGAGCCGTGGGTGATAAACAACGCCCTCGCCCGTGCCCGGCACGAAATATTGTTCAACAGATGGCGGCAAAGCCGGCGCGATGGACTCGCTACTGCGCTTGGGCTTGCTTATCTTGCGTACCGCAGCAGCGCCTTTCGCTTTAATATTCGACATCAGGGCCTTGATGCTGTCGCGCGTCAACGGCCCGGCAAGATACGACAGGACCCAGCGCGTGTTGAAGACGACGGCCTCGTCTTCATGCACGTTGTGTAACAGGAAGCGGCGTTTGCCGAGGCCGGCGAGCGTTCGCTCCATTTTTTGTTTGTTGAAGTTTCCGTCGCTCGCGCCTTCGAGCCCTTCCATGACCCGCGCTTTGTCGCGCTCGGTTTGCAGCCGGCCGATAAACCAGGTGCCGGTATTGGAAAGCCCCTTGTAGTCGAGGTCGACGGGGTTTTGTGTCGCGAGCACCAGCCCCAGCCCGTAAGCGCGAGCCTGTTTGAGCAAGGTCAAAAACAGTCTCTTGGACGGCGGGTTTGCGACCGGCGGCATGTAGCCAAAGATCTCGTCCATGTAGAGAATTGCGCGCAGGCTCGACGTGCCCTGCTGTGCACGCATCCAACTGATTAGCTCGTTGAGTAACATCGAAACGAAGAACATGCGCTGCGCCTCATCGAGGTGCGCGATCGACATTACCGAAATTCGCGGCTTGCCCTCGGCCGTGTAGAGAAGGCTCTTCGCATTGAGCGGTTCACCCTGCATCCAGGCCTCAAAGCCCGGTGCCGCCAGCAGATTGTTCAGGCGCATCGCGAGCGCGAAGCGGTCTTTTGCGGGGAAAAAGGAGTCGAGCGTCATGACACCGACTTTCGTTATCGGTGGATCCTGGATCTCGCCGATCAAGCTCGCAACATCGAGGCCTCGGCCTTCGCGCCAGGAGTGATCCAGCAGCCGTGAAATTAGAATGTGTTCGCGACTCGCGACGGGATCGGCATCGATACCGAGCAAGGTCAGGATGCCGGTGGCAGTAGCCTGGACTCGCTCGCGATAGAGATCAGCGTCGTCAATGAGCGCCGCATCCGGGGCAGCAAAGGACTGCAGCACAGAAATCGGCAGCCCGGCATTGCTGCCGGGTGTGTAGATTGCCATGTCGACGTTTTTGCGTAGCTGACCGATACGCGCTCCGGTCTGGCCCCACTGCCCGAGCCCCTTTTTCCACAACGCAGCCTGGCCTGCGGCGAACTCGTCTGGCGTTTGGCCGTTGTCCGTCGCGCTACGAGCATTAACCCATGGCCGGAAGTCTTCAGCCCGCAGCTGCGGGAACGTGAGCATGATGTTGCCCATGTCCCCTTTGGGGTCGATGGCGATAACCGGAATGTGATCAAGCGCGGCTTCTTCAAGAACACCAATACCGAGCCCGGTTTTCCCCGACCCCGTCATGCCGATGATGACAGCATGCGTTGTCAGGTCTTTGGCATCGTACAAGACCAGCTCTTCGGTGAGGCGGTCTGCCTCCGTGTCGAAACGTTTACCGAGGTAGAACGCGCCGAGTTTTTCAAAATCCTTCATCTAAAGGCCTCTAGCTCGCCGGATAGGTGTAACTCGCCTGGATGCCAAGCGGCAAGCCGATCATAAAGTACAGCAGCAGGAAGATCGTCCACGTGAGCAAGAACCACATCGAGTAGGGCAGCATCATCGCGGTAACGGTGCCGATGCCGGTGTTTTTCACATAGCGCTGACAATAGACCACGACCAGCGGGAAGTACGGCATCAAAGGCGTAATGATGTTGGTGCTAGAGTCACCCACACGATACGCGGCCTGCGTAAGGTCAGGCGATATGCCCAGCGACATCAACATGGGGACGAAGATGGGTGCGAGCAGCCCCCATTTGCCACTTGCCGAGCCGACGAAAATGTTGACGACTGCTGTCAGCAACACGATGCCGACGATCGTGAATGCGGCCGGCAGCGCCAGTGCCGCCAGGCCGGCAGCACCTTGTACCGCAAGCAAGACGCCCAGGTTCGAGACGTTGAAGGCATAGACGAACTGGGCAATGAAAAACATGATGACGAGGTAGTACGCCATGCTGTGCATGGCGTGGGTCATGCCGTCAATCATGTCCTTTGCGCTTTTCATTGAACCCGAAACAACACCAAACACGACGCCTGGTACGAGAAACAACAGGAAAATCAGCGAAACGATGGAGCGCATCATTGGCGCGGCACCGCTTGTCAACTCGTCACTTCCCGGGGCGCGCCAGGCCGAACCTTCGGGCAGGGCCGTCGCAAATAACAGGACGATACCAAGAACCATTGACACCAGCGCCCAACGCAAGCCCTTGCGCTCGTTGTCCTTGATGTCGTGAACTTCGGGTAAGTCCTCCGCGTCACCGTCAACTTCCAGGCCCTGCAGGCGCGGCTCAACGACTCTGTCTGTCAGATACCAGCCGAGGCCCACGATCAGTACCGAGGAAGCGGTTGTGAAGAAGTAATTGTTCAGCGGGTTTACAAGAACACTCGGATCGAGGATCTGCGCGCCTGCCTGAGTCAGGCCCTGCAACAGCGGATCAAGCGATGACGGCACGAAGTTCGCCGAGAAACCGCCGGAAACACCGGCAAATGCGGCGGCAATACCAGCCAGTGGATGGCGACCAGCGGCATAGAAAATAACACCGCCCAGCGGAATAACCAGTACGTAACCAGCATCGACCGCGGAGTGGCTGACGATGCCGACGAGAATGACCATCGGCGTTAGCAGCCATTTTGCGGTTACATTCAACAAGGCGCGAATGCCGGTTGTTATAAAGCCGGTGTGCTCCGCGACTCCAATGCCGAGCATCGCGATGAGCACGACGCCAACCGGATGAAAGTGCGAAAAGTTAGTGACCATGACCGAGAGAAATTCGGTGAAGGCCCGGCCAGACAGCAGGTTATTAATGACAATCGGCTGGCTCGTGCGCGGGTCGATGGCGGCGATGGAGACGTAGGACATCAGCCACGACAAAACCCAGACGGCGAATAGCAGTACGATAAACAGCACCGCAGGGTCAGGTAGTTTGTTGCCGATGCGCTCAACCGATGCGAGCATGCGCGTGCCAAGGCTGGCTTTTAGTTGTTTTTCTGACATGGGAAGTTCCCCGCTTTTTTGTTTTGCAGAGTTTACGCAATCCGGCCAGCCGCGTCGCTACCAGCCGCAGCTTTATGCTTCCTGTTTCGTTAAATCGCTCAATGCACGCCGTGCATGCCGCGCTTCAACAGCGGAGAAACGAGCAGAACGAGCACGCCCACTCCGAGACCGACATACATCAGGAACTCGAACAGCTGTGTGTAGGTCGCCAAAGCGCCGGCTGAGTCTACGACTTCACCACCGTGGGTGTTGACTGCTGCCATCTTGCCGAGCCGAGTGGCGACAGTTTCTGAAAGCGCCGTCGCCAGGAACCAGGTCCCCATACTGACGCCCACGACCCTGCCAATCGATAGCTTGGTTACGGCGGACAAGCCGACCGGTGACAAGCACAGCTCACCCGTTGTGTGCAGCAGGTAAGCAAGAACCAGCCAGATCATCCCAACTTTGCCCGCAGCGTCCGGGAACTGTGCGCCGAAAACGAGGGCGCCGAAACCAAGGCCTGCCTGGATAATGCCAAGACCAAACTTGACCGGTGTCGGTGGCTCGAGGTTGCGTTTTGCGAGCCATACCCAGAGCCACGCGAACGGCAGGGCAAGCAGGAATATGAAGCCCGCGTTCAGTGAGCCGAATTGCGCGGCCGTAACAGTTACACCGCCGATTTCCCGATCGACAACGCGATCTGCGAACAAGGTCATCGAGCCGGCGGACTGCTCGAACAGCGCCCAGAAAACCACGGTCGTCAGGATCAGGAACATGAGTACGACCGTGCGGCCAAGCTCATCGGAGTTGTGCGTCTTGAAGCCGTACACCACAAAGGCCACGATCAGCGCAATCGCCGCGTAAACCGTGTATTCGACCACCATTTCGTTGCCCGGCAGGAAGCCGAGGTTAGCGGCGGCAGAATAAGAACCGAGAATTATCGCAGCGGCCGCAAAAATATAGGCGAAGGTGTTGCTGCCCGCGGCCTTTTTATGAATCATCGAATACAAAATGATGCCAACTACGGCCGAGATCAGGAACACGTTTTGCGTCAGGAGAACAATAGGTTCGTGCTGCACCAGCAGCCAGAACACGCCCAGGACCGGCAGGCTCATGAGATAGATCGACCACTCTCGGTTTATCGGTCCGAAGACCTTTTGCTTCAGTTGCTCGGGATCCGACGGCTCGGCGTGGCCGTGGAGAAATCTCTGCCCATAGGAAAATGAAATCAGACCGATGATCATGCCGACACCAGCCGCACCGAAGCCATACTTCCAGCCAAATGTCTCACCAAGCCAACCGCAAAGCAGCGTGGCGGCGAACGAGCCTATATTGATGCCCATGTAGAAGATCGTGAAGCCCGAATCACGACGCGGGTCATCTTTGCCGTACAGCTTGCCAACGATCGTTGAAATGTTCGGCTTCAGGTAGCCGACACCCATGACGATAAGCGCCAGCGCAAAATAGAAAACGTTGAGGGCGGCTGTGTCTCGGAAGGTCAGCGCTTCGGACAACATCGTGCCGGCGACCAGTATCTCGCCGCTGGCGAGCGTCAGGCTTTCTGTGAGCACAGTTCCGGCGGCGTAATTGATGGCTTTAAAGCCCTCTACTGCCATCAACAAATGACCAAGTGAGAGCAGGATACCGCCAAACAGGACGGACTTACGCATGCCGAGATAGCGATCCGCTATCAGGCCGCCGATTACCGGCAGCGCATAGACGAGACCGGCATACGAACCAAGCACGTCCAGGCCGTCGCCATCGGAAAACAGGTGATACTTGGTGAGATACAGAAGCAGCAGGTATTTCATTCCGTAGAATGAAAAGCGCTCCCAAAGCTCGGTGGTGAAGCAAACGTAAAGGCCTTTCGGGTGGCCCCAAAGGTCGTCATTGCTTTGCCCGTCCACCGCGGCGGCAACCAAGTCAGTCATAAATTCCCCCGAACATTAACCGGCACTGCGGAAAGCTCGCAGCTTGGGTTAGGCATTAAACACTATTTAAGGCGTAACGTGCTACTTGACGGGCGCGCTTTCCTCGGCCTCTTCGGGCTTTTTTGTAAATACGCGCGACATAATAATGCCGCATTCGTAAAGCAGGTAGACAGGAACAGCGAGCAAGGTCTGGCTGATGATGTCGGGAGGTGTCAGAAACATACCGACGACGAATGCGCCCAGGAACACATAGGGTCGTGCCTTGCTGAGCTTGTCGACGTTGGTGAGGCCGGTCCAAACGAGCAGCACGGTTGCCACAGGCACTTCGAACGCAATGCCGAATGCGAGCACGATCATCGTGATAAAGCTCAGGAAGTGGGAGATGTCGGTCATGACCTCCACACCTTCCGGCGCTACCGAGGTAAAGAAACCGAACATTAGCGGAAAGACAACGTAGTAGGCGAAAGCAATACCGAGATAAAAAAGTAAAATGCTGGTCGCCAGAAGCGGAAAGGCGAAGTGCTTTTCTTTTCTGTACAGCCCCGGCGCTATGAATGCCCAGACCTGGTACAAGACCACTGGCATGGCGATAAAAAGCGCCACAAAAAATGTGAGCTTGAAGGGCGTTAGCAAGGGTGATGCAACCTCGGTCGCGATCATCTGTTGGCCGGGCAAAAGTTCGCGAAGCGGCGCGGAGACCAGCGAGAAAATTCGCCTCGCAAAAGGCAGCAGCGCGATAAAAACAAAAACCACAGCGGCCGCAACTTTTAAAAGTCGACCACGCAACTCGATGAGGTGCGACAGCAAGGTCCCTTCTGCAAGGTCTTCGCCTTTGTCGGGCTCTTTACTCACGCGTCTTTCTTTTCTTCGTCGTCGACCGGCTCCGGGTCGGGCGTTGCATCGACCTCTGGTTCGACCTCTGGTTCGACCTCTGGCTCGGCATCAAGCTCGGTCTTCGCCATCTTCGATGGGTCGTGCATAGGCGAATAGGTGTCGTCGTCATTTGGTGTTGGTTGAGAGGCGCGCGGCTCTATGCTCAACGGGTTGCCGTCGAGATCCAGCTCTTCCTCCAGTTGCCGCTTCATAACACGCGTCATGCGCCTGGCTTGTCCGAGCCAGGTGCCGAGCTGGTTCGCAACGCGTGGCAATCTCTCGGGCCCAAGTACGATGAGCCCGATCATAAATAGAATAAGGAGTTCCGAAAAGCCGATCCCGGACATATCAGAGCGACTCAGGATTTGCGGTCGTGGGTCTCGTCAACCGGCGTATTGTCAAAGTCAGCGTCTTTGTCCGATGACTCCGAAAGTTGCTCGGTCGTGGCTTCGGCGTCATTCACTGCCGAGCGAAATCCCTTTACAGCGCTGCCGAGATCGGAGCCCAGCGTGCGCAAACGTTTCGTACCAAAAATGGCGAGTACGATGGCAAGCACGATCAGCAGTTGAACCGGGCCGATGTTGGATAACATCTTTTAACTCCTGGGGCCTCGCCCCGTAGTGATTCTTCGTGGTTAATAATAGCGCCAAAGACCGCACAATACCGTGTCGGCGTCACACCGCAATACCTCTGATCAGGTTTCAAGCCAAAACGTCACTGGACCATCGTTGGTGAGCGTAACCTTCATATTGGCACCAAAACGCCCTGTTTCAACGCTATCGAGTCGCTTTTTGCATATGTCCACCAGGCGTTCGAAAAACGCTGCGCCCATTTCCGGCGCCGCCGCCCTGGTGAAGCTCGCGCGTGTGCCCTTCTTCGTGTCTGCAGCCAGGGTGAACTGCGGAACCAGCAGCAGCCCCAGATTTTCGTCGACGAGGCTGCGGTTCATGCGGTCGTCGGCGTCGGGAAACACCCGGTAGCCAAGAATCCTGTCCGCGAGGCGCTGGATATCGGCGCTAACATCGTCCCGATGCACCGCCACGAGCACGAGCAGCCCACGCCCGATCTGGCCGATCAGCGCTCCATCCACGCTGACGCTGGCTTGCGTCACTCGTTGCAGCAGTCCAATCATTTGTTGGTGATTTCCTTAAAAACCCGGCAGTCGACGCCTTTATTAAGGCATCAACGAGATATGAAAGCCATAGTGGCGAGCGAAAGCTGCCAATGTCACCGGACCGGCCAGTGGGTGGGGTTTCTCCAGCGTGGTCAGGGCGAGCTCCGCCACAGGATCAAGCCATGGACGGCCGATCCGGGGCGCCGCCCCTCTGGCCGGACCAAGGACGGAACGGGCCCCGATCAACCGATCGGGGCCTAATTTGTACTAAAACACCACGGCTGGGCAATTAAATTGACGAAAGTATAGTATTTGCCCCACCCATATAGAGATGATGCATTAGTGGGTTTTTGTGGGCGATCTTCTGTGCATTTCGATCGCGACGTGGGGCAAGGTGCAGGCGCAAGGGTGACATTGGCTTAACGCGCGACAGCCAATACACTTGAGCGCAGTCAACAGGAACCGCAATGAAAAGAAGACAATTCGTAGGCGGCCTTGCTGCGGCCGCTGGAGTTACGGCGTGCAGCCCGGAAAGCGTTGAGTGTGAAAAAGGCCTCGGTCAGCCCGCAGAGACCTTTGAGTGGTCGTGCGTTACATCCTGGCCGCCCAAGTTTCCGGGGCTGGGCATCGCTGTGGATAACTTCGCAGAGCGCGTCGAGGCAGCGTCGAGCGGTCGTCTCAAAATCAAGGTCTACGGCGGTGGCGAGCTCGTTCCCGCATTCGAGTGTTTCGATGCAGTGAGTCGTGGCACGGTAGAGTTGGGCAACGACGCATCGTATTACCACAAGGGCAAGATTGCCGCCGCGCAGTTCTTTACGGCAGTGCCTTTTGGCATGAGTCACCTCGAGCTCAGCGGATGGCTACATTACGGCGGTGGTCTGGAGCTGTGGCAGGAACTCTACGCGCCTTTCAACATCGTGCCGTTTCCGTGTGGCAATACCGGCGTGCAAATGGGTGGCTGGTTTAACCGGGAAATTAACTCCATTGACGATCTCAAGGGACTGAAAATGCGCATTCCGGGGCTTGGGGGCGAGGTCATCAAGCGCGCGGGCGGCACACCGATAGCCATGCCCGGCGCCGAAGTATTTACCTCCCTGAAAACCGGTACGATCGACGCGGCCGAGTGGGTCGGCGCCTACAACGACATTGCCTTTGGACTGCATAAAGCAGCGAAGTACTATTACTACCCGGGTTGGCAGGAACCGGGCGCGGGACTGGAGCTGATGATCAACGCGACCGCCTGGGCGTCGCTGCCGCCGGACCTACAGGCGATAGTCGAAATAACCTGCCAGTCGATCACCACGGACATGATGGCGGAATACACTCATGGCAACGCAATCGCCTTGCAACAGCTCATGGACGATCCGGACGTGGAAGTGCGCCCATATCCCGATGAGGTCTTGCGCTTGCTGAAGTCGCATACGAAGGACATTGTCGACGAAATCTCTGCGGTCGATCCAGCATGGAGAAAAATCGCAAACTCCTATTACGCGTTCCTCGAAAAGTCGACAGAGAACCAGCGCACCACAGAATGGGCTAACCTGAAGACACGCGATTTGTAATCAGGCTCAATTTCGAACGTGTTAGCTACCGTAGATCTTGTTTGGTAGCCAGGTAACCAGATCCGGAAAAAGGCTAAGCATCAGCAATGCAAAAAGCTGAATCGCCACGAAGGGGATCACGCCGCGATAAATCTGTGCTGTCGTAACTTCGGGCGGCGCGACGCCACGCAAATAAAACAACGCAAAACCGAAAGGCGGCGTCAGGAACGAGGTCTGCAGATTTATCGCTATCATAATGCCGAGCCAGACCGGGTCGAGACCCATTGCCAGTAACACGGGCCCGACGATCGGTACGACGACAAACGTGATTTCTATGAAGTCGAGGACGAAGCCAAGCAGGAACATCACAAGCATTACAACGATAACAGCGCCAACGACACCGCCGGGAAGAGACCCAAGTATTGCGCGCACACCATCGTCGCCGCCGTAACCGCGAAATACGAGAGAGAAGATCGATGCACCGATCAGAATCAGGAACACCATGCTGCTGATCCTGAGCGTGCTTCGCATGATCTGTTGCAGCCGCGCGAGATTTATCTGGCGACGCAACGCGGCAAGAACCAATGCACCCATCGCGCCCACGCCGGCGGCCTCGGTCGGCGTGGCAACGCCCAGGAGGATCGAACCGAGCACAGCGAAAATCAGCGTTAGTGGGGGCAGCAGTGCACCCAGTATCTGCTGAAAGCCGATGCTTTCTCCTGGCTCCCGCTCGTGCGCCGGCATGATGTCTGGCCGCAGGAAAGCGACAACGACGATGTAGACGATGTACAGGAAAACGAGCAACAAACCAGGGATCAGTGCGCCGGCAAAAAGGTCACCGACCGAAACCGTTTTTGGCGAGAAGACGCCCATTTCAAGCTGCGCCTGCTGATACGCCGACGTCATCACGTCACCGAGCATGACAAGGATGATCGATGGCGGAATAATTTGGCCTAACGTGCCCGAAGCGCAGATCGTGCCGGCAGAAATCTCAGCGGAGTAGCCACGACGGAGCATTGTGGGAAGCGACAACAGACCCATTGTGACAACGGTTGCGCCAACAATGCCCGTGCTTGCCGCAAGCAACATGCCAACCACTGTCACTGAAATGCCGAGGCCGCCACGTAAAGAGCCGAATAGTCCACTTAGCGTTTCGAGCAGCTCCTCGGCAATTCGCGCTCGCTCCAGCGTGACGCCCATGAAAACAAACAGCGGCACCGCAATGAGCGTCTCATTATTCATGATGCCGAAAATCCGATTGGGCAAACCCGACAATAGCGCCTGGTTAAAATCGCCCGTCAGTGCGCCGATACCCGCAAACGCCAGCGCCGTGCCACCCAATGTGAATGCAACCGGAAAACCCGCGAGCAAGACGATGACAACGGAGAGGAACAAAAGTAGAGCGACCCACTCCATCGCTATTTATTCCGTAGGGCTGCCAACGAACGCAGCATGAGTGAAATGCCTTGCAGGGCGACCGCGACAGGCATCAGGATGACGATGGACTTCATCGCGGGGATCGCCGGATAGGGCAAGCCGCCGGGTTCGCGGGATATCTCATGGACAGACCATGATGCCGCGGCGAAGTCATACGATTTGAAGGCAAGAAAGCCGCACAATGGCAACAGAAAAATCGTGACACCGAGCAGGTCCACCAGCGCCCGGCCACCGCGGATGAAACCGAGGCCAACCGCCAGACTTTGCGAAAGGTCAGGGAGTGGCTGGCCTCCGGACCCGAAGTGGAAGCGGCTCGAAGTGATGATCCGATGCAAGCCGGGCCGGTGGGGCCTCCGATGCCCTTTGATCAACTGAAGGTCGTCATGCGCTGCAACTGGTATGGGGACCTGCGTCGCGAGTTGACGATCCGAGGCGACGGCGGGGCCACGTTTGCGATGGTCACGCGCCAGGACGAGACGAAATATCGCGCCGAGTTTCACCTTTCCGGCGGGCAGCGCGAATCCCTGGTCCGGGCGCTGACGGCCACCCGGTGGCTCGAACTGCCTCCCGAGAAAACCATGGCGGTCGACGCGGTCGAGTTCGAGGTGGAACTCCGCCGCAAGGGCAAGAGCACGAGCGCGGAGTT
>RCNC010000558.1_pt1 | contig 23917 bp, 21 predicted proteins | sample 2041301 | NCBI WGS metagenome assembly RCNC01 (sample SAMN09708231, study PRJNA481090) | Marine sediment metagenome, whole genome shotgun sequencing project. | biome: marine sediment; feature: ocean; material: sediment; isolation source: Sewage treatment plant 13A marine sediment (STP13A) ...
CTTAAAATAGAAGATTTTAAAAGTAGGTACCAAAAAAGTATTGAAAAAATAAGTGATTCAGATATTCAGGAGTATTATGAAAACCACAACGCAGTCGAATTGATAAAAAAGAAAAGCATTGAGGAGGTGAAATCTGTTCGTTGGTTCATTGATTGTGGTGATGATGATTTTTTGTATGAAGGGAATAGTCTGATGCATATTGAAATGCGAAAAAAGGAGATACCTCATGAATTTCGTATTCGCAATGGTGCACATAACTGGACCTACTGGCGTGAGTCACTTCCTGTAGTACTGGGTTTTGTATCTGATGCATTTCACCAGTATTAGGATTATTACTACTCAGAATCATTTATTTTTAACAGGAAGTTTTTGAAAGGCTTCCTCTCCTATTTTTTTAGAAAATCAAAAATAAATTTGGGAGTTAAAAAATTAGTATTACTTTTGTAAGCGATTACTCACTTTGATCTATGACAGAAAAACAAGAAAATATATTAGAGGCAGCTTTGAAGCTATTTGCAAAAGAAGGATATCATGCCACATCTACCAGTAAAGTGGCCAAAGAAGCTGGAGTTTCTGAAGGCTTAATTTTCAGACATTTTGAAAACAAAGATGGTTTGTTACAAGCCATCCTGGCTGAGGGAGAAAATAGACTAAAATCTTTGTATGCTGATGTGGTTATGGAGACTGAACCCAAAGAGACAATCCGCAAAGCCATTGAATTACCTGGTAAAATTGATGAATCGGACTATGATTTCTGGAAACTACAATATAAACTGAAGTGGGAATTGGAAGTGAATAGCGATAAAAAGATGGAGCCCTTGCTCCTGGCTTTAAGCAATGCTTTTAGTAAACTAAACTATGAATCACCTGAGTTGGAGGCCCAATTGCTAATCTTATTTATAGATGGAATTGGCTCCACAGTATTAAAGGGTTCAAGTTTAAATGTAAATGAAATGATTCATTTTCTTTTGAGAAAATACGATCTATAAAAAATTTATTAAAAATATAAGTAAGTACTCACATAACAATTAAAACAAGATGAAAACAAAAAAAGTTGCATTAATAACTGGAGCCTCGACTGGCATTGGAAAAGAGTTTGCAAAAATTCATGCTGAACAGGGAGGCGATTTAATCATTATTGCAAGAAGCAAGGATAAACTTGAACAACTTAAGTCTGAATTGGAATCTGAGTACAATGTAAATGTAATGGTGATCGCAGCAGATTTAAGTTTAGCAGAGGCACCAAAAGAAATTTACGAGCAGGTTAAGACAGCCGGTATTGAAGTAAATTATCTGATTAATAATGCTGGATTTGGTGGTCGCGGTAAATTTCATGAGAGGGAATGGGATCAGGATTTGACAATGATTAACCTGAATATAGTTGCTCTTACAGCCCTTACAAGGTTTTTCTTACCAGATTTTGTGAAAAGGAATGAAGGAAGAATACTTAATGTCTCTTCCACAGCAAGTTTAATGCCTGGGCCACTGCAAGCAGTATATTATGCCACAAAGGCCTATGTTACATTCTTCAGCAATGCTGTCGCAGAAGAATTATACGATACAAATGTAACGGTTACTGCCCTCCTTCCAGGAGCCACTGAATCTGAATTTGCTCGTACTTCGGGAATGGATAAAACTGATTTATTCAAGAAAACAGCCAGCGCCCGAAGTGTTGCGGAAGATGGTTACAATGGTATGCTTGATGGAAAACTGGATGTTATTTCCGGATTGACCTTTGGTCAGAAGATGATGATATCAATGGTTTCATTAACTCCTAAAAAAATGCTTTTAAAGCAGATTCGTCAAATGCAGGAGGTTTAGAAAATACTTTACTTGAAATCTTATGGATATATTTTCTTATTCCTATTCTTAATTGGCATACTTTTAAGGTTATAATAAATAACTAGTTTATGAAAGTTCAATTTCTGGCAGCAGTATTGTTTTGTATCCTCTCTTATCAGGCTGGATTTAGTCAGGACGATGGATGGAAGAATTATAAAATGAAAGATAAATCTATAAGAATCTACAGTAGGATTCAGGATAGTATTGATGCAAGCAATAGTAAAATTCAAGTAGTTGAATACAAATCAGCTAAAATTGTAAATCTGCCACTAAATTACTTTGTTGAAACATTAGATGATGTGGCATCTCACAAAAGATTCTTAGAGGACACTCAAACAAGCGAAATTATTAGAACGATTTCGGAGGATGAGTGGGTTATTTATTACTTTTTCAATTCTCACTGGCCTGCCCCTGAAGCCGATTGTGTGACAACCATGAAAAGAATAAAAAGCAATGGAGGTAAAACGGTTACATATAGGGGAATTGCAACTCCGGACCAGTATGAGGATAAGGAAGTTAAGAGAATGGCATTAAGCGATGTAACCTACGAATTTTCTGAACTGGAAAAAGGCATGACGAAGGTTAGTATATATTCAAAGTTTTCACCAGTAATAAAGGCTCCTAAATGGTTAGTAAACGCTTGGTTTCCCAAAGGACCTGCCAAAACTTTGGAGCGACTTATTGAAGTGGCTGGGAATTAATAATTAAATGTAGCATCACAAACTTATTGACCTATAATATGAAAAAGAAAGTTATAATAACAGGTGCAACCGGCATGGTTGGGAAAGGCGTTTTATTTGAATGTCTTGATTATGAAGACATAAGTGAGGTATTGGTAATTGGCAGAAGTCATTTAGATATTCAACACCCAAAATTAAAGGAATTGATCCATAAAGATTTTAGCGACTTTTCAAATCTGAAAAATGAACTTTCCGGGTATGATGCTTGTTATTACTGTATGGGAATAAGTGCTTCTGGGTTAAACGAAGATCAATATACTAAAATCACCCACGATTATACTATGTCTCTGGCAAATAATCTTTTGGAAGTCCATCCTAAAATGACCTTCATCTATGTTTCAGGCGAAGGAACAGATTCTTCTGAGAAAGGAAGAATGATGTGGGCAAGGGTGAAAGGCAAAACAGAAAATGATTTATTAAACCTTGGTTTTCAACAGGCTTTTATTTTCAGACCCGGTGTCATCATCCCCTTAAGAGGAATTAAATCAAGAACAAAGAGTTACCAGTTTATGTACGATTATTTTATGTGGCTGGTCAGGCTAATAAAGATTATTTCACCAAACTCTGTGGTAAATACCACGCAAATAGGATTGGCAATGATCAATGCAATGTTAAAAGGCTATGACAAAAAGGTGTTAAGGCCAAAAGAAATTATTGATTTATCAAATAAATAAATATGAAAAAAGAAAAATGGACTACAGATAATATGCCTGATCTCTCAGGTAAAGTAATCATTGTTACAGGCGGAAACAGTGGACTTGGCTATGAATCAGTGAAGGCTTTTGCCGAAAAGGGCGCTGAAGTTATCCTTGCCAGCCGTTCTATTGAAAAGGGTGAAGCTGCTAAATCTGAAATAGGGGCCGAAAAGGGTAAGATAAATATCATGCATCTTGATTTAATGGACTTTGCATCCATAAAGAATTTTGCAGACGCGTTTAAAGCAAATTATCAAAGGCTGGATGTTTTATTGAATAACGCAGGCATTATGACTACTCCATATTTCCTTACCAAAGATGGTTTGGAGGCACAAAATGGAACCAATCATTTTGGTCATTTTGCATTAACAGGATATTTAATTGACCTATTAAGAAATACCCCCGGATCAAGAGTGGTCAATGTAAGCAGTAATGCGCATAAATGGGGCGAGATGGATTTTAATAACTTGTTGTTTGAGGATGGGAAAGACTATACACCGATAAAGTCATATGGTAGATCAAAACTGGCAAACCTTTTGTTTACATATAATTTGCAAAGTCGTTTTGAAAAGGAAAACATACATAGCATGGCCGTAGCAGCCCATCCGGGGAGCTCGCAAACCAACCTTGGAAGGTACATTGAAGGGAAATTTTTATTTAAAGCCTTACGTCCATTAATTTCATTGATGTCTCAGGATCAGGCCCAGGGAGCTTTACCCCAGATAAGAGCGTCTGTTGATCCTGACGTTAAAGGAGGTGATTATTACGGGCCGAAGGGATTAGGAGAAATGACCGGTTTACCGGTTTTAGTGCCATCAAATAAGGCCTCACACAACAAAGAAGATGCTATAAAGCTTTGGGATGTTTCTGAAAAGCTTACCGGGGTTACTTATTTATAAACTGGGTTTTTAGCTGATTTATGCTAATTTTTAGTTCTAAATATGAAGGTATATTACCACTTTTGAATAGTTAATTAAGAATATTTCCGAACTTGATACCAAAATATATGGTTCTGGGTGATACCGGGCCATATATGTAGCTTGGGTCTCGATCTATGCCATAGTCAAAATCAGACTGATAAGAGTTAAAAATGTTTTTTACTCCGCCAAAAAATTGAAGACTAGCTCCATTTAATTTAATTGAATAACTCAGCTTAGTTCCCAGGTCAAAAAACGGATCTGACGTTCGCAATTCACCTGTTTCTTCATTTGCTTCAGGGCCGAAATAAGGAACAAGCATGCTTCCAGTATATACCCCTGATGCTGATAAACAAAAACCCTTTGCAAAATCCCAATCAAGTTCAAAATACCCATACTGGTTGGGTGTTCGAAAGAATCGTGTCTCACCAAATTCCTGAGGTTCTTCATATTTACTTGATTGAAATGTAAATCCAGAAGTTAACCCAAACGCTTTTAAAGGCTTTAATTTGAATTCTATGTTTATTCCCTGAACAATGGCACCTTCATCTGCATTTCTACGAGTATATATCACAACACCATTAATATCTGGTGCCCCGATCTCATTTACAAAGGCATCTTTCAGCCTTGTATAAAATCCTTCAATCAAAAGTCCTGTATAAACTTTACCTATAAGGCCATTAAAGTCCAGGGAAGCCATCAAGCTATAACTGGTTTCTTGAGTTAGGTTAGGATCGTTTTTATATATTACCTGCCTGGAACCTGATGCAGCAATATGTAAATCTTCATCAAAGAGTTGGGGTGCACGGTATCCCCGGGAGTAGCTTATTCTAGCCTGTAACTCCTTTAAAATTTCATACATAAAACTTAGCCTGGGAGAAAACACGTTGCCTACCTTTACCTTTTCCCCATTTTCAGCCAGGTTACTTATATCGTAGTGATCAAATCTTCCTCCAATGGCAAATTTTGCTTTTTGGTAAGTGAATTCATATTGAGCAAAAATACCAATTGTCATAGATGATTGATTTGTAAGCACCATATTATCAACATGAGGAACACTTATTATAGTATCATTGACTATGATGGCATTATCGTAGTCAGGATACCCCAGTTTTTTATCAATTAGGAAACCACTGGTATTTTCAATTCCTGTAACCAGGGAAGAGGAACTAAATTGAGTTTTGTACTGAGCTCCAATGTTATAAGTCTTATCCTGTGAATTGCCATAGTCACTCAATGATTTGTTTGCACCATAATATGAATCCCTGTTAAGGAATTGACCCGAAACGTAGGCAGAAAAAAGGTCATAATCTCTAAAATATTGTTCAAATGTAATGGCCGTAGTTTTTAAATCATGCTGCAATGCTTCAGCTATGTCGCGCTCATGGGCCGGATAATCCTGCTTATTTCCACCATCCCGTTTTTCTTTGATAAAAAACAAATCCAGTGCTAGTTTTCCACGATTTCCTATGCGATGGAATAATCTGGAACCTAATGTTAGGCTGTTCATCGGGGCAATTTCAGAGAATCCATCATTATTTGCATCAAACATATCCCTTGCCCTTGCAAAGCCATAGATTGCAAGCCCGGATTTTCCATCATTTGAGACAAGAGAGGTATTGAGATTGATAGAATAATCTGGGGCACTCCCACCGGAGTTTTTTACTCCAACACCTATACTTCCATAATTTACAGCAATTTCATAGGTATTTCTGACAGGATCTTTTAAGATTAGATTTATAGTTCCTGCAATAGCATTGCTGCCATACAATGCAGAACCACCTCCACGGACAACTTCCACCCTTTCAAGCATATTTGTTGGGATTAACTCCAATCCATATACTCCGGCCAGTCCGCTAAAAATGGGACGACTATTTATTAATATCTGAGAATATGCTCCATCCATTCCATTCATTCGCACCTGAGTAAATCCACAATTCTGACAATTATTCTCAAGCCGCAAGCCTGGAGAAAAATTAAGACTTTCGCCAAGTGTGATGGATTGAGTGGAATTAAAGAGTTTAGGAGATATTGTATTTACAATTACCGGTGCATCAGTGCGCTTTTGTGCATTTCTGTCGGCTGATACAACTACTTCATCAAGCTTAAGAACATCTTCTTCCACCTCAAAATTGATTTCAATAGTTGATTTTGCCTGGCATATTACTACTTTTTCCTGCGTTTTATAGCCAATCGTGCTAACCACAATGGTAACTTCACCCAGCGGTAGGTTAATAAGTTGATAATGGCCTGTTTCATCTGTGAGTGTTCCAATGGTCGTTCCTTTGATAGCAACATTGGCAAACGGAAGGTGTTGATTATTTGAAATCACATGACCTATAATATTTGCATCTGTCTTAGACTTTTGGGCATAATTTGTATTTTCTATAAGAAAAAGCAATATGAATGAAATGATAAAAATCCTGGACATAATATCTCACATGATATAGGGTGAACTAAAAGAAATAATAAAATAACTGGTATGCATTTTCTAATACTAACTGCAATAATGCAATTTCTTCTGACCACTTATGAAAAATTGATCATGCTGCAAAGATAGCTACACCAGAACCCTTGACAATACGAAGAAGTTGTGATTTTCATCACATAATGGAATGTTATAAAATAGGTTTCTGAATTCTAATTCTTGTTTTGGTTCAAACATGAATCTCCAGCAATCCAACCTGTAGAGTAGGCAATCTGAAGATTGTAGCCACCTGTATCACCATCTACATCAATTATTTCACCGGCAAAGTATAAGCCAGAGATAATTTTTGATTCCATGGTTTTGGAGTATATTTCTCTGGTTGAAATTCCTCCAGCAGTTATAACAGCTTCTTTGAATGGGCGGTGATTGGTAATTCTAAAACGAAAGTTTTTTAAGAGATGCCGAATTTGCTTTCTTTCCTTTGAAGAGAGCTGGTGCCCTTCCTTTTCAGGATCTAGTCCCAGGATATCTATAAAAACAGGAACCATTTTGGCAGGTAGCCAGGCCGGGAAAATATTCTGAATCTTTTTTTTCCCATGTTCATTCAGGTCTCGAAGTAAACGTTTATCCAGTTTTTGTTCGTCCAGGGCAGGTTTTAAATCAATGGTTAATTCAACTTTATTATTGTTGTGCAACTCGTTGACTATCATTCTACTTAAAGTTAGAATAATAGGTCCAGATAATCCAAAATGAGTGAAAAGCAATTCACCAAAATCCTCACCACCCTTTTTGTCATTCACCCAAACAATAGCTTTAACATTTTTCAAGTTTAGACCCTGTAGTTTTTGGGCGAGGTCACCTTCTGTTTCCAGTGGTACAAGGGCAGGTTTAGCTTTCTCAATGCTGTGCCCCACTTTTCTGGCCAATTCATATCCTTCCCCATTTGAGCCTGTTGCCGGATAAGATTTTCCTCCTGTAGCCAGGATCACTTTTCCGGTCAGTATAGTTTGCCCATTTGTTACCAGGCCTTTTATAGTATCATCTTCAACAATAAGTTTTTCAACCCTATGACCGCAACGTATCTCAACTTTCAATTCGTTTATCCATCTTAATAATGCATGAAGTACATCTGAAGATTTATTGCTGGATGGAAAATAACGGCCTCCCCTTTCAAGCGTGGTATCAACACCATAATTATTCAGAAGCTCAATAATATCTCCTGAAAAGAATTGAGAAAATGCGTGTCGCAAAAAACGGCCATTTGGATGGACATGTTTTATAAATTCCCCTATGGCTGAATCATTCGTAATATTACATCGCCCTTTGCCCGTAATTAAAAGCTTTCGTCCTGGCTGTCTCATTTTCTCCAGTATTAAAACCTTTGCCCCTAATTCAGCTGCTCTACCAGCAGCTAAAAGGCCGGCAGGTCCAGCCCCAATTACTATAGCATCAAAACTATTCATCCGAAGCAAAGGTACCTTTTTGTGTGATAGTGAAGAAAGAGAATTCAAATTATTCTATTGTAAACCTATATAAGTTTGTAGAAAATTATTAATATTAAAATCTTAAAACATCATGTAATAAATATGAAACTGAAAATCTATCAAATTGATGCATTTGCAAAAAAAGTTTTCAGTGGAAATCCTGCTGCAGTATGCATCTTAGATAAGTGGATTGATGATGATTTAATGCAAAATATTGCGGCGGAGAACAATCTTGCAGAAACGGCTTTCACTGTTAAGAATAATGACTTTTTTGAGATTCGCTGGTTTACTCCCACAACTGAGGTTGATCTGTGTGGTCATGCCACCCTGGCCACCGCATTTGTTCTGTTTGAATACTATAACCTGGGCACCAAATCTGTACATTTTGAATCACTTAGAAGTGGAAAGTTGATGGTTAGCAAATTGGATAGTGGAGAGCTAAGTCTGGATTTTCCTGCTGATAAAATCACTGAAATTGAAATGACTGATACTATAAAACATGCTTTTAAGAAAATTCCCGAACGTATACTAAAAGGCAAAACGGATTACTTACTAATCTATCCAAATCAGGAAGATATTGAATCAATAGATCCTGATTTGAGTCTCGTTTCTCAAATCGATGCCAGAGGAATAATAATTACCGCAGAAGGAGATGATGTTGATTTTGTTTCTCGATTCTTTGCCCCTCAGTCGGGTGTTGATGAAGATCCTGTTACTGGTTCAGCCCATACCACTCTTATCCCCTACTGGTCGAATAAATTGAATAAGAAAATATTATCAGCCAGACAATTATCAAAACGAGGTGGCGAATTGAATTGCCAGTTTTTGGTCGACCGGGTTAAAATTAGCGGCTATGCTGCCCCTTATCTAATTGGAGAAATTGAAGTTTAAAATAAATTGTGGTTTGTGGGCATTACTATACTTGTACAGGAACTATACAAGCTCGAATCATTTGAATAGGAAGCTAAGATAATTGTCACTATTTTAGTAATTTCCTTCTTGACTAAATTCACTACTTTTATATACAAATTAGGCTATTTATGATTTTCCTGGTAACTGATATTCATCCTTTTTTTTCAAAGATTGTTATTTTAGCGATGCTTATCGTTGTTGCAGGATTTATATTTAGCCTGCTTAAGCAGCCCTCTATCATTTCCTACATACTGGTAGGCATCCTGGTGGGGCCATATGTTTTTGGATTTATAACCGATGAAGTCTTAATCTCTGATTTTGGCTCCCTGGGACTCGTTCTGCTGCTCTTTTTCCTGGGTATGGAACTCTCACTGGATTCATTGATTAAAAACTGGCGACTGGCAGTCATAGGGACCCTTTGCCAGATCATATTTAGTATAATCGCTATTGCAGCAATTAGTTCAATATTCGATTGGTCATTCCAGAAAATAATAGTATTTGGTTTTTTAATCAGTCTGAGTAGCACTGCTGTAATCATTAAAGTTTTAGAAACACGGGAAGAACTGACTTCGAAAATCGGACAACAGGTGATTGCCATATTACTGGCTCAGGATATAATCATCGTACCCATGATTATAAGCATCAACTATATGGGTGGTGATAATCCAGAAACAGGTGATGTGGTACTCCAAATAATAGGAGCATTTGTGATTATTGGATTACTGGGCTGGGTTTTTTATAAAAAACATATAAAGCTTCCATTTGAGAAACACATTTTAAAAGATCATGAATTACAGGTTTTTGTAGCATTCATATTTTGCTTTGGCTTTTCAATGCTTACTGCATTTCTCCATCTCTCTGCTGCCTTGGGGGCCTTTGTAGCCGGGATACTTGTATCATCTGCCAAATCTACCCAATGGATGCACGATAGCTTGCACGCCTTTCGAATTATGTTTGTGGCCCTGTTTTTTGTGTCTATTGGCATGATGCTCGATTTACAATTTCTTTTTGAAAATTATGGAGTTATCCTCCTCCTTGTATTTACTGTATTGGTAATTAATAATCTTATTAATGCGGGTGTTTTTAAGCTATTTAAGTCTCCAACCTGCACAAGCATTTATGGTGGTGCTTTACTGGCTCAAATTGGTGAATTTAGTTTTATCATAGGGGCTACCGCTCATATAAATGGTATAATCAGTGATGATGAATACCAGATTATTATAAGTGCTATTACTCTTTCGTTATTTTTTAGCCCTTTCTGGATATCATTGGTTCATAGAGTTTTCAAGAAGCAATTGGATGCATGTGAACTTTAAAGTATTAGCTAGCACTCAACTAAAATCAATATACAAAAATTTAATATGAAGCGAATTCTTTTGTTACTATCAAATGGCTTTGAAATATACGAAGCCAGTGTGTTTATTGATGTAATGGGGTGGAATAATACCTATGGTACTAAGGATACAAAATTATTTTCCTGCGGGGTTTCCAGGAACCTAAAAAGTACTTTTGGCTTGAAAATTGAAGTGGATTATACCATTGAAGAAATAATTCCGGAAGAATTTGATGCGCTGGCTTTACCAGGAGGGTTTGAAATATATGGATTCTATAAAGATGCCTACTCCAAAGAATTCCAGAAACTCATTCAAAAATTTAATAAACTGGATAAAACCATTGCTTCAATTTGTGTTGGCGCTTTACCATTGGGCAAAAGTGGTATTCTGAAAAATAAGCTAGCAACAACCTACAATTTATCAGGCGGGTTAAGACAGGATCAATTGAAAAAATTTGGAGTGAAACTCAGCGATGAACCACTTGTATCAGATGGCAATATTATTACTTCCTGTTCACCCGGAACGGCTATTGATGTCGCATTTACTTTGTTGGAGAAACTAACAGATAAGAAAAATGCAGCATTTATTAAGAAGGAAATGGGATTTTAGATCTAGTTTGATTTTGTAACCGTTCTCAATCTATATTTAGCTTATTGTAATGATAAAATTACTTGGAATCCCGTCTGATCAAAATTCTTCCTTCTTAAAAGGACCTGCATTGGCTCCTCCCCTGATAAGACAAATGGGAATAGAGGGCTCAACAAACCTATATAGTGAAAGCGGAATAGAAATAAAAAAAGGCTTGAACTATTTTGACCTGGGTGATATTGTATTTGAGGAAAACGATTCTTACCATGTATATAAGACAATAAAAGAAAAAATTCAGCTTGAACTGACATCTTCAGACAAAATTCTATGCCTGGGTGGCGATCATTCTATTTCCTACCCTGTAATTGAAGCCTATGCGGAACAATATAGCGATCTGCATGTCCTTCATTTGGATGCTCATGCGGATCTGTATGATAATTTTGATAAAAATCCCTATTCGCATGCCTCTCCATTTGCAAGGCTTTTGGAAAAAGGTTTATTGAAATCATTAACCCAGGTAGGAATACGCACCTTAAATAAGCATCAATCAGAACAGGTCAATAGGTTTAATTCTACTGTGGTAGAAATGAAAGATTTTAATTATGATTTTATTAAAACACTGCAATCTCCTTTATATATATCGGTAGACCTGGATGTGCTCGATCCGGCTTTTGCCCCAGGAGTATCTCATCATGAACCGGGCGGCATGTCCACAAGAGAATTGATTACTATTATTCAATCCATTTCAGCAAATATTGTGGGAGCCGATATTGTTGAATACAACCCGGTAAGAGATGTGCATAGTATGACCGCCATGCTTGCCTTTAAGCTTATTAAAGAACTTGCTTCGAAAATGATGGATTAAATCAGATTAAGTTTATAATACTCAAACAATGGATATAAGCATTTTTACTGACAAAGCCAGAATACCTGTAAATGAAGACTTAAGTGAACCTCTGGGTGATACTTTCCAATTATGGATGAGCTTAAGAGAATATATTTATCAGAAATATCCCACGGCAACGGAGGGATGGAACTATCCGGGAAAGAAATATGGATGGAGCTTTCGAATAAAAGACAAAAAACGTGCAATAATGTATTTTCTTCCCCGGGAAGAGTACTTTATGGTGGCCTTTGTTTTTGGGGGAAAAGCAATGGAAGTGATCCTAAGCAGTGATGTCTCAGAGGATATAAAAACCAGGTTGAAAAATGCAAGGGTATATGCTGAAGGCAGGGGAATTCGAATCGATGTAAAGGATGATAAAAATATACCTGACATCAAAAAGCTGGTTGAAATTAAACTGGCAAATTAGCAGCCCGTAAATCATTTATTTAGTCAATACATAAATCTCATTGAATAAGCAAGATTGTTTGTTCATTTAACGATCTATTCATTCATGAATTTATAGTAATTTTGAAACCATACAATTTTAAAGAAGACATTATGAGTTACTATTTTAATAAATTTTTACCAGGGAAAAGTTTTGATGAGGCCATTGAACTGGTCTCAGGAGAATTGAAGAAGGAAGGATTCGCAGTGATAACTGAAATTGATGTTTCAAATATCTTAAAGGATAAGATTAATGTTGATTTCAAAAAATACAAAATATTGGGAGCCTGCAATCCTCATTTTGCTCACCAGGCCCTCCTGAAGGAAGATAAGATTGGCCTACTCCTACCCTGTAATATTATTGTGGAAGAACATGATAATGGCGAGGTAGAAGTGGCAGCCATAGACCCTGTTTCTTCCATGAGTTCAGTTCAAAACGAAGAGATGAAGGGTTTCGATAAAGATATTCAACAAAAAATCAAAAAAATCATAAATAACCTGGCTTAGTTATCCATCTTACTTCATTATTATGAAAATCGGACTTACAAGTGTATATGTCAACAATACCGAAGACGCCTTCAGGTTCTATACAGAAATTCTTGGATTCATAGAAATTCTTCATATGCCTGAATCAAACCTGGCGATAGTTGCTTCACCACAGGATCCAAAAGGAACCTCGTTGCTTCTTGAACCAAATGACAGTTCTTTCGCCAGAAAGTACCAGGAGAAACTTTATAATTCAAAATTGCCTACTATAGTTTTTACCAGTGATAATATTCATGAAGAATATGAAAGACTGGTAGATAAGGGAGTCGATTTTATTAAGAAACCGACTGAAACAGAATGGGGGATTTTAGCCATTTTTGATGATTCCTGCGGGAATTTTGTTCAATTACACCAGCCTGCCTAATGACCACTATCATTGCAGATAAAGCATTATCAGAAGGTAATATAGGGGATCTTTTATTACCTAATCGCTTCATAAAAGCAGGGTGCTTTGAAGGAATGTCCCAGGGTGGTGGTGTTACAGATCAATTAATTGAACATCACCGTAGAATTGCTGAAGGGCATATAGCTATGACTACTGTGGCCTATTGTTCTGTGAGTTTTGATGGCAGGGCATTTGAGCATGAAATGTGGATGAGAGAGGAAATCGTTCCGGATCTCAAACATATTACTGATTCTGTTCATAATGAAGGTGCCGCTGTAAGCATACAGCTGGGGCATTGCGGCTATTTTGCAAATAAACAGGTAATTCAGAAAAGACCTCTGGGAGCCTCACCAAAATTCAATCTTTTCCAGTTATCCTATTGCAAAGAAATGACGGAGAAGGAGATTTTTGAAAAAGTGGAAGATTTCGGAAGGTCTGCCTTTTTAGCAAAAGAAGCTGGTTTTGATGCTGTCGAGATACATGCCGGTCATGGATATTTGTTGAGTCAATTCCTTTCTCCCTATACAAATCATCGAAAAGATAAGTACGGTGGGACCATTGAAAATCGCATGCGTTTTCCAGCCATGGTAATTCGTAGAATAAGAGAGTTGGTGGGCCTGGAATTCCCTATCTTAGTCAAAATGAATCAGTTCGAGGGTATGCGAAGGGGCTTGGAATTATCAGAGTCGATAGAATTCGCACAATTGTTTGAAAAAAATGGTACCAGTGCCCTGATTCCAAGTTGTGGATTTACTTCAAAAACGCCTCTTTACATGTTAAGGGGAAATGTTCCAACCATGGATATGATTAGGAACCAGAAAAAGTGGGTATCAAAACTTGGATTACTTCTATTTGGGAAATTCCTGGTTCAGCAATATCCTTTCGAAAGACTTTTCCTAATTGAGGGTGCAGAAAAAATCAAGAATGCTGTTTCTATTCCTGTTATTTATGTAGGCGGTGTCCGCGATGAACACGATATAAATAAGCTTATTAAAAAAGGATTTGATTTTATCCAATTGGGCCGAACTCTTATTCACGACCCCGATTTCGTAAAAAAACTGGGTGTTAAAACTATGGATGAGCCTCTTTGTGATGCCTGCAATCGTTGCGTAGCTGCTATGGATGCCGGAGGTGTATATTGTGTGTCAAAGGAAAAAGGGTATTTGATTTAGCTCCCTTGGGCCATTTCCAAAGCACATTATTCTAAACATATAATAGCCAATCACAAACATTTTAATAACTTAGTCAGATATAAAATTATATTTAATTATGAGTGAAAAAAGTGATTTGAAATTAGCTGTCCTTATTGATGCAGATAATATCCCCTATGCTAATATTAAAGGTATGCTCGGAGAAATTGCCAAGTTTGGAACCCCCACAATAAAAAGGATTTATGGGGATTGGACTATCCCTACAGTATCCGGATGGAAACCGGCCTTACTTCAGCATGCCATTACCCCTATTCAACAATATAGCTATACTGTTGGCAAGAATGCAACAGATTCAGCTATGATTATTGATGCTATGGATATTTTACATAGTGAAAAAGTGGATGGGTTTTGCCTGGTTTCCAGTGATAGCGATTTTACACGCCTGGCCACCAGGTTGAGAGAATCTGGAATGTTGGTAATTGGTATTGGAGAAAAGAAAACACCCAATCCTTTCATTGTAGCCTGTGACAAATTCATTTATATTGAAATTATTGGAGCTAAAGTTACTCCTAAAACAAAAAAAGTGACGGCTTCCTCAAGTTCAGAGACTGCGAAAGTTGATTCAATAAATAATGAATTAATTCAATTGATGAAATCCTCTATTGAAGATTTAGCCGATGATGATGGATGGGCATCCCTTGCAGGACTTGGTGCCTTAGTCAATAAGAAGAAACCTGATTTTGACCCAAGAAACTACGGTTTCAATAAACTAACTCCTTTAATTAAATCCCTTAAAAAAGATTTTGTAGTGGATGAAAGAGAAGCTGAAAAATCCCATATTAAGCATATTTATGTGAAAATTAAAGAATAAGAAAATACAATCTGAATGAAGTTTAAAAATAAAACCTAACAGAACCTGCCAGATGGATACCAAGTCCATCCACACCTGAACCATGCATTCGATAGGCTTCATTGAAAATATTATTAAGGGCCAGTTTTACTCCTATCCGTTTCCATTCATATCCGCCCTTAATATTGAGAACAAACCAGCCTGGAGTGCCTCCATCCGGTATTCTGTAATCATCAATATCTCCTGAAGAAAGCCTATCCTGCATACCGGCAAATTGGGTTTGAAGAATAATAAAATAATTTTTATTATCGTACCTAATCGATAGATCGCCAAAAAGTGGTGGAATTCTTCGGAAAGGTTCATCTTTTGTTATATTTTGCCCATAAGTATAGGTGAGGTTTCCCAAAATGGAAAATGTACGGCTAAGCTTGGCCTCAAGGTCCAGTTCAAATCCAGTAACAAAGGCCTCTCCAACATTTGCCTTAGTATATACCCTGCTCCCATTAATTATAGAATCTCCATTATAGGTAGATGGGACCCGATCAATCAGGTCATTGATTTTTGTATAAAAGCCAGCAACATTCATGCTTACTACATTTGCAGCCAGCTTGTATCCAAGTTCAAAATTTGTTGATCTTTCAGGCTTCAGGTCTGTTGTGGGGACTTCTATCCCATAATCAAAATCCCCCATTGAACTGATATCATTAATGTTGGGGGCTCTGAATGCTGTATTAATGGCAGTATATATACTGTTCATTTTAAATTTGTAATTAATACTCCCATTCCAAACAAAAGAGGATGTGGCCAGGTCTAAATCATCAAAGAAAACATCCTCTGCCTTATTCGAGGTGAAATTGTAGCGCCAGCCAAGTTGAAAAGTCCATTGCTGGAGAGAATATAAATAGGTATTAAAAACAGCTGTATTTAATGAGGTTGATCCATCTGGATAAAGTCCCCGCAGAAAATCAATGCTTTCACCTGTTTGCGTATTTTCTTCTGTCCTTGAGCTGGCAATCCAATCATAGTATAAATCCCAACCCAATATGGTTTCAATTCTTTTTAAAATGACTGCATTCAACTGGGCATTTAGACCCATTGTAGAAACATCATCTCTTTCATTTTTATGTACAATTGAGTTATTTTTCTTTGTATCTCTCTCCTCGTCTGATTGTTGAAATGAGGCAGTAAATTGCAGGTTTTTTACTGGAGAATTAATCCATTCCTGATCAAACCTTACATATGCCAATTGCCTCTGCTGTAAAGTAAAATTATAATATTCATAATCATCCTGGGCAACTTTATCATAGCGTGGAACATTATCCTGACGCAACCATTGATAGTTAAAACTAATCTTCTGATTCTCTGACACCTGCCAGAGTCCCTTAAATAGAAGGTCTGCTTCTGTGTAGCCCGATGGTCTTTCATATGCCAGGCCTTTTCCGGCATATAGATCACCAAAATCACGTATGCTTCCATTCAAAATGTAAGCAAACTTCCTGGTGTTGCCTCCCAACTCAAGGTTTCCAGTGTACTCCATACCCTGACTCATGAATTGGCCCCCAACACTTCCATATATTTTCTTTTGACTGGCAAATGAGGGAGATATTGTATTGACATTGATTGTTCCTCCAATGGCATCAGAACCATACAGGGTTGAACCGGCTCCTCTTAAAACTTCAACGGCATTTACTGAGAAAGGAGCAATTGTATTAAAATACTGGTTGGGTCCATAACGGAAAGTGCTATTATTTAATCTGATACCATCAATAAGCAAAAGGGTGTAGTTACCTGTGAGCCCACGTACAAAGGGAGATCCTCCGCCATGATTTGTTTTCTGCACCCAAACGCCTGCAGTAGTTGTCATAGCTTCCGCCATAGACCTGGATACATTTTCACGAATTTTTTCCTCAGACAAATAGGAAATGGAAGCAGATTGCGAGAAACTCGGTAATTGGTTTTTTGTAACACTAACCTCAATGGCATTAAGCATTACGGGTGATTGAACAAGGTAAATAAGAATATTGGTATTATTTTTTCCTGGATTATAACTTTGTTTCTGGTAACCTACATGCGAAATCAGTAGAGAATCAGAGTCTAATAAATCAATTTGAAATCGACCATTAAAATCAGTAGAACAACCAATCAAACTATCACTGGTAATTATATTTACACCAGAAATGGGAAGTTGAGTAGTTTTATCCAAAACAGTCCCTTCCAGGGTCTGACCGGTAATTGAATGGGTGAAAAATAGAACAAAAGCAAAAATAAAAGCAAAGCGAAATACAATTGTAGATTTCAATAGAGAATGGTTTAATTAATTGTGTATTTTGATTAAAAAAACAAATATACAATTTGTAACTTTTTTTAATTTAGAAAAGTGATGAAAATATATACTAATTTTAAGCATTAAACCTGGCCTATTAATTAGAGAAATGGCAAACGTAATTATCGGTATTCATGGTCTTGGCAACAAGCCATCTAAAAGAATTCTACAGAAATGGTGGGAACTTTCTATGATGGAAGGCCTGAAAACCTACAAGTACAATTCAGTTCTGCCGAAATTCGAACTGGTATATTGGGCGGATATTCTCTATGATACTCCTTTAAGCATTACGGAAAAGGATGTAAATAGTCCCAATTATTTACGTGAAAAGTATGCGGAAGCTTCGAATTATTTTTTAGATGAAGACCATGAGACAAGAAAGAAGGTTGTAGATTACCTCAGCCAACAACTCAATCAGGTATTTCTAAATGATGATTTAAGCTTAAACTACTCTTATATAGCCGATACTATAGTTCACAGGTATTTCAAAGACCTTGAAACTTATTACACCGAAAACTTAAATAAAGAAAACCCCCAGATAAATAAAGCAAAAGAATTAATCAGGGAACGTTTATTGACTGTATTAAATAAATACAAGACTGATAGTGTTATGCTTATAAGTCATTCAATGGGTTCCATTGTTGCATTCGATGTGCTAAAATTTCATACTCCTCAAGTCAACGTAAATAGCTTTATTACACTCGGGTCACCATTGGGTTTACCGGTTGTTTTATCTAAAATTGCAGCTGAACAAAAAGAGCTTCATATTGTAGGAAATCAGATGGCTACACCCCTTGGAGTACTTAAAAGCTGGCATAATTTTGCCGACATTTTAGACAAAGTGGCTTTTAACTTCAAATTGGCTGATGATTTCTCCGAAAATCAAAACAATATTATGCCGGTTGATTTCCTGGTGGTAAATAATTATGAAATAGGGGGAGAAAGAAATCCCCATAAATCATTCGGATATCTTCGTACACCTGAGTTCTCAGAGGTATTGAATGAATTTATTCTTTCAGAGCAGTTAACTTTTTATCAAAAGTTGGTTCGGAATGTTAAGAGTTTCTTTAAAAGAATAGTTTATTTCCCTCTCAGGAATAAAGTACCTGAATGACCTATTTTTTTACTTATAAAATAAATAGAGACAGTCTTATTCATACCGCAGTGTTGAAGCAGGGTTTGTTATGGATGCCCGGTATGCTCTGTAAAATGTTATCGAAATAGCTATTGTAAGTGCACCTACACCGGCTAGAATGAAAAGACGTGGGCCTAATGAAATTCTTTTGGTAAAATTCTCGAGCCAAGCATTCCCTACTAGCCAGGCTACGGGCCAGGCAATGGCATTGGCCAGGATAATAAGCCAGATAAATTCCCTGGAAAGAAGCTTGAATACATCATAGAACCTGGCACCTAAAGCTTTCCTTACTCCTATTTCCTTTGTTTTTCTTTCTGCCAGGTAGGCCAAAAGGCCAAAGAGCCCCAGCGATGCTATGAATAAGGCAAGTATGGTCAACATAACTGAAAACTTACCAAACTTATCTTCATCCTTATACAAATTATTGAGATTCTGATCTAAAAAACTATACTCAAAGGGCCGATTTGGGGAAAGATAGTTCCATTCTTTTTCGATTTTGGCAAGAATCTTCTTCATATTCCCATTGTTAACCCGAATGGCTACATATCTTGTCATTGCATTGGCCCCTATTGGATGCCTGACCATATCCAACAAAAAATTATTTATAGGTTTATGGAGTGATAAAATATGGAAATCCTTAAATACACCAATTACTCTTTCATCTCCATCTGATTTGATTCGCTTGCCAATTGCCTCCTTGTTGGTCCACCCAAGATTTTTTGCCATTGTCTCGTTTATCATTATGGCATTTGCTGAATCAGTAACAATTTTTCTCGAAAAGCCCCTTCCTTCAACAACCTCAATGTCAAATGTTTCTATGAAGTCATCCCGAACCAGAAACATAGGATACCAGAATCCCTGTTCTGAACTTAATCCTTCAATTTCCACTCTTCGAGTGTTGTGATTGGCTCCTAAAATATCTTCCATCCCTGTAACATATTCAATTTCAGGGTATTTTAATAAATTCTTTTTAAAAGTGGAGTAGTTTTGGGCTATTTGGTTTACAGTGGGTAGAAGAATAATCTGGTCTTTTCTAAATCCAAGGTCAGTATTACGGATGTATTTTAATTGAGAATAAACTACCAAAGTTCCTATGATAAGGGCAATCGAGATGGAAAATTGGACGATTACAAGAACCTTTCGCACGGGCCCACTCTTTGAACCACTCCTAAGAGTGCCTTTTAATACGGCTATGGGTTTAAAGGAGGATAGAAAGAAGGCTGGGTAAGCTCCAGAGAAAATACCAACTACCACCGTTATAAATACGGCAAAAACCAGGAACTCAAGATTGAAAACAAAGCTGTCGATTATACTTTTCCCGGTAAAAGAATTAAAAGCAGGTAACAGTAGCTCCACTGCAACACTCGCTATCACCAGAGCCAAAAAACTTACCACAATTGTTTCTCCAAGGAATTGCAAAATTAGGCTTCGCCTCGATGCACCAAATACTTTTTTCATCCCAATTTCTTTTGCCCGTGAAGCAGAATTGGCCGTGGTAAGGTTCATGAAATTAATGCATGCAATTACAAGCACTATCGCTGCAATTACCATTAATATCTGTACATAAATTACATTACTGTTTTGATGCATCTCATAATCGTGGTGTGATTTTAAGTGTATATCGGTTAGAGGCTGAAATGAAATGCTAACATCCTGGTCTGAAAGGTCTGGATAATGGTTCAGGTAAAACTCTGGAAAGTTTTCTACCAGAATATCGGGTGTCAATCCATCTTTCAATAAAACATAGGTCCAACATGGATTCCATACCCAGCTCTGGGGCAAAACCCTTCCCCTAAGCATATACTTGAATGTAGACAGGGATCCCAGCATATCAACTTTGAAATGTGACTGAGAAGGAATATCCTCCATTACCCCCGTTACTTCATAACTGGAATTTTCCTCCGCCAGAAGAATTTTTCCTATGGGGTCCTCATCACCAAAATATCTTTCTGCTGTAGATTCAGTAAGAACAATCGTGTTAGGTCTATCCAATGCTGTGGCCGGATCTCCTTTCAGGAAGGGGAAAGTAAATATGTCAAATACGGTAGAATCTACCAGGAAAAACTTTCTTTCATTGAATTTTACCACATGAGAACTATCCTTTCGGTACTCGAAGAAGTATTTTGGAGTCTGAAAATTAAAGAACCGGCAAACTTCGTCTACTATATCAGGATAATCAGCTTTCAGCGCAGGAGCAAATGGGAATGAACAGGTTGCAGCATCTTCCCGAACTTCATTTGAGTTGTAAAACCTGTTTACACGGTATATTTGATGTGCCTTCTCATTAAATCTATCGTATCTGAGCTCATCAATAATATAGGTAACAATAAACAAAAAACTAGCCAAGCCGATGGCCAGGCCACCAATATTTATTAGTGAATAATTCAGATTGCGCTTCAGGTTTCTGAAGGCTATTACAATATAATGTCTTAGCATCGGTAGTTGTTAGGGAAATGCATACCTGAAGCTATCGCAATTATTATGCAAAATTGACTAAAGCACAAACAGATAGATGTTTATAGAATACTGGGAAGTATTTACAAAGAGCTAAGTGTTCTGATTTCGAACACATTGTGTTCATTATTGGGCAATGAAATTATGGCACAAGCTGACCCCTATCACACAGAATGAATTAATACTAGTTGTGATTTAGGTCTTAATAAAGGTGCCATTGCGGAATTCGTTAAAGGCAGTTTTAAGTTCGCCTTCCGTATTCATAACAATAGGGCCATTCCAGGCTATTTTCTCGTTGAGTGGTAAGCCGGCAATAAGAAGCAGTCTGATCGCTTTTTCTTTTGCACGTATTTTCACTATATCACCTTCACCAAATACTACCACATTAAATTCTTCCACATCAACATCATCTTCAAGGTAGGCAATGCCCTCAAATATATAAGCAGATACATTTTGTTGCTTTTCTACTGGATATTCAAATGTACCTCCTGCTGGAATTTGCACATCTAAGAAGCCTGGTTGGGCTGCAATACCCTTTACAGGACCAGCGATACCATCTATTTCACCACAAATTACTTTCACTTTAATGCCACCTGTTAATTTTAGTTCTGGAATCTCTTCCTTTTTTATTTCCTGGTACCTGGGTGATATCATTTTATTTTCTGCCGATAGATTTACCCAAAGCTGGAAACCCTCAATCCCGGTATTATCGTTTATGGGCATCTCTTCATGAATTATCCCGCTTCCGGCAGTCATCCATTGCACATCTCCCGATTCTATCACACCCTTGTTTCCAAGGCTATCACCATGCTGCACCTGGCCTGCAATCATGTAGGTTACGGTTTCAATTCCCCTATGTGGATGCCAGGGGAACCCCGACATGAAGTCATCAGGATTTTTTGATTTAAAATGATCCAGCAATAAGAATGGGTCGAACAGCGGAACTTCATAATATCCAAACACCCTGTTTAGCTTCACCCCCGCTCCTTCCATAACTTGTTTACTTGCGATTATTTCATTCACCTTCCTGTAAGTGGCCATATGCACATTTCTTTAAGTAAAAACTCACTCAATGTAAAGTCGAATATAACATTTATCAATCTAATTCTCATTTTATGCAAATCTTTAGATAGAAAAAGAGATATAGATATGGCGAATTCACGTAAAAAAGTATTTTTGTTTATAATTCAAAAACTATTTGCCCGTGTCACCCCTATTTATTGCTTTCATTGTTGTATCTGCTGTTTCCCTTTTACTGGTTCTGGTTATAAAGGGTAAGATAAGTGCATTTATCAGCCTTTTAATCACCTCCATATACGTCGGAATACTGGCAGGAATGCCCCTGGAAGATATTCTTACCAGTATTCAAAATGGGATGGGAAGCACTCTTGGATTTGTGGCCACAGTAGTAGGCCTGGGTGCTATTTTTGGACAGATACTGGAAAGCTCCGGAGGTGCAGAATCACTTGCGATTACACTGGTTCGGAAATTTGGTAAGGATAATGCTTCCTGGGCAATGATGATTGCAGGCTTTATTATTGCCATCCCGGTATTTCTGGATGTAGGTTTTATAATTCTGGTACCTATTGTTTATGCACTTTCCAGGGATACCAACAGATCGGTATTGTATTATGGCATTCCTCTCCTGGCTGGATTGGCTGTTACGCACAGCTTTATACCTCCAACTCCCGGTCCTGTTGCAGTAGCTGATATTATTGACGTGCAGTTGGGTTGGGTGATCCTGTTTGGTTTTTTGTTGGGTATCCCAACAGCAATCATTGCCGGACCCATATTTGGTAAATACATTTCAAAAAAGATTGATGTAAAAGCACCTCCCGAGCTGGAAGTTGATCCAGAGGAAATAATAGAACACGAAAACGGACTTCCTTCTTTTACGCTCATAGCTGTTACAATTGGTATACCACTATTCTTGATTTTACTCAGTACTTTTTCCGGACTTCTTGTTGATAAAGGAGTCCTACACAAATCACTTTTTACTGATATTATTGCTTTTTGTGGGCATCCATTTACTGCTCTCATTCTTGCCACCTTAATTGCCATATATTTCTTAGGAATACGGCGAGGCATGGATAAAAACAGGATTATGGAGCTAAGTACCAAAGCTCTGGGGCCGGCCGGCATCATTATCTTGATAACTGGTGCAGGTGGTGTTTTGAAGCAAATTCTGGTTGATAGTGGATTGGGAGAAATGCTTGCTCAATCCATTGCCGGATCTTCCCTCTCTCCTATTCTTTTGGCCTGGGTACTGGCTGCCCTAATTCGTATAACCCAGGGTTCTGCTACGGTTGCGATGATCACCGCTGCCGGGATTATTGCCCCGGTCATGGAGGTTTTTAACCTGGATGAACCACACAGGGCATTGATTGTCATTGCCATTGCATCTGGTGCAACTATACTATCTCACGTGAACGATAGTGGTTTCTGGTTGGTAGGTAAATATTTAGGTCTCGATGTTAAGCAAACCTTGCAATCATGGACTGCTATGGAAACAATTATTGCTATTTCAGGACTAATCTTAACTTCCCTGATGAGCCTAATAATATAAAGTAAAACAACTGATTCTTTCTTTGTATCTTTCGAAAGCTAATGTATATAGTAGTAAAGAATATCCTGATTTTCTCTTTTATCCTGATTTGCTTGGCATGTTCTAAAGAGAAAGATGATCCATGTGAAGGTATGAAATCTGGTAATCTACCTATAATGACATTTGATGATCTTTTTATAAATGATACAATTAATTGCTGGCTAAAAGAAGAGGGAATTGGTGAATTTGATATTTATG
>RCNC010000559.1_pt1 | contig 23914 bp, 24 predicted proteins | sample 2041301 | NCBI WGS metagenome assembly RCNC01 (sample SAMN09708231, study PRJNA481090) | Marine sediment metagenome, whole genome shotgun sequencing project. | biome: marine sediment; feature: ocean; material: sediment; isolation source: Sewage treatment plant 13A marine sediment (STP13A) ...
GCTGTTTTGTATTAGAGGAGCCGGTCTACTCGACTTAATAAACACTAGATGGTAGATTCAACTTCAAAATGAACTACCAGAGGTAGAAGGCTAGTCAATAAAAAAACCCGTCCCCTTTTCTCTTTCGTGCCCTTTTCTGCTTGAAAGAACAAGAGTCTGGTAGCGGTATTGGTAACCTTAAACTGAGTGGCGCGGGTTAGGAGCTTGTTGCCTCATAGCCCCGTCAGGTTTTTCCGCGTCCACTCAGGTGTTTGGTAGGTTCTCTCGGTGTAATTATTTCTTTTGAAGAGCGTCCCGTATCTCCGTCAAAAGAATTTCTTCATTTGAGGGCGCAGGAGGCTCTGCCGGAGCTTCCTCTTCTTTTTTCTCTAAGGAATTCATCCCTCTGATAACCATAAATATAGCAAAGGCAATTATTAGAAAATCAAAAACGGTTTGAATAAAATTACCGTAATTTATGGTGACTGCAGCTGTTTCACCTACCGCATCTTTCAGGGTGATTGCAAGGCTGGAGAAATTCACACCACCGATGATGACCCCAATTGGTGGCATAATTACATCGGCCACAAACGAAGATACGATTTTCCCGAATGCTCCTCCTATTACTATGCCAACCGCCATGTCGATGACATTGCCTCTCATTGCAAATGTTTTGAATTCTTCCATCATACTCATCGCTGTACCTCCTTGTTTAATGAAGTTGCTTTTGTGATACTAAAAAATGAAAAGGGATTTTGCTCAGTTCCACCTCCTGAGCTTCCACTATTGGTCTATTCAATACTAAACATGTTTTCCGGTGGTCTTTTCGCAGCCAACTGAAACGATTTGTTAGCCCTCAATATTTGTCACACATTACGCAAGTGTCGTCGCTTCTACTGTCAAGTAGATAGCTAAAAAAAACAGCCATTAGATTAGCATGATAGCTACCTGGTACGTTATCTTGAAAAAACCTTTTTTGATCTGTGACGAAGTTTGCTTTAAGGGATCAAGCAGCCTTGTATCTTTAAGTGAGTAAAAGTGGCTGACCAGCCACTTTGAACTCTGACGTTAAATCTGTTGTTCGGCTTTGCTCATCTTACGGTTAGGAGAAAAATCGCTGCTATTGTCACCATTAAGGCCGGCACCTCTAAGAGCTAAAACAGGGATATTGATTCGTTGCGCATCATGCGTTTGCCATGAAATATCAACAACAGTGCAGGTACGCTGAAAATCAGCACCGGTGACCAGTGTACAAATTCATTAACGAGCGAGGCCTGTAATGCCTCCAGGCTGATACCGTGTGCTACGATATAGACGATAAGCCATGACAGCGTCGAAATCAATACGAACACGCCCATGGTTCCGACGGCAATGCCGATATGTCTCTGAAACTTACTCGGGGGTTTGCGCGCCTTAGACGAATGAATTGTCATAACATACTCTTTGATAGAGTGGAATAGTCCCGGTCATTGCTGTGTGGGAGGTCAAGGTATTGGTCCCAGGGACAATTTCCAACTCGATAGCTCTTCATTTTTTATACCTTTTCTTTAATCGGTGAAATTCAACGAAACTGGTTGAACGGCCGGTTAATAAATTGGTTTCTGTAAATGGGTCAGAACGTTGAAGTCTTACCCCGCTGAGACATCAGACTAATGAGGTATCCCCGGAGATTTACATTCCAACGTTTCAGACGGTATTAAACAGATATGCCTTCACTACACTTTTAGTCTGAAAGAGGTAATGTCAGGGTACGACTTTTTCTCGTGTATCTGATAAATTAGCTCATATTTCAAATTTTGTTGCATTGGCTTGACAACAAAAATCGGGCTACTTATTGTTCGCACATGTTTATAATAAGAGTTGGTTAATTACAACCAGGACTATTTTTAAAAAGTCAGGAATTTTTGGAGGTATGGGTGAGCACGGGAAAAATTGAAAAAGAACTCGAGGAACAGATCAAAACTGCCGAAGAGTCCATTGAAGAAGCTGTTGAGCAGGAAGTGGCTGAAAAATCCCTCGAGGATAATCTTCAGGAGGCTCTTGATGAGTCCGCAGGACTGCAGGATCAGGTCCTACGGGTAGCTGCAGAGTTTGAGAACTATAAGAAACGCATGGAGCGTGAGCGCTCCGCCTTGTTTAAATATGCCGGTGAAAACATCTTTCGAGAACTGCTGCCGGTTGTTGACAACCTTGAGAGAGCTATCGGTCAGGGTATTGTTGACGGTGTTGACAGTGAACAAAATCTAGCCGCCCTGCTGGAAGGGGTCCAGTTGACATTGAAGAGTCTGACCGGCACCCTTGAAAAATTTGAGGTTAAACCAATAGAGAGTATCGGTGAACCGTTCGACCCCAATGTTCAGGAAGCGCTAACAATGGAGGCAAGTGATACTGTTCCGGCGAATCATGTGGTCAGTGAATTTGAGAAAGGGTACCAGTACAAAGACCGATTATTGAGGGCCGCCCGGGTGATCGTTTCCTCCGGGAGTGATTAGATAATCAAGCGATGTCAAAATATGATGATCTGCTTGACAAATACACATAAATGACAAGTTTAACAGGTGTCGCTGCCATAGCGTAGCCCCCTATTTTATTGGATGGAATTCGGAAACTATTACATTATCCGGTTAATTGATATAAGGAGACAAAAACATGGGAAAAATTATCGGAATTGACCTTGGCACCACTAATTCGTGTGTGGCGGTCATGGAAGGCGGCGAACCAAAAGTAATCGCCAATGTGGAAGGAAACAGGACAACGCCGTCAGTGGTGGCATTTACCGATAATGATGAGCGGCTTGTTGGTCAGGTTGCCAAGCGACAGGCGGTAACCAACCCAACCAAGACCCTGCATGCTGTTAAAAGATTGATCGGCCGCAAGTTCGAGGATGCCGAGGTTAAAAAATCCATTAGTATCAGTCCGTTTGAAATTGTTGAAGGAACAAACGGCAGTGTGTCTGTCAAGGTTGATGGTAAGGTCTACCGTCCTGCAGAAATTTCTGCAATGATCCTTGGTAAAATGAAGCAGACCGCTGAAGACTATCTGGGTGAAGAGGTTACCGATGCGGTAATTACGGTACCTGCCTATTTTAATGATTCTCAGCGTCAGGCAACCAAAGATGCCGGTAAAATCGCCGGACTCAATGTTCAGCGCATAATTAACGAGCCGACAGCTGCATCACTCGCTTATGGACTTGATAAGAAGGAAGAAGAAAAGATCGCCGTATTCGACCTTGGCGGTGGTACCTTCGATGTTTCTATCCTTGAAATAGGTGATGGTGTTTTTGAGGTTAAATCCACCAATGGTGATACCTTTCTTGGCGGTGAAGATTTTGATATGCGCATCGTTACCTGGCTTGCAGATGAATTTAAGCGCGACCAGGGAATCGACCTCCGCGGTGACAAGATGGCCCTGCAACGCCTGAAGGAAGAAGCAGAGAAAGCAAAAATGGAACTCTCAACAACTGTTGAGACAGATATAAACCTGCCGTTTATCACCGCTGATGCTTCAGGACCGAAACATCTGAACATAAAACTGAGCAGGGCAAAATATGAATCACTGGTCGAAGACCTGGTCGAACGGACCGTCGGTCCCTGTAAAACCGCATTGAAGGATGCAGGGCTTCAGCCATCAGATATCGATGAAATTATTCTTGTCGGTGGTATGACACGGATGCCGAAAGTTCAGCAGAAGGTAGAGGAAATATTCGGCAAGGCGCCCAACAAGGGTGTGAATCCGGATGAAGTTGTGGCCATCGGTGCTGCAATTCAGGGCGGTGTACTGCAGGGAGATGTAAAGGACGTACTTCTGCTTGATGTTACCCCGCTGTCGCTGGGTATTGAGACCCTTGGCAGTGTTACAACCAAGTTGATCGAGAAGAACACTACGGTACCGACCAAGAAAAGCCAGGTGTTTTCCACTGCAGCCGATAATCAGCCTGCCGTTTCCATCCATGTTCTACAAGGTGAGCGTGAGATGGCGCCGGATAATAAAACGATCGGCCGCTTTGAGCTGACTGATATTCCGCCTGCTCCTCGAGGGGTGCCCCAGATCGAAGTAACCTTTGATCTGGACGCAAATGGTATTCTCAATGTCTCAGCAAAAGACCTTGGCACTCAGAAAGAACAGTCCATCCGAATTACTGCTTCTTCCGGTTTAACTGAAGATGAAATCGAGAGAATGAAGAAGGATGCCGAAATCCATGCAGACGAGGACAAAAAGCGTAAGGAACTGGTAGAAACCAGAAACCAGGCTGATGCGCTCGTCCATGCGACTGAAAAGAGTATGAAGGATCTTGCTGATAAAGTCGACGAGGAAACCAAATCAAACGTCGAGAAAGAGATCGAGAATGTCAAGAACGCCCTTAAAGGCGATGATGTGGATACCATCAAAACGGCAACAGAGGCACTTACCGCTGCATCCCATAAGCTGGCCGAGATGATGTATGCACAGGCATCACAGAATAACCCTGATGACGGAGCAAATCCACCTGACGGAGATGATGGTGGAGGGGCAAAAAAAGATGACAAGGGTGATGATGATGTCGTCGATGCAGACTTTGAAGAAGTAAAATAGTCGCAGCGCATTCCGGGTAAATACCCGGCTGATCTAGAGGGAGTGGGAAATTCGTTTTCCCTCTCCCTTTTTTTGTGATTTTACAGTATGGTAATCTCCGTTTGATTCAGCCGCCCATTCGCAAATTTTTTAACTGACAATTCAAATACAAGATACGGTATGAAAATTCTATCTGGGATCCAACCCTCGGGAAAACCGCACATAGGTAATTATTTCGGCATGATGAAGACTATGATTTCGCACATGGAAAAGTCCGAACTCTATGTTTTTATCGTTGATCTCCATGCGCTTACCTCGGTTCATGACCGTGCCAGATTGAGCCAGGGAACACTTGAGGTAGCAGCTGATTTTCTGGCGCTCGGCCTTGATCCTGATAAATGTATTTTCTGGGTACAGTCAGATGTTCCTGAGGTCTGTGAGTTGACCTGGATATTGTCAACGCTTACACCGATGGGGCTTCTTGAGCGCTGTCATTCATACAAGGACAAGGTGGCCAAAGGGCTTAATGCGAGTCATGGCTTGTTTTCCTACCCTGTGCTCATGGCGGCTGATATCCTTCTCTACCAGGCAGAGCAGGTTCCTGTTGGCAAAGACCAGAAACAGCACCTTGAAGTAGCACGTGACCTGGCCCAGAAGTTCAACAATGAATTTGGTGATACCTTTGTTATCCCTGAACCTGCGATCAGTGAAACGACGGCGATTGTTCCCGGTGTCGATGGCCAGAAAATGTCAAAATCGTATGACAATACTATTCCGATCTTTTTAGATGGTAAACCGCTGAAAAAGCGGGTAATGGCAATTCAAACAGATGCAACGCCGGTGGAAGAGCCGAAAGATCCTGATAGCTGCAATCTTTTCCAGATCTTCAAACTCTTTGCCGCCCCGGAGCGACTGCAAGAAGTTCACAACTTGTATGTCAATGGCGGTGCCGCCTACGGCTACATCAAACTGGAATTACTCGATCTGATTAGTGACTATTTTGCCGATGCCCGTGCCAGGAAGGCAGAGTATCTATCAGAGCCTGATGAGTTGAGAAAAATTCTGGCAATGGGTGCAGATAAAGCTCGTGAAAAAGCCAGTGTGACACTGGAACTGGTGCGCGATCGGGTCGGTTTAAAACATTGAAAAAAGGCGGTAGCCTGCTCTGCAGACAGAGAGCTATTGCTCGCTGTGTTCTACTTTAAAGTAGTTGTAGGTCGGCTCATCTGATAGCGTTGTTGGTACTGATTCAGAATTCCTGTCGATCTGGACCACCCCTTCAAGGAGAAGATGGTCGATTCGTTCACTGATTGAGACCTCATCTTCATCCGAAATGAAATTGGATATAAATGCGAAGGTCCCGGTTTTCCAGCTCAGAACCGAAAAGAATGCTTCTTTGGCCTGCTCCTTGAGGGAGTGATGAAGCAGATCAGTCTGCAGGAAGCCTTTTTCAAGAAGGATTTCCCCAAGCCGTTTTTTGTTGTTCTCGTTCATGTGGATGGTGAGGCACTCCTCAAGCTGTTCCTCTGTAATTAATTCAGAATCGAGGAGTCTCTGACCGATCTGTTTCTGGTTGGTATGCAGAGAACCCCAGGTAAGTTGTCCTTTAACAAAGTGGAAAGTGGCTTTATCCGGCGGATTCAAAAGGATGAGTTTGCCTGTCAGGCTGGCGAAGTAAAGAAGCTGAAATACCCCTTCAATCGTAACAATATCGATCGCTCCCTGAAAATCGACCGTTTTACGTTTATCATTATTTTTAGTCATACTGTTTGCAGTGGCCATTTGATTGGATTTTTGGCCGAAAGTATTCGTTATTTTCTGATATAAATTTTTAAATGTCATGTCTGTTTCCCTTTACCGTTATTTTATTCTATTGCAGGGAGAAAAAAAGAGCAAATGATATGACTAATAAAATACAATACAGTTAATGTATTTGAATTTATTAGGTAATCAAATGTTTAAGAGGTGTGTCTTCGGGGCTGAAAGCGAACGATTCCTGCAAAAAACCAATCTTTTTCAAGCAGGAGAAGGGGAAAATGGAAAAAGGCCGGGGGATAACCCGACCTTTTTATTGGCTTGCACTGTTATTACTGAAGGCGATTTTAGTTAGAAATCAACGAGCTCCACATCAAAAACCATAGTCGCATTCGGCGGGATCGGACCTCTGCCCGATGGACCGTATCCAAGACTTGAAGGAATAATAAGGATGCGCTTTTCACCTTTGGTCATTGAAAGAAAGGCCTCGTCCCATCCTTTGATTACCTTGCCTGCGCCAACCGGAAAACTGATAGGCTCTCCCCGATCATAGGAGCTGTCAAATTTTTTGCCGTTCAGCAGCTTACCGGTATAATGCGCTTTTACTGTGGTACCTTTTGCCGGACTATCGCCGCCATCACCTTCTTCAACGACAACATATTTGAGGCCGGATGGCGTTGTAATGGCATCAGGGTAATCCTTGTCTATGGCTGACTGCTGTTCTTCCATTGTCGCCAGTTCTTTCTCACTTTGTCTTGAGTCCATGGTAGAAAGCAGACTATCAAAAGCCGCCTGATCGGCAACGAACTTCTCAGCAGCTTTTCCGACTCGAATGATTTCAATGGATTTAATGGTATCGCCCTGTTTGATTGCATTGACAACATCCTGTCCGGACACGACGTGACCGAATACGGTGTGTTTGCCGTCAAGCCAAGGAGTCGGGACATGGGTTATAAAGAACTGGCTGCCGTTTGTTCCCGGTCCAGCGTTAGCCATTGACAGGATACCAGGTCGGTCATGTGTCAGCTCAGGATCGATTTCATCCGGAAAGGTATAACCGGGGCCTCCGGATCCTGTTCCGAGCGGGTCTCCTCCCTGAATCATAAAATCGGGAAGAACTCGATGAAACGTCAATCCATCGTAAAACTTGGTGCCTTGTGTTCCTCCGCCGCCCCCAAGCTCTTTTGTACCTTCGGCAAGACCAACAAAGTTGGTAACGGTGAGTGGTGTCTTCTCAAACTCCAGTTTACAGACTATTTCACCTTTATCGGTGTTGAATTGAGCGTAAAGGCCATCTTTTAATTTTGCTTCTGACATTGTTGTTTCTCCAATGATTAAAATACCTAGAGCAATAAGCCCTAATAATCGTGTTGTTCTGTTCATAATTCCTCCTGTTGAAACTGATGATTTTTCAGGAACTGATTGACTACTAGATAGTAGCGTGGTTGTCAAGTCCCAGCCTGAAGAATGAGTTTTTCCCCGATAGCAGTTGACGAGTGTTGCCTGAAAGAGTTTATTGTTGATTCCGTGAAGAGATCATTTTTGCATCATTGAATTATACAATGTGTTGACGATTATCCCAAACTGGAGATTACATTGTTTTTTCTCTATCAGATTCTTATAGGACTGATATTTTTACTATTTTTTCCCTTTCTTCTGATCTTTGTACTGATCACCGGAAAGCATCGACGCGGCTTGGCCGAGCGGCTTGGCATTGTCTCCCTTCGGCAACCGAAGCGACCGGGAACAAAGAGAATCTGGATTCATGCCGCATCGATAGGTGAAGTCAATGCTGCCCGAATCATCATAAACCGCCTTGTCAGCCTTGTACCGGACCTCTCTTTTGTGGTAACGACTATGACGGTACACGGGCGCGATTATGGTCGTCAAAAGCTGGGAGATACTATCCCCTGTTTTCTTGCCCCGCTTGATATCCCCCTTATTGTCGATACATTTCTGCAGGTCTTGAAGCCGGATGCATATGTTTGCCTGGAGACCGAATTGTGGCCAATTGCGATCGGCAAAGCACAACGTTCTGGTGCGGCCATGGTATTGCTCAATGGCAGGATATCTGACAAATCCATATCCCGTTACCAACGGTTTCGTTTCATATTCAGATCTGTTGTTAGAAATTTTGATGAGATCGGTGTGATAAGCAGCGTGGATTTTGATCGATTTGTTTTGCTTGGGGCAGATCCAGAGGCGGTATGCATTACCGGTAATATTAAATATGACGCCATGCTACCCGACGATTATCTGGAAGTTAGAAATAAATATCGGAAGCTGCTCCAAGTCGATGAATCAGCAGATGTTTTTATTGCCGGATCGACCCACGATCCGGAAGAGGCCCTGTTGCTGCCAATTTATGAACGAATGATCAAGAAACATAACCAGGTCTGGTTTATCGCTCCTCGTCATATGGATAGACTGGAACAGATAAAAAATACTCTTGACAGCAGGGGTATTGATTATGATCTGCTCAGCGAATGCAAAAGCGGCAGCCCGCGTCAATATTCACTGGTTATGGTTGACACCTTCGGTGATCTTGCCGAGCTTTATTCCATCGCATCTTTTGTTTTTATCGGTGGCAGTTTTACCGATTATGGGGGACACAACCTGATGGAAGCAGCCATATGGGATAATGTGCTGTTTTTTGGCCCCTATGTTCAGGATTTTCAGGAAGCTGCTGATATTCTTTTGAAAGAGGGCGGTGGGGTGTGCCTCCAGTCTGCAGATCAACTGGAAGAGTATCTCGAAACCTTCTCGGCTGACAGGTCGTTGTTGCGTGAGGCTTCTTCCAAGGCAGGCAGGGCAGCACGGAAACAGCAGAATGCCGGGGTTCGCCAGGCAGAGCTTGTGGTTCGTAATCTATAGCAGGACATGAGCCTGGCTGGATGATGCCGCCCTCTTTTTGGATTTTCCCGGGTTAATGCTTATAAAAGACTCAATTTGAATACTAAACTCGGTGAACTCAACACAAATATAGAGAGAAAAGGTGAAAACGTTATGAAGTTAATTTCCTGGAACGTCAATGGCTTGAGAGCAGTTTTTAAAAAAGATTTCAGACAAGTCGTTGCCACCATGAACCCTGACATACTCCTCCTGCAAGAAACAAAACTGCAGGCTCATCAGCGAACCGAAGAGATGGTTGCTCTTGATAATTTTCGTTCTCACTGGTCCTATTCGCTAGAAAAAAAAGGTTACAGCGGCGTTGCCGCCTATACTCAACCTGCTCCAGAACATGTCCGCGATGGCTTTGGAGTCGAACGGTTTGATTCAGAGGGACGTGTTCTGGAATTGGACTATGGTGATTTCATTCTCTTCAATGTCTACTTCCCCAATGGTCAGCGTGATGAAGAACGGCTGCAGTACAAGCTTGATTTTTACGAAGATTTCTTCAGATATACTGATGATTTGAAAGACCGGGGAAAAAGCCTCATTATCACCGGTGATTTCAATACCGCCCATAATGAAATCGATCTGAAAAACCCACAATCAAATAAAAACAGGTCAGGCTTCCTGCGCATAGAGCGTGATGTCCTTGACGACATCGTTGAGCGTGGCTATGTTGATACCTTCAGGCATTTCTATCCCGATACCGTTAAATACTCCTGGTGGAGCTACCGATTCAACGCCCGCAAAAACAATGCGGGCTGGCGTATCGACTATTTTTTTGCAACGAGTGATCTTATCGAAAAAAATATTATTAAGGATGCCTTTATTCTCAATGATGTTTTGGGCTCGGATCATTGTCCGGTCGGTATCGAACTTGATTTTAATCTCTCATCTTAATAGTTTAATGGCTTAAATTGACGATTGCTGACCTGCGGGCTTCGGGACGCCAAAAACTCGCTGACGCTCAGACAGGTTTGGCGCCTTATTCCGCCACCAGCTCTTCTGCTCGGCGGCACCAAACGGGGACATCAAGTATGCGCATTCCTGCTTCAGGTAGGTGTTATCCGGATGAACCATATTTCTATAAGGAATAATTGTCCTTCTCTTAGTCACCTATAAACTGGAGCGCCTGATAGATTTTTTTTCGCTTCCGGGCAAGAGCGGTGTAGAAGGAGTTCTGTCCGCCGTCTGGTTTGAAAATAGTTTCCGAACCTTCGGGTTGCACCACGTGAAAAGCCTCGTCGTAGGTGGAGTATAGACCGCAGCTGACGGCGGCGGATATCCAGGCACCAAGGGAGGTTGATTCCAGGTTCGGGTACAGGGCAACTTCAGAACCGTAAACATCGGCCTGAAGCTGATTGTATAATGTGAATTTTGTCATGCCTCCTGAAATACAGATTTTCGACACGTGCCCCAATTTTTCCCGAAACAGGGTGACGTTTTCTCCCATCTCCATCACTATCGATTCAAGGACTGACCGGGCCATATCTGCCCGGGTAGTTGACAGGGTCATATTATAGAAAACGCCAGTATCGGCTGGATTCCAATAGGGGGCACCGCTTCCCTCAAAATGGGGCAGGAGCAGTACACCGTTTGCCCCCGGCGGACTGATGAGTACTTCCTGGTTGATTGCTTCAATCTCTGCAGTTCCAGGCTGTGCTGAATAGAATTGCTCAAGGAACCAGCGGTAGACGGTACCGGTAGTGAGCAGGCCTGCCTCGAGGTTATAGGTTCCTGGAATTGCGCCGATCTTACAGAGGAATCGTTTCTTTTCGTCTATGACTGGACTATTGGTATGGGCAATCAGGTAGGAGCCGGTGCCGGTGGTACATTTGAGTTTACCTGTACTGGTAATTCCCATTCCCAGTGCTGCACACTGCTGGTCTCCCCCCGCAGAGATAACCGGGGTACCTTCGGGAATACCTGTTTTTTGTTTCAACCCAGAACTGGTATGACCGCAGATGGAGCCGGGGGGTACAAGATCACAGAGGTGATGTGGGTCCACCTCGAAAATGTTAAGGAGATCCTGATCCCATTCACGGCTTTTGAGGTTGAGTAAGTTGGTATTTGAGGCCAGAGAGTGATCAGTGACAAACGCTTCACAAAGCGTGTATATGGCTAGGTCCTGTATACCCAGCAGTTTTGCTGTTTTTCTTAAAATTTCAGGACGATGACGCCTGAGCCAGGTCATCTTGACAGCAGACAGCACCGGGGAAATCCTTAACCCTGTTGTGTTGTATACCAGGTCTTCATGCTTCTGCAGCTCCTGGCATATGGGCAAGGTACGTTTGTCGTGCCACATGATAAAGGGAGCCAGCGCTTCACCCTTGCTGTTCACCGGAACAACAGAGGATCGCTGGGATGTAACACTGATGCAGCTGATCTGGTAGTTCTTCTGCCGGATATGATTGAAGGATTCTTTGACCATCGATAGCAGGTTAGCGATCAGTACAGCGGCGTCCAGCTCAACCGATTTGTCAGACTTGTAATCAGGGATGGTGGCTCTTCGACACTTGTGCAGTGCCTTGCCTTTTTCGTTGTACTGGATGGCCCTCATGGAGGTAGAGCCGATATCGATGGTCAGGATTGTTTTCACGTCAGTTATTGGTAGAAATGAGGTTAATCAGTCCTTAAATGGTGTTCGATAATGTGGTAAATCTATCCAGCGGCTCGATTGAGAACAAAAAATCTCAACCCTGCACAGGTTGATAGGTCATCTTATTTCTGCCCATAGTAGGCATCTTTCCCATGTTTGCGGAGATAATGTTTGTCGAGCAGCTCCTGAGAGATACCTCGCAGGCCAGGGTTTAGTGCCACGGATCCACTGGCCATGGCAACCATTTCCTCCAGGACAGCGGTATTATGGACTGCATCCATGGCATCTTTGCCCCAGGTGAAGGGGCCGTGGCCGTTTACCAGCACTCCCGGTACTGCTATCGGGTCAATATTCCGGTCCTGAAAGGTTTCGATGATCACGCTGCCGGTCTCATATTCATAAGCACCTCGAATCTCATTGCTGGTAAGAGGGCGGGTACAGGGGACAGCCCCATAGAAATAGTCGGCATGAGTGGTTCCAAAAGCGGGCAGATCCTTCCCGGCCTGGGCCCAGGCTGTGGCCATCCTGGAATGGGTATGCACCACTCCACCACATTCTGGAAAATTTTTATAAATTTCCAGGTGGGTAGCCAGATCAGAGCTCGGATTATATTCTCCGCTGACTTTATTGCCCTCCAAGTTGACTACAACAAGGTCATCGAGGGTCATTTTCTCATAGGCTACCCCGCTTGGCTTTATAATCACTTCACCGTTTTCACGGTCTATGGCACTGACATTTCCCCAGGTGAAAATAACCAGCCCCCATTCACTCAACAGCAGGTTGGCCCTGAGCACCTCCTGCCTCATCTCATTATTCATCGATCAATCCTCCTTCGCGCATGCGTTCAAAAAGCCAGTCTTTGGCATCCCGTATCGCCTGTTTCGGGTCATCGGCCCGCTCCGTCCACATTTCGATGAGGAAAGGGCCACAATAGTTCAGTTCTTTGAGTTTTCCAAAAACAAGAGGGAAGTCAACACATCCGGTTCCAAAGGGGACCTCCTTGAAGGTGCCTTCATGGTCAGGCGTGACGGCTATGGTGTCTTTGAGATGCAGGGCTACGATCTGTTTGTCTCCCAGGGTGAGTTCATCGGCCACGTCGTTTCCCCAGGCGCTCAGGTTGCCGACATCGGGATAAACAGTAAACCAGGGGGATTTCAGGATCTGCTTCATATTCATGAACTTCAGGATGGAGTTCATGAAAGGGTGATCCATGATTTCCATGGCAAGCATCACCTGTTCCCGGGCAGCCATATCCAGACATTTCTGCATATTTTCAAGATAGTAGGAACGGGTATCAGCGCCGCCTTCTTGGTAATAAACATCATAACCGGCAAGCTGTATGGTACGAATGGAGGTATCAGCAGCAAGTCTGATTGCCTTTTCCATGACCTGCAGCGCTTTATTACGAATCTCTGAATCCCGACTTCCAAGTGGAAAGCGACGGTGCCCGCTTAAGCACATGGTCGGTACTGTCAGCGAGCTGTCCAGCACTGCCCGGGTAAAGTCTTTTCGTTCCCCGATACTCCAGTCGAGTCTTGCCAGTCGCTCGTCAGTCTCATCCACCGACATTTCTACAAAATGAAAGCCGAGCTGCTCTGCCGTTGCCAACTTTTCAATCCAGCCGGTACCGTAGGGCAGCGCTTTTTCATAAATGCCTAATTTGATATCTTCTGCCTTCATATGGTCTACCAGTGTTGATCAATGGCTGCCTTAAACTCACGGGCGGCCTGGGCGGGATCGTCCGCACCATACAAGCCTCTTCCGGCGATAAAGCATTTGGCGGGAATTCCCTTAAAAATTCCAAGATCCGGCGCAAAAAGGCCGCCGGTAATTGACATCTCAAAACCCATGTCAGCCAGTTTCCTTATTTTTGCAAGGTCTTCTTCACCCCACTGCTGACCGGCAAGGGCAGCGTCTCGTCCGCGATGATAGATGGCCTGGGTCAGGCCAATCTCCCGCCATTTCTCCGCCTGATCAAAGGTCCAGTCGCCATAGAGTTCTATCTGCACATCACCGTTATACTTTCTGGCAACCTCAAGGGCTGCCTCCATGGTGGCATAGGGAGCGCAGCAGATTGCTGTCATCCAGGTGGCACCCTGCGAGAAAACGATTTCTGCTACAGTCCCGCCTGCGTCGGCAGCTTTTAGGTCTGCAACGATGATCTTGTCCGGGTATAAGGCACGCAGGATACCTACGGCGCGGGCGCCCTCTGCGTAGCAAAGAATAGTACCCATTTCAAGGACGTCGACTTCAGAGGCCAGGGAGCGTGTCGCTTCGAGGGCTGACGGAATGCTGAGGTTGTCCAGGGCTACCTGGAGTAGTGGCTTACTCATTTGAGATCTCTCCTAGTTAACTATAATAATGATTTTAACTATAATAATGATTTGAACGGCAGATCCGGTTCGATTGCAAAGGCGTCGTCAAACCCTCTCGGGTAATGATATTCAAGCCTGTCTTTGTCCTCGGGGAAGGTGAATTTGCCGCCAACCTGCCAGATGAACGGTTTAAACGTATATTGCAGCCTATCCTTTCGCAGCTGCCAGAGCATCTTGATCTCCATTGGATCTGCCTGGAAGTTGGTCCAGATGTCGTGATGTATTGGAATAACAACTTTGCAGCGCAGGCTCTCGGCCATTCTTAGAATGTCACTGGAGGTCATCTTGTCAGTCATACCCCGGGGGTTTTCACCAAAGGATCCGAAGGCGATGTCGACCTGGTGGTCGTTTCCGTGTTTTGCATAGTAATTTGAGTAGTGAGAATCTCCGCTGTGATAGATGTTGCCACCCGGGGTCTTGATCAGGTAGTTGACGGCCAGCAGGTCCATTTCCTGTACCATATTACCCTTGAGGATCGTTCCCTGGGGAGCCGTGACAAGTTCAGTGCGGTCAAAGGAGTCGAGGGCTACAATCTGGGTATCTCCGATTTTTACCACATCTCCTGGTTTTACAACAATGCAGCGATCTTCGGGTACACCCCATCCTGTCCAGAGGTCGACACAGGCCTGGGGGCCGATGAAGGGGACATCGGGCCCGCAGTTCTGTAACACCGCAGCTGCTACGTTTTCATCGATATGGTCGCCGTGGTGGTGGGTTGAGAGTATGGCGTCAACTTTTTTTATTGCAAACGGATCGAGGACGCAGGGAACATTCCGAAGGTTGGGCTGCAGTTTCTTGCAGCCGATCATCCGCTGGTGCTGGTGTTGATCCTTCATCCACTTGTTCTGCTGTGTTTTTTTACCATGTTTCGTCCAGTAGTCGATGCAGAGATTGGTACTGCCTTCGGATTTGATCCATATACCTGTGCAGCCCAGCCACCACATGGCAACAGAGCCAGGAGAAACCTGCTCCTCCTCTATTTCTTCATTGAGCCAGGTACCCCACTCGGGAAAGTTCTTTAAGATCCATGAATCTCGGGTGATTTCATCAACTTTACTCATTGTATTCTCCTTGATTTGCGATCCCCTCGTGTACGGAACAGGGTGACGGTAATAGATATAGCATTGGATATTTATGAATTGATATACAAATACGTACGTGATATGATATCACATATTACGAAAAATGCAAGATGTGACTAAGGGTTTGTAACCATTAATGTCCTCATTCATAGCAGCTTTATTGCCTAATGCAAGGGGGAGGCACCAACAATTTATAATGAGTAGAAATGTGGTAATTGTACCCCTATGAGTCTTAACTCAAGCGTGCTGTGATCTTAGGCTGTAAAAAAATTCAACTACTGCTTGCCAAGGGTGCTGTTTCCCCATATGATAGTGTTTGAACCTGTATATCTGATATCACATATAACAATTTTGAGTATAACATGGCCATTGAAAAAATTACCAACGTCACCCTGAGACAAAAGGTTTATGAGCAGTTGCGCAGAAGAATTCTGGACGCAGAACTGTTTCCTGGGGAGGTAATCAGTCTTCGAGGCCTGGCTGAGCAATTCGGGGTCAGCCTGCTCCCTGTTCGGGAAGCAGTGTGGCAGCTTGAGTCCGAGCGAGTACTGGTCGTCGAGAGCAACAAGAAAATCCGGGTGAATCACCTGACCCAAAAGGAGTTTCAAGAGGTCCTCAATTTGCGATTGCTGCTCGAATCGGAAGCTGTTGACAAAGCCTGTCTCCACCGACCGTCATCAGCGGTTAAAAAGGTGGAGAAAATTCTTACGGCAATGGAGAAGCATATCGAAGTCAATCCCAGGGCCTATATTAAAAAAAATGATCAGTTTCACCAGACAATCTATTCATATGCGGGTTCTTTTCTGCTGATGGAACTGATCCAGCGACTCCTGGCTCGTGTAAATCCCTACATTTACCTCTACGCCATTGACAGGCAGGATCTCTCCACCCCATCGAACTGTCACAGAGAAATGTTTGAGGGTTTCGCAGCGGCTAACAGCAGGAAGGCTGTTGAAGCTTTAAAACGTGATCTCAACCACGCAGCCACCTATATCCTTCCAAATCTGGAAGAAACGACCTGATCGAACATATCTTTCGCCAGAGTCCCGGATATGGGACTCTGGTGTCATACCAATTACTCAAAAGTCCAAAGATTGTGACAGATAACCATCTCCTCAGGCTTTCGGCTCCTCTCGCTCTGCTCGGCGGCAACATGTTTTTCACTGAGTCCATCAAGAGGCCCAGGATAGGCCACGGCAATAAGATTGATAACGATATAATCTTCAGGGATGTTGAAGGATTCTTTGACCACGAGTGGATCAAAGCCGGCCATTGGATGTGCATACAATCCTTCTTTGGTTGCCTGGAGCAACAGGTTTTCTGCGGCGAGGCCACAACCGTAAAGAGCATATTCCCGATTGTCGCTCTGTACTGCATCAAAAGATATTTTCGTTGCGACTACAACCAGCAGTGGGGCCTTCTTGGCCCAGTAGTTGCCGCCCGTCAGAGATTCGTGAAGTTTTTCCAGCTGCTCTTGTCCGCTAACTGTCATGAATCGCCAGGGCTGACTATTAAAGCAGCTGGGGGCATATGTTGCGGCGGTCATGAAACGTTCTATGACATCGCCCGGGATCTCTTTTTCACTGAGGGCCCGCTTTGCTCTTCTCTCTTCAATTTCAGCGAGTAATCCTGACATATATTCTCCTCTTATTAAGATTGTTTCATTGCGGCGATCTACTTTCAGATTGCAGCGAATTTTCTCGTGACTGGATTGCACGGTAGTTGAACTGGAAAAAAAACAAGCCGCTTAAACAGGCAAGAACAATAACAGTAAATCCCATCTGCATATCGGTCAAGCCCCCAATATAGGCAGTCAGCCAACATATGAAAATAGAACCAAAACCAGATACAGTCGACAGTAAACCCAAGGCTGACCCCGCAACCTGTGGATAAAATATCCCAGAAAGGGCGAGGGATGTCGGGTAGATGCCAGAGATTGTCAGACCACTCATGACAATTGCACAAAAAGAGACCCAGCCGGTGCTGTACCAGGTGACAAAAAGGCAGATCACCTGCATCCAGATCAACGTCAGAATAACGCTCGCATGGCTGACGCCGGGCAGCACTTTACTGCACACCAGCCTGCCAATTATCATTGCTACTGAGTAGAGAGAAAGGGCAATTCCGGCAAGAGTCAGTGAATACCCCTTTGTCTCAATGAGAAATGTAACTCCGAGCAGCAGGAGAGCAACCTGGCTTCCAGTGGTTAGACAGTTGAGGCCTAGGATTACTCTAAACTGACGGTCATGCAGCAGCTTTCCCAAATGGCTCTTCATGGATCTCCTGCTGACAGGTCTGGGGTGTTCTCCTCCTGAAAAAAAGAGCGTGGCAGCAAGCAGCAATAAGATACCCGCTTCCACCTGATAGCCAATCCTCCATTTCATATCATGAGCGATGAGAAGGCCCATCAGTAGGGGCCCGGCAAGAGAGCCAAGTCCGAAAAAAACGTGATGAATGTTGAGCATTGGACCCCGCCGCCCCGGGTAGAGTCTGATAAGTAGACTGTTTGAACCGCTGAGAATGCAGCCAAGCCCTGCCCCCATTGAGAAAGAGACCATGATATTGAGGCCGAGCAGAGGCGAGGCACAAAGAAAAAAGGAAGATAGTGCCAGAAGAATGCAGCCGGACATCAGGATTCGTTCACATCGAAACCTGTCTGAAAGAATTCCGGCTATCAGGGAAAAGAGCGTAAAGCCAACCTGCATCATTGCCATAAGGTTGCCTGCCTGACCGATACTGATGTCCAGGTAGGATCGAATGACAGGGAGACTTGTGCCAATAAAAGTAAAAGTCAGACCATTGAAGGCCAGGGATAAAAATGCCGTAATGGTGACAACGGTCCGGTTATATATCATGATCCCTGTCTGGAGGGTTCACCGGGGGGGCCATCGTGAGCATTGAATAGTGCGCTGCTGGAACGGTCCCTGATGAATGTGTTCTATCTTATCAACCTTTTACTGCACCGGCCGTCATTCCGGTAATAATCTGTTTTGAAGCGACAAAGGTGAAGATAATGGGGGGAATCGCTATCAGCATACCCATGGCCATGATCTGTCCCCAGTCGATATTATGTTCGGTCAGGAACAGCGAGATATTGACCGGGGTGGTTCTCGTTGCTCGATTGGTGAGAACGAGGGCCAGGATAAATTCGTTCCAGGCAATGCGGAAGGTAAAGATAGCGGCAGCCGCCAGCCCTGGCTTAATCACCGGCAGTACGATGAGAAAAAAGACCTGGAACGGATTGGCTCCGTCGACTCGCGCAGCCTCTTCCAGCTGGATCGGCACCTGCTGGATAAAACTCTGCAGTATCCAGATAACAAAGGGCAGATTTATGGCGACATAGACAAGGATCAAACCGTGCAGGTTGTTGCTGAGATTGTATTGAAAGGTCCAGATGGCAAAAACCGGGACCGTCAATACTGCAGGAGGAATCATCCGCATCAGCAGCGTGGTGAGTGATACCACGTCACGGCCCATGAACTTGAAGCGGACAATGGAATATGCCGCCATGCAGCCCATGATCAGGGTCAGAGCAGTGGAGACCAGGCCGACATACAGAGAGTTCCAGAGATAGCGCATCAGCGACGGGTCGTTGAGCACCGTATGGTAATTTTTAAGGGTCGGTAGAAAGATAAATGTCGACACGTCATTGAAGATGTCCACCTTCAGCTTCAGCGAGGTGAGCAGCATCATCAGAATCGGGCCGAGCGACATGAGGCTCAGACAGAGCAGGATAATATAAAAGGTTGTTGTGTTTAATCGGGAATAGTGTCTCATGGTCTTTGCCTCAATACTTTTCAGCTGTAGCAGCCTGGGCCCGGGCTAGTCGTGTATCCCGAATCTTGGTATAGATGAACATGGCAACGGTAATCAGCATAACGATGGCGAGCAGGATATTAGATAAAGCCGCCGCCCGGCCAAGCTCCCAGGTGACAAAGGCTGTCTTGTATATCTGCAGTGACAGAATCTCGGTTGACAGGCCGGGACCACCGTTGGTCATGATGTAAATCACCTCAAGCACCTTAAAGGCGTCGATCATACGCAGCAGCGCAGCGACCACGAGAACCGGCATCATCAGCGGCAGCTTTATATAAAAGATCTGCTGCCAGCCGTTGGCGCCATCAATTCGCGCTGCTTCCAGCGCCGATCTGGGCAGGGACTGCAGGGCGGCCAGTGACAGGATGAAAATAAATGGTGTCCACTGCCAGATGTCCGCTATGATTACTGACGGCAGTGCCCATTGGGGCGAGGAGAGCCAGGGAATTCCGGCAAAGCCCCAGCTCTTCAGTGTTTTGTTGATGATCCCGAACTGGGGATTATACATGTATCGCCAGACCAGGCCAACCACGATAGGGGCGATCATCATGGGCAGAATGAAGATGGTACGAAAAACCGACATCCCAAAAATCGGGCGCTCCAGCATGAAGGCAAGGCCCACGCCGATGATCATCTCGAGAACAACAACGGCAGTGGCAAAGGTTATGGTTACCATGAAGGATTCCCGAAAATTCGGACTTTGCAGAATCCATATATAATTGCCGAAGCCGGCGAAGGTGGAGTCGCTGAAGGCTGTTCCCATTCGCCAGTCAAAAAAACTGGCAACGCTCAGGTAGCCGATGGGGTAGAGGAGTGCAAAGATGAGGACAATAGCCGCGGGAGCCAGGAACAGATAGGGGGTTGCTCGGTTCAAAATCCGCGTCGGTCTCATGGTTCTCTCTCCATCTCGCTGAATTGTCCTGCCGGAAGTGGATGAATACCGGGCGCAATTGAATGCGCCCGGTTATATGCAGTCGTTCAGCCCTATTGCCAGGTATAGTACCCAGCTTTTTCCTGAATGGCTTGTGCCCGCTTTGCGACTGAGTCAAGGGCCTCCTGGATGGTCATTTGACCGGTCATGGCCTTGGAAAGGCTGGTGCCCAGTTCCATGTTTAATTCACCCCAGGTCGGGATAATCGGGCGCCAGTCCGGATCGGCATATTTGAGCGCTTCTCCGAAGATCTTCATGTGGGGATATTTGGCATTGACATCGGCGTCGGCATGGGTGGAAAAACGGGATGGGTTTCCGCCCTCCATGGCAATCATCTTGTCGACACGCTTAGAGGTCAGCCACTGCATCAACAAAAAGGCCGCCTCTTTGTTGGCAGCGTTCTTGGGTATAGCGATACCAAAACCACCGGTCTGGGAGCCGCGACGCACTCCTTTTGGATGAAGGGCCCAGCCAACTTTGCCGACGATCTTGGATTTTTCCGGATCATCTACTTCACCGGCAACGACTGATGTATCGAGAAACATGGCTGCTTTGCCCTGTAAAAAGGCGTTCTTTGCTTCGGCCATTCCAAAGGAGGTGCCGCCTTCCGGTCCGCATTCAAGGATCGTCTTCAGTGCCTCAGCAGCTTGTATCCCAGCCTCATTGTTGACAATAGGGTTCCACTGATCATCGTATATCTTGCCGCCGAGCGGGGCCAGGTGGAGCAGGAAGGCATGGGAGATCTGATGTCCGGAGGCGCCGCGTGAGGCGAGGCCAGACATGCCCGGTTCAAGATCTTTGATCTTGCAGGTAAGATCCAGTAACTCGTCGTAGGTCTCTGGTACCTTCAGGTTATGCTTTTCAAAGATGTCCTTCCGGTATCCCAGCACTGAGGTTTCTGAACCAAACGGGATGCCGTACAGCGCACCTGTTATTCCGGGCAGGTAGCCCTTTTTACCACCGGCTACCCCGATATTCTGGACATAGCCGTCGATCAGGTCTTCGGGATCATAGTTCGGATCCGCCAGTTTTGGATTCATGAAGTACCGGGCCAGCGGCTCAATCTGGTCGGCGTCCACATAATCCGCTTTGGAGAACACCACGTATGCCAGCAGGTCATAATCGCCTTTTGGCTTGGTCAGTTCAAGGGTCTGCTTCTGGCGCATGGCCAGGTACTGCAGCTGATCAACCTCTACTTTAATACCGGTTTCCTCGGTAAATTTTGGGAGAACTTTCATCACCGCATCATAGTGCGGATGGGCAGGGAAATTGACCACAAGGGTCTGGCCTTTATACGGTTCATATGGGTTTCCCGCAATTGCTGATGTTGACAGCAGTCCGGCACCGGCAGTTATTACCAGACTAGTCAGGACTGTTTTCTTTAAACGTTTGAGCATGATTACCTCCCCTCTTGATATGTTAGGTTTGTTGAAAATTGAATTAATCAATGCATCATGTCTATCGGGTTTCAATTTTCATTGTTCGCTTGAGCTGATCCTTTTCGATCAGCTCTCCTGCTTTTACAACGTGGCTTCAGTATCAGGGTCGAACAGGTAAAGACTCTCTGGATCGACCGCAAAAGTAATGATTTCATCCCTCGAGAGCGGGGTGTCTGATCCAACTTCTATCAAAATCTGCTGTTTGCCCAGGCTTGAGACAATAACCGACTGACTGCCAATATATTCAGACAGGATCACGGGCAATTTCAGCTGAACTTCCTCGTTGCCGGTGGCGTGGGTAAAGGCCGTGGGACGAATACCCACGACAATCTCTTTTGACCCGAGGTCTTTTAAGCGGGGCCGCACTGCCTCGGGGAGCGGCATGCTGTAACCGTCTCCGCTCACCACCAGCTGACCACCTGTGTCACTGAGGAGGCCGTTGAAAAAGTTCATGGGGGGTGAACCGAGGAAGCCGCCAACAAACTTGTTGACCGGATGCTTGTAGAGCTCTTCAGCCGTTCCCTGCTGCTGGATGATACCATTGTGCATAACAACGATCCTGTCCCCCAGGGTCATCGCCTCGACCTGGTCATGGGTGACGTAGATCATGTTCTTCTCCAGACTCCTGCGCATCAAGGCCAGCTCGGCACGCATCTGGGCACGCAGTTTAGCATCCAGGTTGGAGAGCGGTTCGTCAAAGAGAAAAGTGGCGGCATCACGCACCAAGGCCCGTCCCATGGCTACTCTTTGCCTCTGTCCACCGGACAGCTGGGCAGGCTTTCTGGCCAGAAGAGGCGTAATGCCGAGCATTTCGGCTACCTTTTTTACCCGACTCTGTATATCTGTTTTCGGGTAGCGGGCGAGCCGCAGGGCAAACGACATGTTGCGGGCAACATCCATATGCGGGTAGAGGGCATAATCCTGGAACACCATGGCGATATCCCGTTCTTTGGGCTCAAGGTGGGATACCGGTTTTCCATCAATAAGTATTTCGCCGGAGGTGACGGTTTCAAGACCTGCTATCATGCGCAGGGTGGTGGATTTGCCGCATCCGGAAGGACCGACAAGGACGGTGAACTCGTTGTTCTCCATGGTGAGGTGCAGATCCTCAATCACGGTGACCTGTCCATAACGTTTGACCAGACTATCTAACACAATTTCAGGCAAAATTCATCTCCCCTCATTGTATCACTCGGTGGGTTCCTGACCCAAGCGTTTTGGTTTTTGTACGCAGCAGCCTGATGCTGAACGTTCCTGCGATTATGAGCTTACGACGATGGCCAGAGTTACTCAAGGGTAGTGCGTACAAGTTATATGTGATAACATATTACATTTGCAGAGTGTCATCAAGTACTAAATCCTGCCTGGAGAAAAAAAGCTCAGCTGTATGTGTATGGATATTTATAAACATGTCGACTGTCGCTCAGGGTTTATATTCCACTCTTGTCGCCATTCTTGAAAAGGTATATTATTGTTTCGCTGGTACCTGAAAAGGTAATGAAATCAGGAATTGTGGCCAACACACTCGGTTCGATTATTAGTAGCGAGAATTGGTGTGTTATAGCAGAGATACGAATATGTAATCAGTTATACTGGCCATTTCAGCTTAACAGCGACATTAATGCTCCTGCTAAACTTTGTCAAAGATGTTGGTGGAAATGAGCTGAAACCTATTTTAGGTTAGATTTTCCAAGGATACATTCATGAAAAAAATAGATGCTAGAGGATTGCGCTGGTTGAAGGGCTTCCATCTCGTTGCCGTCTCCTGCTGGATTGGTGGCGGTGTCTCTCTTCTCCTCTTGTTTTTTCTTAAAAGTGATGTTTCCGACGGCAGTGTACTCTGGGGTATCAACCAGAGTATTCACCACGTGGATATGGCTGTTGTTGTTATTCCCGGTGCCTTTGGCTGTCTTATAACCGGATTGATTTATTCAGGATTTAGCAGATGGGGATTCTTTAAACAGAAGTGGCTGATATTTAAATGGATTATTACTATTACCGCAATACTTTTTGGAACGTTTTTTCTGGGCCCCTGGGAGACGAAAATGATGGATATCTCGGGAGAGTTGGGGCTGACTGCTCTCTCTGACGATACGTATCTATACAATCAGAGAATGAACCTGATTTTCGGAGCCGCCCAGGTGTTTGTACTGATGATTACGGTTTTTATTTCAATTTTCAAACCTTGGAAGCCAAAGTCCAACAAGTGAGTGCCATAAGATTAATTCTATTACCAGGTCCTCTTCTTCATTCTCATATATATCAACGAGTGCTACCGCTTTCTGAATGTTTCGAGTTGAGTCAACACTTCCTGTATCTTTGTCAACTAGATTTTTGCCGTCCATTTATTAATTATTGGAATAAAATGGCAACTACATTTTTTTTATGGAAATCTGCCGAGGTTTAGCAGCCTCAGACTTTGGCAGGCTCAACACAAGCAGGCCGTCTTTGAGGTTTGCAGAGACCTTTCCAGAATCGACATCGGCCGGCAAAGT
>RCNC010000699.1_pt1 | contig 23904 bp, 18 predicted proteins | sample 2041301 | NCBI WGS metagenome assembly RCNC01 (sample SAMN09708231, study PRJNA481090) | Marine sediment metagenome, whole genome shotgun sequencing project. | biome: marine sediment; feature: ocean; material: sediment; isolation source: Sewage treatment plant 13A marine sediment (STP13A) ...
CTTCAAGTTCTGCACATTGATGAGGCCCAAAGAACCCTCCTTTTTATGGGTGCTGGTAAGGAACCAGGGGATCCCTATTTCCAGTATCTATACAGGGTGAATATGGATGGCTCAGGTCTTAAACTACTTACCCCCGACAGTGCCAATCACCGAATAAATCTCTCTCTCGACGGGAACTATTTCGTCGATAACTACTCCACCCCTCAAATACCCCCGATAACTGATTTACGAGACATGGAAGGGAGTAAACTGGTGACGCTTGAAAAGGCTGATGTTTCAGAATTGATGAAAGCTGGCTGGGTAGCACCGGTGTCGGTGGTGGTAAAAGCGCGCGACGGGGAGACCGATCTTTATGGCTTGATGTACAAACCCACTCACTTTCATCCTGCAAAGAAATATCCCATTATCAATTACATTTACCCTGGACCACAATCGGGTAGTGTCAGAGGACGCAGTTTTTCAGGGGCCAGGGGTGATAACCAGGCGCTGGCAGAGTTGGGTTTCATAGTGGTTGCCATAGATGCCATGGGAACACCTATGCGCTCAAAATCATTCCATGCAGCATATTACGGCAACATGGGAGATAATGGATTGCCTGACCAGATTACCGGGATGCAACAGTTGGCTGAAAGACACGCATGGATCGATCTTGACCGCGTGGGAATATATGGCCACTCGGGTGGAGGATTTGCTTCTACGGATGCCATTCTCCGATATCCTGATTTCTTCAAGGTGGCAGTAAGTGGTGCCGGTAACCATGAGAATCGAAACTATGAGGATGCCTGGGGCGAAAAATGGCAGGGCCTGCTGGAGACAAATCCCGATGGCACCACCAATTACGACAACCAGGCCAATCAGGATCTGGCAAAAAACCTGAAGGGCAAACTCTTACTGGCCCATGGAACCATGGATGGCAATGTACCCATGTACAATACACTGCTTGTGGTGAATGAGCTGATTGCGGCAAACAAGGATTTTGACCTGATCCTATTCCCAAACCGATCACATGGTTTTGGCAATGAACCTTATATGATGCGAAGAAGGTGGGACTATTTTGTGAAGCATCTGCTTGGCGCGGAGCCTCCAGAGGCTTACCAGTTCAAGGTCAATACCTCGAGGAGGTAGATGTAGTCGCAATGTTAATTCGGAATAATTTGGTTTTCGAGAAGATTATGTAATCAAAAAAATCATAACTTACATCTGATATACCCAAGCTCAAATAATTCGCAATATCATGGCAAAAAAGAAATCAAAAAAAGAATCAGACAAAAAGGATAAAAAGAAAAAGAAAGGTATTCTTGGGAAGTTGAAAATAGGAAAGAAGAAAGCAGAAAAGAAGAAAGCAGAAAAGAAAAAAGCCGATAAGAAGAAGGAGGCAAAGAAAAAAGCTCCCAAGAAAAAGGATAAGAAAAAGAAGGATCTGAAGAAGAGCAAGAAAAAAGAGATCGCTAAAAAGAAGCTGGCTATGAAGGTGGCGGCAAAACCGGCGCCCAAAGCTACAGCTAAAGTTGTTCCTAAAGTAGCTGTGAAGCCAGCCCCAAAGCCTGTGGCAAAACCAGCCCCAAAGCCAGTGGCAAAACCAGCTCCGAAGCCTGTTGCTAAGGTGGTTGATCACAGTTCGAACTACAATGTGAGGGATGCCATTAAGAAGCTTCGCACACTAAAGAGCCGGGAAGCAGTAATGGCATTTATCAAAGGTGAAAAAAGAGTTACGGTGACCAAAACCATTCCAACCGTATTGAACCGATTGAAATAGCTTTGGTTTTATAAGTTGAAATTGGTCGTTCCTCTTAAGGTCTTATCGTATTAGATTTTACCTGTTTGGACTTTGATCCTGGCGGCGGACCATTGTATGGTTTGAGCTTCAGGAATACGCCATATCCGTCCTGATCATCGGTATACCCCCTGGCAAAAACTTTCTCTACCTCTTCGGTCATTTTAGGACCGTTGACATATTTCTTGATGAACTTCTGTAGCTCATCGGTGGAAGCAGTGAGCAGATGCCTTTCGTAATCGGGGAATCCAATGGTCTCGTGTTTGATCCGGATGCGGTTCTGTTCGAACAGTTCGGTGAGCCACTCCTCGGCAAACCAGTAGAGCAGGATGCTATCGCTGTTGTATTGCACCCGGGCAAGTGTGTGTGTAGGAAAATGGTGCCAGCACATAAAATCATTTACACAATGCTCTTTATCGGGTTCGGGATAAAAATCCACATAGTTGGTTCCCTTTAGCTGAAACAGGTTTGTTCTCCTCTTCATAATAGGTTATTCGGTAAGAGTCATCCATCTTTTCTGAACCCATAAAACCTTCAGTAAGCGTACCAGGCTGGATGGTCCAAATACAAGAATCCCCGTCAATCCAGGTTCCCACCATCTCTTGATCATAGAATTTATCTTTCTCTTTAAAGAAAGGATGCAGCGAGCTTACCAGGCAACCGGTCATGGATGCAAGAACCAGGATTGTGACTATAACAAATGAGCGTCTCATAATTTTTCAGTTTTGATTTCCATGTAAAAGTCAGGCAATAGCTTGTGCACGGCAACTTTTTTCGATGAAACAGGCTGCTTTATCGGTGAATGGAGAATGCATTCCTCATGAGCAGGTCATGAAGAGGTATTCAACTCAATCTTTAAGATAAATGGATCAAAAACCTGGCAGATGTAGAGGTAGTCTCCATAGATTACAGCTGTGGATCCGGCACTGATCAAAGAGCCATCTGTGTAGAACAGGGAAACAAACGTTCCGGTTTCCGGATCAACCTGGAAGACCTCCACGGGGGATAGTTTATCCGGGTTTTTAAAATGCTTGATAAAGCGGAATGGTTTTACATGCCCTGGGGTCAGTAACTGGCCCTTGTAAACCCTGATATTGTCATTGCCTTTCAAATTTTCAAATTCAGTTACAGGCTTCACCCCCCCCTCCCCATCAATTTCATATACGTGAATCTGGTTCTGGATAGCATCTCCTGCATATAGTCTATTTCCAATGCGGTTGATCCCGGCCGGATAGCTCAGTTTCTCAGCTACAATTTCAGAAACCCATTTACCATCCTGGTTTTTACTTAACCTGACCACACTGGCGCGTTTGAGTTTGAAGATTAATTCTGCCATACTTCCCCGTTTGCCTGAATCATTCACAAAGAAAATTTCTCCAGAAGGACCTGTTACCAGTGCATTGGGCGAATGTTGATCTGAAGTATTGATTAAGTCTTTGAATTCAAGGCTGTCTCCATGAACCCTGTAAATCAGAATGGGATGGTATCCGGGTTCCTTTTCGTGGCTGATCACATAGAGCAGATCTCTGTCGAGATAGATTCCATGCGGCTTAAATAGGAGATTATCGGGTTCATTATACCGGACCAAAGCCAGCTGAACACCCGATTTTAATCCATATGAGATAATCTCACCATAGGGTTTGTGATCTTCCCTACGGGCTGAGCATGAGATAAGTAGTCTGGGATATCCCTGCAGGGTATCAATCACCATATCTTCAGGACCTGGTTTTACCTCAATCTTCTCCGCAGGCACTTCAGGGATTGCCAGATGACCTGCACAACATTGAAAAGTAAACGCGAGGGTAAAAACAAGAAGGAATTTGAACACTTTTTTCATAGGTGGAATGGCTTTACTCAAATGTATAGAATTATAATGAAGTCCTAAAGCAACCCAATTCATAATTTCTTCATCTTATGTGTAGAACAAATACTTTTGTTGTATGAAGAAGTTGGTGATTCTGCTGTTTGCCCTACTATTGATAGCCTGTGAAAAAGAGAGTGTGGATATTGAGGCGCTTGGGGAGAATGAGGGTATTATCGGCACCTGGATAGAAAATGGATATAAAGAGGACTTGACTTTGCTTAAACATGCCAATAATCTGGATCCTTCAAAATATGGATTTACCATTGCGGATGATGGATCTTTTGTTGAAAGGAAAAATGCAGGATGGTGTGGCACTCCTCCCATCACTTATGAGAACTATGAAGGTTCCTGGGTAGCTCTTTCCGACAGCCTTATTGAAATCACAGTGGCTTACTGGGGAGGTACCATGACCTACCAGATGAGAATCGTATCCCTCGATGCTGAGGATCTACAGATCAGGTATCTTTATACCGATGACCGCCTAGAGGGCAAGTAGCATTCAAAATCAAAAATTCGTTTATCTTCGCGTCCGCACTTTACCATATGGATAGCCACAATTTTTTCACACTTCTCTGGGTCTGGACTCTGCTTGGTCTGGCAACCTTTATCCTTTTGTTATTTGTTCTTAGTTTCCTGCTGGGTCCCAATGGAATACAACCTGTTACATGGATTTTCTTTGCCATCTATGTGGGCCACTATACCAATCGATCTATTGTCTGGCCATGGCGCACCCGGACCGCTGGAAAACAGATGCCATTGGTGGTGGCCTTAATGGCTCTCTGTTTTAACCTGGTCAATGGATTTATCAATTGGCGGTCGGATCAAGTTCTGTTGGATCTTCGTAAAGGAGGCAAGAAGGGTTACTTTGACGAAGTTTCAATCCACCTCCGTGAATTTACAAATGCTTCCAGCCAGGGCGTGGCTTCATCCTGCTTTCGATCCTTTGGATAATATCCGCATTGCCATGGAAGGTAGGAACGTTCCAGGTGGGGCATCATGGCCAGGTGTCGGCCATCTGATGAACAGAGTGCAGCCACATCATAGTCAGAGCCATTGGGATTGGCGGGATAACTTGAGTGACTATACCTGGCAGCGATATGGTACTCGCCTTCAGGATTGGGGAGGCTGAACTTACCCTCACCGTGGGCAACCCATACCCCCAGGTTCATTCCTTCCAGCGAACCTAACATAACCGACCTGTTTTTCTGGATTTGTAATCCAAGGAAAGCAGATTCGAACTTACCCGATTCATTGTGAAGCATGATGGGGGATTGCTTGTGATCAGGGACCACCAGGTTTAGTTCAATCATCAACTGACAGCCATTGCAAATACCCAGACTCAGTGTATCCTTCCTAGCATAAAACTTTTCCAGTGCTGTTCTGGCCTTTTCATTGTATTTAAAGGCTCCTGCCCAACCTTTGGCAGAACCAAGTACGTCTGAGTTGGAAAATCCTCCCACAAAAACAATCATCTGTATATCTTCCAAAGTCTCCCTGCCCGAAATCAAATCGGTCATATGGACATCTTTCACATCAAATCCGGCCAGGTATAGCGCATGGGCCATTTCCCGGTCGCCATTGACACCTTTTTCCCTGATAATGGCTGCCCTGGTTCCACTCTCCTTTCTGCGGTTTGGATCGATCCCCAGGCTTTCAAATGAGCCTTTAAAATCTCCTAAAACCAGATCAAGGGCATGTTTGGGATAGGACTTATAACGCTGCTCAGCCAATGATGCTTTGGTTTGTTCCCGATCCAGCAGGTATGAGGTTCTGAACCAAAGGTTGCGGTAATGGTCTACATCCAGTTCAAATACTTTCTCTCTGGTCTGGATCTGTACCTCACGTTCTTCAATAGGCCTTCCGATTACATGGTGAAGGATCCCCTCTTTTTCAAGCAGACCTGTTACAGTGAAAACATCCTTCACCTGGATAACTACGCCTGGTTTTTCACTGAATGCAACTGCTATGGTATCACCAGGAATGCCAGTGATATCAAGCTCTACACCTCCGGATATATTGGCAAAGCACATCTCCATGATGTTGGTAATCAGGCCGCCGGCTGATACATCGTGTCCGGCCAGGATCATCCCCTCTTCAATAAGGGACTGGATCAGGTTGAATGCCTTTAAGAAGTATTTTGGATCGGTAACCGTAGGTGCCTGCGACCCCAATCTGGTGCAGAATTGAGCAAAAGAGCTGCCGCCCAGTTTAAACTCATCCCTGGCCAGGTCCAGATAGATCAACCTGCTATCCGGATCGGGATTCAGCACAGGTTCCACGATTTTATTGATATCGGTCACTTCCCCGGCTGCAGAAATAATAACAGTCCCCGGTGCATAAACCACCTGGTCTTTATATTTCTGAGTCATAGAAAGCGAATCCTTTCCAGTGGGGATATTAATGCCCAGTTCAACTGCAAAATCGCTGGCGGCTTTGGCTGCACTATATAGCCTGGCATCTTCTCCTTCATTTTTACAGGGCCACATCCAGTTTGCAGAGAGGGAGATGCTTCTGATTTTGTCTGGCATGGGTGCCCAAACAATGTTTGTCAAAGCCTCAGCGATTGAAAGAACACTTCCTGCCTGGGCATCTACCATGGCTGCCACGGGAGCATGACCAATGGAGGTGGCGTAGCCTTTTTTCCCTCTGTAGTCAAGGGCCACAGCCCCCAGGTTGTTCAATGGCAATTGTAAGGGGCCGGCACATTGCTGGGTGGCAATCTTCCCCGTTACCGAACGGTCCACCTTATTGGTTAGCCAGTCTTTGCAAGCCACAGCCTCCAGTTGCATTACCCCTTCCAAATAGCGGGGTAGCTCAGATATATCGTATGAAATCTCTTTGAATTTTGTGTCCAGTGACCTGTCCTTCATTATGGTTTTAGGAGGTTTGCCAAACATATGGGCCAGCTCCAGATCCATGGGTTTTTCACTGGTAAGCTCACTCTCAAATACAAAACGGTGATCGTCAGTAATCTCCCCAACAATATAGATGGGTGCCCTTTCGCGATTGGCAATTCTGACCAGTTCATCCACATCGCCCGGTTTTAAAATTAATCCCATGCGCTCCTGAGATTCATTGCCAATGATCTCTTTGGCTGAAAGGGTGGGATCACCCACAGGTAGTTTATCCAGGTTGATTTTTCCGCCTGTGGCTTCCACCAGTTCCGAGAGGCAGTTCAGATGTCCTCCGGCTCCATGATCGTGGATGCTGACAATGGGATTTTTTGTGGATTCAGCAAAGGCCCGAATGGCGTTATATGCCCTTTTTTGCATCTCCGGGTTGGCTCGCTGTACCGCATTCAATTCTATGGCATTCTCATATTCACCTGTAGCCACAGAAGATACTGCGCCTCCACCCATTCCAATTCGATAATTGTCCCCACCCAGGAGGACCACCACATCGCCTTTTTGAGGAAGGTCTTTCTCGGCATCAGCCATTTTTCCAAAACCGATTCCCCCTGCCAGCATAATCACCTTATCGAATCCATACTTTTTGTTGTCTTCTCCATGTTCGAAAGTAAGGAGGCTGCCGCAGATCAGGGGTTGACCAAATTTATTTCCAAAATCGCTTGCCCCGTTGGAAGCTTTGATCAGGATCTCCTTTGGGGTCTGGTAGAGCCATGGCCTTGCGGGCATTGCATCCTGCCATTGGCGGTCCTTATCCAACCTGGGATAAGAGGTCATATATACGGCAGTTCCCGCCATGGGAATGGCAGCCTTTCCACCTGCAATTCGATCCCTTATCTCTCCCCCGGTTCCTGTAGCTGCTCCGTTAAATGGTTCCACTGTAGTGGGAAAGTTATGGGTTTCCGCTTTTAGCGATAAGACAGTTTCAATATCGGAAACCTTAAAGAATGCTGAGGTGTCCTGGATTGTGGGAGCAAACTGTTCGATCACCGGACCCTGTACAAAGGAGCAATTGTCCTTATAGGCAGAAACCACGTAATTGGGATTGGCTTTGGTGGTTCTCTTGATCAGCTGGAAGAGGGATGATTCCTTCTCTTCCCCATCAATGATAAAAGTTCCATTGAAGATTTTGTGGCGGCAATGTTCCGAATTTACCTGCGAAAAGCCGAATACTTCGCTGTCGGTTAATTTCCTTCCGATCTGTTCACTTACATCATCCAGATAAGCTATTTCATCGGGATTAAGTGCCAGTCCTTCCTGTTTATTATACGCTGCAATATCGGTGATTTCCAGGATGGGCTCCGGTTTGCGATCGATATGGAAAAGCTTCTGGTCAAGCCCTTCATAGAGTGCCTGTAACATGGGGTCGAAAGTGGCATCTTTTCCCTCCACCAAAAAAAATTCCTCTATCCTCAGAATATCGGTGATGCCCATATTTTGAGTAATCTCCACTGCATTGGTACTCCAGGGAGTGATCATCTCTTTCCTGGGGCCCACAAAAAAATCAATGATGCTTTCCTGGTCCAGACAGGTGGCGTGGCTAAACAACCATTCCAGCTTCTCTTTGGAAGTAGCATTGAGTGGAGAAGGAGCCTCCAGGGCAATGATTTTGTGGTCGGGAACCTGAAAAAAATAGATCATGAAATTACCTGTTAAATGAACACCTGAAATTCGCAGCAAAGATAAAGTTAATGTTTGATTATGACCTGCCGGGAGGGGGGAATGAATAAAGACTTTTTTAACATGTTGGGAGAAATGAATATATTTAGGAAACTAAACTATCCTGATCATGATCCAGAAGAATTTTATTAAGCTTTACGAAGATAGTTTTTCCAAAAACTTTGACCTCCCGGCGCTGTCGGATTACACCAGTGATATCAGCTATACCTATGGTGAGATGGCTCGTCAGATTGCCCGACTGCATCTGCTCTATGAGGCTGCAGGAGTGAAAAAAGGAGATAAGGTGGCCGTGTTTGGCACGAACTCTTCCAACTGGTGCGTGGGCTTTATGAGTATCATAACCTTCGGAGGGGTGGCAGTACCGGTATTGTCGGATTTTAAACCAAACGATGCGCAAACCATTATCAACCACTCCGATTCAGTGATGATGCTGGTGGACAATGCTACTATGGCATCCCTTTCAGAGGCAGAGATGGTGGGAGTGAAGTCCATTCTTTCGCTGGATGATTGGGGGATCCTCTCTGAAAAACCAGTGCCTGCATTAAAAAAGGCCCACGATAGTCTTGATGAATTGTTCAATAAGAAGTTTAAGGGGAGCTTCGGACCCGGGCAGGTGAAGTATGCAGAAGTGGACAATAGCGAATTGGTAGAGATCAATTACACCTCTGGTACCACTGGATTTAGTAAAGGGGTTATGCTTTCGGCCAATAGCCTGGCAGGAAATGTGGATTTTGCCATGAGGTCCATAGAATTACATCCCGGAGAGAGGATGCTGGCTCTCTTGCCCCTGGCTCATTGTTACGGCTGCGCTTTTGATTTTCTTTTCCCAATGGCAGTTGGGGTACATGTAACCATCCTGGGTAAGTTACCCGCCATTCCGGTGATCATCAAGGCATTTTCGGAAGTGAGGCCCCATTTGATCCTGTTTGTACCCATTTTCTTTGAAAAGATTTATAAGAAGAAGCTACTACCGGTCCTGCAGAAAGGCACGGTGAAGGTGCTGACTAAAATACCGGGAGTAAGCGGTCTGATTTATGGAAAAATGAGAAAATCACTGATCGAAACATTTGGAGGTCGTTTCAGAGAAGCTGTACTGGGTGGAGCCGCATTGGGTGCAGAAGTGGAAGACTTTTTAACCAGGATCAAATTCCCGTTTACCATCGGCTATGGAATGACCGAATGCGGACCTCTAATGTCCTATGAAGGATTTGCAACAACCCGCAAGGGGTCCAGTGGAAAGATCCTTGATATTATGGAGCTGAAGATTGATTCGGACGAACCTTATACTGTTCCGGGTGAAATTTTGGTGAAGGGTGTAAACCTGATGGATGGGTACTATAAAAATGAGGAGGCCACCAAGGCTACCATTGATAAAGAAGGATGGCTGCATACCGGCGATCTGGGTGTGACCGATAAGGATGGATTTATCTACATTAAGGGTCGAAGCAAGAGTATGCTCCTGGGGCCATCGGGACAGAATATCTATCCCGAAGAGATCGAATCAAAACTTTGCAACCTTCCTTATATTGCCGAAGCTGTTGTTTTGATGAATAGCATCCATAGGCTGGAGGCCCTGGTCTACCCCGATTCGGACCAGGTAAAAATGGACGGCGTGGAGTCTAAGCTGACCATAAAAATGGAGGAAAACAGGAAGGCAATAAATGAGCAATTGGCTGCCTATGAAACCTTATTGAAGATCCATATTCAGGAAGCTGAATTTCAGAAAACCCCTAAACGAAGCATCAAGAAATTCCTTTATAAGCTGGAGGAATAGGTCCTTTACAGAGAATTGCCCTTATAGACCCGCGACTGAATTGGTGGGACTACATACCCGGAGTAATTGAGCTGGCCAGGCCAGGTTGAACTTACAGTCGCATCTGCCCTGCCATCGGAAAACACAGTCATTCGAACATCATAGTTTCCAATGGTAGACCTGAGGTTATAAGTCACATTGTAGCTTCTATTTTTCTCATTAAAAGTGAATTTGTAATTTGAAATCGGACCTTCTGCAGTAATGCCACCCACCCCGTTTAGTCCAACGTAAGAATCAGACCCTATCTGAATTACGCCTGTGATGGAGTCAGATGCGATATAATTAATGGTTGCACTCACGTTTACCTGGTTTCCCTTGCTATCCCTCAGCCGGTCAGCTTCCAATACAAAACGTTGATATTCTACCATTACGGCTATAAGCTGAGCCTTCATTTCAGCATCTTTGGCCTCTTGTTCTTTCCTTAACTCTTTTTCGAGTTGTTTTTTCTCCTTTTTACTGAGCTCCTGTTCCTGCGAAAAAGCAGTCACTGCAATAAGCAGAGCAAACATTACTGGGATAATTTTTTTCATAGCACTAAGTCTTATTTCTAATGGAACACATATTTAACAACTCTACTGACCAGATGTTTAAATACAACTTAAAAATGTAAATTAAAAATTAGAAAAAGTGATGTTAATTACATATCTTCAAGTCATTACACAATAAAGATTCGACAAAAAACTATCACTTTCAGGATGAAGAATATGAAGAAAAAATTGAAAGACCAATCAAGAGTTGTGAAGTATTCATTCAAACAAGTTGATGTTGCATCTTCACTCAGCAGACCTCACAGCTCTTTGGATGATCTTACTCCAGATGAAATATATTATGAACCTGAAAAAAGTCTGGAATCTCTACTTGAGACCGTAGCGGAAATTTGGGAGTAGGTCAGTAGGAACGCCCATTGAGAATATAATAGCACTCTACAAAACAGCCGGAAGTTTATTGGAAGAGATTGATGATTCGATCATTTCTATAAAAGAGGGTAAGGATACAGGTGATATTAATATGGCAAAACTATTTTAACAACTATTTATGAATCCATTACATAAGATAAGCTGTTTAATTTTTTCCCTACTCATTTTTAATTCCTGTGTTAATTCAAATGACAAGAAAGATAAAGTCACAGGCAATAAAACTCAAAAAGAAAGTCCGGAACTTCAACTAATGGGCAACCGTTTTTTTACTTTCAACACCGTGGTTCGTGTTAATCAGATTGAGACATCACGCAATGAAGCCCATGGTGAAGATGAATCCGGTATTCACTCTCCGGCAGAAGCGCGCGTTTTTCGTGAAGCAGTGGAAAAAGGTTGGCCCGGCGCACGAATGACCTGGTCTTTTAGTTGGCTTGCTTTAAACGACCAACGAACCAATTATAAGGAACTAAGGGAGCTGATTGTTTCCTATCATAAAAAATATGGCGATGAAATCACCTTTATTCCGGGAGGTTATTTTGCCAATATGTATAACACGCGAGAGCAGGTTAATAAAGACTTGCACGATGGTTTGCAATTGGTTTCAGAGATGGTTGGCAATGGATACCGTCCCAAAAGTGTTATTGCAGGTTTTCTTTCTGCCGATAACTTGAGATATTTGGCTGAAGAAGAAGATATTCACGTTTGCCAGGGAAATATTTGGAGTCAATACGCGGTGGATAATGGTGATGGAGAGGGGTCAATTGCCTATCCTTACTACCCGTCAACCGAACATTTCTGTAAACCCGCACAGGGCAAAAAAGATTTTATCGATTGTGTGAATTTAGATGGATGGACCATTGATTTTATTTGCGGCATGGACACAGGAGGAAAACAGTTGAGCGACGAATGGTGTGGAAGTCGTGTAGGCGTTGGACCAATAGAAACTGTGATAAGGCAAGGAACGGAAAATGGAACAAAAGAAATGATTGCAACCACAGCCGCACATTTCGACAAAGGATTTGAGCTCAATAATTTCGCATGGGTAACCTGCAACTGGGAAATGTCGCTAGTTGAAGCACGTAAAATATATGGTTACAAAGGACGCAATGGATTAGACGGTTTGGTAATCTGGTTCACCGAAATGCGTAAACGGTGGCCCGAAGCAAAGTGTATTACCCAGGGAGAATTTGGTTTGCTTTGGAGAGAACACTTTAAAAGTAACGACGAAATAAACTATCGTTTTGTTCAAAGAGGTTCCGGTATTTGCAATTCAGATGCCGATTTAGAAATCAGATGGTTTATGAATAAAGATTTCAGACTGGCATTTTTAAGAAACTGGAAAGAAAACACTCCTGAAAAAGTTATCGACTTTACCCGTTATGATTTGGAGGCAAAAGAACCCGCCGACCCAACATCGGGCAATCATTCCCGTAATTGGAGTTTAATGAACCGCTTAAACCAGAAAGGAACAAGGCCACAGGATATTTCAATAGATATTCGTGAGTTGAATGCAGAAGAACAGGCGATAATCAAACGTCGATATCCAGAGTTGCTAAAATAGGGAAGTATATTTCAAATAACATTATTAAACATGATGAAAAATATTTTAACGTACTTACTAATTGCTTGCTCATTAATATTTTCTTGCTCCGTTCCTTCTAAAAAATTAGGCTCAGATACAGAAGTAGAGACACTTCTGGAATTATCCAAAAATTTTGTGAGTCCCCCTAACTCCTCTAGACCTGGTGCATTTTGGTGCTGGTTAAATGGTGATATAACCAAAGAATCTATCACAAATGATCTGGAAGAAATGAAGGATAAGGGAATGGCGAGGGTAGAGATTTGGGATGTTGAGGCCAGAAATAATATAGATGGAGCCTTTGGAATTGGCCCAGAATTTCTTGGTGATGAATCCGTTGAATTAATCAAGCATGCTTTATCGGAAGGGAGACGCTTAGACATGAGAATCGGAATGATTGCATCGAGCGGTTGGAATGCTGGTGGTTCGTGGGTTACCCCAGATTGGGCTGCAAAAGCTCTTTATTCTTCGGAAACAAAAATTTCAGGTGGTCAAGTTTATTCTGGCTCATTAACTTTTCCTGAATTGCCAGAGGATTGTCCGAAAGACGAAAACGGGATACCTATCTACTCCAAAGAAGTTGTAGTAATAGCAATTCCCGATCATCCAGAAAAAAAGATCAAAGACCTTTCTAATTTAATCGTGTTAAATAAGCAATTTGATGGCAACACATTAAATTGGGAAGTGCCGGAAGGTAACTGGACGGTACTTCGTTTTGTTTGCTCCAACACGGGCCAACACCTCATAGTTCCAAGCCCTAATTCTGATGGGCTCTTCATCGATTTTTTCAATCCTTCTGCAACCAAAAAACATTTGGCTTATATCCTGGATAGATTGGGAATTACAAAAGAAAATGCTAAAGATAAAGGTTTGGCCTACCTCGAATTCGATAGTATGGAATTGGATGAGGCAACACCATGGACGGATGCCATGGATAGTATTTTTTCTGCACATCACAACTACGACATTCTCACCCTATTACCTGCATTTAGCGGATGGGAATTACCAGAAGGAAATGACCAATTTTTATACGATTTTCAAAAAACAATAAGTGATCAATTAATAGCCAGTCATTATCGAACAGGAAGAGATTTTTTAGCCGAATATGGAATTGACTTGGTTGGTGAAGCAGGTGGGCCTGGGCCTCCTATTTGGGAATCTTGCCCTGTGGATGCATTAAAAGCATTAGGCAGTGTTAGTATTCCACGAGGCGAATTCTGGCACAAAATGTGGCGCCACATCTTCTTAGTGAAAGAAGTTGCAAGTGCATCGCATATTTATGGTTTAGGGCCGGTAGATGCCGAATCATTTACCACCTGGAGAAGATGGAAAGACGCACCTCATGATTTAAAAAAATCATTAGACCGTGCTTTTTGTGAAGGATTAAACTCGGTGACCATTCACACCTTTGCCAACACACGTCCTGAGTTTGGCTTTCCGGGAAGAGCCTATCATGCGGGTATCGACATTAATCCAACAGCAACCTGGTGGGAACAAGCAAAGCCTTTTATGGACTACATTTCGCGTTGCTCTTACCTTTTAGCACAAGGTAAATTTGTTGGCGACGTGGCTTATTATTACGGAGACGGTGCACCTAAATTCTTCCCTACCCTTCAGGGCGACCCAGAAAGACCAATGATTGCAGATTTGAGTGCAGGCTATGATTTCGATGTGGTCAATACGGAAGTTATTCTAAATCGTATGGATGCGAAAGATGGAAAATTAGTTTTCCCCGATGGACTCAACTACAACTTATTGGTGCTACCGAACATTAAAGATATTCCTGAGGAAGTAATCGAAAAAGTGGAGCGATTAATTAAAGCCGGAGCCAATGTCTTGGTCCAAAATCCGGAAGTAGCGAAAAAAATCAAAGGAAAAATACTTACCAATAGTACTATTGATGATGCATTGGCAGAACTTGCGCTTGCAAAAGATTGCTCACGCGATGAAAACAAAATCGATTTCATCCATAGAAACGTAGATGGAACCGACATGTATTTTGTGACCAATAAAACAAATGAGCCAATCACGGAAACTGTTGAATTTAGAACTACTACTAAACAAGTTGAATTTTGGGACCCTGTTACTTCAAAGCAATTCAAAATTACCGATGCACAACGTGGCGAAGGTATCACAAAAGTAAAATTGAAACTTGCGGCTTATGGATCGGCATTCATTGTGTTCACGAATGAAGATCGAGAGCTTGAGGCTTACAATCCTTTTACGGTTACTCAAACAACAGCCATTGAAGCACCATGGAAACTATCCTTTCCGGAAAACTGGGGAGCTCCCTCTTCTGTAGAATTAGACAAACTAATTTCCTGGACTGAGCATGAGGACGAAGGCATTAATTATTTCTCTGGCACGGCAACTTATGAAAACAGCTTTACGGTTTCCAAAGAAGTTATTGACGGCAAGAAAGCAATCAATATAGATTTAGGTGAAGTGTATGATGTAGCCGAGATTCTTATTAATGGAAAAACTGCTGGTGTATTATGGACCAAGCCTTACCAACTGAATATTCAGGATTTGGTGCAAGAAGGAGAAAACAAACTAGAGGTTAATATCACCAACTTATGGATAAACAGGTTAACCGGTGACATAAATCTTCCTGAAGGAGAAAAATTTTGTAAAACAAATCGTCCGCCATATACTGAACCCGACACAAGAAATGAAGACAAAACCTATCATATACAAACTTCTGGTTTGTTAGGCCCGGTTAATATTGAAATGCAAATCAATTAAGTGGTAATGTAAAAATTGCTGTGTAGAAATAAACTTACAAATCATGGCGAATAAAAGATTGTTCAAATTGAGTGGATTGATGGTACTAATTTTAGGCCTGTTGATTTTCTCTCAGTGCAAAACAGAACCACCATCCAAAAGCCAATTAGAAGATGGATTTTTCAATCCTTCAAAAGAAAACCGTGCTTTGGCATTATGGCCTTGGCTAAATGGTTATGTGGATACCACAAAATTGGTTTACGAACTGGAGCAAATGAAAGACAAAGGAATGCGTGGTGCACTGATATGGGATGTGGGTGTGCTAATGGATGAAGACAAGATAATTCCTGCCGGACCAGCGATGTTGGGCGATAGTTCACTGCAATACTTTTCACTTGCATTAAATACAGGTAAAAAACTAGATCTCGATATTGGCTGGTTCGCATCAAGTAGCTGGAATGCAGGTGGCCCATGGGTTGAAGAGGAAAATGCCGCAATGGAATTAATAAGTTCCAGTCAGGTAGTAAAGGGACCATCGAAACAAAAAATAACAATAGCAAAACCAAAGAGTGAATTGGGTGAGGTTTTTCGTTACACCTTATTATCATCATTGGCAATTCCTTATTCAGAAGATAAGCAAATTGATTATACTAAAAATCAAACAATCTTGCTCGGAGAATTTACTTCAGAAAATAAATATATTGAGTGGGAAGTTCCAGAAGGAAAATGGGAAATTATTTCTTTTTTTACAAGTAATTCAGGACAGGAACTGGAGTGCCCAAGTCCCAACTCAAACGGATTAATTATAGACCACCTTAGCCGGATAGCAACTAAAAATAATTTTGATAGTATTTTAACCCGGCTTGCGCCAATAAGTACACCCGATAATCATTTGAAATTCTTTATGCTTGATAGCTACGAAGTTTGGACAATGAAAGACTGGTCGCCACTATTTATTCAGGAATTTAAATCGCGTTATGGATACGACCCCGTTCCATTTCTTCCCCTTTTACAAGGCTATAATAGCAGCGATACGATTATGGATAAACGTTTCCGGGGCGACTACAGTCGTTTGGTAAGCGATATGATGATTGAAAACCATTTTGCACAATCGGTGGAAATTGCCGATAAAAACGGATTTGAGATGTTAACTGAGGCCGGTCATGGGGGCTATCCACGGGTTGACCCTTTGAAAGCACTTGGGAATTCGCATATTCCAATGGGAGAATTCTGGAACAGGAAACGCTTTTGGGTGACAAAAGAAGCTGCCAGTGCAGCTCATATTTACGGGAAGAAATTAGTGGCTTCAGAATCGCTTACCGGATGGAACCACTGGCAACATGGCCCAACCGACTTTAAACAGCTAATTGATATTGCTTTCTTGGAAGGCCTGAACCAGATAGTTTTTCACACCTTCAGCCACAATCCTGAAATAGCAGGCAAACCAGGCTTTGTATATCATGCCGGCGAACACGTAAATGTAAACGCCACCTGGTGGGAAATGGCACGGCCTTTTATGGATTATATTGCAAGATGCTCTTATATGTTACGACAGGGGAATTTTGTTGGAGACGCATGCCTTTACTATGGCGACCAAGCACCCAACCTAGTTCCGCCAAAACGCATAGACCCCAATGTTACCCCAATTTTTAGCGATGAACAGTGCCTGCATTGCGGACAACCCAAACCTGTTAATGTGGGTGATATGCCTGGCTATGATTTCGACTATATGAATGCTGATATTATTACCACTACTTTAATGGCTGAAAACGGAAAACTGGTACTGCCAACCGGGCAATCGTACAGAGTAATGTTACTGCCCGACAGGGAAGATATTTCACTTGAAGTATTAAAGAGCCTCGAAAAACTCATTTATGATGGAGCCGTTGTAGTTGGAAAAAGACCGGAAAGAACGACATCACTAAAAAATTATCCTGATTGCGATGCAGAAGTGAAAACAATTGCAGACAAGTTATGGGGAAATTGCGATGGTGAAAAGATACTTTCAAATAAGTATGGTAAAGGCACAGTGTACTGGGGCAAGTCAGTAAAAGAGGTCCTGGAGGAAATAAATGTTAAACCCGATTTTGAAGTGAAAGGTATTGATAATTGCGACTGGCATATCGACTATATCCATCGGCAGACGGAAACAGAGGATATTTATTTCGTTTCAAACAGCAGTCAGATGGAGGAAACAGTAAGCTGTGTTTTCAGGGTTGACGAAAATAGAATTCCTGAAATTTGGGATTCAGAAACAGGCTTGATTCAACGTAATGTAGAATATTCAAAAACAGAGAATGGGATAAGCATTAAACTTAAAATGGATGCTCTTGCATCGAGATTTGTTGTATTCAGAAACAGATCTACGGGTAAGGATGATGAGGAATTGACCTACGATTTACAATATGGATTTAGCAATCAGACAGCGGGAGATGTTATAGATCTAACAAATGATTGGAAGGTTGAATTCGATGCAGAGATGGGTGCTCCAGAATCCTATAAATTTGGTAAACTAATGAGCTGGACTGATGTCAACGATAAAGGAGTTAATTATTATTCCGGTTCAGCAAATTACAGCAAAGATTTTTCGCTTGGAAAAGAGACATTTCCCAAAGAAGCAGAAGCTTATGTTACTTTTGAAGACATTCAGGAGATGGCACGTGTTACTGTTAATGGAAAGGATTGTGGAATAATTTGGACACCACCATACAAAGCAAACATTACACAACACCTTAAAGAAGGAACCAACAATATAACTGTTCAGGTAATCAATAACTGGAATAACCGAATTGTAGGTGACCTGAAAAATCCCAGAAAAAAAGAATATGCCAGAACAAATGCTAAAAGTAAATTTAATAAAAACAGCCCATTGTTGAAATCAGGTCTGATGGGCAAAGCGGAAATATTTTTTGTGAGTAAACCGGAATAAACCAATAAGGTTAATTCAACAAATAAAATCAACAACATAAATCGATTAAATCTATTCGCTACACTTTTAGCAATAGTTCTGGTAGCTCTGACCAAACTATATTCGGTAGAAATTTTACATATTAGATATTCAAGTACAAGCCAGTAAAACAAGAAGACTAAACTTTAAAGTAATGATTTGGAAATCATTTCTTTTGCTTAGCTCATTCCTCTGATTTTCGCTCCAAACTCTTTTTCGAAGGCCCTGGCCAGGTTCAGCATGACTTTGTCGATCTGCTTATCTGTCAGTGTTTTATTCTCATCCAAGAGGGTAAAGGAGAGTGCATAGGACTTTTTGCCCTTTTCAATCTTCTCCCCATCATACACATCAAAAAGCGTGACGTTCTTCAGGAGTTTCCTTTCAGTCTTAAATGCGAGTGAACGAAGCGATTCAAAGGTCACCTGCTTATCCAATACCATGGAGAAGTCGCGTAAGACCACCTGGAACCTGGGCAGAGGAGTAAAGAGAATCCTGTGCTTGGTTAATGAGTATAGGATCCTGTCCCAGTTAAACTCGGCAGCGAACACCTGCTGATCGATGTCAAATTGTTTCAGTAGCTTTGAGGAAACCACCCCAAATTCAAGCAGTGGCTTGCCATTAAGGAGATAGGCTTGACCCTCTGAGAAATCAGGATTGTCCAATACAGTTGATTCAAGCGACATTGGGTTTATGCCCAACTTTACCAGCACACTCTCCACATGGCTTTTTAATACGTAGAAGGAGGATGTGCCGGGCTTTTGCACCCAGTTCCCGGGCTGCGAATTACCTGACAGGAAAATACCCATATGGAGTTGTTCTTCAAACCTTTCTACTGTTTTCTCACCTGCAGCAGCGGGATCCTGATAATAACAGTTTCCAAATTCATAGAGTTTTAGGTCCGGGTTCTTCCGGTTGATGTTATATGCAACGGCCTCCAATCCCCCATAAAGCAGGTTCTTGCGCATCAGACCCAGGTCCTGGCTTAGTGGATTAAAAAGTCTGACTGCTTCCGGATCCGGTTTCTCTTCCGTATCATAGTAGGCGGCACGGGTGAGCGAATTGGATTTCATCTCATAGAAGCCATTGTCGGTGAGCAGATCCGAGGTCATATTAATGATCTTCTCCTTGTCGGGTTTTGCTGAATAGGAGAGGGTCGACTTTAATCCCGATCCAATCTCAACCCGGTTAAATCCATAGATGCGGAGAATCTCCTCAATCACATCTGCTTCGCGCTGCACATCCACACGGTAGGGAGGTACCTGCAACACCATACCCTGATCATCCTCATGTTCAACTTTAATCTCCAGTGATTGGAGAATGGAACGTACAGTAGCTGGTTCAATAGGGTTTCCAATGAGCCGGTTTACATGTGCAAAGCTGATCTCCACTCTGAAATCCTCCACAGGCTCGGGATAAACATCAATTACTTCAGAAGAGATAGTACCTCCAGCAATTTCTTTGATCAACATGGCAGCACGCTTAAGTGCCCATACGGTCATATTTGGATCAGAACCACGTTCAAATCTGAATGAGGCATCGGTATTCAGAATGTGGTGTTTGGCAGTCTTCCTCACATAGACCGGATCGAAGCAGGCCGATTCGAGAAAGAGATCCGTGGTAGACTCAGATACACCTGATTTTATTCCCCCAAATACACCGGCAATACACATTCCATCTTCCGTATTGCAGATCATCAGATCGCTATCCAGTAGTTTGCGCTCCTGCTCATCCAGGGTAACAAAGGGGGTGCCCTCAGGCATGGTTTTGACTATTACTTTATTCCCTTTAATTTCTGCTGCATCAAAGGCATGCAGGGGCTGTCCTGATTCGTGCAGAACGTAATTGGTGATATCAACCACATTGTTAATGGGCGTTAATCCAATTGATTTCAGTCTGTTTTGGAGCCATTGGGGACTTTCTGTTATGGACACATCTTTAATGGTCAGGCCCGAATAACGTTTGCATCCGGCCTTCTCCTCTATCTCGATGGGAATGCTTAATTCGTTGTTGTCAGTTTTAAACTCCTCCAGGGAGGGTTTGGAAAGTTCAATATCTCCACTCTGTTTCAGGTAGGCCAACAGGTCGCGGGCCACACCCAGGTGAGAAGCTCCATCGATCCGGTTTGGAGTAAGTCCGATTTCAAATACCTGATCAGTCTCCACCTTAAAGTAGTCGGCAGCCGGACTTCCAGGAAGAGCCGCCGGATCCAGAACCATAATCCCATCATGTGAAGTGCCCAAACCCAGTTCATCTTGGGCACAGATCATGCCCAGTGAAAGTTCGCCCCTGATTTTGGTTTTCTTAATGGTAAAACCAGTCTCGTCCGGGTAAAGGGTAGTCCCAACCGTAGCCACAGGTACTTTTTGCCCTGCTGCTACATTGGGCGCTCCACATACAATTTGTACGGGTTCACCGGTTCCGATCTCTACAGTGGTGACCGTTAGTTTGTCAGCATTAAGATGTTTTTCACAGGTAAGTACTTCACCGATGACAACTCCTTCCAGTCCGCCCTTTACCGATTGAAAGGTTTCAAGACCTTCCACTTCAAGTCCAATGTTGGTAAGGATATCACTGACCTGCCCGGCAGGTAAATCAACAGGTATATATTGTTTGAGCCAGTTATAGGATATTTTCATGGGTGCAAAAGTAGTGCATTTCAATCAGAGTAAAAAGGGAGAAATAGCAAGTTTATCCTGAGGGAGAAAGATGCAATATTACCCTTTGGAAGAGGATGGTTTGAACATCAGGATAGGTTAAGGATTGAGGGAGCTCGGAGGATAGAAGGAGTTCTTCAATTTCGAACTCTTTCTGGGGCTCCATTTCATAAACAGTTACACCATAGAGCCTGCCATATTCTACCTTCGTCCCCACTGTCACCTCATAATCACAAATCACCTCCAGCGAGGATTTGACCACCCCGGCCTCTTCAAAGAGTTCCCTTACCGCAGCACGATCGGCCGACTCCCCAGCCTCTATATGTCCGGCTGGCATTTCCCAGGTCTGCCTGTCACGATGCCGGACAAAGATCCATTTGTCCTGGTAGCGTGCTCCCATCACCACATAAGTCAGCTTCTTATCTTCAAGTAAACCTGATTCTATGAGCCGAGTGGTGACTTTTACCATGGATATTGATTAGTAGAAGTCGCTGGCCACCCAGTATAGGTCGACTTTTTCTCCACCCCTATAGACCGTGATTTTATGTCTTGCGGTGGATCCTGCTGCTTCCAGATGCTTAAAGATTTTCATCACACTGTCCATATCCTCTACCACAATGTCATCCACCGAGAGAATGATATCGCCGCCTAACATAATTTCTTCCTCATTGATGGTGACTTTTCTGAACCCTCCCTGGATTCCCGAGACTCCGGCGGGACTGTTCTTTACCACATGTTGCACCAACCAACCAGATTGTTGTGGCACGTTCAGTATAACGGCCAGCTCCTGAGGCAGAAGCACAGCGTCAATACCAAAATATTTGGCTCCCTTGGAGCTTAAAAGGGTTTGAGCAATCTCAGAGGTGGCAGCAAAACCGATTCCTTCAAAACCGCCCGACCTGCTCAGGATGGAGCTCACAATGCCAATCACTTCACCGTTAAAATTGAACATAGGTCCGCCCGAATTACCCGTATTGATGGCTGCATCGGTCTGGAAAAACTCAAGGATTTTGCCTGCATAGGTCTTGTTCTCCTCAGAATGACGCCCGCTGATAATTCCACTTGAAAGAGAATATGGTAGCCCCATGGGCGCACCAATCACAAATACTCCCTCTCCAATCCGGGTATCGTTTGAAATTCCAATAGTGGCTATCTGCGGGTTTTTAAGGGGTTTTAAGAGCTGGATAACGGCTACATCAGCAGTTTGAGATATGCGAACGGTTTTTGCCGAAACCGACTGTCCATCAAAAAGTTGAACCATAATCTCTTCAGCATTTCCAACCACATGGGCTGCGGTAAGGACCATATCAGCTCTGATCAATACTCCGGAACCCAGTCCCATGCTCGATGTAAATGTACGTGGATCACCTGTACCCGTATTTTCCGTCTCGGCAGTATAGATGGTTACAACCGTATTCTTAACTTCATCAAATAGATCGGCCAGGTCCTGTGCCGAAATTTGTTGTACAAAGGCTGCAAATATTGCCAGCAATAAAAACTTCTTCATTTTGTGTGAGCTTAATTTAAATCTGTTTAACATTATTCAGAACATTTGAACTCGGGAAATGTTCTGAAAATGAAATTAGAATAAAAAATTCAGATCTCATGGAATTTAGATATTTTTGTAGCCTTAAATGGATCCAATGAATTACACTCCCCTTATATTAATTACCAATGATGATGGTATAGAAGCAAATGGTTTAGCAACCCTGATTTCGGTAGCCCGGGAATTTGGTGATGTGGTGGCCATATCATCTCAGGCTCCCATGTCAGGGATGTCTCATGCCATAACCATCAAAGTCCCCCTCAGGGTTAAACTTGTGGAGGAGTCACCTGGTTTTAAGAAATACCTGACCAATGGCACCCCTGTAGATGGGGTAAAACTGGCATTTAACAGCCTCATGGAACGAAAACCTGACTTATTGATTTCTGGAATTAATCACGGAAGCAACTCCTCTTCCAGTGTGCTTTACTCGGGAACTATGGCAGCAGCCATGGAAGGAGCTATAAACCACATCCCTTCCATTGGTTTTTCCTTACTTGATTTCAATCCCCTGGCCGACTTTTCTGCTTCTGGTGGGATCGCCAGAAAGGTGATTGGAAAGGTATTGAAAGAGGGATTACAGGACGGGATTTGCCTGAATGTAAATATTCCAGCAGTGAAGGCAGAGGAGATTAAGGGAATCAAAATTTGCAAGCAGGCCAATGGATACTGGAAAGAGGAGTTTGAAAAACGTACCGATCCTATGGGTCAGGAGTATTACTGGCTTACAGGCTTCTTTCACAACAGGGAGCCCGATGGTGGGGGAGAGGGTACTGATGAAAAGGCGCTTGAAGAACACTATGTCTCCATCGTACCCATCAATACAGACCTGACTGCTTTTCACTATCTGGATAAATTGAAATCATTCGAACTTCCAATGAAGTAAAATGAAAACCCCTAAACGATTTGATAACATGTGGTGGGGGCTTATCCCGGGCATCGTCCTTCCCCTGACCACCCTGATCATTATCTGGCTAATAAAGTTTGATGGAGGATTCCTCCAATTCCTGAAAGAGTTTCAACAATTTGGACTCCTCTCAAAAGTAGTGAGCCTTGCTGCCATTCCCAATCTCTTGCTCTTTTTCCTATTTATATGGACAGACCGGACATTTTCATCCAGAGGCGTTATATTTGCAACACTGGTACTGGCATTTCTGATGCTGGTGCTCAAATTTGCCTGATTCAATCTGAAGTGCTTCCTAAGAGCTGGAGAGACTTTGTTTTAAGAGGTCTTCTTAACAAGATCCTTTTCTCCCGGACTTTTATAATGCCCGAAAATACAGAAGGGAACAGATGCTTGAATGATGCCTGATAACCTTTTGTAAATATCAATGGTGTGGACATATCAACTGTGGTTCTGCCTCCTGTTTTGTGCGGCTTTCTAAGGGGAATTTCTTAACTGACAATAATCGAAGACATTAAGGTTTGAAAAGTTGCGGATTAGGGTGTCCCGGGCTATTTTACATAGTATACCCTTATCGACCATGTTTACAAGTATCCTGG
>RCNC010000561.1_pt1 | contig 23878 bp, 24 predicted proteins | sample 2041301 | NCBI WGS metagenome assembly RCNC01 (sample SAMN09708231, study PRJNA481090) | Marine sediment metagenome, whole genome shotgun sequencing project. | biome: marine sediment; feature: ocean; material: sediment; isolation source: Sewage treatment plant 13A marine sediment (STP13A) ...
AAGAGCCGGATCAAGGCATATACCAAGCGAACCGACAATTATGCCTATACCACGCTGACACCCGGGGCCGAAAACAAGCATTTAAAAGCATTTCTGGTGACCATCGACCCAATGGCCGATCATCAGGGTGTTGGCTATCATCACGAGGGGGAAGAATTCACCTATGTGCTGTCCGGCCAGATAGAAATTGTTGTGGGAGACCACGTCAATAAGTTGAAAACAGGTGATTCTCTTCACTTCAACTCGGGTATACAGCATAACCTCAAGAATACCGGGAAAGAAAAGGCAAAACTCCTGGTGGTCATATATGGACCGTAAGATTAGGGCTCCAGGGGTCGAGGGGGATACAAAGGTTCGAGGGTGGCCGACACGGTGAGTAGACCGAAGCATCCCAGCCTCCTATCAGACCAAGACTCGAGGATTGAAGTAAGGAGTAACAGATGACTTTCAAACTGAACGATGAACAGCGCATGATTCAATCGATGGTGAGAGAATTTTCGAGAAAAGTCGTTGCTGAAACAGCTATGGAGCGTGACCGGACCAAGGAATTTCCTGCCGACAATCTTGAAAAGATGGGGGAACTGGGTCTCCTCGGTATGATGGTGCCTCTTGAATATGATGGTTCTCAAGCAGACACTGTCAGTTACGTCCTGGCGCTTTCAGAAATTGCCTACTCCTGTGCATCCACCGCAGTCGTTATGTCCGTTCATAATTCCATTGTGTGTGAAAGCCTTCTTCGCCATGGTACCGAGGAGCAGAAACAAACCTACCTGAAACCCCTTGCCAGAGGGGATTTTATCGGTGCTTTTGCCCTGACGGAACCCCACGCCGGCTCGGACCCTGTCAGTCAGTCGACCCTGGCGGAACGGGATGGAAACGACTACATACTCAACGGCACCAAACGATTTATCACCAGCGGTAAAAATGCAGAACTTGTCATTGTCACCGCAAAAACAGACCCATCCCAGAAGCATCAAGGCATCAGCGCCTTCCTGGTAAAAAAAGATACACCGGGCTTCATTGTCGGACGCCTTGAAGAGAAGATGGGACTGTGTGCATCCGATACGGCAGACTTGATATTTGACAATTGCCGGGTGTCAGGTTCGGACATGCTCGGAAACGAGGGAGACGGGTTTAAAATCGCCATGCGGGCGCTTGACGGCGGGCGTATCGGCATTTCAGCCCAATCGGTTGGCGTTGCCCAGGCAGCATTCGATGCCGCGGTAAAACACGCCAAAGGCAGAGAACAGTTCGGCCGGAAAATATCAAAGTTCCAGGGTCTGCGCTGGATGCTTGCGGACATGGCAACAGAAATAGAAGCTGCCCGGCAATTCATGTTTTCAGCTGCCGCCATGAAAGACCGGGGTGAAAATTATACGGTCCAGGCATCCATGGCCAAACTGTTTGCCAGTGAAATGGTGAACCGGGTAACGGCAAAATCACTTCAGATTCATGGGGGTTATGGCTTTGTCAAAGATTACCCTGTGGAACGATTTTACCGGGACGCCCGGGTCTTTACTATCTATGAGGGGACATCCGAAATTCAACGCGTGGTGATTTCAAATCATATACTGAAAGACAAACGGCGGCCATAGAGAAAAAAGGGTTCGAGGGTTGGAGGGTGGCCAACAGCTGTGAGCAGACCGCAGCATCCCAGCCTCCGCATCCTCGCTTCCCAGCATACAAGTACTTGATTTCCGTTGATGCTATCAATCATGTTTTTCAGAATACCGTTCCGAAACCGCTTCGGCAAATCACGGCAAATAGCTGTTCGATAACGATAGAAACCCTCTCAAAAATAGGATTTTGAGAGGGCTTTTAGTTTTCGCGCGGACGCAGGTACGCATGAAAATGATGTTCAGCCTTCTTAAATGCCCATACAATCATAAAGGTGAGACATAGATAAAAAATGCCGGCCGTAATAAAAGACTCAAACGGCACAAAGTATCTTGAATTAACAATCTTAGCCGCACCAAACAAATCGACAATGGTAATGACACCTGCCAATGCACTGCCGTGAAGCATAAAAATAACCTCATTGCCATAAGCCGGCAACGCCCGCCTGAAAGTGCTCGGCAGGATAATACGCCGGTAGACCATCGGTACTGACATCCCGCAAGCTTTAGCTGCTTCTATTTCACCAAAGAGGGTCTGTTCAATGGTTCCCCGTAATATTTCACCTGTGTAAGCAGCTGTGTTGAGGGCAAAGGCAATCAGTGCGCATGCATAGGCTTCTTTGAAAATAGTCCATAAGAAACTATCATGAACAAGTTCAAACTGCCCCATACCGTGGTAGATCATATACATTTGTACCAGCAACGGGGTGCCCCGAAAAAAATAGATATAGGCTTTGGGTAAAAAGCTGATCCATTTATTTTTTGCCGTTGCCAGAAGGGCAATGGGTATGGCCATGCATAGCCCGATGGCCAGGGATGAAACGACCAAAATAATCGTTGTCCAGAGACCTTGAAAATAGAGCGGCAGATTGTCTATGATAGCCTGTATGTCCATATGGTTCCTAACTCACAATTTCTCTTGAACCGCAACAGCGCCCCGTAGGTTCTGCCGTTCGGCAGTGCTTCGCATGCTGCGAGGTTCTTCAATTGTTTGGGCGGTCTCTCTGGATCATTCTCTTCGGACCCCCACGCTGTAACGCTTGTTTAGCCTGCGTAATCCGAGGTCGGAAATTCCTGTAATGATAAGGAATAAAAACGCCACCACGCAGTAAAAAGTAAACGGCTTACGGGTAGATCCGCCGGCATTGCTGGCATTGTACACCATGTCCTGTAAACCAATGACGGATATGAGGGCTGTTGTTTTTGTCAAAACCAGCCAATTGTTACCAAAGCTGGGCAGGGCGTGTCGTATCATGGCCGGCAGGGTTATACGAATAAATACTTTCGCCGGGTTCATACCGAAAGCATATCCGGCCTCTATTTCGCCATGAGATACCGCCAGTATACCCCCACGGAATGACTCTGCCATATATGCACCAAAAATGAATCCGATGGTGAGGACTCCGGCCATAAAGGGACTGACATCGATATATTCCCAGCCCATTTTCTCTCCGACATTATTTACCAGGATTTGACCACCGAAAAAGAGAATGGTCATGAGAACCAGATCAGGGATGCCACGAATAATGGTTGTGTATATTCCTGCGATAGCCCTAGCTACTCTGGATTTGGAAAGCTTGGCAACGGCACCGAGCATCCCCAACAATACCGATATCAATAGCGAAATCAACGCTACCTCGACAGTAAGTACCATTCCTTTTAAAATTAGCGGCAAATAACTGATGATATCTGTCATAATTTTCTCACTCAATATAAGATTTCAGAGCAAATGGGTTGAACGAGTTTATATCTCCAGTCAACATAAAACTGGGCTGTATCCCGCTAACAAACAGGGGTTCCGCCACAGTTATTTCAAGGTTCCAGTAAGAAACTGGCGGAAACGATCAGAGTTGGGATTGTCAAATACCTTGTCAGGAGAACCATCCTCCTCCACCAGTCCTTCGTCTAAGAAAATCACACGGCTGGAAACTTCCCGTGCAAACCCCATTTCATGCGTGACAACCAGCATGGTGCGGCCTTCTTCCGCCAAACTTCGCATCACCTTAAGCACTTCTCCCACCAATTCCGGATCCAGGGCAGACGTAGGTTCATCAAAAAGCAACATATCCGGTTCCATGGCCAGCGCTCTTGCGATGGCTGTCCGCTGCATCTGGCCGCCGGAAAGATGCGCAGGGTAGTAGTTCCTGTGTTCATACATCCCGACCCGGTTCAGAAGATGTTTCGCCCGTTCTTTAGCTTCCTGTTTGGACAGTTTCAGCACATGCACCGGTGCCTCGATCACATTTTGCATCACCGTCATATGAGCCCATAAATTGAACTGCTGAAAAACCATTGCCAGTTTCGATCGAATGCGCTCCACCTGTTTTCGATCCACAGGTCTTCGCTCGCCCGAGGCCAGATCACGCATGTTGATCAGTTCGCCATGCACGTAAACATTGCCCGATGTAGGTGTCTCCAGCAGATTGATACATCTCAGCAGGGTGCTCTTTCCAGATCCGCTACTTCCAAGTATTGAGATGACATCCTGTTCGTTTGCCTCGAAAGAAATCCCCTTCAAGACAGCTGCCTGGCCAAAACTTTTGTGCAGATTTTCCACTTTCAGGGCTTCAACGGGTACTGTCATTGGTTGATTTTCCTTATTCAATAAAATCGTATAACGAATTTATTCTTCGCGATATTATCGCTCCTGTTGCTCGTTATTCCTGAACCTGATAGACAGGAAATCGATGGCATAACGAGACGACCTCTTCTTTAACCGAAAGGATCACATCGGGCCGTGTAACATGGGTAATCACCCTGTCGACAAGATCCGCGACGATAGCGGTTTCTGTCTTTTCCATTCCCCGGGACACCATGGCAGCAGTTCCCATGCGGATACCACTGATCGCTCCCGGTATCTTTTCATCCCCCGGCAGAACATTTCTGTTGAGAATAATATTTGCTCGTTCCAGTGCTTTTTCCACCAGACCGGCATCCCCCCCTCTTGATGCCACATCGATGATGACCTGGTGAGTATCGGTTCCATTGGTCAAAACACGGTACCCTTTCTTAATAAATTGTTCAGACAGGGCCTGGGCCGTATCGATGGTTTTTTCTTGAGCGACTACAAAGGGTTTCCCCATGGCCATCTTCAAAATCACTGCTTTAGCTGCAATACTGTTGACGGCGCTGGTTCCCTGACAACCGGGAAATACGGATTTATCGATTTGTTTCGCAAACACCTTTCTGCAAAGGATGATGCCACCTCTTCCGCCCATCATTGTTTTGTAACATGTCAAGGTAACAAAATCGGCCAGGGGGACAGGGCTTGGAATCATGTTGGCTGCCACCAAACCTCCGATATGAGCCATATCGACCATAAAAAATGCCTGGATCGATGCCGCCACCTCGGCTATTTTTTCATAATCTATCAATCGCGGATATGAACTGGCCCCGGCCACAATCATCTTGGGTTTGAATGTCTTTGCCAGAGATGTCAGGGCTTCGTAATCGATCAATCCTGTTTTTCGATCAACACCATAGTGTTGAATATCAAAACACTTACCGGCAATCGAAACAGGATGGCCATGGGAAAGATGACCACCGTGCGAAAGGGTCATGGACAGAATTCTGTCGCCGATATCGAGAACTGAGAAATAAACCCCAAGGTTGGCAGATGTCCCGCTATGCGGTTGTACATTTGCGTGCTGCGCGTTGAAGAGTGTTTTTGCCCTGGAAATTGCCAGATTCTCCACAGCATCTGCATTGACACAACCGGCATGATATCGCCGGCCTGGATATCCTTCGATGGTTTTGGTATTAAATACGGATCCAAGAGCTTCCATAATGGCCGGGGGAGAATGGTTCTCAGCCGCAATGAGATCAAGCGTTTCTTCCAAACGCCGGGCCTCCTTATGAACCAGGTCGGCAATTTTCGGGTCTTCGTGCTCCAGGGCAGACATGGCTTGCCTCCAGGATTGCAAGATCGCAGTCACCTCAAAAAGGATATGAAATACTCGGTTTTGGTTTTAAGCGGGAGTAGAAGGATCACCGGCAGGATCCTGCTCGACCACAAAGGTCTGGACCAGGCTGAAAAGTTCGTTGACGCCGAATGGCTTTGCTAAAAATGCATCGACTCCCTGTTCCTTCGCCGTTGTTTCATTGTTCGGCAAATCCGAGAAAAGCACAACGATTGTTTTTGGACTGGTTTCTTTTACCTTGGGCATCAGCGCAAAACCATCAATTTTCTGCAGGTTGACATCCGCAATAATTATATCAGGAAAGCCTGATTCCTCAAAGGATATCCAGGCATCAAACCCGTTGTCGAACGTCAGAATCTCTCTGTTGACACTGTACATTAACGTGCTGACAATAAAATCCCTGACGATGACGTCTTCATCGATAACAGCTATTTTCACGTTTGCTATAATGATAGCCTCATGCAACTTTTAGAAACTGCATATCACTGATGGTTTTACTAAAAGTGATCGTCTCACAAATTGTATTCAGATTTTTTTCGAGTGCTTCCTGTTTATGCTCTTCAAGAGAATGCCCTTTGGCAAAAGCTTCAGCCATGACCGCCAGAAGCTTGACTCGCTGATAAAAAACAGGCTCGAAATCCAATCCGTTAGGAGCGTTTTCATCCCACCCGGAAAACGCGATATCCTCTGCCAAACCCACAGCGTCAACTTTTACAAACTCGGCGTTCTCCAGGATACTGAGTTCACGATAACGGCCCAGGGGATATTTGCTCAAATATGACTTGGTCATGATAATAAGAAGCTGAAGTCTTGAAATAAAAATATCATCCAGCTCCATTTCTCTCATATTTTCGGGTTCTGATCCCAGTCTGAGCATTTCAACACCTCCCTTGTCGGTAGCAAGGTATCTTTATCGATGTCCTGTTTTTTCGTAAGGCTTCCCACATTCTTTACATCGGCCGTCAGGACCGATCACACCGATACAGCTTTCATCGATACATAAGGTTCGGTTCTCCCAATCCGTATCAAAAACAGTTTCGGCCGGATCTTGAACCTCAAGATCGCTCTCATCGGGGACATCCGTCTCCACGGCATCGCTTGTTCTATGTTCAAAACCTTCGTACGGCCTGCCACATTCTTTGCAGTGGCCATCCGGACCGATTAGACCGATACAACTCTCATCTAAACACAAGGTTCGGTTTTCCCAGTCCATATCTGCCTGAGTCTTTTTTTTATTTGACATAATGACGTCTTCTTATGAGGATGAATTGAATAACTTCTAACCGCCAGAATCTTTTTGTGCGTTGACGCTCTCTATCAATGATTCAATGATGGCTTCCTGCACCTGACTCGTGATTTTAAATCTGACGCCGATACCATCCGGTGCAGCACGGACCACGGTAGCCGGTATCTTGAACGCACTTCCTTCCTTGGAAAGCGACATGGATAGAACGATCTCTTCCCCAACGGAGAACGCTTCCCGGGTTTTTATAAAAACACCACTCGTGCTGATGTCTTCGATATAGTCTTTAAAAACCTTTTCCGAATCGGTGTAATCAACACTGACAAAACAGTCTACACGGACATGCCGCCGCACACTTTCATCGGTGTTTTTTCCCGGCATCTCTTTTTCCAGCTGTCCCAGAAGCTTCTTTAAGCTGCCACCGGACATTTTTTGAATCAGTTCAACAAGGCGACCAATGGTACGATACCTTTCCAATTCCTCTTCTGAGCTCATCATCTAAAATCCCCTTAAAGAATAGAATCGTGAGGTGTTGAAACCCGTGCCCAATACAACCTGTTCGACCAAAGCCATTGTTTCGGCAGAAAATTGGACCAAGGAATATTTTTAATCATATATCTTAATTTATTGTACCCGGGAGGTCAATAGGAGAATGCCATTGCTACCTTTCAATTTCTGCTATATAGGCATACGGAACATGACCCGTTTAAAACAACCTGTGGGTATCACTCGCGTAGCACTCGCATGCCTGAGCGGCCTGTTACTGACGGCTTCTTTTCCCGTGATCGGAAAAGGTGCCCTAGCCTGGTTCGCCCTGGTTCCCTTATTGGTTGCCTTGAGAAATCTGTCTGCCTCCGATGGTCTTCGAATCGGCTTTCTAACCGGGATTGTCCACTATCTGACCCTTTTGTACTGGTTTGTTCCTTTCTTGAACACCTATGGCCCATTTCCGGTGGTTCTGTGCATGGGCATTCTTTTGCTTTTGTCATCATATCTGGCAATCTATGTCGGGCTTTTTTCAATGACAATCACATACATTGGCATGTCTATTTTCACACTGCTGTTTACAGTACCGACACTATGGGTTTCGTTCGAATTTCTCCGGTCCCTCATCTTCGGTGGTTTCCCCTGGGAGCTCCTCGGTCACACACAATATAACGCGTTGCACATCATACAGATTTCAGATATGGTAGGCGTTTACGGAATATCTTTTCTGATATTGCTGTCAAATGGGCTGCTGTTTCTGCTGTATCAGCATGCTACCAGGAAGGGTTTGCAAGGGCGGAAAACAAGTAATAAGCAGATATTAGCCTGTGTCCTTTTGGTCGGCGGCACGATCGGGGCAGTCTGGTGCTACGGTGCATGGCGAATTCCCGCGATAGAAGAAAAAATATCACGGGCACCGCATAAAAGAATCGCTGTTGTTCAGGGGAATATAGACCAGACCAAAAAGTGGGATCCGGCCTATCAGATATCGATCATAGAGAAGTATCTCGGCCTGTCGAAAAAAGAACAGCCGATCAATCGACCGGACCTCATTGTCTGGCCGGAAACGGCCATGCCGTTCTACTTTGCAAACCACGTACCCCTGACAAAAATGGTTGTCGAGGGGATTCAGTCCGGCGCTACAGATATCCTGCTTGGAAGTCCGGCCTATACAAGGGACGCAAAGCAGATTCAATACTACAACCGTGCATTTCTGGTCCGTTCCGATGGAATCATTGCCGATGAATACGACAAGGCACACCTCGTTCCTTTTGGTGAATATGTTCCTTTGAAACGGTGGCTTCCCTTTCTGGGCAAAATGGTGGAACATGTCGGAGATTTTTCCAGTGGCTCCGTTGGCGACACACTCGACTGGAGAGGACATAAGATAGGGGCACTGATCTGCTATGAGCTCATTTTTCCTTCTCTATCCCGTGTCGCCGTACAAAACGGGGCCGAGTTGCTCATCAATATTACCAATGATGCCTGGTATGGAAAGACGAGCGCCCCCTATCAACATTTTTCCATGGCGGTTTTCAGAACGATTGAAACACGACGAGCGCTTGTAAGATCCGCCAACACCGGTATCAGCGGATTTATCGATCCGCTTGGAAGGGTAATTTCAGAAACACCTCTTTTTGAAGATGCCGTCACAGAAGAAAATATCCCTTTGATGAGCGGGCAAACACCCTATGTCCGGTTTGGAGATATATTTTCTGTTTCTTGCATTATCACCGCGATGATTATCATGTTGCGGGAACAAACAAATCGAATCAAATCGACCAGAAAAAAACTCAGGAGGAAATAGTTATGTCACTCGAGCTAAAACAGGCCATTAAAGATCTTGAACTGCAGTTGGAAAACCTGAAAGAGTATCTTTGACATAGAAGGAAAAGAAAAACGTCTAAAGGAAATCGAAACCATCTTTGCAGGTGACGGGTTTTGGGACACCCCCGACGGCGCAACCGCCATCTTGAAGGAACGTACGTCCCTCACGGATAAAATAGAGATCTACGCCAAACTGAAATCAGATCTGGAAGAGTGTGATATTATGATAGACCTCGCCATCGAAGAATCCGATGAGGATACCGTTGACGAGGTAACCCGGTCCATCATCGATATCCAGAACCGAGCCCGGGTTCTTTCCCTAAAACTCATGCTGGATGGGGCGGACGATGAAAAAAATGCCATTGTTTCCATCAATGCGGGTGCCGGTGGCACAGAAGCACAGGATTGGGCTGAAATGCTCTTCAGGATGTACGCACGGTGGGTTGAGAGAAAAGGGTATAAACTCGATGTGATCGATTACCAGCCAGGTGATGAAGCCGGGATCAAAGGCGTCACATTTACGGCGTCTGGAGAATATGCTTTCGGTTACATGCGTTCCGAGAGCGGTGTGCATCGACTGGTCCGTATTTCGCCTTTCAACGCCAGCGGCAAGCGTCATACATCCTTTGCATCCGTCTTTGTCTACCCGGAACTGGACAGCAACATTTCCATCGACATCGAAGACAAAGACCTGCGGGTCGATGTCTACCGTGCAAGCGGCGCCGGAGGACAGCACGTCAACAAAACCAGCAGCGCTGTCCGTATCACACACATGCCCACAGGAATCGTTGTCCAGTGTCAGCAGGAGAAATCGCAGCACCGGAACAGAGAAATGGCCATGAAAGTACTGATGGCCCGCCTTTATCAGGCTGAAAAGCAGAAGCAGGAAGAGAAAAAGCAGCAACTTCACCAAAACAAAGATGACATTGCATGGGGTAACCAGATTCGGTCTTACGTGCTGCATCCGTACCAGATGGTCAAGGATCATCGTGTGAGTCTCGACATCGGAAATGTCAACGCCGTCCTGGATGGAGATATCGATCCATTCATCGAGAAGGTCCTGCTGTCGCGAAAAAAATAACCCCTTTGTATCTTACCTGGCCCAAAGACCAGGTTTTCTCCGAATAAAAAGGAGGTCTGGTTTTCCGAAAACCAGATCTCCTTTTTTTTTGTAACCTTTTTGTCGTTGAAACGTTATTGGATTCAAGGTGAAGCTCTTCAATCAATTTTATATCGAACACAAAAACAGCTTGTTTGCATACCTCATGCGTATGACCGGTGACTACTATCTGGCATCGGACATTCTACAGGAGAGTTTCACACGCCTTTTGGATCGATATCGATCGAGTGCATGGTGCAAAGCCCTGCTCTTTAAGATTGCAAGAAATGCAATGATCGATGAAAAACGCAAAAGTCGAGAGGGGAAAAGGCAGGAGTTATCAGAAGATCATGGTGCTCAAGATAACGAGCATAATTTAATGATCCGGGAAACGTACCGTGAGGTATTGAAAGCTTTGCAGGGCCTTGAACCCATGGAACAGGATATCCTGAACCTGAAAATCAGCAGTAATTTAACCTACCGGGATATTGCTGGTATCGTTGGGACCAGCGAAGCGAACGTCAAAGTTAAAATTCATCGCGCCCGGATTAAATTGAGATCAATCCTGAAGAACGAGGTGTAAAATGGACCCGTTAACCAGTCTATTCATCGATGACGAAATGAATATGGATGATAAAATTTCTTTTGTTCGTCATCTTAAAAATGATCCCGCCACTGCGGAGGAGATGCTCCATTTATTGGAACAGGAAATTCTCATTCGAGGGGAAGTCGTAACACACATTCCGGATAGCACCGTTGCAACCACAACCACATGGGAAAAAATATGGGATTTTGTGGTTCAACCTAAACGTATTATAACGGCATCCCTGGCAGCGGCAGCAGCTGTTTTGATTCTTGTCCTGTGGTCTCCTCAAATCACCCTTCAGCCAAATCGATTTGTTATTTATCGACCGGATGTTACCCGGGCTGAGATTACCGGCAGCTTCACGGATTGGCAAAGGGTCCCCATGAAAGCCGTGGGAAACAGCGGATACTGGGAAATTGTACTGGCGTTGCCGGAAGGTGAGCACCGATTCAGCTATATATTGAACGGGCAGGACAGTTTCCCCGACCCTACCATATTGGCCAGGGAACAGGATGACTTTGGTGGCCAAAATTCGGTCCTCCTGATTGGAAGCACGGTATGAGCAGGCTGATCATCTACATGCTCCTCACCTTATGGGCTCTTGGGGGATGCGCCACGCCTTATCAAAAAATAAAAGGGGATCAGGTGGTTTTATACATGAAAGATACCACCGCTCAGACAGCGTTCGTTGCGAGTTCGCTGGATGGTTTTCAGCGCCACCCATTAACCAGACAGACAAAAAGCTCCTGGCGCATAAACCTGCCTGCCGACCAGGAATTCTCATATTTTTATATCCTGGACAATCAGCCGGTTATACCGGACTGCTCCTATAAAGAGAAAGACGATTTTGGAAGTGAAAATTGCATTTTCATTCCGGACTTGTAACCTTTTTCCGTTCCATCCGTTATGGTGATAGAAACCACAATACCAAGGGAGGAGAAAATGAAAAAGACACTATTGATATTGACAGCACTGATGCTTTGGGTATGTCCTGTCTGGGCGGATGGGATAGACGATGCGCTACCCGAAAACACCAGTCTTCAGATAAGAAACAATACCCGGCAGATGGTTCGGACTGGTATTTCCCAGGACGATGCAACCCAGCTGACCCGTGCCATGCTGCAGCATCGCTTTCAGGAAAGACACATCATCCAGGCCCAGAATACGATCATGGAAACAATGCAGTCAGGTCTTCCTGTCGAGCCGGTCATGGATAAGGCGTTCGAGGGAATGGCCAAAAACAAACCCGATGAAAGCATTGTTCAGGCCATGCAAATGACCCAATCGCGCTATGCCTATGCATATCGGAAAGCACAGGAATTGACGAAGGATCAAGAAACTCAAAACACTCTCGTGCTGTCAATTGCCCAGGGTATGGGAGCCGGGCTCCAGGATAAGGACATGGAACCTGTCATGGCACAATTACAGACCCGCATCCGTCAGATGTCACAAAACAAGGCGGATGAACTGTGTCTGCAGACCTTTTCAACAGCAAGGGTCATGGCCCGACTGGGTGTCGATTCGAACAATGTTTCCGATGTGGTTTCTCAGGCACTTCAAAACCAGTTTACCGCCAGAGAAATGAAGCAGTTGCGTTCGAATTTCAAAAGCCAGTCCCACGAGATGTCTCCAAATCAACTGGCAAATCAGTTCGCACACAAAATAGGCAACACCGGAAATAACAACGGTGGTTCTGGAAACACTTCAGGAGATTCGGGTGGCTCGGAGAGTGGATCAGACAATGCCGGAAGCGGTGGCTCTGACGGTATGGGCGGTTCCGGAAATGGTGGTTCCAATGGAGGTGGCGCCAATGGTTCTGGGGGAGGCAAAGGAAAAAAATAGCACTGTCGACTGACAAGATCGATTGAAGATTCTTCACGGTTACATGTCATTCAACTCAAAGGCAGGTCCCAAAAAGGACCTGCCTTTTATTATCAAGACCGGAAGGGAAGTTCGGGCTGCCAGTAGCGTTTAAAGGCCTGGCAGTTTTTGCGCCACTTGCACTTGTGACAGACGGCAATATGCTTTTTGGGATTTCCCTTGTAGCGGGTACAAACAATGTAGGGGTCCGCGTGATGTATTTTTTCAGCGTGTAAACGATTCATATCAGATTCCGGGCCCGGATAGCCCGGCCATGGGTTTCCTGTTGTCATGTGTTCGATCGATAACCACCAGCAGATGCCCTTTCTCAATTTCAATCTCAACTTTATTATCCTTGAAGAGATTGCTGATGCCCCGGGTGGTTCCCACCGGGAGTGTCTCCTTGTCAAGGGTAAATTCAAAACCGCCGAGCGTTACACCTGACGCCGGACCGGCCAGTGGAATAAGGGACACGATATGGCCGGATTTTCCTTCCAGATCAATTCTATGAGGACCGTGAAGACACAGAAGTTCATATTGACCTTCCAGGATTCTCACATCGATACCACGCAAAAATGGTGTCAGCAATATGAAAACATTTGAAAAGGTCATGTCCCAACGAGCCCCCAGCGCACCCAGAATCACTATTTCACCGGCATTTCGATCGACCGCCGTCTGGAGTGCCAGGTGCAGGTCTGTTTCATCTTTCCTGGCAGGAAACCGGTGGATTTCAATTTCCCCATGGCCGTGTGCACCCAGGTCTGATGAATTTACGGAATCCATATCACCCACAATAATATGTGGCATCACGTTCCATTGCCGACAATGGTTGAAACCACCATCTGCGGCGATAATCAGGTCCCTCTCCATGGACAGTTCAAATCCCGGCGGCCACTGATTCATTATACCGTTTGCAAAGATCACAGCTTTCATGGTTTGGGTCCTTCTCTAATCAGAATGATTTCTTCGACATCGATCCACAAGGCTATTTCATCACCAATGGCAGGAGGTGGCTCCGTATTCGGCAGATCAAAGGCCAGCACCATTTCTCCGCTAACCACCATCTTGACACGATACTGTTGGCCTGAAAATATCCGATGTTGAACCGTGCCGACGATTTTGTGATACCGGGACAATTCCGGGCTGTCCACATGTTGTCTGGCTATTTCAGGCCGGATCACCACCGTGACGCTTTCATGGGGTTGCAAATAGTTATTAGGCATATCCAGTATTCCGATCCCGGTGTCAATACCGTCACCGGGCATGGCCACACCTGAAAGCAAGTTTTGAAAGCCCAGGAAATGGGCGACAAACAGATGCCTCGGTTTCAAATATAAGTCTTGGGGGGTATCTAACTGTATGAGCCGGCCCTGGTCCATTACCCCCACCACATCTCCCATGGTCAAGGCTTCTGCCTGGTCATGTGTAACAAAAATAGCCGTTACATCCAGTTTCTTCAGAATCGACCGGATTTCCTGCAACAGATGCTCCCGAAGCGAACGGTCCAAAGCACCCAGTGGTTCGTCCAGCATCAGCAGCTTTGGCCGGGGGGCCAGACTCCGGGCCAATGCTACACGCTGCTGCTCGCCCCCCGAAAGTCCCCCCACATCCCGCTGAGCCATATTGGACAGACCCACCAGCTCCAGCATCTCTTTGGTTCTTTCCAGAATTTGTGCCGGAGGCTGTCGCAACATACGCAGGCCAAAGGCCACATTTTCGAATACGGATTTGTGGGGGAACAGAGCCAATTCCTGAAACATCATACCAAACTGACGCTTGTGGGCAGGCATGGCGGTCACATCCCGCGATGCCAGTAGAACCATGCCGGAATCCGGTTTTTCCAGCCCTGCCACAAGCCGCAACAAGGTGGTTTTTCCACAACCGGAAGGACCCAGAAGGCACAAAATCTGCCCGCGCTTCAATGTCAAGCAAACATTGGTCATTACAAACGATCCATAGGATCTGCTCAGGTTTACCAGCTCCAGCAGCGTCATATCAGAATCCTCCATAGCGCGGTTTTAGTTTTTCAAGAAACAGGAACCCCAGAGCCGTCGTTATCATCAGCAGGCAACTCATGGCCATGGCCTGACCATAATTCATCGATCCCGGGTGATTCAAATATCGGAAAATGGCTAAAGGCATGGTTGGGGTCTGGGGACGCACCACAAAAACAGTCGCACCAAATTCGCCCATACTGATGGCAAAAGCAAAAACAGCTCCCACCAGGAGGGCGCGCCCGAGAATCGGCCGGTCAATCGTCGCCCAGATCCGAAACGGCGAAGCGCCCAGCAGGGCGGCGGCGTCCCGCAGGTTCTGGGGTATGCTTCGCCAGGCCGGAAGAATGCTCCGAATCACAAAAGGAAATGCCACCATGGCATGTGCAATGGCGGGAAGAAACATGGACGACCGCAAGTTGAGCGGTGGTTCGTCCAGAGCGATAACAAAACCAAAACCGAGCGTAATGGCCGACGTCGACAAAGGCAGCATAAACACCGGATCCAATACCAGGGACCATTTTTCTTTGGAGACAACCAGAAATGCAGCTGAAAACCAACCCAGTACTAGTGCAATCAGTGTGGCGCCAAGGGCATATCCCAGGGAATTGGCAATGGCCGTAATCGGTGCGACATACAATATGGACGCCGTCTTATTTTGCAGCAGGCCGGCATAGTAGACAAGACTCAGTCCCTCTTCGGTGAGGACGGATTGTAGAAGAAGCGCCATTATAGGGGCGCCCAGCAGCACAACCATCCCTGTTATATTGGCCAGCACGAAAAAACGTTCTCCGGGTGTCTGTATCTTCTGGTTGACATTTTGCGCTCCCGAAAGCATCAGGGAAACAGCGACTTTTTTTTCAAGCCGGGTATACACGGCTATCAAACCAAAAGTGAAAGCGATTTGAACCAAAGCCAGAGCAGAAGCCATGGGCAGGTTGAAAAGATGCAGTGCCTGACGATAGATTTCCACCTCAACCGTTGCATAGCGGGGGCCTCCCAGAATCAGCACCACGCCAAAACTGGTAAAGCAGAATACAAACACCAGCAGGGATGCCGCAAGGATAGCCGGTTTAAGCAGAGGGAGGGTGATGGAAACAAATGCCCGTGTGTCGGAAGCCCCCAGCATTCGAGCAGATTCGGTAAGGTTTTTTGGCAAACGCGACCAGAATCCACCCACAATCCGTAAAATTACCGTATAGTTGTAGAAAACATGCGCCAAAAGAAAAAACCAGACGGTCTGATCCAACTGGATCACGGGGCTTTCCAGTTGGAAAAGATGCATAAGGATCGTGTTGGCCAGCCCCCTGGGGCCTAGTAGCGCATGGAAGGCAGCAGCAGTAACTACGGTCGGGAGCACAAAGGGAATGGTTGCCAGATTTTGAAGCAGGGTCTTGCCCTTAAAATCATACCGCGCAAAAACATAGGCACCCGGCAGGGCCACAATGACCGTCAAAAGGGTCGACAAGGCCGCCTGCCAGATGGTAAACCAGAGAACGCCTGCATAATAACTGGTGCTTACAAGCTTGTACAACTTTGAGGCGTCGAACACCCCCTCGGGCATAAAGCTCAAGAAATAAATGCTGACGAGGGGATAAAAATAAAATACACCCAGGAAAAGAAGCGGAGGTACCAGCAACCATGTCTGAAAACGGAATTTCATCTTAAAACCACATCCGTCCAGTTTTCGATCCATTTTTCCCGACCCGCCTCAATTTTCTCGGGCAAAAGCATGATAGGGGCCTCGGCCTTTTGGGCATATTTGAGAAAAACATCCGGCAGGGGTGTTTCTGGAATTGCGGGGAACACCCACATATGCAAGGGAATTTCCTGTTGAAACGCGGGACTCAACATGAAGTCGATTAATTTCCGGGCCAGCTTCGTTTTTGTGGTGTTCGATAAAATGCCGACAAATTCAATCTGGCGAAAAGCGGATCCAGCACCCAAAACACCAGCCGTAGGCGTATCCGTCAATTTTTTGTCACTGTAATAGACTTCTGCCGCAGGGCTACTGGCATAACTGACCACGATGGGCCGCGTGCCGCCTTTGGCACGGGTAAATTTCCCATAATAAGCACCTGACCAGCCTGCCGTAATATAAACATCGTTGGCGCGTAATTTTTTCCAGAAATCAAGATAGCCTGCCTGCCCATACTTCCCCACGGTGGTGATTAAAAATGCCAGGCCCGGTGATGAGATGGCGGGGTTCTGAACAACGGTCAAGCCCTTATACGCGGGCAAGATTAAATCTGCCAAGCTTCGTGGCGGTGTAAGACCTTTTTCTGAGAACCATGATTTGTCATAATTCAAACACACATCCCCGTAATCCACAGGCAGCAGCCGGTTGGATGGGTCCAGTTTCAATGTGTCCGGGATGTCCTTTAATAATGGAGAACCGTAGGGTTCAAAAATACCCGAGGACAGGGCACGACTCATAAATGTGTTGTCCACCCCGAAAAAGACGTCCGCCAGGGGGTTTTTTTTCGACAGTATGGCCTGATTTAAAGCGGCGCCGGCATCCCCACTTTTGAGAATCTTTATTTCAGCACCGTACTGCTGTCGAAAACTATCCAGTAGCGACTGACTTACCGCAAAACTGTCATGGGTCATTAGTGTTACAAAAGATGTGTTATTTTTTGCATCTGCAATACTCACAAGCATAAGAATCAGTGAGCACAGTATCAGGGTTTTACGTATCCACATGTTAACCTCCTGCATGTTTATGACAAGCTCTAAAACTGTATAGACAGGAGCCAGATAGAAAAAGGGGGAGAGGATGTAAAAAAAAACGCCCTCAGCGGAGGGCGTTATCTACATGGCCTTTTTTCCTCCACCGGCATTATCCGGATCAGGTTCAACGGTCGGATCCATTTTTCTTTCAGGATCCCTCTCAGCCCGACTTCTCGAGCTCCCGACTATCCTTCATTATCAAAGGTTTCGTATTGTGCAGTTTTTATTAAACGTTTTTCAGTTATAACTGTCAAGTCTTTTTCATATTATCACGGGCCGTTTTATTTAACACTTCCTTGCTCTTAAGTTTGCTGTGTTATAGCCATTGTCATAAAGATGTTCCGTTTGGCGTTAGATTTAAGCTACGGGGAATACGCTCGCTGTTTCGGTTCGAGCATACCTTAGATTTTCAGACCTATTAATCAAACAAAGTAAGGCACTAAGGCTGATGGGTGATCCCTGAATGACTGTGAAACTGTCTAAGTGGTTCCGAAACGCTATAAATCTCCTATGAATGACAACAAAAAAGCCGGTCAGATGACTTAAGCTCTGACCGGCTTTTATACAAGTAAACTTGAAAATTAGATGTCTATCTTACCATCCCCAGTTAAGATAATCATGAATTGAATTGGCGGCGGCTCTGCCGGCACCCATGGCCAGAATAACGGTAGCTGAACCGGTCACAATGTCACCACCTGCCCATACCCCTTTTTTGCTGGTTTTCCCGGTGGCTTCATTCGTTACGATATATCCCCACTGGTTGAGTTTCAGACCTTCCGTTGACCGCGTCAACAGGGGATTGGCATTGGCTCCAACGGCAATGATAGCCAGGTCGCATTCCATTTCAAACTCCGAACCTTCTATGGGTAAAGGCCGACGTCTGCCCGAAGCATCGGGTTCACCAAGTTCCATTTTCAGACCTTCCATGCCCACCACACGACCTTTTTCATTACCAATGAACCGGGTCGGTGCTGTGAGAAAATGAAATTCGACACCCTCTTCTTCTGCATGGTGAACCTCCGCACCCCTGGCCGGAACTTCTTCACGGGAACGTCGATAGACAATGATCGATCTTTCTGCACCCAGTCGCAGGGCCGTGCGAGCCGAGTCCATGGCAACATTTCCAGCACCAAGGGTTACAACTGTTTTTCCCTGGATAACCGGTGTGTCGTATTTGGGGAAAAGATAGGCCTTCATAAGATTGGAACGCGTAAGGTATTCGTTGGCCGAGAAAATACCGATCAGGTTCTCGCCCGGCACATTCAAAAATCTGGGCAATCCTGCTCCCACACCTAAAAAAACAGCATCATAACCCTCTTCAAATAATTCATCTACGGTTACGGATCTTCCCACAACCGCGTTGCAATCTAATTTTGCACCCAGCTCCTCGAGACCCGCCACTTCTGAAAAAACAATTTCTTTGGGAAGTCTGAATTCTGGAATACCGTATACGAGAACCCCGCCCGGTTTATGAAACGCCTCGAATATGGTGACATCATGGCCCTTGAGGATCAAATCACCAGCCACAGTCAAACCAGATGGGCCAGAACCCACCACGGCAACTCTTTTACCCGTGGGGTCGGCTTTTTCCGGTAATCCTGCCTTTTTGTGCTTTCTTTCATAATCGGCCACGAACCGTTCCAGGTTTCCAATGGCCACGGGCTCTCCCTTTTTCCCCACAATGCATTTTTCTTCACACTGACTTTCCTGGGGGCAGACCCTTCCACAAACAGCGGGAAGCGCGTTCTTTTCCCAGACTTTTTTAATCGCCCCCGTGAAATCCCCTTCTTGAACAAGGCTGATAAACCCGGGGATATCAACTTCCACAGGGCAACCCGCCACGCAGGCTGGCTTCTTACATTGCAGACAACGTGACGCTTCCAATATGGCAGCATCCGGATTCTGGCCCAGGGGTACTTCCTCGAAATTTCTTGCCCTGATAGCTGGCTCCTGTTCAGGCATAGCTTGTCTAGGCACCTTTTCTTTTTTAACCTTTTTTACTTCCGTCGCTCCCATAATCTCCTCCACCGATTAAATCGCCAGGCAATTTTATTTTATACAGATTCCCCACAGTACAATATTTCGTGCATGTCTATGCCAAATTGATATCAGCTTCCTTTTACTGTACAATAATGATCGTGACTCTTTTTCTCGTCTTCGGTGTAAGCCTGGAGACGCATCATAAGTTCATCATAGTTGACTTCATGACCATCAAATTCGGGCCCATCCACACAGGCAAATCGAGTTTTGCCACCAACAGTTACCCGACAGCCGCCACACATACCTGTCCCGTCTATCATAATCGGATTCAGGCTGACCATGGTCTTGACGTTGTAGCCTTTGGTAATATTGGACGTGGCTTTCATCATGGGCACCGGGCCAATGGCAACCACGAGTTTGACATCGCCCTCGTCCAGGATTTCTTTCATAACCTCGGTCACAAAGCCATGGTGACCATATGAGCCATCATCCGTACATACACGCAGGTCATGTGATGCCGATTTCATCTGCTCTTCCATAATTAGCAGGTCCTTGGTTCTTGCCCCGATGATACAGGTCACGTCGTTGCCAATCTCCTTTAGTGCCCTCGTTATGGGGTGCAGCACGGCAACACCCGTTCCGCCTCCCACACAGATGACCTTGCCCAATTTTTCAAGGTGGGTGGCTTTACCCAGGGGGCCGATGACATCCTGGTATCCATCGCCAACCTGGAGATCTCTAAAAAGAGCCGTCGATTTTCCCACCACCATATAAATAACCGTAACCGTACCTGTTTCGGAATTGCTTTCTGCCATGGTAAGCGGTATACGTTCACCGGTTTCATTGGCTTTCAGAATAACAAATTGGCCGGGCTTGGCCTTTTTGGCAATGGCGGGTGCTTCTATTTCATTGAGTATAACCGTCCCTTCGGCCATTTCTTCCCGTCTGACAATTTTAAACATAATATCCTCCAAGATATGTTTCCTAAATTGAGCGGTTGTCAAGGTTTCCGTCAAGGCTGTAAGCTCGCCGGAAATCTTTTAAAACAACAGAGACTCGAACGCCTCCAAAGGTTTAAACGCTCAGATTAGGTATTAATAAATCATGTGCTTTACGCGACGGTTAACTAATCATATACTCATAATGAAAGCAACCAGAAAGTCAGTTCACAATTTTATGGCCATACCTTAAAAGACCTGCCGCATTTATTGCTTGATCACAAGCGCTGTTTTCAATATTAAACCAGGTATCGATAAACAATTTTTTGACCGGAACCAGACCATGAAACTTTTTGACAGCCATTGCCATCTGGACGACCGCTCCTATAAAAAGGACCTGGAGGCCGTGATTCATCATGCAAAGCAGGACGGCATCAGCAACATGATGACGGTGGGCATTGACCGGGAAACCTCTATCCGTGCGATTGAAATTGCTGGAAAATTCGATGGGGTATACGCATCCATCGGTATTCATCCGCATCGGGCGTCATCCTGTTCAGACCAGGTCATGGAAAGACTGATCGACCTGGCTGAAAATCCAAGGGTGCGCGCCTGGGGAGAAACCGGTCTCGATTTCAACCGCATGTATTCCCCGAAAAATGATCAGGAAAAGTGGTTTATTCGACAGGTTCAAACGGCAGACGAGCGACGACTGCCCCTGATCCTTCATGAGCGGGACAGTCACGGACGACTCCTGGAAATACTGAAAGCCCATCCCAATAAAAATCGCCGGGGCGTGGTGCATTGTTTCAGCGGTAATCGCCCGGAGCTGGACGCTTATCTCGATCTGGGGTTTTTTATCGGGGTCACCGGCATTTTGACCCTTCAAAAACGGGGAACTGAATTGAGAAACCTGATCCGGCATGTCCCTTTGGAAAGGCTGCTCATTGAAACTGATGCGCCTTACTTGACACCGGCTCCCCAGAAAAACAAAACCCGACGGAATGAACCTGCTTTTGTTAAGTCGGTGCTTCTCAAACTTGCCGAAATCCGTGACATTGATCCTGAAGAATTGGCCGAACTTACGTTGAACAACACCAGATGTCTTTTTAAAATCACAGACACACCGGTAGGTTATGGCCTTGGGTTTTCCTGACCAACTTTATAAAGCGGGATCACTTCTTTGAACTTGTTTGGCCTCGATCTTTTTTCACTGATTGTCACATTCATTTCCGTCTTTGTAGCAGGCATCATCAGGGGCTACAGCGGTTTTGGGTTTGCAATGGTTGCTGTGACAAGCATCTCGCTTGTGCTTCCACCTGTCCAAGTCGTGCCACTGGTCCTTATTCTTGAGGTACTGGCGAGTATAAGGTTGGTCCCACAGGTCTGGCGAGACATCGACTGGTATTCACTACGTTGGTTGCTCGCAGGGTCTCTTTTTGCGATACCCTTTGGCGTATATCTGCTGGCGAATATACCGGCCGAACCCATGCGCATGTCCATTTCTCTGCTGGTAATAGGTGCTGCAACTTTACTTTTGTACGGTTGGGTGTGGAGGCGTATGCCTGGGAGGCCACTCATCCTTACAACAGGGATGGCATGTGGCCTATTGAATGGTGCTGCTGCCATAGGCGGGCCGCCGGTGATTCTTTTCTACTTATCGTCACCAGCTGGTGTGACGGCATCCCGGGCGTCAATAATTGCCTATTTTTTAGGTATTGATGTGATGAGCCTGGCATTGGCCTCAATTCAAGGTCTAACGACGTTCAAGACCTTGCAAATGGCGGTATTTTGTCTGCTTCCACTATATTTTGGCATTACCGTTGGAAGTAGAATGTTCCTTAAGACGGATAAAAATTCCTTTCGACATCATGTGTTAATTCTGTTGATACTCCTTTCGATTGCTGGATTGCTTCGGGGGATATTTATCTGAACTAAGGATGATTTTATTTGGAAATAAGTCGGGTAACGGCCTTTTCCAGACCGTCAATGGATAGCTCATACATGGGGAAGATATTGCCAATGGCCATAATGGTCTGTGTATAACCCCACATGTTTTTTGATATGGGATTCAACCAGACACAATGGGAAAAGGTGTCTGCCAGAAACTGGAGACAGTCGATACTCCGCTTTCCGCTTCGTTCCTCCAGGTGAATAGAACCATCCGCAGCCATGAGCTCATAGGGTGCCATGCTGGCATCGCCCACGATAATGATGCGCGTTTCCGGATCGAACCGAAGAAGATTTTCTATTTTGAAGGGTTTTTTATAACGGGGTGCATCTTCCCACAAGGTGCTGTAGATGGTGTTATGAAAAAAACAGGTTTTTAATTCTTTGTACTGCGCCCGTGTGTAATCAAACAGTGTTTGCACAACTGTTACATAGGGATCCATGGACCAGCCGCCATTGTCGATGGCGATAATCACCTTCAGGCGGTCCCGCAAATCCCTGTCAAATACAATTTCGATTTCACCTGCATTCTTCATTGTCTGATAGATCGTCTCATCGATATTGACCTGATCTTTTGGTCCCACGGGAATCAGGTTGCGCAGCCGTTTCAGAGCTTCGCCCATCATAGCCTGGGTGAGGGGGCCGCTGAGGGAGTAATCCTTGTATCGCCTGTCCATGGCCACCTTGACGGCGGACCTGTTTCGTGACACACCGCCCACACGCATACCCCCCGGATGATGCCCAGAGTGCCCCACCGGCGACGTGCCGCCGGTTCCGATCCACTTGCTGCCCCCGTGGTGTTCCTCGGTCTGCTCCTTGAGCCGCTCCTTGAAATATTCGATCAATTCTTCCGGAGAAAGGTTCTTCAGATCTTTTTCATCGATACCTAACGCATCGGCAATCTCTTTTGGGTTCTTCAGCCAGGAGTCCAGAAGTGCCCTGGCCATCTCATCCAGCTCGAAGCCTTCATTTTCAGGCATTTCAGCCCCTTTAAAATGATGGGCAAACACCTGATCAAATAAATCGAAGTACCGCTCACTCTTCACCAGAATCGTCCGGGCGGATGTATAGAATTCATCGAGTGACCGGACAAGCCCCTTGTCCAACGCTTTATGAAGTGTCAAAAAGGCTGTCGGGCTCACCGGTACGCCGGTTTCTTTGAGTTTGTAGAAAAAGTCGATAAACATATAAAACTTCTCTGAAATTATATTAGAAGTTGCCTAAAAAATAAGATTTTGGTTCCCCGCAAAAAGCGCGGGATCTTCGTCAAATCAAGGCGGACAAGCGTTTCAATCCGCAGGAATACTAAAGTATTTTGAGGAGTTGAAAAGCACGGCCAACACAGAGATTGGGCCAAAAGACATTTTTTAAGTGACTTCTAGAATAAACGCCGACGCTCTGTCTGCTGTACTGCCCTACCGTAATCCTGACTTTTCTTGAACAGTACACCTAAAAACGGCACATCCCCTTTCAGGAGCTTCTTCGGTTTAAAATCCGGATCCGCATCCAGAGCCCTGATCCAGTTGATCAATTCCCGTGTGGCCGGACGTTTTTCCACCTCATCCAACTCCCGGAGGCGATAGAATGTATCAATGGCGGTTTCGATCATATCGGTATCAAGATTCGGAAAATGGACATGCAGGATCCTG
>RCNC010000562.1_pt1 | contig 23855 bp, 23 predicted proteins | sample 2041301 | NCBI WGS metagenome assembly RCNC01 (sample SAMN09708231, study PRJNA481090) | Marine sediment metagenome, whole genome shotgun sequencing project. | biome: marine sediment; feature: ocean; material: sediment; isolation source: Sewage treatment plant 13A marine sediment (STP13A) ...
CAAATTTTAATCCTCGAAATACTACATGTATTCCTGTGGTTAAAATTTTCGCCTTCCTTGATCTCGAACAAAATTGAACATTTTGAAACTGGCTCAGTATTATTCCCACTCAACCATGGCAACGTTCTTCAGGTAATTTTGCGCATCAAGGTTTCCCATAGTCGCTGCCTGTTTAAAATCTTCTATCGCCTTTTCTTTATCACCTGACAACAGGCAAACCCTTCCTCTGCCATAATAAAAAAGACCTTTCTCCGGATCAAGGTCAATGGCCTTATTTATGGAAGACAGGCTTTTTTCGTACTGACCAATCTCACCGTATGACACACCACGATGAAAATAAGCTCTGCTATTTTCAGGTTCCAGCTTAATGACTTTATCGAAATACCTGATCGCATTCTTGTCGTTTCCGTAAACCGAACAGAGTATTGCCATGTCATACCAGTATGCGGAATCATTTTTTTGTTCTCTTTGGTCCTTTTCCAGCTTTCCTTCTTCTACAGCATCTTTTTCTATAGCAACAGGGGTCTTTTCTGCGGCGATCTTGTTTTCATCCGGTGCTTTATCAACTTTTTTCTGGTTTGCAGACAGGGTGTTGTTTACTCCCAAAACGAGCATGGAAACAAGGAGAATGATAGAAATTTTCAGAAAAATGGTATTTGTTTTCATTTTTGTTCTCCTTCAGGGCTTAAATTAAAAAATTTATATCTCAATTTTGATAGTCTTGTAAAAATAAAAATCGCATCACTCCCGTAAAAGCGGGAGCCCATAGCTATTTAAAATCACTGGATTCCTACTTTCGCAGGAATGACAGATAAGGTCAAATTGGGACTTTCTACGAGTCCTTCAATTTTCGCATTTATAGATTTGCATAAAAGACATATTAATGAGTTTTGCGGCCTAAAACACCTTTTTTTCTCTTCGGCACTCAGGCGTCTGAGTGCGGATTAAGCCACAGTATCAACAGATGCAAATCCCGGTTCATGAAGCGGGATCAGTATATCGGCAATATCTTTAACCTTTAGCATGATATCATAGGCTTCATATGTATTAACCGGTGTTCCCGGCGGAATAACTTCCATTTCCATTGCCTTTATCTCTTTTGGTGGGAAAAAGTTTTCCCTGATCACACAAAAACCTGTTATGGCTGCTTTCCCACCAGAAGTATCCACAAGTACAGTTAATCCCCCTTTTGTATGTACAGGCGTATGCAGAACACTAATGCCCGGCAGAATTTCCGAATCTTCGGACACGATTTTAATTTGATCGTTTTGTTCTACATCCTCGATATAATCTTCGAGGTACCGGAAATCGAGCGGGTGCGGATTGTGGATACATTCCAGTTCTTTTTCATGTATGTAAAATTCAGCATTAACACATTTATAGTCATTTTCACAATGATCGTTGTGTAGATGCGTATGTACTACGATATCGATTTCCTCCGGGGACAAATTCCAGCGACTGAGTCCTTCTTCAAATGTATAAATCTTTCCTCCGATCGATTTTTCTCTATCTTCAGATTGTATCGGACTCATTTCTCCGGTATCCACAAGGATTTTCTTATCGCCGCCTTCGAGATACCACGAGTAAATGGGTATGGTATATGACTTTCCATAATCATGCTGGTATGTCATCATCCCCTTGTCAAAGACCTTGGTTCCCATTACAATGGGGTGTATCTTATATAGACTCAAGGGTTGCCTCCTGCATTAAAAAAACTGAGGATGACATAAAGGTTGAAACAATTCAAGATTTAATATTATACCACTATCATATAAAAAAACGCAATAGCCTGATTTTCAAAACTTTACATAAGTCCCAACATGTGCAAAAAGGAAAATAGTAACTACTCACGTAGTCAGGCTGAAGCTGTTTAGGCTGAAGGGGGCAGAAAAGCACGATTGCCGAACTTTGACGGAATGTGATTTTTGCATTAAACATGGCTTTAAAATGCGCTTTTTCCTAACAGTCTTCAGCCTATCCACCTTAGTTACGGAAAATGATAGATTGACAAGAAGTTAATGAAATTTTTTAGAAAATCAACTTAGAAAAAAGGGGTTTTAGCAACATGGCTAAAGAAAACGATATTGTACTTATATACCTTGAAGACAAACCTCTTGCTTTTGCCAGAATAGAAGATATCTTGGCTGATTCAAAACCAGACTGGTACCACGTTAAGCTCCTTATTCTTCAAATTCCGGTCCAGGTTGTCACATGGATATTGAAAGATATTTATATAAGCGGCAGCGAATTTACAATGAATGGAAAAAAAATGCGACTGGAAGAGGTTATAGTTCCAAAAGATCCGATTGAACCGGACAATACGGATATGCCGACAGACAAAAAAATAAAATCCGGAGATAACTCCGGCGCTAAGGTTATTTCTATTAAGAATCTGAAGAAAAAATAAGCCATAACCTAAATTGTGATGCTGGTATTTCTTAGCTGTGCTTAATCTGTTTTTTCTTGACTACAGCTCAATTCCAGTATAATAAATGAACAATCTTCTTAATAATTAACGTTATTTAGGTCACTACAGCTATTTCATTTCCCGTCTTGCACCTATAGTTTTATGCATAGAGACTTTTTATAAATGACTATTTTTTCCCATCAATCAATTCATTAACAAAAGGTACTCCCAAACTCACATTTTTTTAAAGCAAAGGAGGTATTCACATGAAGATTAAAAGCTTAAAATTATTATTTATCCTGCTTGTATCGGTTCTGTTTATTTTGACTGCAAACAGTGCGCTGGCAAAAAAATCGATTATTATAGGATGTCCGTTATCGACTGCATACCTGTATGGATGGGATGCGGAAAGGGGTGTAAAACTGGCCGTGGAAGAGATCAACGCGAAGGGGGGCGTCAATGTCGGTGGGCAAAAACTCCCATTTACGGTAGAGGTAATAGATACCAGGGATCTGGAACCCGGCGTTCCTGTGAGCGAAGCCCTTTTAGCTGTGGAAAAGCTGATTCTGGACAAAAAAGCCGACTTTCTTGTAGGCGGACCTGTTCGTTCGGAAGCGGCCCTGGCAGCCATGTCCCTTCTGTCTAAATACAAAAAAGTTTCCATCGTTACTACCGGTGTGCTGACTCCCAAATATCATGCTATGGTGGCAAAGCAGTATGACAAGTTTAAGTATTGCTTTCGTATCCACGGTGAGGCCAAACAGCTCGTGGGCGAAATGTTCGCCAATTTTGGCGAACTCAAAGAGAAATACGGATTCAACAATCTGTTTATTATCGCCCAGGATGTTTCCCATGCTCGTGGTGCGGCAGCTGTTATGAAAAAAGTGGCGACTAAAAAAGGATGGAACGTCACAGGAGTGGAAATATACCCTACCGGGGCGACCGATTTCTCCATGGGGCTCTTGAAAGCCAAAAAGACCAAAAGCGAAATTATCAATATCTGGATGGACATGCCTGAAAGCGCCATTTTGTTGAAACAATGGTATGATATGAAGATTCCAGCACTTCCCTTCGGCTCCACCCTGGCAGCCGCCGAACAACCCGGTTTCTGGAAAGCCACTAAAGGCAAGGGTGAATACACCCTGTGCAATGTCGTCAACGCAGGCAATGCCCCCTCCAATGCCACCCCGTGGACCATGAAATTTTATAACGCCTATGCCAAACGGTGGGGAGTTGAACCGGAAGGCCTGGGTACGTCCAGCAGTTACATGGCGATCCATGTATTGAAAGATGCCATCGAACGTGCCGGAAGTCTCGATTCCGACAAGGTAGTCACAGAACTGGAAAAAACCGATGTCATGGGAGTTTACGGGCGGCTTCGGTTCGATCCCAAGAGTCACCAGGTTATTCCCGCAGCCGATCCTAAAGATGGTGCTGTGGGCAGTATTTTGCAGTGGCAGAACGGAAACCGCGTTGTAGTGTATCCCAAAAGCATCGCGGTCGGTAGCATCCAGCTTCCACCTTGGATGAAAAAATAGAATATGGATATCCTGATTTACGGTACGATCAACAGTGTGGCCCTGGCGCTGTACGCCCTGGGTTTTGCCATGGTTTACGGCGTCAGCCGGCTGCCTAATTTTGCTCACGGTTCGCTGTACATTCTTAGCGGTTTTGTGACCTGGGTTTTTCTCAACTCCCTGGGGCTCAATTACCTGCTCAGTATTATCCTTGCCATGATCGCCACCGCTGTAATCGGGGCTTTGATTTATCAGTTTGTACTGATTCGCGTTCGCGGGATGGAGATCTCTGAAATCATCGCTTCTTACGCCATCGGGCTGGCAATCCTTGAAGGGTTGAGGTGGGGCGGTTTCAAGGGGATGAATTATACCTTGCCTCCCTTTATTGAAGGGAGTGTGACCATTGCCGATATCCCCGTAGATTACCAGCGACTGCTGGTGGTGGGTATTGGAGGAGCCGTGGTCGTGTGCCTGTGGCTTTTCACCCGTTACACCAGGGTCGGCCTGGCTCTTAAGGGAATGGCCCAGGACGAGCGGGCTGCCATGATGCTTGGAATCGATTCGGATCTTATGGCAGTGGTGGCCATGGGTTTCGGTTCGATGCTGGCAGCCCTTGCAGCAATTCTTCTTCTCCCCTTAGGAAACATAGTGGTGGAATCGGGTTATAATGTCCTGATCCTGGCCATTTCCGTTTGTATTGTAGGCGGGCTGGGAAGCTGGATAGGAGCAATCCTGGCCGCCTTTCTCATAGGCTTTGCCCAAATCCTGACTGCTGTGTATCTGGGCTCTCATTATCAAATGGTTGTGGCACTTCTGGCCATCATAGTCACTTTAATAATAAAACCATCGGGTCTTTTTGGGAGACAGAAAGAACTGGAGGAAAGGGTTTGAATGTAAACACCCAACGACGCAAGGAAAGAATAGACCGCGGTATTAAGGTCCGCACAGACGGAATTTATTCCTTGATGTCATGGCGCGAATTATCCTATCTTGCCTCTCCCAGGCTGGTACTTATTTTTGGAATGTTGATGCTGCCTTTGATGATGCCCGGAATGTACTGGCAGCGGGTCATTACCATTACCTGCATATATGCGCTTCTGGCCTTAAGTTTTGACTTTCTGGCACATTTCGTGGGTCTGGTCTGTCTTGGCGGCGCATTTTTTGTAGGCACAGGTGGATATATGGCCGCCATACTCAATACGTCATTCGGTCTGCCCCCTTTATTAACTATTCCCCTGGCCACTATAATCGGCGCCGGGGTATGCACCCTGCTTTTACTTCCCTGCCTTCCGCTAAGAGGGGTTTATTTTGCCATCGTTAGCCTCATGTATCCTCTGTTTTCAGCCCGGGTCATCGAAGCATTTGACATTTTCGGCGGCACGGACGGCATCCTTGGTATTGACGGCTTTTCCAACAGCTGGATTGAACAGTATTTCGTTATCGGAATGACGCTCCTTTTTCTCTTTGGGACCAGACGCCTGGTGAATATGGATATTGGTCTTGTTTTTCGCGGCGTTAAGGACAACGATCAGGCGATCAGAGCTTCGGGAATGAATATCACCCGGATTAAGGCCATGGCTGTTTTTATCGCTTCGGCCATGGGCTGTTTGAGCGGCGCATGCCTGGTTCATATCTATATGTGGTCAGGTATTTCGCAGTTTGCCCTTGATTTTTCAATTCTACCTATTGCAGCTACGGTGATAGGTGGTGGAGGCACTCTGGTGGGGCCGATTATCGGCTGTTTGATCCTGGTCCCCATTTCCGAACTACTTCGAGATTTTGGAACGCTTCGAATCGTTTTCTATTCGATAATCCTGGTGGGATTCATCGTTTTCAAAAGTGAAGGAATCATGGTTTACGGGCAGCGAAAATATCATCAGTTTGAAAGGTGGACAAAAGTATGACCGTAGAACCGATTCTTAAAGTGCAGCAAATAACAAAGACCTTTGGCGGGATTATTGCCTTAAACAGGGTCAGTTTCGATGTTCATGAAGGTGAAATTCTTGGGATTATCGGTCCGAACGGATCCGGCAAGACAACGGTGGTCAACTGCATCACAGGGTTTATTAAAGCATCGTCAGGCAGGATCTTTTTTCGCGGAAAAGATATCACTGGCAAGGCACCCCATAAAATCGCAGATATGGGTATTACCAGGACTTTCCAGGTAATGCGGCCATTTTACACACTTCCTGCATATAAAAACCTGGTAATTCCCCTGTTTTCTCCCCGTGCAAGGCGAACCGGGGGATGGAGAGGAGGAGGGAAACTTGGAGACAGAAACACAGTCAGCATTGATATCTTAGAAGAGATCGGCTTTGAACGGGATTCATTTGTCCCATATAAAATGACCTCCTCCCTACCTACAGGATACCTCAAAAGACTTGAGCTTGCCAGGTGTCTATCATTAAAGCCTGATCTTATTATCTGCGATGAGATTTTTTCAGGCCTTTCCATGAGCGAAATTGCAAGCATGGTGCCGCTTATTGAGCGTCTTCAGATGGACGGAATTACCTTAATTATGATTGAACACAGGTTGCGGGAACTTTTTCGGGTAGCCAACCGGATCATGGTGTTGAATTTTGGTGAAAAGCTTATTGAAGGAACTTCCGAGGAGATTATGGCCGACGAACGGGTCAAGGAAGCGTATTTCGGGTCTGAAAATGTCGAGGAGATGATGGATCATGCTTGAAGCGACAGGCCTGATGGTATTTTACGAAAATATGCTCGCTTTGAATAATATCAGTATCCGGTGCGCCGAGAATCAGATCACTGGTGTATTCGGCGCCAACAGTGCGGGAAAATCAACCCTTATGTATGCCCTTTCGGGCATTATGCTCGATATTAAGAAAAAGGAAGAAATGTCCGGGGGTGAACGTATATCTCTGACAGGACAAATCAGATTCCTTAATCAAGACATTATGGATCTTAAACCCAGCAAACGGGCAAAAAAAGGGATTATCCTTTGTCCTGAAAGGCGCAGAATTTTTAAGGAAAGCTCTGTGCTTGAAAACTTGCGCATTGGCGGCTACCTGGCAACAACTGCCCAGGCAAAAGAAACTCTCGATTATGTCTTTACGATTTTTCCTGCTTTGAAGAAATTAAAAAAGAGGATTGGGGGGTTCTTAAGCGGAGGGGAACAGCAGATGCTGGCTATTGGCCGTGCACTCATGGCCCAACCTAAAATATTGCTTTTAGATGAACCTCTTTTAGGATTAAGCCCTTTGATGCAGACCATGCTGGTACGTGCAGTAAAAGAGATTAGAGACGAAAAGAAAATTTCCATCATGATTACCGAGCAGTACGCCCGCCCTGTCCTGCCTGTTGTAGATTATGCCTTTATACTCGAAAACGGTGCCGCCGTAATGGAGGGAACCAGGGAAGAACTGATGAACAACCCGGATGTTCGTTCGGCTTATTTTGGGGTATAAAAAAACGTATTTATTTTGCCACAAAGACACAAAGGCAAAAGGCAGAAGGGAAAGGTACGAAGGCAGATTCCTGACTTCTGAATTCCGACTTTCGGCTCTTTGTATTCTAAATTTATAAATACTATTTTTTAACCGGTTTTAATAATAAAAAAAGAGTTTTCGTTCAGACACTGATTGTTAAACGTCCAAAATGAAAAATGAAGAGATAAAATTAGAAGAAGAGTTAACTTTCACCCGGTTTGACCGGATGTGTGAACGTTATCCGAAAAAAGCCGCGGTGATTTATTTGGGAGAAAAATTCTCCTATACCCGCCTGAAAGATTTGAGTGATCGTTTCGCCGGCGCCCTTTCCGATATGGGAATCAAAAAGGGCGATCGGGTAATGATTTACATACCCAATTGTATCCAATGGGTCATCGCCTTTCTCGGAATACAAAGAATCGGCGGAGTGATTGTACCGGTTGCTCCGATCTATACCTCGTTTGAGCTAGACTATATGGTAAAGGATTCCGGGGCCCAGACGATTATTTGCATGGATACTAATTATTGTTATGTTAAAGAGATCTTCACAACAACCGGACTTAAACGAGCCATTATAACCAATTTAACGGACCTTCTTCCGCTCTGGAAAAGATATCTCGGCATACTCTTTGACAGAATCCCATCCGGCAAGGTTGAGAAAAACAGCCAGGTTCATCAATTCAAATCTCTTTTAAATCACCCTCCTGTAAAATCTCAAACATCAATCGATCCTGTAAACGATCTCTCCTATATTCTCTACACAGGAGGAACAACCGGTTTCCCAAAGGGAGTGCCGGGCAATCATATCGGTATGACTTCTTACGTAAATGATGTCACGGATGACGTAGCCGGAGAACATCTCAAAGAGGGTGAGGATGTTTACATTGCAGTCAACCCGCTTTTTCATATCATGGCTCTGGGCTTTTTTATGTCAATCGGTCTTAATAAAGGCAACACAACTCTTCTCATGCCCATGCCTCAGATCGATGCTGTTCTTGAATCAATTGAACGTTATAAAGTGCGTTGGCTTCTAGGTGTACCCGCACTGTACCGGATGATCCTTGAAAATGACAGGATGGATAAATACGATTTTAGCTCTCTGACTTATTGCTATTGCGGAGGGGATGTCCTGCCCACGGAAGTCGCACAGCGCTGGAAAGAGCATTGTGGTGTTCCGATTTATCAGGTATATGGATCCACCGAAGTTGGCCATGTAACTTACAGCAGGATAGGCAGAAAATCCGATTCAGGGGTTATAGGATTCCCGTTAAAGAGCAGGGAGTGCATTGTTGTGGATCCGGAAACCTTAAAACAGGTCCCGCAGGGTGAAAGCGGGGAACTTCTGGTTACGTCTCCCTATACAATAAAAGAATACTATAATAAGCCTGAAGAAACAAAACGTACTTTTGTAGAACTAAACGGGAAAATATATTGCCGCATGGGCGATTTCCTCAGTTTCAATTCTGATGGCGAACTGGTCTACATGGAGCGCTCAGCCGACATCATAAAACATAAGGCCTACAGGGTTTCAGCCTCAGAGGTGGAAACGACCCTTCAGGACCATTCCACTGTTATCGGCGCATGCGTAGTCGGGATTCCCGATCCTAAAGTTGGAGAACGGATTAAGGCGATAGTGGTCTTGAAAGAAGATGCCAGGGGAGTTGGCGGCGCTGAACTGATCAAGTGGTGCAGTGATCGCCTGGCTCCTTATAAGGTCCCCGCTTATATCGAATTCAGAGACATGCTGCCTAAGTCCAAGGTGGGCAAACTGCTGAGGCGTGAAGTTCGGGATGAAGAACGCCGACGAATGGAAAAAGAAAAGGAGTAGAAATTAACTACAGATCACAGAGTTCACAGGAGAACCTCCGATGGGAGAAAGTATTTTAATTAATAAGCGCATCCTGGCGGTGGACGACGAACCTGACATCCTTGAAACCCTTGAGGATCTTCTCGAAGGCTATAACGGGCTGGTTCTCGATAAAGCACAGGATTACGAAACGGGCTATCATTTGATTCGTTCTTGGACTTATGATGCTGTCATCCTTGATATAATGGGCGTACGTGGGTTTGATCTACTAAACGCCGCTGTTCATCTTGGTTTTCCCTCGGTAATGCTGACCGCTCATTCTCTTTCATCAGAAAGCTTAAAAAAATCGATTGAAATGGGCGCAAGGGCTTATATCCCAAAGGAAAGGATGATGGACATCGCCCAATTTTTAGAGGATGTCCTGACCCTTGAACATCGATCAAGTTTACGGCGAATGTTCCAGCGCCTGGGCGGCTTTTTCACCGAAAAATTCGGGTCACAATGGCAAAAAGGTGAAAAAGAATTCTGGGAGCAGGTAGAATCAGGAAACTATGAACCCCAACCGGTTATCCTCCGCAAGTAATTCCGCCTATTTACTCCTACCCTAAAATAAGGTGAATTCAACGTCAAAGTGCAACACATAAGGTTGATTTTATTAGCCGAATATTATATCTTGTTGTCCTCATTTAAGTGCACCAAAGCTATACCGAAATTTATTTTTTCATTTCCATGTAAATGATTGCACAGGAAACCTTGAAGTGCACGACACTTTAAATAGTTTTCCTTTTGTAAACTGGAGATTTTCTGATGGCTCAAAAACCTACCTATGAAGAATTAGAACAAATAGTGCTGGGCTTAGAGAAAAAATTATCCGATCTAAAGCTGATGGAGGATGCGTTGCGTGAGAGCGAGGAAAAACATCGAAGCATTCTCGAAAATATTGAAGAGGGTTACTTTGAAGTTGACATTGCCGGAAACTTTACCTTCTTCAACAACTCAACAGCAAAAATCATTGGATATTCCCGGGATGAATTAATGGGTACGAACAATCGACAATACACAGACGAAGAGAATGCTAAAAAACTATATCAAACCTTCAATAAAGTATATACTACTGAAAAAACTCAAAAAGGCTTTGATTGGGAAATTATCACAAAAGGTGGCAGTAAGGTATATGTTGAAGCCTCAGTATCTTTAAGAAAAGGCCCTGAAGGTCAGCCCATCGGGTTTCGGGGCATTGTCCGGGATGTAAGTGAGCGTAAGCAGGCGGAAAAGAGGGTCCTGCAATCGGAAAAGCGTTTTCGTGACCTGTTCAATTCTATTAGTGACCTCATATATACTCATGACCTTAAAGGGCGCTTTATTTCACTAAACCCGGCCATGGAAAAGTTATTTGGATATGAGTATGATGAGCTTATCGGGCATAAGGGGTCGGATATAATGAAACCAGAATTTGCCCATGCTTTTGAAAGCGAATATCTGGAACCTCTCAAGACACAGGGGTACCTCGAAGGGATCACCGTATATTTTAAGAAAAATGGGGAAAAGAGCTATATTGAATACCACAGTTCGGTGGTTCATCCTGATAACGGAGAGCCTTTTGTCAGCGGCACGGGAAGGGATGTCACCGAAAGAATTTTATCGGAAAGAAAAGTAGCGAAACTTCAGGAACAATTGACCCAGGCCCTGAAAATGGAAGCGATCGGCACCCTGGCAGGGGGAATCGCCCACGATTTTAACAATATCCTTTTTCCAATGTTCGGTTATTTAGAGATGATGCTGGAGGATGTTCCTAAAGAGAGCCCATTGCGTGACCACCTTGTAGAGGTTTTTAGCGGGGCCAAAAGGGCACGGGATTTGATAAAACAGATACTTACATTCAGTCGTCAATCGGATCATGAGCGTAAACCGTTAGAAACTCAACGCGTAATAAAAGAAGCCCTGAAACTGATCAAATCTTCCCTGCCCACCACCATTGAGATCAGTAAGGATATACAAAAGGACTGTGGATTGGTGCTTGCAGAACCCACCCAGATTCACCAGATCGTGATGAACCTGTGTACCAATGCCTATCATGCCATGGAGGAAACAGGCGGGAAGCTGGCAATAACCTTAAAGGAAGTCGAGTTAGTGGCCGAAGACTTAAAAGACCCGGCTATGATTCCGGGCCCGCATGTTTGCCTGACGGTGGCCGACACCGGCCCCGGCATGGAGCAGAGCATAATAGACCGAATATTTGATCCTTATTTTACAACTAAAGAAGAAGGTAAAGGTTCGGGCCTTGGTCTTGCGGTTATACATGGCATTGTTAAAAACCATGGCGGGTATATCAGCGTTTACAGCGAACCGGGCAGGGGAGCCGAATTTAAGGTTTATCTGCCGGTGATAAAAAAGCAGAAGGAAACAGCGAAAGTTGAAACTGATACGCCCATTCAAAAAGGGACCGAACGCATCCTTCTTGTAGATGACCAGGACCTTATTGTGGATATGGAAAGGCAAATGCTTGAGCGATTGGGTTATCATATAACAGCCCGAACTAGCAGCATAGAGGCTTTGGAGGCTTTTCGGGCTAATCCTGACAAATTTGATCTTGTCATCACCGACATGACCATGCCGAACATGACTGGAGATAAACTGGCCGGTGAGATGATTAAAATTCGGACTGATATACCTATTATTCTCTGTACCGGATTCAGTGAAATGATGTCTCAGGAAGGGGCTGAATCCTTGGGACTAAAGGGCTTTCTGATGAAGCCGGTAGTGTTGAAAGAGCTTTCGAGCGTAATCCGTAAGGTGTTGGATGGTTAATAAAGCTCTGCTCAACGATAATTTTCTGATACGCAGCATCAGCTAGCTATAAAAAACAATACCAAGGGTCTGTTCGTGTAGGCTGGCCACATTGGCAACACTATTTATCTCCCTTTCCCCGGAAACAGAATCAGGCAAATTGACCATTTCCAGGGATTCTTTATTCTCACGAAAATTGCAGATATTTCTTAAAACCATTGCCCTCATTGTATTATTGCTTCCCTAAATACCCAGCTTCTTCTTGAAATTTCTTGATTTACCCCTGCTTACGGGAATCTCTGTCGATTCTTCGTTTGACATATTCACAAGGTAGCGTCCGTTGAACCAGGGAATTATTTCCCTGATATAGGAAAGATTGACAAGATAAGCTCTGTGAGTCCTAAAGAAGGGGTGGTTTATTAAGATCTTCTCAAGTTCGTTTAGAGAAGAAACACTGTGGCAGACAAATTGATTATTTTGCGTATTTATAAATATCTTTTTTTCTTCTGATTTGCAAAAAAAGATGTTGTCAGGATCGAGAAGAAGAATACGGCCTTTATTTTCAACAGATATTCTAACAACGCTTTTCTCAGTTTCACCGATGCTTTCTATCAAACGATCAAGTTCTCTTATAGTTACAGTTTTGCCCTTTGAAGAGATCGACTTTTTTGCACGCTCTATGCTTTTTCTTATACGATTTTCGGAAAAAGGTTTTAAAACATAATCTATCGCATTTGCATCAAAAGCCTTGACAGCATACTGGTCAAAAGCTGTAGCAAAAATAATCAGGGGAGGCCTGTCAAATGATGAAACCATTCGGGCCACATGAAAGCCGCTTTTAACCGGCATATGGATATCGAGAAAGACCAGATCCGGTTTTTTCGTCCTTATTTCCTTTATGGCCTTTGAAGCTGAATTCGACGAAGCAACTACTTCAACACCCTCAATTTTGGAAAGTATATAGGCCAGTTCATCAACGGCCGGTGGCTCATCATCTACAATAATACAGCGAATCTTCATGATTGCTCCATTTGAAGTTGCCAATTGTAAAGTCTGATGACAAGGTCAATATTGATTTCAAAGGCAAAAAAAGAAAATTGTTGGGATGAGACATAGCAATGAATTATGCCTGCGGCGGATTAGGACGCCATCAATATTCGTTCCAACTGTTTTTCAACCATGCTGTCGTTATTTTTTAAATATTGCCTTAGTACATCATAACCGATTAAAGGTGTTTCAGAAAAGGGAAAATTGATCACCGGGATTTCGGCGAATGCCTTGTTTAATTCATCTCCTGCTGAACCCATCTGCTTTTTATTATAAACAATTTGATTAACATGAATGCTAATATCTTTTAAACCCTCGAAAATACGCATCGATTCAGCAAAAGACAGTTGATCGGGGTTTAAAACCAGTTGTACTTTGGTTTTGTCGCTATGCTCAAAAATGTTTTTTATAGTCTGAAACTCATTTTTCATTTCATTGATTTTATTTAAGACTTTATCTCGCTCAAATTCCTTTTTAATCAGCTTTATTTTAGTAATAATCTCTCTTTTTTTAATAATTTCCTGTCGCAAAGCCAAAAGGTGATCTATCCAGATTAAAGAAAGCACAGGAAGGTTAAAAAATTTTAAAGAAAGCGCTGTAGGAGCCATGTCAAAAATCAGATAATCATTATCAGAAAAATTCTTCTGTATATGATTAAAGGCCAAAATAAGTGCATATTCTTCCAGACCAGGGGAGTGCTTGATCACCTTAAAATAATTTTCCAGGTTAAATGCGGTTAAATAGGAATATGTCCGGTTGATTTGCTGCTGTATTTGCTTAAGATATGCTTTAATCCATTTTTCCTGTTCAACTTCGATTACCGAAAAAGAATGCGTCACTTTCATGGGTTTATCAGAAAAACTTTTTCTAAAAATATCAGATTGATTATGGGCGGGGTCTAAAGAAACCATCAGCACTTTAAATCCTTTTTCAGCCAGGTAAACTGAATAGAGGGCTGATGATGTTGATTTTCCCACACCGCCTTTGCCCATGAAGAATAAATTTTGTGGTTTGCTCATCGTTTAACCTATATCGAATGTAGAGAAAAGTTGTGCCAGCGGTTCATTAGCAGTATCGACTTTTTGCATCATTAATAGCAGTTCTTTTTCCATTAAAGGCATCAAATCAAGCGATATTTGCATCGGTGGCGATGGCATACCGATAAATGAACCCAGTACCAGAACTCCAAAAATATGGCTAAGTTCTTGATGCTCGATCTCGATGATTTCTACTGCCTTCTCCCGGGCGACTTCATCCGCGATTTTCCATGCAGAAAAAAGCTTGTTTAAGATAGTTTTGATTATATTATGCATGATAACATTTTAACTTTTTTTGAGTTCACCATATTTATTTGGCTCTAAAAATTCGTTTTTCAAATGCGATCCGTTTTTGTGACGGATAAAAATAATAAACGGCGTAAAGGGTTACTAAAAATGTAGCTGTAAAATAAAATTTCTTAAATTCAAAAGCATAAGCAAACAAGCCTAGATAAGGGGTTACAAGCGCAATTCGGATAAGGTTTTGTTCAAATTTGATTAATTTTGATTCAGAAGTATTTTTTTTATTACTCATCTTTTGAGCAAATAGCGATCGAAAAAAAATAGGGGCTGCTATGCCAAAAATAACGGATAACACAAAAACAATTGGCGCAAGAATTGATATAAATGGAGGCTGGCCCAAATGAAAGAAATGAAACTTTTTAGAAAGGTAAATGCAAATAAATCCGACCATTGCGGGTATCAAGAGGAAGAAATAAGTTTTTTTTAATTTATCAATCATATGTGGGCATATCCGGGCATATAAGGAAAATTTTAAGAAAGCATAAAAAACAAGCGGAAGTACCGCAGGTATGCGATACTTCCGTCTGCTTGTTGTTTGCTAAGTTTCTTGTGGTGTTGCGCCTTCGGCTGACTCACCGCTACTGAACAGTTTAATAAAACCTTCAACTGCAATCCAGATTGCAACGATAAGAATGATACCGTTAATGATCTGAAGCAGTATGTTGTGCGCGGTACCGAATGAGCCTTGGTTGATTATAAGAGCCCAGATGGTCATAATGCACATAAAAGCCGCAGGAATTCCTGAAATCACCCATTTCAACCCGCCTTTGGTTTTCAGATAAACCGCAATAATAATCAAAACCAGGGCAGCCAGTGTCTGGTTGACTGCACCGAAAAGCGGCCACAGTTTCAAAGCGCCTTTTCCCCCGGCGCCTGTAGCAAAGGCCAATATTAATGCAGTACCTACAGCAATAAATGTGGCAATATATTTGCCGGTCAAAAAGTCAAGCTTAATATCGCTGAATAATTCTGCAATTACATAACGTTGAATCCGGGTCGCTGTGTCAAGGGTGGTTCCGGCAAATGATGCCACAAAAACACCCATAATGACAATACAAACTCCATGCGGAATACCCAGTGCACCGATCATATTGGCCGCACCGACCACAAAAGCGCTGATCTTTGAACCCAGACCCGCGGCGGCTGCCCAGGAAGAATAGTGGGTGGTCCACGCGGCAACTCCCGTAAGTGCCTCACCTCCCTTGGGGGTATATCCCATTCCGATTCCGGCAGCCACGGCAATAACCACTAATGTGGCCAGCACGCCTTCCATCAGCATTGATCCGTAGCCCACAAACAGGGAATCTTCTTCAGTGCGCACCTGTTTGGAAGATGTTCCGGATGAAACCAGTGCATGAAATCCGGAAATTGCACCGCAGGCGATGGTGATAAACAGGAAAGGCCACATGGGGGGTGCCTTTGCAGGAGTAAGCTGTACGGCAGGGGCCACTATGTGAAGATCGCCGCCAAAGGCAGTCACAATGACGCCCAAAATCAGAAGAGCCAGAGCAATAACCAACTGGTGCGAATTGATAAAATCGCGGGGCTGGAGCAAGGTGGTAACAGGCAGGGTAGATGCGATAAAGGCATATATAAGCAAAATAATGGTCCATAGACCGGTGGCGGGAATTCCTGCAATGACGGGTAGTGAAACCGGCACATAATAGCCGATGATAAATGTGGCATACATCACAATCACCGCAACAATAGACGCGGTCATCACATTTGCGCCTTTTTTATAAACCAGATAACCAAGATACATGGCAATGGGTACTTCCAGCCATACCGGGATCACCGATTGTGGAAACATTGCAAAAACAACCGCAATGACCAGACCAAAAATGGCAATAACAATCCACAACTCAAGAAAAACGATTATAAAGAACAAAAACCGGGTGCGACTGTTCACATATTTGGCTGTATATTCCGCAACCGATTGTCCCTTGTTTCGCATGGAAATGATTAGAGCACCAAAATCGTGAACCGCTCCCATTACGATACTCCCGACAAAGATCCATATCATTGCCGGAACCCAGCCCCAGATAATAGCGATGGCCGGCCCCACGATGGGTCCGGTGCCTGCGATGGATGTAAAATGATGCCCGAAAATAACTTCCTTTTTAGTGGGCACATAATCAACCCCGTCTTCCAGGTCAACTGAAGGCACTTTTGCATCGGGCGACAGTTTAAAGATATTTTTGGCGATAAACTTGCCGTACAATTGGTACATGATAATGTAACCGGCAAAGGCTACCACCATAATCAATAAAGCTTCCATAATTCCTCCTTTTTGGTTTATAGTGTTTAATGAAATTTCAGCTTTTTCAGACTAATAACTCTTTTTTCATCTATTATTTCCACTATTTTCCACCTGTTGGAAAGTCAATGATAAAACAATAGTTGTATTTTCGCTTACCATGTAAATGGCCTTCCAATCTTTTAAAAAGTTCTTCCATTTTTTTCCGTGGCTTCTCTTAATAAAGGAACCCCTGTCAAAATTATAACTGTAATGGCAGGCCCTTTTTTAATTCTCATCTCGCAAGGCGAGGTGAGAATTAATTCCTGATTAGTAAGTTCATAAAATTGCCCTCCTTTTTATTAATTAATGTCTGAACGAAAACTCGTTTTTCTCTAAAACTCTCTTTGGGATCAACTGTGCACCAGGCCAACTAATTCATGATATCCGAATTTGCCATGGGAACCATTAATTTTACCGTTGTGCCTGAATCCTGTTTACTGTTCACAATTAATTTATATTGAGGACCGTAGATCTGTTCCATGCGTTTGTTTATATTTTTGAGACCGATTCCCGGGGAATTATTATTTATGCTGCTTTTTTTGAATAAATTTTTACTTTGTTTTTTATTCATGCCAATTCCGTCGTCTTGTACGACAATGTGCAGTTCTTTTTTATGTTTTGATATGACAATCCGAACCGATCCCCCCTCTTCTTTTGCCGAGATACCGTGCTTGACTGAGTTTTCCACCAGGGGCTGGATAATCAAAGGGGGAATGGGCCATTGGTCATATCCGGGTTGAATGTCCAGGGTAAATTTTATGCGTTCTCCAAAACGGGCCTTTTCTATGGCAAGATATGATTTGACCTGCTGCAGTTCGTCAGCCACAGTAACAAAATCCTTATGGTTTTCGAGGCTCTTCCTCAGATAGCTGGAAAAATCTATCAGAAGCTCCCTGGCCTTCCCCGGATTTGTACGGCAAAAAGAAGTAATGGTATTTAATGAATTAAACAGAAAATGAGGTTCGATCTGTGATTGCAGGCGTTTAATTTCAGCCTGGGCAAGAAGCTGGGTCTTTAGCTGAATATCTTCCAGTTCAAGCTGGGTGGAAAAGAGGTTCGCCAGGCCGGAACAAATTTGAAAATCGATACTGTTGAGAGGTGTTTTTTTATCACCATACAGTTTTAAAGCCCCTACGGTATTTCCGGATTTTTTCAAAGGCACTATTATGGCAGACTGGAGCGGGCAGTCGGCATTACTACAGCCGACTTTGCTTTTTCTTTTAATAAAGAGCGGTTTGCCTGTTTCAACCACCACCTGTGTTGATTTGATCTGTATCTTTTGCCCTGCTTTGTGATGATCCTCTCCGGCACCGATAAAGGCAAGAATTTTGTCGATATCTGTGATGCAAACGGCAGCTACTGAGATATGATCAAAGATGATTTGGGCAGTGGCGCAGGCTGTTTTAAGATTGAGTCCGGATCGCAGATGGCTTAGGGTAAGATTTGCGATGTTTAAAGCCTTTTGTGCCTGTATGGAAGCTATTTTTTCTCTGCCTTTAAGCACCACACGGATTATTTCAACAAAGAGTCCCGCTCCCATGGAATTAAGAAAAATCATGGGAAACGATATTATCTCAACCAGGTGCAGTGCGTCTTCAAAGGGCCTGACCAGGGCTAATACGATCAGCATATGGATCGTCTCTCCGGCAAGTCCGATCACTACAGCCAGTCTCCAGTTAAGGACACTTTCTTTTTCTTTTAATCTGGCTGAAATCAGTCCTGCGGCCATTCCTTCCAGGAAAGTGGAAAGACCGCAGGGTATGCAGGTAAATCCACCGATATCGATTAAAATCCTGTGCCCGCCGGCAATCAAGCCGGCACCTATACCTACTACAGGTCCTCCAAAAAGCCCTGCTGTTATGACTGCCATGGCCCTTAGGTTTGCTATACCACCTTCCACCGGAACACCAACATAAGTTCCAAGTATGCCGAATGTCCCGAAAAACAGGATCAATACAGATTTGTCTTTTAAGGTAGTTTCTTTAAGTACCAGCTTCCGAAAAGCTCCCCATGAAAGCAGCAGGAAAGCAGCAGCCGCTATTATTCCAAAATTCTTAAATAATGTGATCAGAAGTTCGGTAATAGTCATTATATGTCTTTATTTTTTTACACTCGCCATGCTGAAGGAGGCATTTTCTTTTTACCCTTTTTAACCTTATTTATAGAGGGAAGGAGCACATCACAGGTAAGTCTCACCATGGGGGCTGATGCTAAAAAGCCCATTGACACAACAAGATATCCAAGCTTTGTCTTTCGTACATATAATGTGCCCTTTTCAAAAACAAGATTTGCCTCTTTGGCACCATTTAACGATTCAACAAAGGGCTTCCAGTCACGACTTTCCGGTCTTTCAGACAATGGGGCTGAAAACTCCTCGAAAATTAAATCACCATCAAATGAAACGACTATGATCCCATTTACATCCTTTAAATCTAGAAGGTCGGCAAAAAGTTTTTTCATAATTTTCCTCTCTTACAGGTAATGTTTTCCTTTCCCCTTCTTATTGACTCTCCCGCTGCGGGGAAAGGGAAAGTAAAAGCTGAGAAGGAGCGCAAAATGCCCCTTCTCGTTGGGATGAAGGCTTCCAAACGGGTATATTCCCATTGGATTTGTGTGGGGTTTTATCCCCAGTTAAGTGGAACTTTTTTTACCATACGTAATAGGGGTTATATTGAAAAAACTCAAGAATTAATAGCATAAAGAGGGAAAGAAATGCCAAAGAAATTGACTGAAAGGTAAATTTATATGGATGAGTGGTCGTTTATTTAACCTGAACGGCAAAAAGCGGTCTTATCATAGGTATTTATATTTACTGTTTTTAACATTTTTTGAAGCCGCATTCAGATATATTTTATTAAAATGATGAATTGAATGCAGTCAGTGTACACGGAATGTTGAAATTAGAAAGTAGAAATTTGGCTTGCTGGCGAATTTCTACGATCTAATTTCAAGTTTCAAATCGTGAACGGCTACAAATTTTGAATTTTTTTCAGCTTCCGCCACACCTCATTCACCTGCTTTGTGGTTTCTTCCATGGTGCTTTCATTATTTATGATAAATTTTGCAAAACTGACCTTTTCATCTATGGGAAGCTGTGACTTAAGGATATTAGCCGCATCGTCTGGGCTGATTTTATCTCTTAATGCCAACCGTTCCACCTGCTTTTCAGGGGAGACATAAACCAGGATAAGCTCGTCAAACAGATACTGGAGATTCAGCTCCACCAGAAGTGGAATGGATACCTGAATAATGGCATCAGGTTGGTTGGCGGTAATCTCATCAATCTGCTGTAAAAAGGCTTCATAAATGGCTGGGTGAGTGAAGCTTTCCAGCTTTTTTCTCTTTTCAAAATCTTTAAATACAATATCTGAAAGTTTTTTTCGGTCCAGTCGGCCGTCTTTACCGAGCACTTGCCGGCCAAAATAATCCGTGATACTCGCCAGGCCGGGAGTCCCGGGTTCCACCACCTGTCTGGCCAGCTGATCAAAATCTATCAGAGGAGCTCCCAGTTCTTCCAGCATGTCAGACACCGTGCTCTTTCCACTGGCTATGCCGCCGGTGATTCCCACAATTAAACGATTGTCATCGCCTTTCAGCTTCTTCATAAACTCATCCGCCTTTTTATAGGAGGGGGGGAACAAGGATGCCACATCACCTTCCGCCCCGGCAAAACTGATAGGATACCGGACTCCCCTGCGGTAGAGCGCTTCCAATCCCCTGAGGGCTTTCTCCATCATCTCCGTCGGAATCGCCATGACCATGTCTTCATCCTGGGCACTGCCGTAACGCCGTTCTCCGTAACATGGTATGGTTAGTGACGGTTTGTTTGTCAGGTAGCAGCGAGCGATGGCGTCAGAGCATGAAGATTCTCCCACGCAAAAAAACTGCATGACTTCATAATCTTCAAATTGAAGCGCATTGATTAGCAGCATCATCTGCGCCGGATTGGCATAGATTAGTACAATATCCGGTTCAAAGGGATTATACACCAGCGGTGCCATGGCCACGGCCTCGTAGCGGCCAAGGGGTATGCGTGGGATCGACGCTTCATATTTTTTACCGTCTTCTTTGGTCGCTACCCATACAATACTTCGAAAAGTCCCATCTTTATAGGTTTCCGGGGTGTCCGTTAAACCGATGATGGAAGGACACCCGGGAAAAATAAAATCATCCAGTACGGCACCCACCGTCCAGTCAAAACTTCTAACCTGGGTGATTAACTGGCAGAGGGTTACTTTTTTATCGCATCGGCGCAAAAATGGTATCGTTTTAAGGTCTTCTTTTTTCTTGAGCATTTTAAATGCAACCGGAAATGCCTTCAGTCGCAGCAACTGCTCCATTCTTCTGATTATCTTTTCCCAATCGTGTTGCACTGTCATTTCGCATTCTCCTTTCTAAAAGTCACCGCATCATAGTCTCCGCTTTTCAGGGCCGCGAGCAGTTCTTTTTCATTGCTGATACTGCCGGCAAACCGGGTGGCGCATTTTCCCACCTCATTAACCTCATGGGCATCACTGCCGCCTGTTGCCGGCAGCTTAAGGCTGGCCGAAACCTCGGCTGCCAATTTGTTTTCATTTTCTGTCACTTTCCCGTTCAAAACCTCGATGGCGTCCACAAACTGAAAAAGTGCTCGCGTCTTGGCTTTTTCCGCTGTCAAACCCAGCTGTCCGGCACCAAAGACAAGAAAGCCTCTAAAAGGATGGGCGGCGATCATAAACCCATCCGCTTTTAGAACTTGCTTTTTAAGCTCTTCAAGTTTTATGATCCCCTGTATATCTTTATACATCCCGAAAACCAGCATATCACCCTGATCGGTGGTAATTTCATTGCCCCTGAGAATAAGAAAGCCATACTTTTGTCTTAACTCTTCCACCTGTTCTCTACGCCAAACATAGTTGTGGTCGGTCAGGCAGATGCCATCCAAGCCGATGGTTTTGGCCTCTTTAATCAAATGTTCAGTGGCAGCCGAACTGCACGGCGAAGCCGGTGAAGTATGTGTGTGCAGATCAATAAACATCCCTGCAGATTTCTTTTCAGAAGTATTTGCTACCTTGATAGAATCGCCTTTGGAGGTCGTTGTTTTACTTTGAAGTGGTTCTGCTTCCACCTGAATGGAATGAACAGCAGCAGGTTCAAAGGTGGTTTGCCTGTCGCCGGCAAGAAACTGTTCCAAGGTTAGGTTGGGTTCATCGGTTTGGGCATCATGCCATTTTAGAATGGCTGCAGCCTCTTTGGCCGCATCACAGCATTCGATTAGAAGGTTGGCAAAATGACGACAGCCTTCACGACCAATAATTTTGTGGACTTTGGGAGCAAGCTCTTCATTAATATAGAGTTTTGTCGCTGTCTGTAAAATGGGAATAGCGCGAGGACATTCCGGAGTCGTAAACCGGTTCCACCGGCCATCGATCGATATGATTTTTAAGTCGTTTATTCGGATGGCAAGGTCTATTTCCAATCCATAAATATCATCATCAAGCACTCCGTGGATTTTTAAAGTGTCCACGCTATTTTTTATTACAGAGACCAGTTTGTTGCGGGAAAATTTCAGCATGATTTTGTCTCTCCAAGCTTAAGCGGTGGAGGTCTGAACAACGAACTCAGCTCGCTTCAATAACAGTTATAATGGTGGAATATTGAAATTATGGAACAATGGATTCTGGGGTGATGGTTTGATGATACATATCATCGCAGCAGGCAATCTAAAAATGAAAAACAGCCTTAAAAACAAATATTCCATTATTTCTTCTGCAAGTAATTTAGGATACTGCTATATAAAGAACATATTTTTTTCACCCTGGAAAGATAGTATTTCCAAGACGTTCAATTAACACTATGGCGGATCGAGCCCCTCTACAATGGAACTGCCGGGGCGAAAAGCGGCGCACCGATTGTATAGCCGAATATTATCTTTGACCATCTTGGCAAAATAATCTCTTTTTTCATCTTCGGCCTCAGGAATCGTCTGCAGTGTATCCTTGGTAAAGGCCAGAATAACACCATGACAGCATTCTTCAACCATGAACGCAAGCTCTTTGCAATCGGTAACCTCACCGATCAGGCCTTCAATAATTTTAAGCATTCCTGAACCGATCCTGACCCCGACTACTTTTTTTAGAGCGATGTCGATTTTTGTATCATCCATGTTGACAGTCCGGCGGAATTCACTCCTGGCAGCAATAATTTCAAGATCAGGTAGACGCACGGTGATCTCAATCCACGCCTCGGTCAATGTATCCTGTAGGCGACAGGTTGATCTCATGGTTTGATCATCAATTTGTTCCACGCTGGTACAGCGATTTCTGGAAAAACAAAGTGTGGGTTCCATAGAATGGATCTCCTGGCATAGTTAATGTTCGAGGGTCAAGGAGCAGCTGGTCTGCAATCTGTCACTTATCCCTTCGTCTTCAGGTTTCTTCCTTCAATCCGTCGTCTTTTAAGTTTTGTATTTTAAATCGCCAGGCGCAGAACCATTCTTCCGGATGCTCGTCCGGTGGGCATCCGATGCATTCGGTGATGATCCTGGTGTCAATTGTCCTGGCGAAATAGGGATATTCAACCAGCCCTACCGATTTGCAGGGATAGTCAGCCAGCGCCTTGCGTTTACGAGAAGATTGAACACGACACTCATTCATTTGGAAAATGAAACTGTCAGGGCCTTCTTCTATAGTCGACTGGGTATTAATGCGGGCATAAAGCCGGAAGCCAAGTGCCTTTTTTAAGCCTTCGAGACCGGGGTTTTTAGGAAGGTCCAAATATTTTTTGATGGACCATGCTTCAAAAGGAGAGAAATGCGCCCAGCATGAATCGTTGCAGCGTTTGGCATCATTCATACCGCTTTCAAATTCCACAGCCTGAAACCATACACCGTCATTTGCAAGCCAGTTAACGGAAACAGTATGTAAAAGTTCAAGAAGAGATTCTTTAGGCATATTAAGAAGGGACAGGGGGATACCGTCTTTCATTTCAAACCCGAAGAGTTTTGAGAGCCTTTTCATCTGGATGCCGATGCTTTTTTCCGATACAATTTGCAGGGTATCCAGTGCTTTTTCCATCCCCATCTGGTGCCTGACTTCCGTAAACCATAGAGCGTAGTGGATAATAATCCTATGAAACATGTCCATCACAAGACGGGCAGTATCTTCTCGGTTTAGGTCTTCCACTCTGTCAGCTTTTTCTGACATGAAAAAATCTCCTCTGTT
>RCNC010002025.1_pt1 | contig 23848 bp, 21 predicted proteins | sample 2041301 | NCBI WGS metagenome assembly RCNC01 (sample SAMN09708231, study PRJNA481090) | Marine sediment metagenome, whole genome shotgun sequencing project. | biome: marine sediment; feature: ocean; material: sediment; isolation source: Sewage treatment plant 13A marine sediment (STP13A) ...
GTGCCGAGATCCAGGATCTGCCACTCCGACTTCCGCGGAATCTCGCGAAGTGCCAATTCGACGAGCAATTCCGTCTCGGGCCGAGGCACGAGCGTCGCCGGACTGACCAGCAATTCGCGCGACCAGAATTCCCGAGTTCCGGTGATATAGGACATGGGCTCACCATCCAGGCGGCGTCGCATTAACGCTTCAAAGCGGTCTCGCGTCAGGTCATCGAGCTCATCTTCGGGATGGGCGAACAGGTAGCTGCGCGGCATGTCGATCGACTGGCATAGCAAGATCTCAGCGTCGAGACGCGCCGAATCGCTGACCTCGGAAAGGCGCTCAGTCGCGTCTGCAATGGCAGCATCAAGTCTCATCAGCGTGTAAACTCGCCCAAAAATAGCAATGTAACTGATGTGCCTATGAACGTGTATTCCAATATCCTCGAGATGGTCGGCGAAACGCCGATGCTCGAAGTGACCAATATCGATACCGGACCGTGTCGGCTATTTCTCAAACTCGAATTGATGAACCCAGGTGGGTCGATCAAAGACCGCATCGGCATCTCCATGATCGAGCAGGCGGAAAAGCGCGGCGACATCAAACCCGGCGACACACTGGTCGAGGCCACGGCAGGCAACACAGGTCTTGGGCTTGCACTGGTCGCAGCGCGCAAGGGCTACCCCCTGATCCTCGTGCTGCCGGACAAGATGAGTCAGGAAAAGATATTTAACCTCCGGGCGATGGGCGCCGAAGTCGTGCTGACGCGTTCAGATGTCGGCCGCGGGCACCCCGAGTACTACCAGGATCTGGGCAGGAGTATTGCTGAAGAGAAGGGCGCCTATTTTATTAACCAATTCGGCAATCCCGATAATCCGCTCGCGCACGAAACCACAACGGCACCCGAGATCGTCAAACAGATGGACGGCAATCTCGACGTTATCGTTTTGGGCGTTGGTTCGAGTGGCACGGTCAGTGGCATCGGCAAGTATCTCGCTGAACACGCCCCGAACGTCGACATGATTCTCGCGGACCCCGTCGGATCGGTACTGACGAACTGGATCAACAAGGGTGAAATGGGCGTCGGCGGCAGCTGGCTGGTTGAAGGAATCGGGGAAGACTTCATTCCGGATATCGCAAACTTCGATAAAGTTACGAAGGCCTACGCAATCAGCGATGCTGAGTCGTTCGCTGCGGCGCGGGAGCTTCTGCGAAAAGAGGGCGTGCTTGCAGGATCGTCGTCGGGCACCTGTCTGGCCGCGGCCCTCAAGTTTTGTCGCGAGCAAACCGAGGCGAAAACGGTAGTTACGTTCGCCTGTGATACCGGCAACAAATACTTGTCAAAACTGTTCAATGATTTCTGGATGGAAGATCAGGGCTTCATCGAGCGCGAAAAGTTCGGCGATTTGCGCGATCTGGTTGGCCGGCCTCATGGTGAACGGGCGACCATTACCGTCGGACCGACAGATATTCTTACGACCGCACACAATCGCCTTCGCAATGCAGGATTTTCTCAGTTACCTGTGATGGATGAAGGTGAGCTCGTCGGCATCGTCACCGAAGACGCGATTATTCAGCACGTCTATGGCAAACCGGAGCTCATGACCGGGCCGGTACAAGACGCGATGGAGTCTGCCTTCATCAAACTGGACAGAACTGAGAGTCTGAATAACCTGGTCGCAATGCTTCGCGTTCAGCCGTATGCCGCCATCATGGATGGTGATGAGTTTGTCGGGCTAATCACGCGATCAGATGTGTTGAATTATCTGCGCCGACAAATGTGAGGCTAGTCGGAAGGGTCGCAGAGTGTCTGGCGTTACTTAAGAGCTAATTGTTTTGCGCGCCCTCATCGATCCAGGTCCCGATGATCTCAATCTGGTGTTTTGACAGCGGGATTCCGCGTCCCTCTGACAATGAGTTCTGGTGGTGAGGTGGCATTTGGATTTCAGGGCTCGTTTTATTTGCGATGACCAGATACAGCGCACTGGACATGCTGCTACCCGCAATGACGACCTTACCGAACTTGGTTCCTTTCATCGTGCTGTCGTAATCGACCAGGCTAAAGCCGCTGGCAGCAAAGCCTTCAGCTGACGGGTTGTGACACTCAACACAGCTGGCGCGAAGGACAGGTTGGATATCGTCTGCAAAACTGACCTGCCGCTCGCAGCCGAACAGTCCGATACAGAGAGCGAACATACTCACTTTCACTATGTTTACGGGCGCCATTGCTCTGTCTCCACTTATATCCAGATAAACTAACGCGACGAAATTGTCGTTACAATTGTGGCTTTCCACATCTACGATTCGAGCCGCAAATGGCTGCTAATGAAGCGCCACCGGGTAATGCGGCACATTGAGGGAAATTCGTTGGGAGTATTTGAACGCTATCTGACCATTTGGGTAGGCCTCTGTATTTTGGTCGGCGTAGCTGTCGGTAACTTTGTCCCTGACATTTTTCAATCGGTCGCCAGGCTCGAGTATGCACATGTGAATCTCGTCGTTGCCGTACTCATCTGGATCATGATCTACCCGATGATGGTGCAGATCGACTTTACCGCCGTCAAAGACGTCAGGAAAAAGCCGAAGGGTTTGATTCTTACGCTCACAGTCAACTGGTTGATCAAACCGTTCACGATGGCGGCGCTGGGCTGGCTGTTTTTCCGTGTGCTTTTTGCCAACTGGATTGATCCGCAATCGGCGACTGAGTATATCGCCGGCATGATATTGCTGGGTGTTGCACCGTGCACAGCCATGGTGTTTGTCTGGAGCCAGCTTACCGATGGCGACCCCAACTACACGCTTGTGCAGGTATCGGTAAACGACGTCATCATGGTATTTGCGTTTGCGCCGCTGGCTGCGTTTCTGCTCGGTGTCAGCGACATTGCGGTACCGTGGGAAACGCTCTTGCTGTCGGTTGTCCTGTACGTGCTCTTACCACTGATAGCCGGAGTAATTACCCGCCATCGCCTGGAAGCCAATGGCGACGATCATCGCGTCGATAAGTTCGTGCAGTTACTCAAACCATGGTCCGTCATCGGACTGCTGGCAACCGTCATACTGTTGTTCGGTTTTCAGGCGCAGAAAATTCTCGGCCAACCGCAGACAATCTTGCTTATTGCCATTCCGTTGTTGATACAGACATACGGAATTTTCGCCATTGCATATGCGGCTGCGAAGACAATGCGCCTGCCGCACAATATCGCTGCGCCGGCCTGTCTGATCGGGACGTCCAATTTTTTCGAGCTGGCTGTCGCGGTGGCAATATCGCTGTTTGGGCTTAATTCGGGAGCGGCGCTGGCGACAGTGGTCGGCGTCCTGGTTGAAGTACCCGTGATGCTATCGCTTGTCGCTATTGTGAATCGAACGGCTCACTGGTTTCCGTCTCGGAGCTAGTCAGTGCGACAACGAGCACAAGTTCATTGGTCGGAAAGCGCGGCTAGTTGATCCGCCTGATACTCGTTGATAAGCGGTTCTATGACCTGCTCAAGTCCGCCTTCAATGATCTCGTCGAGTTTGTAGAGCGTCAGGTTGATGCGGTGATCAGTCACGCGGCCCTGCGGGTAGTTGTACGTGCGAATGCGCTCCGACCGATCGCCAGACCCGACCAGCAGTTTGCGGGTGGCAGCATGCTCCGCTTCCTGTTCCGCGACCTGCGTATCGAGCAGGCGAGCCTGCAGCAGGGACATCGCTCGTGCCCGGTTCTTGTGTTGGGAACGCTCGTCCTGGCATTCGACAACAATTCCGGAGGGCAGGTGAGTCAAACGCACGGCGGAATCGGTCTTGTTGACGTGCTGACCACCGGCACCGGATGCGCGATAGGTATCGACTCGTAAATCGGCCGGATTGATTTCGATCTCTTCGACTTCATCCGGCTCCGGCAGTACAGCGACAGTGCACGCCGAGGTGTGAATGCGGCCTTGCGACTCGGTGGCGGGTACTCGTTGAACGCGATGTGCTCCAGACTCAAACTTTAGTTTTGCGAAGATGCTGTTGCCGGTGATGCGACTAATGATCTCTTTGTAGCCACCGTGATCGCCTTCGCGCGCCGAAATAATTTCAAGCGACCAGCGCTCGGTCTCGGCGAACCGCGAGTACATGCGAAATAAATCGCCCGCGAAAATCGCGGCCTCGTCACCGCCTGTGCCAGCGCGAATTTCCAAAAAGACGTTCGCATCGTCATGCGGGTCGGCCGGAATCAGGGATTTCTGCAGTTCTGTAAGGATCACTTCCTGCCGCTCGGTAAGCCCCTCGAGCTCCTCGCGTCCCATCTCACGAATCTCATCGTCCGCATCGTCCGCCATTTCCTTCGCGGCAGCGATGTCCCCGGTGAGCGCCTCAAAATCTCTGAACAGATTGACGACAGGCCCTACCCGCGAGTATTCCTTCGATAATTCCCGAAATTGATTTTGATCGCCGATCACGTCCGGATCGGCGAGCAGGCCGGCGATTTCCTCAAAGCGATCGCTGACAGACTCCAGTTTGAAGCGGATGGATTCTTTCACGGCTTAGCCTTGTTTATCTGTGTCGATGTCGAAGAGCGTTCGCGCCGCGTCAATCAGCTCTTCATTGGACTCTTCGCCGGCCTTGCGCAACCTGACGCTAGGCCCGTGCAGCATCTTCTTCATCAACGCAGCAGTCGCGTATTCAATCGCATCACTTGCCGACTCACCTCGTGCCATTCGCCGAACGGCTTGCGTGTTCACTTCGTCGCGAATGAGTTGGCTTTTTTCACGCAATGCCGCGATCACCGGGACAGCCTGTTTGGAGCGTTCGATGTTCTGGTAGCGGCGAATTTCGTCATCCAGCAATTTGTCGGCTTCCAGCGCCGCCGCTTCGCGATTGCCCTGTCCCTGCTGGATGACTTTGTCGAGATCGTCGATCGTATAGAGATAGACATCCTCAAGATCGCCGACGCCGTCTTCGATATCCCGTGGAACGGCGATGTCGACCGCGAAGATGGGCTTGCGTTTGCGTGCCTTGATCGCAGACTTCATATGGTCGAGGCGAATGACAGGATCGGGGCTCGCCGTCGAACTAATGAGAATGTCCGCTTCGGGCAGAGTCCCTTCGATCTCGGACAGCGGCAATGCGAATCCGCCGAAGCGACTGGCAAGTTCGTGGGCGCGGTCGATATTGCGGTTGGCGACAAATAGCCGGCCGATATCCCGGCTCGACAAATGTTTGGCTAATAATTCCACGGTCGCGCCGGCGCCGACCAATAGAGCGGTGTGTTTGCTAAAACCGGCGAAGAACTGATTTGCCAGACTAACGGCTGCAGAAGCAACCGACACCGGGCTCGAACCGATTTCCGTATCCGTACGAATCTTCTTGGCAACGGCAAATGTGTGTTGCATTAGTCGGCTGAGCTGCTGGCCGAGCGTACTGGCATCCTGTGCGTGCCGGAACGCGTCTTTCAGTTGCCCGAGAATTTGCGGCTCGCCGAGGATCATGGAGTCGAGTCCGCAGGCCACGCGAAAAATGTGGCGAATGGCGGCGTCATCGTCGAGTGTGAAAAGCGAGTCAGCAAATGACGGATCAAGGGACCGGTCGGCCTGCAGCCAGTCACGCAAATGGCCACGACCATGATCATCGCTTATGACATAAAACTCGGTTCGATTACACGTCGAAAGCAGCAACGCTTCATCGACCCCGGGCAGCGCAGACAGGCTGGCGAGCGCGCGCGCGACATCGTCTCCCGAGAAGACGACTTGCTCGCGAATTTCGACAGGTGCCGTGTTATGGTTCAGCCCGAGTATTTGCAGCGGCATTACGTTTATTGCGGCGCCAAACGGCACCTTATTATTACGGAGTGCGTATCATAAGCGAACTGAACCGCCAGTTCCTTGTCTCTGTAATAAATGGACGAAATATTTATGCAAGATAAAGCCAGATGGCGGTCAGTGATAAAGCTGATTTCGCTACTTGCCCTGACAACCAGCTTCAGTTTTTCAACGATTTACGCCGATGAAACGGCCTCTTCCAGTGCCAGCGCGCATATCTTGCAGGGCGAAATGGCCTTGCAGCGAAAAGAATATCTGAAGGCAACGATCGAATATCGAATGGCCGCTGAGGCCAGCGACAGCGTTGAGCTGGCGCGTAAAGCGACCCGACTTGGGTTTTCGTATGGATTTAATGACGAGGCTTTGCGGGCGGCCAAGCGCTGGGTAGAGCTCGACGAGAATAGCGACGAGGCGCGAGCGTTCCTTGGCCAGCTGTATTTCCGACTCGACGATTTGCGAAATTCACGGCGTCAGTTCGAGCGACTGATAAAGGGTGACCCGGAAGATCCGGGCAAGCGCCTGTTGTCACTGATTAGCTATTTGTCGGATGAACGCGTTCCCGAGCGCGCCGACAAATTGATGCGCTCGCTGGCCAAGCCCTACCGCGATTCCGCAACGGCACACTATGCGGTCGCAATACTCGCGCTTCAGGCCGGCGACTCAGCCTATGCCAAAGAGCGCGCCACGCGCTCCATGGAGCTCGACCCGGATTATGTACGACCGCATCTTTTGTTCGCGCGGGCGCTGATGTTCGAAGGCAAGAACGATGAGGCCATTGAGTATCTGGCCCACCTGATTGGTGACAGCGCGCATCCGGACGCCGATGCCCGAATGGAACTTGCCTTGATGTACATGCTAACGGGCCGCGACGATGACGCCCTGAGTCAGGTGAATCAGGTATTGCTGGAGCAAACCGGGCGACTGGATGCCTTGCGCCTGATGGCGATCATCAATTTCCGCGCCGAGCGTCTGGATGCCGCTTGGGATGATTTCGAGGACCTGCTGGCTTCCGGCGAGTATCGAATGGACGCCCTTTACTATCTCGCGCGCATTGCAGATTACCGGGAACAGCACGAACGGGCGGTGCGGCTCTACCGGGAAGTTCGGTTCGGTTCGAACACCTTGTTTTCGCAACGCAGAGCCAGCGCTTTACTGGCGCATCAACTGGATGATGTTGATGGCGCGTTCGAACTTCTTGATGGCTTTGCAGATGAGTCGCCGAAGTATGCCGTTGAGGTGGTCGCGCTCAAAGCACAGCTGCTGATTTCGCTGGGTCGATATGAAGAGGGTCTTGAACTCTACGAAAAGGCGATCGAGTATCGGCCGGAGAATCAGGGCCTGATTCTTGGTCGCGCCGACTTACTGCTCAGAACCGGCGAGCTTGATGAAGCGATCGAGCAGTACCGCAGCGCGAAGAAACGCTGGCCGGACAGCGCCATGGTGCTGAATGCGCTGGGCTATATATTGGCAGACAATACCGAAGAATTTGTCGAGGCCGAGAAGCTTATTCGCAAAGCGCTGCAAATCGATCCGCAAAGCGCGGCGATCATCGATAGCTTCGGCTGGGTTCTTTACAAGCTTGGACGTCATGAAGAGGGTCTCGCCGAATTGCAGCGCGCCTACGATCGTATGAAAGATCCGGAAGTCGCGTCCCATATTGTCGAAGTGCTCGCGGAGCTCGACCGGCGCGATGAGGCGATGGAGATTCTGGAGCATGCGGAGAAGCAGGATCCAGACAGCGAGATGCTGAAAAATGTACGTAAACGCTACTTTTCCGAATCACCCTGATCGCCCGGGCGGCCGTGTGCGGGCCGCCTTTCGGTTTGGCTGTTGCCTCCTCGTGTTATCGGGCTGCGCGGCAACCCGACCCAGCGTTGACCTGCCGGAGCTCTCGAGCTGGGAGCAGCGACAAGAGGTGCTGGGCACCGTTGTCGACTGGGAATTCCGCGGCCGCATCGCGGTGAAAGCCGGCGACGAAGGCTTCAACGGAAAGTTCAACTGGACGCAGACGGGCGATGATTTCTTCGCGACGGTTGGCGGACCGCTCGGCATCGGAACTGTCAAGATCGAGGGCGATGGGCAAAGCATTCTCCTGACCGACAAGGATGGCGTCGAGACGGTGCTCGTCGACCCGGAAGCTGAGCTCTACTACCGTTACGGCTGGACGATCCCGGTTGCATCCCTGAGGTACTGGGCCTTGGGCATACCAGACCCCAAAAGTGTGGCGACGACGGAGCTGGACGATTTCGGACGCCTCAGCAGTCTGGAACAGGGTAATTGGACGCTATCAATCTCGCGATACAAGGAGAGTGCGGGGCAGCAATTGCCACGGACTTTGACCGCAAGCAACCCGGATACCCGTGTCCGTATGGTCATCGACCGATGGACCTTCTTCGACCGTTGACAGTGGCGGAGCGTGACAGCACACTACGCCCAAATCGAGCAACATCATCTCAGTTGGGGCGTAGCCAAGCGGTAAGGCATCGGGTTTTGATCCCGTGTACCGCAGGTTCGAATCCTGCCGCCCCAGCCATTTTTACCCCAAGGGGACGACGTGGATCTTGCAACAACGGCGGTATTTTCGGGTAACGCTCACCCGCAACTGGCTCAGGACATCGCGCGTTGCCTGAGACTTCCACTCGCTAAGGCCCAGGTTGGCCACTTCTCGGACGGCGAGAACAACGTCGAAATCCTTGAGAATATTCGCGGTCGCGAAACGTTCATTATTCAACCGACCTGCCCACCGACCGCTGAAAACCTCATGGAGCTGCTGGTCATGGTCGATGCGGCCCGGCGCGCATCCGCTGCGAGAATTACTGCCGTCATTCCCTACTTCGGTTTCGCGCGGCAAGATCGCCGCCCGCGTTCCTCACGTGTGCCCATTACGGCCAAACTTGTAGCGAAAATGATCGGCATGGCTGGCGTCGACCGCGTTCTCACCGTCGACCTTCACGCGGATCAGATCCAGGGTTTCTTCGACGTGGCTGTCGACAATGTCTACGCCTCGCCGCTGCTGCTGGGCGATGTCTGGAAACAAAAGTACGAGAACATGGTCGTCGTGTCACCGGATGTGGGCGGCGTCGTTCGTGCCCGCGCCCTGGCGAAACGCCTTGGCGACGCCGACCTCGTTATCATCGACAAACGTCGCGACAAAGCCAACCAGTCCGAGGTTATGAACATCATCGGTGAGGTCGAAGGCAAAAACTGCGTCATGATCGATGACATGGTCGATACCGCTGGCACGCTGTGCCACGCGGCTGGCGCACTGAAAGAACATGGCGCAATAAGCGTTGCGGCCTATATCACTCACCCGGTCCTGTCGGGTCCGGCGGTAAGTCGGATCACCGAGTCGAATCTCGACGAAGTTGTCGTTACGGATACGATTCCGCTGAACGAGGAGGCCAAGGCCTGCTCCAAGATCCGGGAGATATCCACGGCAGAACTTCTGGCAGAGACCATGAGACGCATCTCGGATGACGAGTCTGTCAGTTCCCTGTACGTAGATTAGTACGCCCAACCTAAGAAGGGGGGACATGCTATTGCGTGTCCCCCTAAGGTAGGGATACGTAACTCGGCCCGGCAGTAGGAACCTCAATTACGTATCGGACACTAGTGGGGGACACGCAATAGCATGTCCCCCCTTCTAATCGTCCCTTTCATCGGTTAATATGCGCGCCCTTGCGTGGATTGGTCGCGATTCACGCGTTTTTAATGTCTGAAATAACTTCAGCAAAATCAAGTAATTAGTGGAGAATAGTCATGAGTGACGATTTCGATCTTATTGCGGAACTCCGAGAAGATCAGGGGAAAGGTGCGAGCCGCCGCCTGCGTCTTCAGGGAAAAGTTCCAGCAATCATATACGGTGCCGGGCGTCCGCCTCGTTCACTGTCGTTTGACCAGAACAAAGTTTTACATAAACTCGCTAACGAGTCGTTCTATTCGAGCATCCTCAACATCAAAGTGAATGACAAAAGTCAGGCTGCGATTTTGAAGGATCTGCAACGCCATCCGGCGAAGCACATGATCATGCATATGGATTTCCAGCGCGTCGTTGATGACGTCGAAATCAAGATGAATGTTCCGCTTCACTTTATCAATGAAGAGCTTGCTCCGGGCGTCAAGACCGGCGGCGGTAGCGTGTCTCGCCTCCTGAACGACGTGGAAGTGTCTTGTCTGCCGAAGTACTTGCCGGAATATCTCGAAGTTGATATTTCCGAGCTGGAGCTTGACGCGATGTTGAATCTGTCCGAAATCAAGTTGCCAGAGGGTGTTGAGATTCCTCAGTTGGCCCCAGGCATTGATAATGACCAGCCGATGGTCTCTATCCACGTGATCAAGGAAATAGTGATCGAGGAAGACGAAGTCGAGGTCGAAGTTGGCGAAGGCGAAGCGGCGGAAGGCGACGAGTCCGCAGCAGAGGCTTCGGACGGCGAGTCCAGCGACGAGTAAGCTTGTTTGCAAGACAAGCGAAAAGACCGCCATCTGGCGGTCTTTTTGTTTAAGATTCGCGAACGCTTATTAAGAAACGTCATGTCTAACTCAATCCGCATCATTGCTGGCCTTGGAAATCCCGAGGACAGGTACGAGCGCACCTTGCACAACGCCGGATTCTGGAAGTATGGCGGCAGTTTTCGTTACGAGAAGAAATTCGGTGCCGACTACTGCAAAATCAATCTGCACGGTCAGGACGTCTGGCTCGTCAAGCCGCAGAGCTATATGAATCTCAGCGGCGGACCGATTCGAGGCGTGATTGATTATTACCGACTGAAAGTCAGTGAATTGTTGGTGGCACACGACGAAATTGATCTGCCGCCCGGAACGACACGCTTGAAGATGGGCGGCGGCCACGGCGGTCACAATGGTCTTCGAGACATCATCCAGCATTGCGGTGCCGAGTTCGTTCGCCTGCGCCTGGGCGTCGGTCATCCCGGCGACAAGAGCCAGGTGACCAATTACGTATTAAAGCGCGGTTCGGCCGATGTCGAGCGAGCGATTGAAGACAACATAGTTGAAGCGATGGACGTCATGCCGCTATTGATTGAAGACGGCCTGAACGCGGCGACAAAAGCACTCCACACAAAAGAGTAAAAAAGCATGGCAATTACCTGTGGCATCGTCGGCCTGCCGAACGTTGGCAAATCGACCCTGTTTAACGCACTCACTGCGGCGGAGATCGCGGCGGAGAATTACCCGTTTTGCACGATCGAGCCGAACGTCGGCATCGTTCCGGTGCCCGACCCGCGGTTGACGGTGCTCGCCGGCATCGTGAATCCGCAAAAGATCTTGCCAACAACGATGGAATTCGTGGACATTGCCGGACTGGTCGCTGGGGCATCAAAGGGCGAGGGCCTCGGAAATCAGTTTCTCGCGAATATTCGTGAGACGAATGCGATCGCGCACGTCGTGCGGTGTTTTGAAAACGATGACGTAACTCACGTCGCTGGAAAAATCGATCCCCTCGACGATATCGAAACGATTAACACGGAACTGGCGCTGGCGGATCTGGAGTCGGTTGATAAGCAGTTCGATAAGGCGTCGCGCACGGCGAAGACCGGTCAAAAAGACGCGATTGCACATCGCGACGCGCTGGCGGGCATCAAGGAACACCTGGATGAGGGTCTGCCGGTTCGTTCACTGGAGAAGACCGATCTACAGAATGAGATTCTTCGCGGCGTTCATCTGATCACCAACAAGCCTGTGATGTATGTGGCCAACGTTGATGAAGATGGCTTCGAGAACAATCCCCACCTGGATGCGGTACGTGACTACGCGAAGAGCGAAGGCTCAGAAGTCGTCGCTATCTGTGCGTCGATCGAGGCCGAGATCGCGTTGCTCGACGAAGAGGACAAGGAAGTGTTCCTGTCAGACTTGGGTTTCGACGAGCCGGGCCTGAATCGTGTGATTCGCCACGGCTACGCAATGTTGGGTCTGCAGACGTACTTCACTGCCGGTGAGAAGGAAGTTCGCGCCTGGACAACGAAGGTTGGCGCAACGGCGCCGCAGGCAGCTGGCGAAATTCACACGGATTTCGAGAAGGGCTTTATTCGAGCGGAAACCATGGCCTACGACGACTTCGTCGCAGGCAATGGCGAACAGGGTGCGAAAGAGGCGGGCAGGTTGCGCCTCGAGGGCAAGGAATACATTGTCCAGGAAGGCGATATCATGCACTTCCGATTTAACGTTTAGGGATTTCTTCAAATCTCGCCTGGAAAAATCGCAGTACTGCCGGTTCATAGGTAAAGCGCAATCCGCCGATCTTGTTCCTGCGTTCCATGACCGCGCAAACGGCGTCGACGGTGACGTCCATGTGGGCCTGTGTATAGACCCGTCTGGGAATAGTCAGGCGCACCAGCTCCAGCGGCGATTCGTGATTTTCACCGGTGTCCTTGTCGCGCCCCGCGGAAACAATGCCGCGCTCCATGGACCGCACTCCGGATTCGATATACAAGGCAGCAGATAAGGCTTGTGCCGGGAAATGTTCTTGTGGCACATGCGGCAGAATTTTGCTCGCGTTCAGGAACACGGCATGGCCACCGATTGGGTTGACGATCGGGACCCCGGCATCACGAAGGCGGCGGCCGAGATACTGTACCTGGCCGATGCGTGCGCGAATATGATCGTCCTGTACGCTTTCTGTAATGCCTATCGCCAAAGCCGCCATGTCACGTCCGGCCATGCCACCGTAGGTATGCAGACCCTCGTAAACGACCACCAGCTCGCAGGCCTTTTCATACAGCTTGGCATCGTTCATTGCGAGAAATCCGCCGATGTTTACCATCGCATCTTTCTTGGCCGACATTGTGGCGACATCCGTAAGGGCACAGATTTCGTAGACAATCTCCCGCACTGATTTGTCCTGATAGCCGTCTTCGCGTTGCTGGATGAAGTACGCATTTTCAGCGACTCTTGTCATGTCATGCACCAATATGATTTGATGCTTGTCACACCAGGCACGCAGTTGCGTCAAATTCTGCAGAGAAATCGGCTGTCCACCCGCCATGTTTACGCAAGTCGCGACGCAGAAATAGGGAATCTTTTCTGCACCGACTTTATTAACCAGTGCATCCAGTTTTTCAAAGTCCACGTTGCCTTTGAAAGGATGCGTGTTTTCGGCGTCGTGTGCCTCATCAATGATGACATCGACGAACGTGCCACCGGCTAATTCCTGGTGCAGGCGTGTCGTCGTGAAGTACATATTACCGGGAACAAAATCGCCGTCTGAAATCAGTATCTTGCTGAGAATATTTTCCGCCCCCCGTCCCTGGTGACACGGTACGGTGTAGCGATAGCTGTAGTACTCCTGAATCGCATCTCTCATTTGATAGAAATTGCGACTGCCAGCGTAGGCTTCATCGCCCATCATCAGACCGGACCATTGGCGGTCGCTCATCGCGCCGACACCCGAGTCAGTCAGCAGGTCGATATAGACATCGTCGGACTGCAGCAGGAAGGTGTTGTAGCCAGCCTCTGCAATGGCTTTCAAGCGATCTTCTCTGCTCGTCATCTTAAGCAGCTCGACCATCTTGATTTTGTAGGGTTCGGCCCAGGCTTGATGCGTCATGACTGTATCTCCAGATTGATGAATGGATCCGGGATCAGTCAAGGGCAAGCGACATATTGAATATGTAGCACCACCCTGACGATCGCGGTGGCATTTCATCCCTCGTCGGAAATTGAAGCGACAAGTGGCCTGAAAGAAATGATAAGGCAACTCACCTGAGGCCGCCTATACGTAAATTTACCGCGATGATGTGCGATCATGGGGCGGATTGTCTTGACAGGTAACGGCCGCATCCGGACAATCTGCGGCCCAATTCAGGTGATGTAGCTCAGTTGGTTAGAGCGACGGACTCATAACCCGTAGGTCGGTGGTTCAAATCCACCCTTCACCACCAAACAACAAAAATGGGTTGCCCCATCGGGGTGGCCCTTTTTTGTTGCCTGTGTGACGGGGTGATTTCGAAGCGCCGAAGGTGGTTCATCCGAGCGCCGCTACGCGGCGCGACAGACGCACGAAGTGCGCCCCGAAGGGGTGAGGGCCGAAGGCCCGAATCCAATCCACCCTTCACCACCAGACATGAGAAAGGGGAGCTATTAGGCTCCCTTTTTTTATGGCTAAAGTCCTTAGCAAATAGACAATTAAAGAAGGTGATTGGTCCCTGCATTGCCGAGTGGCCAGCGGTTCATCCGAGCGTGGTGGTATGAGATTCATTCGCGGCCTTTGGCAGGAAATTCTCCCGTTGGCGATTGTGGATTGAGTCGCTGTGCAAGCTGGTGTTTGAACGCTGTCAGAGTCTAGTCTCCGCGCAGGGTCGGGCGCGACAGCCCGACGGTAAGCTTCTCGCCCAAAACCTCGCGCCGAAATCGAAATAATTCGGCGGGACGGCCGCGCCCTACAGCGGTCGTTCTTCCAATTGGCTCGACGAGGTTCGCGCTCATGACCAGGCGGCGGAAATTCTGTTTGTGCAAGTGCGTACCGCTCAGCGCTTCAGCGACCTGCTGTAAGTGCAATAATGTGAACTCGCCGGGTAACAATTCGAACACAACGGGCCTGTAGGCGAGTTTGCCGCGAATTCGTCCGAGTGCTGTTGCGAGTACACGGCGGTGATCGGAGATCATCGGGATGCCAATATTTGTGCCCCCGGGTTCCGCGGTTTCGCCGCCAGTTGCACCATCAATTGCTCGCTGGTCCCTTTCCGATTCGGCAAGGACGTCTGCGTCGTAAAGCAGTTCAAGGCGCTCGAGCGTCAGAACGGCGTCCATTTCCATCGCTCCGGAATTTCCGAACGTGACGTTGACCCGCTCTTCGCGATTGCGGCGTGCTGCCTGTGCCCGTGTCTTCGAACACCACTGAGCAAGTTGAGGAGCAATCAGCGAGTCCAACTCTTCGGGGCGCCCGTTTCGCCAGTCCTCCCATGGCAGGAATTCGTACCAGTCGGCCCACCGAGCGCCGTCCAGCGGCACCTCGTCCTCGCGAGTCAGTGCCACGTAAGCCACAGATAATGTTCGCGGTCCGCTTCGAGTCTCGTCGACGGTTCGAAAGCGGTTGCCAAACGTGTATAGCTGCTCGATGTAATAAAGATCCAGGCCCGCCTGCTTTTCGATAAGTTGCCGAAAACCGTCCTCCAGGCTCGCATGATCGCCGGGAACGAATGGACCGTTTGGCAGTGCTATTTCGTTTTCGCCATCGACAACCAGCACACGAGGAGTCTCGTCGGTGACGGCGACGATAACACCCAGCAGGTCTACAACAGCGTCGGTTTGGTTCTTAATAATCTTTATCCATAGCGTGTTGGTCGAAAAAGTACCTCAATCGGCGCTTGAACTATATGCTCGGGTTGAGCATAATATATATACTCCAAACGAGCATTAATTATACAGGTGTACCATGCCAACCAACCACATTGACGAAGCGATTCTCGAAAAGGTGGCGCCGCTCTACGAGCGCGTCAAAACTGTCATTCCCGAAATCGAGTGGCCTGTTCATGCGCCGCATGTCGCAGCGATCAATGAGCTAAAGAAAGAAAAGAATGCCGTCATACTCGCGCATAACTACCAGACGCCCGAGATCTACCATTGTGTTGCTGACATTACCGGCGACTCCCTGGCGCTGGCGCAGCGTGCTGTAGACACGGATGCCGATGTCATCGTACTGGCCGGGGTCCATTTCATGGCAGAAACGGCCAAGCTCCTGAATCCCGGAAAGACCGTTCTCATTCCCGACCTCGGAGCAGGCTGCTCGCTTGCCGAGTCGATTACTGCGGCTGACGTCCGCAAGCTCCGCGAGCAGTACCCGGGCGTTCCCGTAGTGACCTACGTCAATACGTCGGCTGAAGTGAAAGCGGAGTGCGATATTTGCTGTACGTCAGGCAACGCACTGTCGATCGTCGAATCCTTGGGCAGCGATCGCGTCATCTTCCTGCCGGACGAATACCTGGCGTCCTACGTTGCGGAACAAACCGACGTCGAGATCATAAAATGGAAGGGACACTGCGAAGTCCACGAACGATTTACCGCCGAAGAGCTGGAGTCGTACCGGGCGGCGTACGATGACCTGACGATCATTGCGCATCCGGAATGTCCGCCGGACGTCCTGGCAACATCGGATTTCGTCGGCTCGACAGCGCAGATGCAGGACTACGTCATCAACGAGCGCCCGCCGAAAGTTTTGATGGTGACCGAATGTTCGATGAGCGATAACGTTTCCGCGGGCATCGATGACGTCGAATTTATTCGGCCATGTAATCTTTGCCCGCACATGAAGAAGATTACGCTGGTCAATATCCGCGCCTCGCTGGAATCTTTGAGCCCCGCCGTGGAAATAAACCCTGACGTTGCCGACCGTGCGAGGGCCGCCGTGGAACGGATGCTTGAGGTCGGTCGCTCGAAAATGACCGAGGTGGCTGCCTGATCCGGCATCAATTTGATAGCAGTAAGCACAATTTCGTAGCAAGATCGTGATCGGGACTCTTCAGGGACCAGTGAGATGCAGACGATCGCAGTAATCGGGTGCGGGGCTATCGGCGAGGCGGTTGCCGGATACCTGGCTGATCAACAAAACGTCGAAATTGGCGTTGCGATAATTGAACCAGGCATGGATTCGCGGGCACGGGACGTGTTTGGCGAGGGTGTCGAAATCGCGAGCGACTTTGGCGAAATATCAACTCAGGTCGATCTTGTGGTCGACTGCGCCGGTCACCCGGCATTACGACAGCATGGGGAAGCGATTCTTTCGCGAGGCACCGACCTCATTTCGGTCTCCTCCGGCGCGTTGGCCGATGCCGAATTGTATGACAGGCTCGCCGGCGCCGCGCAACGCGGCGGCACTCAGTTACGAATCGTCTCGGGTGCAATCGGGGCGCTGGATGCGCTGTCGGCGGGAAGCGTTGGTACGTTGACGCAAGTGACCTATCGGGGTCGGAAGCCGCCGAAGGGGTGGCGTGGCTCCCCCGCCGAAGCGAAGCTCGCCCTGGATTCATTGTCTGAGGCAGCTGTGCACTTTAGCGGCAGCGCCCGCGATGCAGCACTCGAATACCCCAAGAATGCGAACGTGGCTGCATCCGTAGCGCTTGCGGGTATTGGTTTCGATGCGACGAAAGTCGAACTCATTGCGGACCCGGCCGTAGAGCGCAATGTGCACGAGATCGTGGCCGAGGGCGACTTCGGTCGCTACGAATTTCGGATTGAAGGAAGGTCGTTGCCTGATAATCCACGCTCCTCGGCGATCACAGCAATGAGCGTTATTCGCGAGATTCTGAAGCCCGCATCGCCGATCGTTATCTAGCGCCGAATCTGACGATCACGGCAAAAGGTGCGACTGAGCTTTATAGATGATTCCGTCGCAGATAGACTGACGCTCATGTGAAATAGGGTCGAGCGAGGATCAATCGACAATGACGAAACTGGCTGCTTTTAACTTTCAAAACTGGATCGAAGAGCATCGGCACCTGCTGAAACCGCCGGTAGGGAACAAACAGATCTGGGAGGATGCTGACATGATGGCCTTCGTTGTCGGCGGCCCGAATCAGCGTACCGATTTCCACGATGATCCCGTCGAAGAGTTTTTCTACCAACTTGAAGGCGATATGGTGTTGAAGGTGTTTGATGACGGTGAGTTCTATGACGTCGTCATTCGGGAGGGCGACATCTTCTTCCTGCCGAAGCATGTCCGGCATTCTCCGCAGCGACCGATGGCCGGCAGCGTCGGACTCGTGATTGAGCCAAAGCGGCCCGAGGGCCTCAAGGATGCCTTCGAATGGTACTGCTTTGAGTGCGGCAGTCTGGTACATCGGGTCGAGGTGATATTGAAATCTATCGTCCACGACCTGCCGCCTCTGTACGAATCGTTTTATAACGACGAGGCCGCCCGAACTTGCCCCGACTGCAGCGCGCTTCATCCCGGCAAGGAGCCGCCTGAAGGTTGGGTGTCAATTCCGCCGCAAGACGAAAACTAATATGCACTACGAATCGACACTTGAGTTCGCGAAGGCACAGGACGAGGCGGATCCGCTCCGCGAGTATCGCGATCGCTTTCATTTCCCGGCCTTGGGTACGCCCGAGCTTGTTTATTTCACCGGGCATTCGCTTGGGTTGCAGCCAAAGACCGTTCGCGCGGCCGTTGAGTTGGAGCTCGACGAGTGGGCGAAATACGGGGTTGAGGGGCATTTTCATTCGACAAACCCGTGGTTCAGCTACCACGAAATCCTGACGCCAGCGATGGCCGAGGTCGTCGGTGCGAAAGATTCGGAAGTCGTTTGTATGAATTCGCTGACGACCAATATCCATTTGTTGTTCGTATCTTTCTATCGGCCGACAAAGCAACGCTACAAGATCATCAGCGAAGCGAAGATGTTTCCGTCAGACCGCTACCTGCTGGAGACACAGGTGCAATTTCATGGCTTTGATCCTGACGATGCCATTATTGAGGTGGCCCCGAGAGACGGTGAGAGACTGATTCGGGAAGAGGATATTCTCGCTGCGATCGATGCCAACGCCGATGAGCTTGCGATGGTCTTCTTCGGCGGCGTCAACTACTTCACCGGTCAGTTGTTCAATATGCCGCGCCTGACTATTGCTGCGCACGCGGTCGGCGCTGTCGCTGGATTTGACCTCGCCCACGCAGCGGGCAATGTGCCATTGGAGCTGCATGATTGGGACGTCGATTTCGCCGCCTGGTGCTCGTACAAGTACCTGAACTCGAGCCCCGGCAACGTCGGTGGAATTTTCGTCCACGAACGTCATGGAAAGAACTTCGATCTACCGCGATTCGGCGGTTGGTGGGGACACGACAAGTCAACACGATTCCAGATGAAGAATGGCTTCCAGCCGATGGAAGGTGCTGAAGGCTGGCAGTTAAGTAACGTGCCGATTCTCGGTATGTCGGCGATGAAGGCGTCACTTGAAATCTTTGCAGAGGTGGGAATGCCCGCCTTGCGTAAGAAGAGCGAGAAGCTGACAGGCTACCTCGAGTACACAGTAGGGCTACTGGCGGAAGAGTTCCCAAGTGCCGGCATCAGCATCATTACGCCGCAAGATCCGGCGCAGCGAGGGACCCAGCTTTCGATAGATATCGCTGGCCGCGAGCGCAAACTGTTCGACGACATGATCGCGGCCGGCGTTATCGCCGATTTTCGGGAGCCCTGCATTATTCGCATGGCACCCGTGCCGCTGTATAACTCGTTCGAGGACGTGTTTACCTTCGGCAAGGTGATGCGTCACTTGCTGGCTCAGGGAGAAGAGTAAGTGGACCAAAAGACATTCACAGTCGTCGGCGGGGGTCCGGTCGGAACCTTACTCGCTATTTCATTGGCGAGACATGGCTACAAAGTTGGCCTCTACGAGGGTCGACCCGACTCGCGGCAGACCAGCATCTACCAGGGAAAGTCGATCAATATCGCGTTGTCGGATCGCGGGTGGACATCGCTGGAGAAAATCGGCGTTAGCGCCGAAGCGAAGAAGCAGTCAATTCCGATGTATCACCGCGCTATCCACGGCAGCGACGGCGAACTCACATCGCTTCCGTACGGAAAAGAGGGTGATGCTATCTGGTCGGTTTCAAGGGGTGGAATCAACGAGCAACTGCTTGATATCGCCGATGATGATCCGAACATCACCACGCATTTTGAACATCGCCTCATCCACGTGGACTTCGAGTTTGCGACAGCAGTATTCCGCTTACCGAGTGACAAGCAACTCATTGTTGATGCCGACTACCTGTTTGGCGCGGACGGCGCACACTCGAAGGTCCGTCGACTGGCCCATAAGCTGCCCAGATTCAGCTACAGCCAGAATTACATGCCGCAGTGCTATATTGAGCTGAACATCCCGGCGAATAGCGACGGCTCTCACAAGCTCGAGAAGAATGCGCTGCATATCTGGCCGCGAAAAGACTTCATGCTGATCGCGCTGCCGAATCCTGATGGCACATTCACGTGCACGCTGTTCATGAATCACTCAGGGGATCCGTCCTTCGAGTCGCTGCAGGAACGATCAGCGGTAGAGGCATTCTTCGAGTCGAATTTCGCAGATGCGATGGAGTATCTGGAAGACCCGATTGATGTCTTCATGGAAAAGACGGCTGCGCCGCTCTTTCTCGTTCAGGTATTTCCGTGGTCGTTCAACCGGAAAGTAGGGCTGATCGGCGATGCGGCGCATGCGATCGTGCCGTTTTATGGGCAGGGCATGAACTGCGGATTTGAGGACTGCGCCGAACTTGATGCGCTGATCACCCAATACGATCACGACTGGCAACAGATATTTCCGGCTTACGAAAATAGCCGCAAGCCGAATGGCGACGCTATCGCAGAGCTGTCCAAGCGAAACTTCGTTGAGATGAGCGATCTGTCGGGCGACATGACGTTTCAGCTGCGCAAGAAGATCGAAGCGAAATTCAGTCATCAGTTTCCCGACTTGTGGACGCCGCTCTATTCGATGGTGACGTTCTCGCCGGACGTACCTTATTCGGAGGCGCTCCGGGTTGGCGATGAGCAAAATCAATTAATGGAGAAAATAATGGCGCTGCCGAATATCGAAAGTGACTGGGACGAACAACATGTCATGGATCAGCTATTCAGCCTGGCGTCGGAAGCTTTTGGAGACAGACAGTGAATCTTCCACCGAAGAACTACAGAGAGCTCGAAGAGAGCATACATACTGATCTCAGCGATAAACTGAGCTATGGCAAGTACCTGCACTTGCCAGAAGTACTGAACGCACAGCATCGGCTCTCGGACCAGCATGACGAGATGCTCTTCATAGTGATTCATCAGGCGGGCGAGTTGTGGTTGAAGCTTGCCGGACACGAAATCGAAGCGGCGATTCAAAATGTGAAGGATGACGATTTTCGGCACGCGTTCAAAGTGATTGCCCGGGTCAAATTGATTTTGATGCAGCTCACACAGTCGTGGTCGATTCTTTCAACTATGACGCCGGTCGACTACCTGAAGTTTCGTGACACGCTGGGTCCGGCGTCGGGATTCCAGTCCTATTGCTATCGAAAACTGGAGTTTCTCCTCGGCAATAAAAACAGCAAGCTGATCGAAGTTCATCGCCACGATCCTGAGGTTTACGATGAACTCAAGCACGTTCTTGCGGAGCCCGGTCTGTACGATGTGGTGTTAAGAAAGCTGAGCGACGTTGGCTTCGACATCAACCAACAAAAGCTGGAGCGCGACTTCAGCTTGCCCTACGAGGCTGATGACTCAGTTCAGGCAGCCTGGTTTGCAATTTACAGCGATCCTGAAAAGTACTTCGAGTTGTACGAACTCGCCGAGAAGCTGGTCGACATAGAAGACGCCTTCCAGAACTGGCGTTTCAAGCATATGTACACGGTTCAACGAATCATTGGTCATCGCCGTGGAACAGGCGGGTCATCCGGAGTGCCGTTCCTGAAGAAAGCGCTTGATACGAGTTTCTTCCCTGAACTCTTTGCGATTAGGGCTGAGCTCTAAGATGGAAATGCACTAAACAATAGACAGGCTGTGAGAGACGTTCTTGGTGACCATGTAGTTGTATAGACCTTCCGTACCGCCTTCACGACCGTAGCCGCTGGACTTAACGCCTCCAAAGGGCGTCTCCGGCAGGGATGCCTCAAGCGTGTTGATCGACACGTTGCCCGCCTCAATTCCCTCGACCATGCGATCCACATAATCGGCCCGGTTGGTAAAGCCGTAGGCGGCCAGGCCAAAGGGCACAGAGTTCGCCTTTTCGATGGCTTCCTCCAGGGAAGAGACAGGATTAATGATGGCTAAAGGACCGAAGGGTTCCTCCTGCATCACGCGCGCATTGTCGGGCACGTTCGCCAGCACAGTCGGCTGAAAGAAATAGCCTTTATCGCCCAGCCTGCTGCCGCCGGTTTTGATCTCGGCACCACAGTCTCGCGCGTCGTCTACCAGAGCAGTGAGCGCTTCTATCCTGCGGTCATTGGCGAGCGGCCCCATCTCAACGCCCGCATCAACGCCGTTGCCGACGACAGTTTCGGCAGCGCGACGCACGAAGGTTTCCGTATACGCATCAAAAATACTTTCGTGAACAAAGAAACGTGTTGGGGATGTGCAGACCTGGCCTGCGTTGCGCATCTTCCGCACGGCGCCAGTAAGGGCAGCCGCTTCAACATCCGTGTCTTCGCAGACAATGACTGGCGCGTGGCCGCCCAATTCCATCAGGACCGGGGTCATGTATTGCGAGGCAAGGGTAGTGAGGTGTCTGCCAACGGCGGTTGAGCCAGTAAACGCGACCAGGCGAACCTGATCCTGTTTGATCAGGTGGTCGGAGATTTCGGAGGGCTCACCAAACACGAGGTTGAGCACGCCAGGAGGGAGGCCCGCATCATGAAATGCTCTTGCTATGTGCAGTGCGCCGGCGGGCGTTTCTTCAGCGGCCTTTAGAATGATTGAGCATCCTGCGGCGATGGCTCCCGCAACCTTGCGGCAGGGCTGACTCATCGGGAAATTCCAGGGCGAGAATCCAGCGACCGTGCCTATCGGTTGATGATGCACGATGTATCTGACGCCCGGCGCGCTCGGTATGACACGCCCATACGTACGTGTCGCTTCACCCGCGTCCCATTCAAGAAACTCGCAGCCCCGGATCACCTCAAGCCGAGCCTGGTTTAACGGTTTGCCATGCTCTGCCGTAATGGCGGTGGCGATTTCCTCTTGCCGTTCGCGCATGATCGCCGCGGCTTTGAGCAAGACATTAGCTCTTTCGCAAGGAGCCACCTGACTCCACACCTTGAATCCCGTAGCGGCCGCTTCAAGCGCATCGTCCAGATCGCTTAGCTCGGCGTGCGGCAGCCGCCCGATCACGTCTTCTGTGGCCGGATTCAGGACGGGAAGGTCGCGGGCTGTCTTGCGCCATTCGCCATTAATGTAAAGATGCAGGTCTGGGTAAGTACTCATGGTTTGTCAGTCTCTGGAAAATGATGCGCTGTGTTTCCTGCTCCAGCTCAGTCTTCATTATCGCAAGATCAAAGGGTTTGGGTATAGAATCTTGATATATGACGACTAAATACTCGAAGTTGGACGCAAAAGACTATGCCCGCGAGAACATGCGCGGGATCTGGGCGGCTGCCCTGAACCCGTTTAACGAAGATCTTTCGATAAACGAGCCAGGACTGCGCGCAAACATCCGACACTGGATTGACGATCTCGACATCCAGGGATTATTCATCGCCGGTAAGCAGGGCGAGTATTTCTCGATGAGTCTTGACGAACGGAAACGCAATTTTGAGGTTGCGGTCGATGAGTGTGACGGCAAGGCCGGGGTTATCGTTTCGGTTTCGGACCAAAATTTCGACACGGTCCTGGATCTCGCCCTCCACGCACAAAATTGCGGCGCAGATTACATTGTCGTCCACGCGCCGATACTGAGCTTTATTCATGACCGCGGCGAGGTCCTGTATCAATACTACAAAGCGCTCTGTGATCGTCTCGATATTGGTATCGCCATGTGGAGTCATCCGGATTCCGGCTATCTCATGCAACCGGAGGAATGCGCCCGTATTGCCGACCTGCCCAATATCGTCGCTATCAAGTATTCGGTTCCTCGAGAGATGTATGTGCGGCTGAGTCACATGATCGGGGACAAGATCCAGGTATCGACATCGGCTGAAGACGACTGGCTCGATAATATCGAGGAACTCGGATGGCAGCTCTATCTCTGTTCGTCACCGCCGTACCATTTGCAAACCAAAAACGACAAGCGCATGGATGAATACACGCAATTGGCGTTCGCGGGAAATTTCGCCGAGGCCCGTCGTGTGCGAGACAGCCTCAATCCGGTGCGCGACGCCATGCTGCGATCAAAACCGGCCGATAAACCGCAGGCTTTTGGCAAATATTGGCAGGAGCTGCTTGGGCAGGTTGGAGGACGTGTTCGACCGCCAATGCTGGAGCTCACGGATGCGGAGAAGGCGACGATTCGGGAAGCTTTCGAAGCATGCGGCTTAAAATTGTAATCCTGTGCTGTGTTCTCTCGGCTTGTAGCGAACCCGAGCAAAAAGATCTGCACGGCTTTCTGTACTTTGCGTCGGGAAACTACGTCGGTCGAGCTTGCCTGGCTGAGCCAGCCGGGCAGGGTGCAGTCCA
>RCNC010000563.1_pt1 | contig 23839 bp, 13 predicted proteins | sample 2041301 | NCBI WGS metagenome assembly RCNC01 (sample SAMN09708231, study PRJNA481090) | Marine sediment metagenome, whole genome shotgun sequencing project. | biome: marine sediment; feature: ocean; material: sediment; isolation source: Sewage treatment plant 13A marine sediment (STP13A) ...
ATAACTCTGATAATCAGGAGATTATTCAAGGCTTGAAGCCCCTAAATATTTTTGACTTTGTTTATGTTGGCGTACCCATGGTATGTATAGGGATTTTTTACATTTATTTCTTTGGGAATAAGTTATTGCCTGATTATCAGAGTTATTCAAAGGATATTCCAGGTAGTGAAAGAACTTTCCTGGTAGAAACCCAGGTTACGAAAAGTTCAAACTTAATTGGGAAAACTATAGCTGAATCAGGATTGCGTGATTTAACGGGCTTGTATTTAATTGAGATACACAGACAGAATAAAGTTATTTTCGTAGTATCAAATGATGTACTAATTGAACAAGGCGATTTATTGGTATTTGCCGGGGATAAATCTCCCATAGCAGACCTTATGGATTCTGGATCAGGACTTACTATACCTTCTGTTGGAATGTTGCACAGGCAGAAACATACTGAAGTAGTTGAGGTGGTAATTTCCCACAATTCATATTTTATGGGTAAATGTTTGAAAGATATTAACTTTAGAAGGAGGTTTGATGCTGCAGTTATTTCTATTCACAGAAACGAGGAACGAATCAGTGGAAAGCTCAGGGATGTTGAATTAAAGGCTGGTGATGTTTTGTTGCTGTATGCCGGATCAGATTTTAGAAACCGGATTAAGCTAACACAAGACTTTTATTTGATATCTCAAATAAAGCAATTTGAAAAAATTGAAACCTATAAGATTGTAATACTATTTGGAGGATTATTGTTAGCAATTCTCCTGGCAGCCTTAAAGGTAATTACTTTATTTATGGGGATAATTACCTTGCTTTTAGCTTCTTTCATTCTCAAACTTACAAATCCAAAAGATCTTTCGCGGAGTATTGACTATAATCTTGGGTTAATTATTGTTATGTCACTGGCTCTGGGAATAGCCATGATAAAATCGGGAGTAGCTCCTTTATTAGCGAATTTCTTTATTTCGGTATTTACTCCCCTGGGGAAATATGGTTTACTTCTTGGTATTTTTATAATTACTTCTGCATTAGGATCATACATTACAGGGAAGGCTGCAGTCGCTATTATTTTCCCAATTGCTGTAAGCATGTCATTGAAGCTTGGTCTTGACCCCAAACCTTTTATTCTAACTGTTGCTTATGCTGCAGCTGCAAATTTCATCACTCCAATAGGTTACCAGACAAATTTGATGGTATATGGCCCTGGGGGATATTCATTTAAAGATTTTTTTAAGCTTGGATTTCCTTTAACAATCATTTACATGTTTGTTGCAGTTACCATCCTATGGTTAATGTACCTTTAAGACTAAAAAATGACCAGGCAAATAATTTCCTACCCTAAGTTAATAGTTCAAGCTATAGAATTATCAATTATCGCTGGGAATGAAATCCTAAAAGTGTATTCAAAGGAAGATTTCCAGGTAGAAAAAAAAACTGATCAGTCACCCCTTACATTGGCTGATATGAAATCACATAATATAATAGTAAAGGGGTTAAAAAGCAGTGAAATACCTGTTTTGAGTGAAGAATCCCAGGGCATTAACTGGGAAGAAAGAAAGGAGTGGGAGAGATACTGGTTGGTGGATCCTCTTGATGGAACCAAAGAGTTTATAAAAAGGAATGATGAATTTACAGTGAATATTGCTCTTATTGAAAAGGGAATTCCTGTAATGGGTGTAATATATGTACCTGTTTTTGATGTATTATATTTTGCTTTACAGGATACTGGTTCCTTTAAGATTATAAAGCCTGGTAATATTAATGCTGAAACATCATTTGATGATCTTATGAAGGCAGCTGTTAAGCTACCTGCCTTTACTCAAGGTAGTCAACTTAGAGTGGTTGCCAGCCGTTCACATATTTCACCCGAAACAAAGTTATTTATAGATGGCCTGGATGAAAAGTATGGCGAAGTAAAAACGGTTGCTGCAGGTAGTTCATTAAAACTTTGTCTGGTTGCAGAAGGCAATGCAGAAATATACCCAAGGATGGGACCAACCATGGAGTGGGATATAGCTGCCGGACATGTGATTGTAACTGAGTCTGGAGGAAGTATTCTGAAAACGGATAATACAGATTTAGTATATAATAAACCTGATTTGTTGAATCCCTGGTTTGTAGTACGATCTAAATCATATTTGGATGGTACACTTCTTTCTTCAAAATAAAAAGAGGCCCGAAAGCCTCTTTAAAATTCTCCCTATTTTAATAACTCTAGTAATCTAGTTTTACACTTCCATAACTAGTATTTATAGTAACTTTTGCTTTTGGATTAGATTCAGAGCCCACTGTTCCCTCGTAGGATGAAGTAGTGTTCCCCTGTATTCTGTTCATTTTACCTCCTGAGGGGAAGGATATGTTTGCATACCTTGCTTCTCCTTTAAGAGTATAATTTGCCCCTGAAACAATTCCAATTTTTATTCCACCATATCCATTTTGAATTTCAATTTCCTCAAAAGTAGTAGGCATTTTTTCTACAGTAGTACCTGTATATTTTGTATCCAAATATAATTTCTTGCCAATATAATCAAGAGTATAACCTGAATATGCCCCGGTAATTACAAAGTTTTCAGTTTTTCCAATTTTATAGGTATCATACTTCGATTCTGAGACAATTGAACTGGCTTCATCGATATAAACTTTTGAATACTTGCTTTCAATCACAAGTGCTCTGCTGGTTTCAATCTCAAGCTTAGAGTATTTCATTACTACTTTCATCCAATTTATTTCATCCACTACTGCCTTAGAATAACCTAAGATTATTGAAGAAAGTGGTTTTGTATCATCTCTGAGGATTTTATTTGCCTGCATATTTCCATACTTTATATCAATTATCGCATGTCCGGTTAGTTCATCAATAAATGTATCTCCATACTTATTTGTAAGGTTAATGTCTAGGTTTTTAGGCATTTTTACTGTATAGTCAATACTAAACTCTTTGTTATTCCCCCATTTGTTTCCCTTTGAAAACCTTTCATTAATAACAGTAATGGCTTTTAGTTCATTCCCGGATTCAGAGAATTCTACATTTAAATAATCAAGTAGTTTTTGCGCAGTTTCTTTACTGGGATGTTCCACCCGGATCTTTACATCAATTACCACCTGGTTGTTTTCCCAATTCTGAACATCCACTTTTCCGTATTTGTTTTTAAGAACCAGGACGGAGTTTTCACTTACCTTAAACTCCTTGTGTAGAGATTTGGTAATCTCTGCTGCATAAATATATGCAGCACTACTAAAGACTAGTAGAAACACGATTAAAAATCTAAATTTCATTGTTTTCATGGCCTGTCTGTTTATTATTTATACTAATTTCTTGCAATTGTTCTAGTAGATTTGTCATTATTTCCAGTTTAACCTGGTAATGTTCGATCATGGCATTTATAACACGTTCATCATGCGGACTTGTTTTAAGATCCTTCTTCATGGAATTATAAATTGAGTCCATTTCTGAGAGCTCTTTCATGATCATCACCTTTTGGGTACCATCAGAAAGAATTTCTGAATTTTCTATCTGGTTATATTTGAAACTTACCTGCTGGACAAAAAACTCTTCTACTTCGTGGTACTCAGGGGATATGTCTCCAAGAGCAAGACCCGAATCTTTCTGATTATTAAAAACTTTATCATATGTCCAGAGGGATGATAGTACTACCAAGACTATTATAGCGGCAACCTTCAGCAATTGTGGAAGAATAGATATTTTCCTCACCCTTGTTTGTTGCTCCAGCAAACCCTTAAATCTGTCGAAGTGCCCCTCCAAAGGTTCCACCTCAAAATGATCTTTATGTTCGCTTATATATTTTTTTAAATCCTTCATTTTATTTTTAATAGCTGTTAAGCTTGTTCAATGTTTTTAAGAAGTCGTTGTTTTGCCCTGGCAAATTGTGATCTGGAAGTTGAACTATTGATCCCCATTATTACGGATATTTCATCGTGATCGTACCCCTCAAAAAGGTATAGTGAAAGAACTACTCTATATCCATCGGGTAACTTTTCCATTGCTTCCTTTACTTTTTCAACATGATATTGGATTTCAACTTCATTAACTTCTTTTTCTAATTCAATTTGAGTACTCTGGTCGTTTAGTTCAACAATTTCAATTCTTTTTTTTCTTAGCGCATCAAGCGATTTATTTACAACAATTTTTTTTAACCAGGATCCAAAACTTACTTTTCCACTATATGTTTTTATCTTTTCAAAAGCAGCCAGGAATGATTCCTGCATTATATCTTCCGCCTCTGTGTAATCATTTACAATTCTAAGACTTGTATTATACATGCTTCTATAATAAAGCTTGTATAATTTGAACTGAGCCTTCTGATCGCCTCCGATACAACCATCAATCACATCCTGATTCAGGTTTTTATAGGCTTCTTCCTGATTACTCATTTTTCATCTTAATGACGCAAAGAATTTAATAACGCTGCATTATAGGTGTAAAAATATTTAAAAGTCTGAGGATTTCACAAATATTACCCTATTATGTTGTTAATTGTGAAATAAATCGGGCTTGAGGAACCTTTAAAATAACATCGAAGAGGTGATAAATATATTAGAACTACTCAATTAAGATTTTCCGAGTTTCTGTCCAGCTTTCAGAAGATAGTTTTACCAGATATAATCCGGTAGCATTATTATCCAGGGATATTTGAAGTTCCTGATTTGCACCTGATAAATTAATGTTTTTTGAATAGACTATTTTCCCTTGCAAGCTATAAACCTGAATCTGGGCATTTTCAAATTTGATTGAGTTTATAGAAATGGAAAAGTCTCCAGAACTTGGATTTGGGAAGATGTTAAAATGATTTAATTCCTCGGGCCTTTCAATTTTAGGAATATCTAGAGGATTATTGTATAAGTATAAGTAAAATTCACCTTCATCATTTCCCCCTGATCCATCAACCTGAACCCAATATATTTTTCCCGATTGGAGGTTGCTAATGTGGGTGATGGCAGCAGAATAATTAAACTCAGTCCCATTGTAATCATCATTGGCTGCAAGGAGGGAATAATTGCCAACTAAAATGCTATCTGGGTGGGGAGAATCGTACACTGCAATCTGATTATCAAAACCCCTTGAATCAATAGAAATATTACCTGTGGCTGTCCCCTGAAAAGTAAACCAAACTGAATTGGCCAGCACATTTAGTCCATCACCAAATTCGTCGCACCAGTCGGTTTGTGAATTACAATCTTCAAGCGGTGGATGTGGTTCTCCCACTTCGATGGAGGCACCAAAATTTATATACGGCCCATTCTCACCAAGGTCAAGAGGCAGGGCATACCTTACAAGATTGTTTTGATTAACCTCAATTTTAATAGAATCGGTAAGGCTGCACTGTCCTTCAGTTCCAGTAACATAAATTGTAGTGTTTGTATTCGGAAATGCTGAAACCTGATCTCCATTTGTAGTACTAAGGAAAATCTCAGGATACCATTCATAGGATTCTGCTCCAATAGCATATAATAGTGTTGTGTCTCCCCTCCAAAAATAATCTCCAGAACTTGAGAATACTGAAAAATCCAGATCCATATTAACTGAAATATAGGCAGCTCGGCTTAATGTATCGGCATCTCCATTCTTATAAGCAATTAAGGTAATATTTTTATCCCCTTCCTGGCCAAAACGCACGAACGCAGTATCCTTATTACTGGAAAATTGTGTAACTGCATCAGCATCAAAAAACCATGCAATACTATCTGTTGTGGATGTAGAATGATTTATCAATTTTATTTCACCTTCCACACAAACGCTGTACTTGTCTGTTGAAAATTCTGCAAAAAGAGGGCTTATGCCTGCAGAATAAAGCTTACTTTCCCAGAGTCCTCTACCATATGTTCCTGCTCTTATTATAAAATCTGGATAAAATATCTCAAGCTCATTAACTATTACATTTGGAAGACCTTCACTGAAATCGACCCAGGAATCCATATCTCGGTTTCGATAATAAACACCCAGGTCAGTCCCAACATATAGAGCTGAATTGCTATTCTCTTCAAATACTATACAGTTTGCTGGCAGGTCAGGAAGGCCTTTTGAATAATTAACCCAGGTATTTCCAGCATCATCTGAAGTAAACACTTTGTTTCTTTCCTTACTAGAAGAATAATTAGAAAGGGTGACCCATATTTTCCTCGGATCGTATTGTGAAACAGCAATATATGTGATAATTCCCTGTGGTAGTCCGTTTTTAATGTTTTCCCAAACTTCCCCATTATTTGTAGTTCTCCATATTAATGACCTGGTGGCCATATACATATAGGATGTATTGGAGGGTGCTATAGCAATAGCATTAATTTTACTTCCGCTGGTTATACCTGAAGTAATATTTGCCCAGGAATTTCCCCTGTTATCACTTTTGTATAGATCACCATAACCAGCAAAGATTGTACCTGGGTTGTTGGGATGTAAAATATAGGGAGTTATCCAGCCCCCTTCATCCTCACTATTGGGTTGAATGCTATTGAAGCTAACTCCACCATCGTTAGAAATTCCAATATTTCCCCTTTGGCTGGAAGCGTATATTATATTGGAATTTGAATAATCAACGATACATTCCATTCCATCACCACCATAAATTACCTCATAATTGGAATCCTTTAATCGGATTGAAGAATTATCCTGGCTGCCCATAAGGATTAGTTCAGAATTTGAAGCAGAGGCTCCGATTCGGTAGATTTGGAGGATTTCCAGTCCAGAACTAAGGTCGGTCCAGCTAGATCCCAGATCGCCTGTTTTATAAATTCCTCCATCATTTCCTGAATACAGTTCTTGGGTAATTGGATGAAATTCAAGAATATGTTGGTCTACATGCACATAAGGTGCATTCGAAACACCCCATTCTGGATACCCAAAAGAAACAAGCAACCAATCCCCACCAGTTGAAATGGACTTCCAAATGTTTATTCCGCCAACATATACTTCAGTAGCTTTGTCAGGAGAAACTGCAAGAGCAAGGTCATACCATCCCTGGCCACCATCATCATTTCCATCCGGGTTTGTTCCCAAAAGATTTTTAGAAGTGGTACCAAAGTTACTCCAGTTATCTCCTGAGTCAACAGACCGATAAATACCATAAAAACCACTACTCTCTTTATCCACACAAAGAGCATAGACCCAATCTGGTTCTGCTGAAGTTACTGCCAATTCAATTCGTCTAATATCAAGATTTTCCACGCCGGTAAAAGATTCAGAAAAAGTAAGGCCGCCATCAGAAGATCTATAAATGGATGAATAACCATAGCTATAACTAGCTGCATATATTACTGATGGATCGAAAGGCTTAAATTCCAAATCCTTGAAATTCCCATCTAAAATTTTCATCGAGGAAGCCCCAGCTTCTGATAAAAGATAAATACCATTATTTGTTCCAGCAATAAGAGTATCTGGTTGATCAGGTCTAATCAGTAATCTGTTTACAATATTCTGCTGGCTCTGAGCAAAACTCAAACTTGTGGTAGTCCAGTTTATTCCTCCATCTGTAGACTTAAGTACACCGGCTGAATACACGTCACCGGCATCTCTGTCTCCTGTGGCAATAAAAATTGTGTCAGGATTTTGTGGATGAATAGCTATATCGGCAATACCCATTGATGGCAGCTGGTCTGTTAAAGTCACCCATGTATTACCACCATCCGTAGTCTTCCATAGCCCACCGGTTGGTGAACCAATATAAAATATTAATGAATCTGTAGGGTGAAATTCTATGCAATCAATTCTACCAGCACCAACAATATAACCTGTAGAAATATCAACAGGAGGGACCTTTGGACCAATCAGATTCCATTCACCTTCTGTAAGTTCTTCACGTGGTTTTAATTTCTCCATATAAGCATCCCACATGATAGCACTCCGGTTGATGTCATCAAATGTTCGGGATTGCATCATATATTCCCATCTACTAAAAGGCTTGAAACCCTTTCCTCTTTCAATCTCCTTACCTTTCCAATATTCATTGAAAGCCTTCTGGATTTCCTTGAAATCTTGCTCGTTTTCCAGGTTTACTCCATCATTGTTAAGCTTCTTAAGCCAAGGCTGTGCCATGACAGGATAGCTAATAGCAATAATAGAGAAATACACGACAAATGCCGATATTCTTATAAAAAACCTGGTCATAAAAATTGTTTGGGAGTTACCCGTTTAACCCCTAATTATATTTTTCAATTGGTGTTACCCATTACAAAGATATTTAATTTACAACGAATTATAATGTTCTAATGTAATAGAAATAGATAGAGAATTTTATGTACTTATTCCAATTGATACAGTTTCAGTATGATAAAGACAATTAATTTATTTAAAACATTGAAAATACTGTTTTTAAATTGATTCACCAATCCAATCAATATTAGAATTCATCACATGAATCGTGCCATTCTTTAACTAATTAAAATATGGCTATAATTAAATGTTCTAAAAAGCGTACCTTTGCGGACTGAAATAAAAATGTAGGTGATGAGCTTGATTAGTGGAATTACAAAGAAAATATTTGGTGATAAATCTGTTAGGGATATTAGGGAGGTTACACCAACCGTAGAAAAGATCAAACTAGAATATGAGAAAGTAGTTTTATTTTCGAATGATGAATTACGTGAAGCTTCAGCTGAGCTTAAACAGTTCATTCAGGATGGAATAAAAGAAGATCAGAAGGCTCTTGCAGAAATGAAGGAGAAGGCCGAGTCAGATGAATTGACTGTGGATGAGAAAGAAAAGACCTACCAGGCCATTGACAAACTCGATAAAACAATAGATGATAAACTTGATAAGGCCTTAGAAGAAGCACTACCCAAAGCTTTTGCCATTATAAAAGATACTGCTCGCCGGTTTAAGGAAAACGAAAATATTGTTGTGAAAGCCAATGACTATGATAAGGAATTGGCTGCGAAAAAAGATTTTGTAGAGATAAAAGGTGATAATGCTATTTACAAGAATTTCTGGTCTGCAGGAGGGACTACCATTACCTGGGATATGGTGCATTATGATGTACAGCTAATAGGTGGAGTAGTATTGCATGAAGGGAAAATTGCAGAAATGGCAACGGGTGAGGGTAAAACACTGGTTGCGACTCTTCCTGTATTCCTTAATGCACTTGGTGGCAAAGGTGTGCACCTGGTAACCGTCAATGATTACCTGGCCCGAAGGGATGCGGAATGGATGGGGCCAATCTATCAGTTTCATGGACTTACGGTTGATTGTATCGATAATCATCAACCTAACTCACAGGAAAGGAGAAATGCATACAATGCAGATATCACTTTTGGAACCAACAATGAGTTTGGGTTTGACTATTTGCGCGATAACATGGCAATTAACCCGAATGATCTGGTACAGCGGAAACATAATTATTCAATTGTGGATGAGGTTGACTCGGTACTGATTGATGATGCTAGAACGCCACTCATTATATCCGGTCCAACTTCGCAGACAGATACCCAACATTTTGATGCTCTTAAGCCTAAAGTTGTTTCCCTGGTGAGTGCCCAGAGAAAATTGGTAACTCAGATCCTTGCTGAAGCCAGAAAAACCATTGCTGCTGGAAAAACAGAAGAAGGCGGTCTTTTACTTCTTAGAGCGCATAAGGGATTACCAAAGAGCAATGCCCTTATTAAGTTCCTTAGTGAGGAGGGGAATAAAACCCTTATGCACAAAACGGAAAACTTTTACATGCAGAACAATAGTAAGGAAATGCATAAAGTTACCGATGATCTTTATTTTATTATCGACGAGCAGCACAATTCCATTGAGCTTACAGAGAAGGGATTGGACATGACAACTACCTCGACTGAAGATGCAAGTTTTTTTGTTCTTCCCGATGTGGGTGCCCAGATTGCTGAATTAGAGAAGTCAAATAAGGATGATAGTGACAAACTCTTAGAAAAGGATAAAATTCTACAGGATTATGCCGTAAAATCGGAGAGAGTTCATACTATGAACCAGTTATTCAAAGCTTATACTTTATTTGAAAAAGACGTAGAGTATGTTCTAATGGATAATAAGGTGAAGATTGTAGATGAACAAACTGGTAGGATAATGGAGGGGAGACGGTATTCCGATGGTTTGCACCAGGCTATAGAAGCTAAAGAGAATGTAAAAGTTGAGGCAGCAACCCAAACTTTTGCCACTATTACCTTACAGAATTATTTCAGGATGTATAACAAGTTGGCTGGTATGACCGGTACTGCTGAAACCGAAGCTGGTGAACTCTGGAATATTTATAAGCTTGATGTAGTGGTTATTCCTACGAATGTTCTAATCATAAGGGATGATAGGGAAGACCTTGTTTATAAAACCAAACGTGAAAAGTACAATTCAGTAATCGATGAAATTGTTATCTTAACAAATGAAGGCAGGCCATCCCTTGTAGGAACAACATCGGTTGAAATATCTGAGCTGTTAAGTAGAATGTTGAAGATGAAAGGTATTAATCACAATGTGCTTAATGCTAAGCTTCATCAACGGGAAGCTGATATAGTTGCCATGGCAGGAAAACCAGGACAGGTTACAATTGCTACGAATATGGCAGGTAGGGGAACTGATATTAAACTTCCACAGGAAGTGAAAGATGCTGGAGGGCTTGCGATTATTGGAACGGAAAGACATGAATCAAGAAGGGTAGACAGACAGTTGAGAGGTAGGGCAGGTCGCCAGGGAGACCCTGGTTCATCACAGTTCTTTGTTTCTCTTGAAGATGACCTGATGCGCTTGTTTGGAACCGAAAGAATTGCAGGGCTGATGGACAGGATGGGATTAAAGGAAGGAGAGGTGATTCAGCACTCCATGATTTCTAAATCCATAGAGAGAGCACAGAAAAAAGTAGAGGAAAACAACTTTGGAATCAGAAAGCGCCTTTTGGAATATGATGATGTAATGAATGCCCAGAGAGAAGTAATCTATAAGAAACGAAAGCATGCATTATTTGGTGAAAGATTGAGTGTTGACATTGCAAACATGATGTATGATGTTTCAGAAAACCTAACTGATCAGTATCATAAGGTTGGAGATTTTGAGAGTTTTAGCTTTGAACTTTTACGCACATTTTCAGTTGAACCTCCTTTCACTGAAGAAGAATTCCTGAAATTAGATCCAAAAGACATAGTAAATCAGATAAATACACTGGTTCTTGATACTTACTTGAGAAAAGAAGAAATTATATCCAAACAGGCTTATCCTGTAATTAAGGATGTATATCAGAGGCAAAAACATGTTTATGAAAATATAGTTGTACCAATAAGTGATGGTACCAGGGTCTTCCAGGTGGTTACCAATCTTGAAAAAGCCACTAAATCTGAGGGCAAAGAATTAGTTAAATCTTACGAAAAAACTGTTATCCTTTCAACAATTGATGAAGCTTGGAAGGAGCATTTGCGTGAACTTGATGAATTAAAACAATCAGTTCAGTCAGCTACTTACGAGCAAAAAGATCCTCTTTTAATATACAAGTTTGAATCGTTCGGACTCTTTAGTAATATGGTTACCAGGGTCAACAAGGAGGTTATTGCCACTTTAATGAAAGGACAGATTCCGGTTGCTGATGCCAGTGAAGTAAAAGAAGCTCGTGAAAGAAGGAGTCTGGATACCAGTAATATGAAAACCTCTAAAACAGAGGTGCCTTCCTATGCCAATTCTTCCTCCACTGGAGGACCAGATGAACAGCAAAAATCCCAGCCCATAAGGGTTGAAAAGAAGGTCGGCCGTAACGATCCTTGTCCATGTGGCAGTGGCAAGAAATTCAAACAATGCCATGGTAGGGCAGGAGCTTCTCCAGGAGGTCAGATTCCTGCAGGTAAGTAGTACTTATTTAAGAAGTGATATTCTTTAATTATTTTTCATTTGACATGGAAGGTGGGATGAGTCCCACACCTCTCTCTGTATTTGGATTTGGGCCCATTACTAATTTAAGTTTGGCTCCTTTCATTAAGTTTTCTCTAAGTATCCATGATTCTTCAAAAGATTTTCCATTTAAACTGGCCGATTGTATATAGACATTTTCCGGACTGTTATTTACTGTTTCGATCGTCAACTTCTTCCCTTTATAATATTTGGGGTCTAATTCAATTGTAATTTTCTCAAATTGAGGACTTCCTAACTGAAATACGGGATTTGCATTGGCGTGTCCAGCAACATCAAATAAACCAATAGCTGACATCACATACCAGGCACCAAGTTGGCCTTGATCTTCGTCTTGACCAAATCCATATCCATGTAGAGGTTCCGTTCCATAAAATTCCTGGCAAATTAGTCTGCTCCATTTTTGACTTAACCATGGCTTCCCGGAAAAATTAAAAAGGAAAGAATTGAATAAGCATGGCTGATTACCGTGGTTATACAGTTTCTGAAGACCTGAGAAACTATCTATTTCTTTTCCTCCACCAAAAAGACTTTTCCTGGCTTCAAAGAACATCATTTCAAGTCGTTCGTTATATCTTTCCAATCCTACTAATTCAATCATTCCTGCTGGATCATGTGGAACATACCAGGTATATTGAAATGCATTGCCTTCCTGGAATCCTACCCATGGTTCCATAGGATCAAAATTCTCAATGAAGCTACCATCCTTATTTCTAGGCCTAATAAATTTGGTCTCCTTGTCAAATAGTAACTTATAAGACTGAGCCTGATTCATGAGCTTTTCGTAATCTTCTTTTTTATTCAATGCCTTTGCAAATTGAGCAACAGCGTAAGAACTGAAACAGAACTCAAGAGTGTGGGAAGCTCCAAAATTAAAGATCCAACCATTTGAAATAGTTGTGTCATAGGAGTGAATGTAGCCATTGTTGACAAAATAGTTCAGATCATATTTTCCTGAACCAAAGGGTCTATTCCTGTAATCCAGTTCGTTCTTTCTTGCAGCCTCATAAGCTAATTCAATGTCAAAGTCTCTGATTCCACAGTTATAGGTTGCAGCAAGCATTAATCCGTTAAAATTGGTCTGAACTCCGTTGGAATGGGCACCCGATGCTACTCCATCATGAAGCCATCCGGTTTCCAGGTAAAAATCAAGATTTGACTGCATATATTCACTGAGAAAATCTGGGTAGGCTAAGGCCCAGAGTTGTCCAAGATTCCAGAATCCACCCCAAATACCATCTGTGTTATAATGATTATAGCTAGGTTTCCCATGTTCATTCAATGGAATTTGTCCAATATTACCATCATTTCTGGGATACATTCCATTTACGTCACTTGCTAATCCCCTTCCCAAAAGCGCATGATACAAACCGGTATAAAATTTTGTTTTGTCTACTTCCTGTCCCCCCTCTACCTTAATCCTGCTTAACATTAAGTTCCATTTTTTTAAAGCAGTATCATGAACTTCATCAAAGGTGATTCCAGAAGCTTCTGTTTCTAAATTTAATCGAGCATTTTCTACACTGGTATAAGATAAACCTGTCTGAACCTCAAGGATTTCATCTTTCATCATAGTGAAAGTAAGGTACATTCCATTGTTTACACCTTTTGAAAAAACTTCTCCTTCTTTAATCATATCATCGACAAAAGACCCGGTTGCAATAGGACTTTTACTAACCGTAATAGCAAAAAACATTTTGACTCTTTTTCCAGGATCACAGATTTTTACATATTCGGGATAGCTGACAATATAGCCTTCAAATTCATTATCAGATACCTTTTCGATAAAAGCTTCGGTTATATCGCTGCTCTCTCCCTGTTTATGTCCAATGTCAATTATTAGATGGGCTTCTTTCGTTTCAGGAAATGTATATCTCTGGAATCCAACTCTTTCTGTTGCTGTTAGTTCGGCTTTAATATTATAGTCCTTTAACACTACAGAATAATATCCAGGTTCCACATATTCATCATCTTTTATAAACCGGGACCGATAGCCTTTCTCTGGTTCATCAAGAGTTCCCGGTGTAGTTAAGAGTTGACCTTCTGCAGGCATAAAAACCAGGCCACCTATTTGAAATTCATGAAATTGGCCAAAGCCCTCGATTGAGTTATGTCGGTCATCATATCCACAGGGCAACCAACTCCCAATACTATTGTATGCATTGGTATGGGGTGCAAGTTTAGCCATTCCAAAGGGTAGCGCACCTGGAGTGAAAAAAAACCACCTACCATGTACAGATCCAATTTTAGGATCTACATATTTTATAGGATTGTTACTTGTATTTTGATTGCATGAGAAAAGAAAAGCTATTCCTACTAAAAGAAATATTGTCTTCATTTTGGTTGTGAGTTGGCGAGTTGGTATAGGAGAAATATAATAATGATTCATATACCACGAAATTAAAAAATATTTCTCAGTATAGTGATCAAATTCTGATCAGTATTCAGTTAATTGAAGTTACTTGTTAAAATTGGAAAGGGAAATAAGAGTCTGAATTATTCCCTAATACAGTAAACAGAAGTTCTGGGCATATAATTAAGAGAAGAACTTACAGCAGGTTTAATTTAAATTCTGAAGAATCAATTTTGATATTTTGTCGTAAGTTTCCTTTTCAACAGGAGTTAATGGAAGTCGAAGAGAATTGGAGATGAATTTCATTTGATGCAAAATAGCTTTTACTCCTGCAGGGTTACCGTCAATAAACAGTAAATCAATCAGTTCAGTAAATTTGAAGTGGATGTTACATGCTTCTTTAAAATTACCTTTTAAAGCGGAAGAAACAAGTTTGCTTACTTCGGCCGGAAAAGCGTTTGCAAGAACAGAAACCACTCCAACACCGCCTTCAGCGATAATCGGAATTGTTAAACTATCGTCGCCGGAAATAACCTGAAATCCTTCAGGTTTATTTTTCATTATCTTGGTAATCTGGTCTAAATCTCCTGAGGCCTCTTTAATTGCAATGATATTTTTTGACTTGTGAGCCAATTTAATTACAGTTTCAGCCATCATGTTTACACCAGTTCGGCCGGGAATGTTATATAGAATTACAGGAACAGGACTGGTTGCGGCAATCTTTTCAAAATGCAGAATTAATCCTTTTTGTGTAGGTTTATTATAATAGGGCGCTACAGATAAAATAGCGTCTACACCAACAAAATCATTCTTCTTTATTTGGGCAATAATTTCGCCAGTATTGTTACCGCCAACTCCAACAACAATCGGAATTCTTCCTGAATTAATTTCAATAACATGATTGACAACGGCTTTTTTTTCCGCCTTACTTAAAGTAACCGATTCGCCAGTAGTTCCAAGAACAACGAGATAATCTATGCCATTTGAAATAAGATTCTCAACAAGGTTTTCCAATGATTTAAAATCGATGCTGCTATCTGTTCTAAAAGGCGTTACGATGGCAACTCCTGTACCTGAAAATTTATTCATAATCTATTAATTAATTACTCCGGTAGACAAACATTGGCCGGTTGATACGTTCCAGATAATGCTTTACCTGGTTTACAAAATACTCTATTGTTAAGCCATCTTTCATGTAGATCATCATATCATAGTCGGCCCTTTCATCATGGAACCGGCCTACTTTAAATCTGGCAAGTGAAAGAGAAATTATATAGTCCAAAATAAAATAATACTCAAGGGTAAGATCAATAAGGATGTCAAACTCCTTATTAATAAATCGAATTGCGTCTGTGTTTTTTGGTTTATAAACCCAATTTACATCTTTACGGGTAAAAATGAAGAGATTTTTCTTAAATAAATACTTCTCAGGAACTTCATTACTATCTACGAAACCAAGCATGAAAACTTCTTTTCTATCGCCCAGTAATTCTTTATAAAAACCGTAAACTGCATTGAAATGATTAGGATTAGTAGCATCAAAGACAATTCCTATTTTCTGGGCTGTTTTAAAATTGAAGACCTTTCTGCGCCTAACCCGCTTAGCCTGCAGTTTACGCAATACAGCTTTGCCGGTTTTGGTTCTGAATTTTGAAAAAATTTCCATGCCGCAAGATAAATAAATTGATAGATTTTTTCAATTTATTGATGTGATCCCTTTTTTATACGCAAATATTTTTCAGAAGTTCTGATTTTAACCTCTTATCATTTGGAGTAAGTCATCTTCTGAAATTATCTTAATATTCAGGTTTTTAGCTTTTTCCAGTTTACTAGGTCCAATTTTGTTTCCAGCCACAAGGAAACTGGTTTTTGCAGAAATTCCGCTTAGGTTTTTTCCACCATTTTCCTCTATCATCATTTTTATTTCATCTCTTGAATACCCCAAAAAAGTTCCGGAAATAACAAATGATAATCCATCCAATATATTCAAGCTTGAAGCAACTGCAATTTTAGATTGAAACTTAAGACCATATGATATCAATCTATCTATATACTCAATGTTATCTTTGTCTTGTAAATAGTTGTAAATACTTTCAGCAATTTTCTCACCTATCTCATCAGTTGAAACAAGCTCTTCGATACTCTGAGATTTTAAACTATCTATTGATCCAAAATTTTTTGCTAGGTTTTTTGCAACTGTTTCACCAATATAGCGGATACCCAGTGCGTATAATACTCTTGGAAAAGGAGTGGCCTTACTTTTACTAATACTAGTTATAATGTTCTTCGCAGATTTTTCGCCTAATCGCTCGAGATTTATGAGATCTTCCTCTTGCAATACATACAAGTCTGCAGAATTCTTTATAAGCCCTTCTCTAAAAAGCATGTCTACAGTTTCCTCCCCAAGGCCATCAATATTCATAGCTTTCCGACTTATAAAATGCTCAATTCTTCCTTTAATTTGTGGTGGGCAAACTGATGTATTTGGACAGTAGTGGTTGGCTTCACCTTCCTTTCTAACGAGTTCGGAGTGACATGCCGGACAGTTTTTTATATATTCTACCTGGGCAGAGTTGTCGCTTCGCTGATTTCGGTCAACTCCAACTATTTTAGGTATAATCTCTCCACCTTTTTCGAGATAAACCATATCACCAATCCTTACATCCAGCAATTCAATCTGATCTGCGTTATGAAGGGAAGCTCTTTTTACAGTTGTTCCCGCAAGTAGGACAGGTTCCAGGTTTGCAACTGGAGTTATACTTCCTGTACGTCCTACCTGATAACTTATAGAAAGTAAACGTGTTAATGCTTGTTCCGCTTTGAATTTGTAAGAAATAGCCCATCGAGGAGATTTTGCTGTAAAACCAAGTTTATTTTGGAGAGAATAGGAGTTTACTTTTATTACCACTCCATCGATTTCAAAAGGAAGATCTTTTCGTTTTGATTCCCATTTCGAAATGTATTGGTAAACACTCTCAATATTAGGATGCTTCTCGACATCCTCAGAGATTTTAAACCCCCAGGATTTAGCAGCCATTAGGTTATCATAGTGGTTTGAATAAGGCAGGTTTTCGCCAAGAATAAAATAAAAAAAACAATCCAAAGGCCGTTTGGCCACTTCAGTAGAATTTAACATTTTCAAGGTCCCAGAGGAGGAATTCCGTGGATTGGCAAATGGCATTTCTTCATTTTTTATTCTTCTTTCATTTAACTTTTGAAATCCTTTAATAGGCATCAGTATTTCACCCCGTATTTCAAACTCTTCCATATAGTCCCCTTTAATTAGTGATAAGGGTATACTTTTTATTGTTCGAACGTTGTTTGTTACATCATCTCCAAAAGTACCGTCACCTCGAGTTACAGCTCGCATTAAATTTCCATTCTCATATGTAATGCTTATGGCAGTTCCATCATATTTTAATTCGCAAACATAATTAAAGGACTCAGTTATCTCCTTTTTTATTCTTTTGTCAAATTCTTTTAACTCGTCGAAAGAGTATGTATTTCCAAGTGAAAGCATCGGTGTATTATGCTGGACCTGGATAAAAGCATCGTTAATATCGTTACCTACACGCTGAGATGGGGAATTAGGATCTGATAATGACGGAAAACTATTTTCAAGCTCAATTAGTTCCTGCATTAACAAGTCATATTGATAATCACTAATTGTAGGATCAGACAAAACATAATACCTGTGATTGTGAGCGTTCAGGTCTTTTCTAAGCTTTTGTACCCTGACTTTTGCCTGGTCCAGATTCATTTATTGGTTCTTTTAATTGAAGTTAACTTTCTTAAACTTATCTCCTGTACAAATCTTATAAAAAGGATTCGGTTTAATTCCTTAAAAATAGAAAAAGATTTGTACTTTTGTGTAAGCATTGGTGTCAAACAGGTAAATCAAACTGTTTGGTGAAAAGGGAATCAGGTGCTTTACATTTGTAAATAATCCTGGACAGTACCCGCTGCTGTGATCCTTGTAGAATTTTGATCTAACCAGCCACTTTCTGCGCTCTGCGGATGGGAAGGCGATCAAAATAAGGAAAGTCAGAAGACCTGCCATTGTCTTAATTTGTTCGGGCTAAACATTTAAAACCACTTTTGAAAACTTTTACGAAATACGCAATTATAAGCTTGCTCTTTATTTATGCCTGTAATTTATATGGCATGAAGATAGATACAATATCTATCCCTGAAGTGAAAGTTGTCAAATCCAGGACTTTTTTTTATAAGGATGATCAAAAGGTGTTATTTATTGATTCAGGATTGATAGCCAGAACCTTTTCATCGAATTTGGACGAATTGATCTCAAAATCAGGCGCGATTAATGTTTATGGATATGGAGGTACGGGTTCCTTAAGTTCAATTTCTTTGCGTGGAACGGGTTCTGCACATACAAATGTAATGTGGAATGGCTTTCCGATAAATTCAATAACAACTGGAACTGTTGATCTCTCCTTAATTCCTGCAAGCTTTTTTAATAATATTCGACTAGTTTATGGTTCATCGGGTTCTCTTTATGGAAGTGGTGCATTTGGTGGCTCAATAGAATTAGACAAAGATGTGGATTGGTCTGAAACATTTGTTTTAAAAGGAAGACTGGAAGCAGGGAGTTTTGGCAATTTAATGGGTGGTATTGAATTGGGAGTAGGAGGGGATAAGGTACATTATGATTTAAGCCTGGTTTCACAATATTCAGAAAATGACTTTAGCTATAATGATTTTGAAAAGCCAGGTTCGCCGGTTGAAACTTCTAAGCATAACAGCTTAAAGAATTTTGGCTTACTTCAGAAAATAAGTATTAATCTTCCAAAGAGCAATTATTTGGAAGTGGCTGCATGGTATTTAGTGAAGAATAAAGAAATCCCTATGCCAATGGGTACTTATGGTGAAAGTATGCAGGCACAAGCAGATAGTTCTTTAAAGGTTTTTGCTAAGTGGAAGAAATTGTTTCCCAAAACAAGTTTAGAATTTAAAGTGGGATATATTTCTGATAATTTGAGATATGTCGATAAAAAGCTTGATTTGGATGGGCAGTATGTTGTTGATTCCAGAATCTTTAGTCAACAAGGGTATTTTGATTTTAACAGTAGGTTTTTTCAATTTCGAAATCTTACAATTGACCTTGGGGGCAATCTGGCTCTTATTCGCGCCGATGTGTCTTCCTATGGGAACAGGGTCAAAGAATATAGGGCAAATTTAATTGCCAGTGCTAAGTATCAATTAGGTAAAATAAGAATTCTTGGTTCGTTGCGTCAGAATTTTAACCAATTCCAAATTCCCTCACCATTGGCTTCATTTGGAATTAACTATAAACCTTTTCGAAGGGAATCCTGGGTGAAATTAAATGTTTCAAATAGGTATAGATTACCGGGCCTTAATGATAAATATTGGCAACCTGGTGGTAATCCAGAATTGCTGCCAGAATCAGGGTGGAACATAAATTTTGGAGCAGGAACTGAATTATTAGATCCTATAAAATCAAGAAATAAACTAACATTTGAAGTAGATGCTTATTCTGGTTGGATTAATGAATGGATCCAATGGATTCCTGAAGTTGGGTTCTGGAGTCCGGTAAACTACAAAAAGGTATGGTCAAGAGGGCTTGAATTGGGTGCTAGATATAGCTTTGCTACGGAGAGTTTTTTATTAAGATTCTCTGCAAATTATTCACTTACATTTTCAACTGTTGAGGAAATAAATGATCCCGAACTTTTACATAAACAATTAAGATATGTGCCGAAGAATATCATAATGAATTCTTTAACCCTTGAATATAAATATATTTATGCCACTGTAGATCACAAATATTTTGGTGAAAGATATACTACAGAAAATAATGATCCTTTTTTTGCACTTGATCCTTTTCATATATTGGACATAACTCTTGGGTATAAAATTGAAAAGTTACTTCCTGCCTCTTTTATTCAAATTAAAGTAAAGAATTTGTTAAATGCGGAATATCAAATGATAAGGTCTTATCCCATGCCTGGAAGAGCCTGGTATCTGGGACTGGTAGTTGGTATAAATAACAAGTCTTTTAAATCAAATAAATAGAAAAAATGGATAGAAGATTACTTTTTTTGAGTTTTGTAATTATCTTTTCTGCTTCCTGTAATAAGGAGGAAAGTAAACCTTTGGATACCGGGTTTTTGCATGGTGTTTTTGTAGTAAATGAAGGGGGATATGCAAGTAATAACGGATCAATTACCTATATTGATACAGATTCATCTTTAATCTATTACAATTTATTTGAGCAGGTTAACAATAGAAGTACTGGTGATGTCATTCAGTCTTTTACTGTTTTTGAAGATATGGGTTTTATTGTGGCCAATAATTCTCAAAAAGTAGAAGTTGTTGATCTGGAAACTTTTGCTTCAATAGGTACCGTTTTGGGTGCTGATTACCCACGATATTTTTTAGGAATCTCAAACAATAAAGGATACTTGAGCGATGGGGCATTCAATGGAAACATATTAGTTATTGATCTTACAAATTTTATTATTTCAGGGCAGATAGTTGTTGGAAACGGTCCGGAAAATATGGTACAATCTGGAGATCTGGTTTTTGTAGCCAACAGTGGAGGGTGGACTTCTGACTCAACTGTATCTGTAATTAACTCCCTGGATGACCTGGTTGTAAAGACATTAAAGGTAGGTGATAATCCCACAGATATGGTTGTAGATGCGAATGGTAAAGTTTGGGTTCTTTGTAAAGGAAAGGTTAGTTATGATCAAAACTGGAATGTGATTGGAGAAACCTCCTCCCGGCTTATGCAGATTAACCCGAACGATTACTCAATAACTAAGGATTTTGAAATAGGTATCAAGGGAGATTTCTTTAACCCTGTAAGAATCGCTATAAGTAAAGATGGAAATACTATTTATTATGTTGAAGCAGAGGGAATATATAAGCATACTGTTAGTGATGCGAATACCTCTAATCAGGTATATATAAAAGGTTCTTTCTATGGCTTAGACCTTGACCCGGAAGAAGGAATTATTTATGCACTAAAAGCCAATGGTTTTGATGCGGATGGCTATTTGTATCGCTATGAGGAAAGTGGTACATTGGTTGATTCTATAAAAGTTGGTATTGGTCCCAATGGTGCTAATTTTAACTAATTATTGAATTGTACGGATTCATTCATCAAATGTTTTGTTCTGTTGTCAGATATTCAAATCCTTAAATAATTGTATATTGGAGCTTTCAAATTGATCATATTATTATGAAACTTACTCATATTTTCAGTCTAAATATTTTCTCGGTATTTATTGCATTATTGGTTTGTAATGTTGAAAATGTCCATGCACAATTAAGCTATGGCGGTGCTCCCTACAGTGGTGAGATTAAATATCCCAAGCAAAAATATGTGAAGATGCTTCGCCCTGATCAAAATGAGGTCCAGCAGATAATGGAATATCAGCCTATTGATAAAAATGAACCTTTTCAATTTGCCTATCCATTTGGTGTTGATTTGAATCCTTCGAATTCAGGAGAATGGAATAATCTCCCAAATGGTGACAGAATATGGAGGATAGGTATTGAAAGCGAAGGGGCCTTCTCGTTAAACTTAATATTTGATCAGTTTGAGATTCCGGAGGGTGCCCGGGTATTTATTTATGACCCCCAGAAAACATGGATATTAGGAGCTTTTACTCATAGGAATAACAAAGCTTCAGGTATATTGGCTACACAACCTGTACCAGGTGATAGACTTATGGTAGAGTACTATGTTCCTGCAGGAATAAATGATCATGGGTTATTATCCATTGGCCAGGTGGCTCATGACTTTGTTGGGATCTATTCTCTCCCAGAGTTGAAAGATGGGAATTTTGGGTCATCAGGCGATTGTAACCTTGATATTAATTGTCCAGACGGTACCAACTGGCAAGATCATAAAAAATCAGTAACACGGCTTTTGATCAATGGGGTCGAGTATTGTACAGGTGTTCTGGTTAACAATACTAGGAAAGATGCTATTCCATATATACTAACTGCCGGACATTGTATTGAAGATTCATCAGATGCAGCCCAAACAATTGCTGTGTTCAATTATGAAAGTCCTTATTGCAACGGCCCGGATGGATTTACAAATCAAGCTATATCAGGAGCCTCATTGAAAGCTTCAATAAGCGATAAACTCGACTTTTCATTGGTTCAATTAAGTGAATATCCCCCATTTAATTTCCAACCTTATTATGCAGGTTGGAGCCTATTGACAAATGTACCCAGCCGAACTTCAACTATTCACCATCCAAGTGCTGATGTGAAGAAAATTTCACTAGATTATGATCCACCAGTATCAGCAAGTTATGGAGCTTATGATTCCAATACTTTCTGGAAAATTCTGGAGTGGGATATTGGAACCACGGAATCTGGCTCATCCGGGGCCCCGCTTTTTGATAACCTGGGTCTCCTGATTGGAACACTGACTGGAGGTGATGCCCGATGTAGTAATTCTGTAAATGACTACTTTCAAAAGTTTTCAAGCTCATGGGATAAATATGGCGAACCTAATAAGCAACTAAAAGTTTGGCTTGATCCAATTGATGCCGGTGCAGCTTTTATTGAAGGTTTTGATCCATATGAACCTGCAATTAAGTCCTGTGATACACTCAGGAATTGGGAAGATAATGAGATTCTTGAAATTATAGAATTGGTACCAGGGAGTGAAGATGATGGTATCTGGACCGGGCATAATTCTTATAAGTATACAAAGTATGCAGAAAAATTCCTGAATTATAATCCCAGAAAGTTAGTTTCAGCAGTATTTAAAATTGGTCAAGTTGTATTTGATTCCTATACAGATTCAGTAAAGTTTAAAGTCTGGACTGGTACAGTTCAGCCTGAAGATGAAATTATTACAAAGTCGCTTCCACTCAGCTATTTTAATGACAGTACAGATTTTATTTTAAATTTTGATACAATTGTTGAATTTGAAGGGAACTTCTGGATAGGGTATGAAATCTTTTATGATAATCTACAACAGGGTCCTATAACCGACCAATTTTCACTCTTCCAGGTACAGCCACGAGCTGATATTGGAGGAACCAACTCAGCCTATTACTATAAAAATCAGTGGACCCGGTTTGATACAAATTATCCTATTTCCATGCGAACAGCCCTTGGAATTGAGGCTGTTGTATGCGGAGAAATACCCTCTCTTGGGATAGGGCCTGGAATTGTAAATGATTTGTCTGATGAAGTTACCTTGCGACCCAACCCAGCTTCTGACATTATTTATATAGACTTGCCAGAGTTTGGATTTAGCGATGTTCGGATTAAGGTCTTTAGCTTAAGTGGTACCAAGCTTATTGACAAATTAATATCAGATAGAAATGAAACTGTTAACTTGTCGATTAGCGATTTGAAGACTGGAATATATTTGTTGCATATTGAGGGTGATGGTTACGTTGCTAATAAGAAATTGTCTGTTGTTTATTAAAAGATAGATCCCGGTATGAAAATGAAAAAACTAGTTTTTATACTGGTTAGGTTTCTTTATATCTCCATTATATTTTCTTTTTTGATTTTGTTTTCAAATTGTAATGTAAGACATAATAAAGGAGAATCAGGAGAGCCTGTTGCCACGGAAAAAGTGGGAGAGGTAAAAATTCATAAGGCTAAAGGTTTTAGCATTCAAAAGT
>RCNC010000564.1_pt1 | contig 23824 bp, 18 predicted proteins | sample 2041301 | NCBI WGS metagenome assembly RCNC01 (sample SAMN09708231, study PRJNA481090) | Marine sediment metagenome, whole genome shotgun sequencing project. | biome: marine sediment; feature: ocean; material: sediment; isolation source: Sewage treatment plant 13A marine sediment (STP13A) ...
TCCTAACCTTTACCACCCATTTCTATGCTGAAAACGAGGTAAGGCAGAGGGATATCCCCATGCTTCAGGAGGACTTGAAAATGGGAGAATACCTTATCTTTACAAGTGAGCCTTACCTGGACAGCCTTCGAATGTCAAATATTGACTTTGAAGTTGTAAAACAATTTGACCATTACCATACAACCATGGTTACGGGCACCTTTCTGAACCATAAGACAAGGCACGAGTCCCTGAGGAAGCATTACCTTTTAAAATCCCAATAATAATTACACCCATGAAAAAATACCTGAATCGCCGGACCTTCATCAAAAATACTTCCCTTGGAGCCATGGCTGGTCCCCTGTTAATAAAGCCCGGGAGTGGTGCAGGAAAATCGGAACAAGCTACCCTGGCATACAAGACCCTGGGAAGGACGGGATTTGATGTTACTGATATAGGTGTTGGCTACCCAACAGGAGAATCCGTTCTCAGGGCCGCCTTGAAATCCGGGATCAATTATATCGATACTGCCCAGCAATATGGGAACGGAAACCATGAAAAGATGGTAGGAAAAGTGATCCGTGATTTTGACCGTGATAAACTATTCATCACTACCAAGATCTATGAGCAGGAACAATTCAAGAGCAAGGAGGATGTACTTGAAAGGGTCAGGCAGGCCCTTGAGAGGTTAGAGACCGGATATGTTGATTGCCTTATGCTTCATAGTGCTGAAAATACCCGTATCCTGAAAGATGAAGCCTTTCATTCGGCCATGCAACAGCTAAAGGCAGAAGGAAGGGTGAAGTCTGTGGGTGTTTCCTGCCATGGATCTGCCTGGTACCTGCCCCCTGAGGAGGACCTGGAGACGGTTCTGATGGCGGCCGCAAATGACGGAAGGTTCGATGTATTCCTGATGACTTACAATTTTGTCAACAAGGAAAAGGCAGAAAGGGTTCTTCGTGCCTGTGCGGAGAAAAATATCGGCACGGTCATCATGAAATCCAATCCCATGATCACCCTGAAGTCCATTGAGGGATATATCAACAGGTTCGAACAGGAAGGCCAACCTGTTAACGATACCCTCATGGCATGGCATGACCGGATTCTTGACAAATCCAACCAGGCCAAAGAGTTCTTCGGGCAATACGGAATAGTGGATGATGAACAACTGGTTGATGCAGCCATTCAATTCGTTATCAGCAATCCTGATGCACACTCGGTCTGCCTGCCGTTTAAAAATATTGCAGAGATGGAGCGGTGGATCCCATTATCGGGCAAAAGCCTATCCGGGGACCAGGCAGTCCTGCTGGAATCCTACAGGAAGCAATTTGGAGAATTGAACTGCCGTTTCGGATGCAGGGAATGTGCCTCTGCCTGTCCACACGATGTTCATGTCAGTACCATTATGAGGTATAATTACTATTTCGAAAATAAAGGCAGGGAAAAGTATGCCATGGGACAATACGGAAAGCTGGAAGGAAGCCAGGCGGATGTATGCCATGATTGTCCGGGGTATTGTGAGGACGCCTGTCCGGATAACGTCCTGGTCAGGCCCATGCTGGCCATGGCTCATGACAATCTTTTAAGTCCCACCCCTTTAAACCAGGTATAAAAAAAGGTACCCTCAGGATGCCGGGCCACTTCTCGTATGTCAGCCAGTCCCCTGTCCCATTCATCCTGCTTCAATAAAGCACTGTCAAGCACCTGTTTCTCTGCTGAGTAGACCATGGGGGCAATGATCTGGTTTATCACACCGTCCAGCAACACGGGATTCGACTGGTCCGCATAGACCCACCTTGGAGACACATCCCTGATATCAAAACCAGCATCATTCAATAATGGGTATACCCGGCGCCCGATGTTCGGATCATGTCCCAATCCAATCTGGGAATCGACCAGGCCCTTCCATGCCATCCTTGACTCATCCGTCTCAGGGGTCCAGAATCCCGAGCCATGGTCTCCTTCAATAAGTGTAAGGCTTCCTCCTGGTTTCAGGATATGTTTAAATGTTTTCAGGGCAAAGGCCGGATCCGGGAGATGCTCCAGTACAAAACAAACAAATACATGGTCAAAACTGTCAGGTTTATATGGAAGCGACAATATATCTGCCCGACTGAAAGTAACATTTTCAATTCCTTCCTGCCGGGCAACTCCCCTGGCCTGTTCAATGGATTCCTCGGATATATCCACTGATTCAAAGATTGCCGCGGGATTCCTGCGTGCCAGGATCCTCGTCTGGGCACCTACACCACACCCGGCTTCAAGCACCCTCTCTCCTTTTAGAAAGCTGGTCCCGGTATGTAAAAGATCTTCAAGGATCAGTGACTGTTCAAGCAGGCGTTGTGTTTCCCGGGTCGTGTATCCATGCACATAGCTCATAGTGATATATTGAGATTATTCCCCGGTCAGGATCTTGAGACCCTCAGATTCAGCCCATTCACAGATAGCCCGTATATCCTGCTCACTCAACTTCGAAGAACGATGAATCCACAGATAACTATTCAAGGGCATGGACCTGTATGTGATCTCCTCACATATCTGGTCAAGCTCTGTGATCTTCTGTGCTTTATCCATGATCCCCCAGGAAGAAAAATTCAGGTGGGCTTTCCCCTCCTCAATGTGCCTGTTCAAATACCAGGAGAATGGAGCCAGGTTGCTGTACCATGGATAAAATGTATTGTTGGAGTGACAATCATAACAGGAATTCAGAAAGACATTGGCCAGTGTATCTGGCACCTGTGATACCCTGATAAAATCAGTCTCAGGGTCAGGTTCACCCAGGTTTTTATCGGGCCGGATAAACTGGATAAGGATCAATGCAGCAATCACTGAGACCAGGTAGATCCGTCTTTTTCGCATTACTTGATCAGTTTCTCAGATTCTTTCTTGGTCCAGTTACAAATCGTTTTGACATTGGATGCTGAAAGTGCCTTTTCAGGATTCTGTTTTAAAAATTTTCCTGGGGGCATATCTCCTTTCTCAACAACCTCACAAATCTTGGTCAGTAATGTGATCTTTTTGGTAAGCTTATATTCTTCCCATTTTTTGAAGTCCAGGGCATCCACAGCCTTCTGAGCATTGGCCCCTGTAGTGTGGCAATCATAACATGAGTTTGTCAGTATCACTGATACTTTTTTGGGGAAATCAGCTTGCTGTTCTGCAGGGGGAGGACTTGTATTTCCTTTTACCATCAATGTGTGGATCAGTAGAATGGTCAGTACAATCCGGATTCCGTTTTTCATAGTATGATATCAATTAAATATTTAAAGATCGAAATATAGCCAAAATATTAATACCGGTAAAGAGTAGCATGCCAGCTCGTAAGATTGTCAGCGTTGAATATGGCGTTCGGCATGGTAGGAGGATCTGACCAGTGGACTGCTCTCCACGAATCGGAAGCCCATTTCCAAGCCGGCTTTTTTGTACTCCCTGAATACATCGGGATGGATATAATCCCTTACCGGATGATGGCGCAACGTTGGTTGCAGGTATTGCCCAATGGTAAGGACATAACATCCAGCATCTCGGAGGTCCGCCATGGTTTCCAGCACTTCTTCCAGGGTTTCCCCCAATCCCAGCATGATCCCTGACTTGGAAATGTTTCCCTGGGATGAGATGTATCTTACGACATCCAGGCTGGTTTCATACTTATTCAGGCTCCTTATTCTGGATGTTAAACGCTGTACGGTTTCAAGGTTATGGGAGATTACTTCAGGACCGGCATCAAAAACCTGCTGAATATACTTGTGCCTGCCCCGAAAATCCGGTATTAGTGTTTCAAGGGTCAGCGCCGGGTTGGTTTCCTTCACTGTCCGGATTGTCTCGGCCCAGAATGAAGCTCCACCGTCCTCCAGGTCATCTCTATCCACCGATGTCAGCACACAATGCTTTACCCCCAGGGTCTTAATCGATTCGGCCAGCCTGCGGGGTTCATCCCAGTCAACAGGCATGGGCTTTCCCGTAGGGACAGAGCAAAATTTACAGGCCCTTGTACAGATATCACCCAGGATCATAAAGGTGGCTGTTCCCGCATTCCAGCATTCTCCGATGTTCGGACAGTTTCCACTCTTGCAAATGGTATGTAGGTTATTCTTTTCCGACAGGTTTTTAAGATGGCTGTAGTTTCCGCCGGCCGGCCGTTCCATCCTGAACCACTCAGGCAATCGTCTCACTTTCGCTTTTTCCATCACTTGGCAGGTTTAAAAACAGTCCAAAAATACCGATTTATTTTTAACGATTCTAAATCTCCCCTTATTGGTGATACAACATAAGCTTTAGCCTCCGCTTTCGTAATTTTAAACATGAAATGAAGCTGTTCTTATGATTCTCGGGGTAGACATTGGATCCATGACTATTGCTGCTGTCCGGCTCAATGACATAAAAGAGATCACCGGCACCTTTTATGAAGTTCATCATGGACAGATTGGAAAATGCCTGGCAGAAATGGCCAGCCAGCTGGATGTTGAAAACAGGCTGGATATTGCACTTACCTCTGAATTTACTGATATTCAGACTGCATTGATCAGGGCCAGCAGTTATCCTGACAAGGAATTTGACCATATCCTCCATGTCGGGGCTGAGAAATTTTACCTGGTTATCAAAGATGCAGCAGGAAGATACGAATCGTCCCGCACAAATACATCCTGTGCCGCGGGGACCGGGAGTTTCCTGGACCAGCAGGTCAAAAGGCTGGAGATTCGGTCAATTGAGGAATTCTGTAAGCTGGCTGAAAGCAACAGCAACACTGTCCCCGACATTGCATCCCGCTGTTCTGTTTTTGCCAAGACCGACCTCATTCATGCCCAGCAGGAAGGCCATTCACTTGCAGCTATATGTGACGGGCTCTGCAAAGGACTGGCCAAAAATATCACAGATACCCTGTTCCATGATTCCGCCAGGAATGGAAAGATTCTCTTTACAGGTGGGGTATCAAAAAACCAGGTAGTCGCTGCATATATCAGTGAAATGCTTCAGTCCGAACTGATCGTACATCCATATTCCCATCTTTTCGGGGCACTTGGAACCGGATTGCTGGCATTAGAGGGATCCAGGAAGGATCATGACAGGAAAACCATTGAAGATCTCATCAGAATATTTTCCCCTGACACTGAGGAGCGGAAATATTATTACCAGGCTCTCGAATTATCGCTCAGCCAGTATCCCGATTTTAGTAAAACCAGGAGATGGGATTTTAAGTCCACCATCAGGGGATATGAAAAGAAGGTCGAAGTGGAGATGTTCGAAGAACCCGGTCTGGAAAAACCAGCAGGTATATATATAGGATTCGATATTGGTTCCACCAGTACAAAAGCCCTTATCAGCACTGGTGACAATCTACCCCTGATCGGTTACTACACTTACACCTCCGGTAAACCAATAGAGGCTGCGTACAGCATCATGGAAGCCCTGGAAAAGTTCATGGAAAAGCATGACTGGTATCCTGCTATCCTGGGTGCAGGCACGACGGGTTCGGGGAGAAAGTTGATCGGGAAAATACTAAATGCCGACATTGAGCTGGATGAGATCACCGCGCATGCGCGTGCGGCGATTCACCTGAATAAGGATATTGATACCATTATAGAGATAGGTGGACAGGATGCCAAATTCACAAAACTCAGGGATGGGGAAGTGGTCTTTTCCCAGATGAATGCTGTATGTGCTGCAGGTACCGGAAGCTTTATTGAAGAGCAGGCATTGAAGCTGGATGTATCCCTGGCGGCATATGCGAATCGTGTGGAAGGCCAGAAAGCACCTCTGACCAGTGACAGATGTACTGTTTTTATGGAGCGTGATATCAACAATTTCATCAACGAGGGATATTCCGTTGATGAATTACTGGCTGCCGTACTCTATTCCGTAAGGGATAATTACCTGAAAAAGGTAGCCATGGAAGGGATGATAGGGAAAAAAGTCTGCTTCCAGGGTGCCACAGCAAAGAATAAGGCCCTGGTGGCTGCTTTTGAGCAAAAACTGGGCAGGGAGATTTTTGTTTCCAGGTTCTGCCACCTGACAGGGGCTTTTGGAATAAACCTGGTCATGCAGGAGGAGAAAATCCGAAAGAGCCGGTTCAGGGGTCTCCAGCTCTATCATACGCATATCCCCGTCAGGACCGAGATCTGTGAACTTTGTAACAACCATTGTAAACTGACCATCGCCCAAATAAAAGATGAAGAGGTTGCCTATGGTTTCCTCTGTGGAAGAGATTACAAGACACCTAAGTATGTGGCCAGGGATAAAGCAGGGTTCAGGCTTTTGGCGGAACGGAAAAAATCCTATGATACGCATATTGAGAATATCCGGGGATCAAAGATTAAAATCGGGATCCCTTCTGCCCTCCATATGTTTGAAGAAATTCCCTTCTGGCGGGTTTTCTTTCGGGAAATCGGCGTGGATCTCATCATCAGTAATACTGATAAAACTTTGCTGAAAGCCGGGAAGCATATTGCTGGCGCAGAATTCTGCGCACCCATAGAATCCATGTACGGACATGTTAAGGCACTCACGGAAAAAGTTGATTATATTTTCCTTCCGGTATATATTGAAACCCGTGACAGATCAGCAGCACGGGAAAGGAATTACTGTTACTACACACAGTTCAGTCCATCCATTGTATCCCAGATTGGGGAAGAGGAATTGCAGGAAAGATTCATTGTACCCGAGATGGATTTCAGCCAGTCACCGAAAATATACAAAACAGCCCTCTACCGGTCTTTGAAAAAAGTGTTGAATGGCGATATTAATTTCCACAATGTCAACAAAGCATGGGAGAAGGCTTCCGGGTTTGCTGAAAGTCAGGCATCAGGGTGGAAGGAAAGATTCACCAAGGAATTCCAGCCTGGAAAGGACCTTTCAGTTGCTTTACTTGGGCGTCCTTATGTGATCCTATCCGGTGAGCTCAACAAAAGCATACCTGAGTATTTTTCCACAAGGGGCGTAAAATGTTTCTTTCAGGACATGCTACCGGTGGATACTTATAAGTCATCATTTACCCGCGAAGTTTTACAGAAGGTACCCTGGCATTATGCAGCCAATATTCTTGGAGCTGCCGAATATATTGCCCGAACCCCGGGTCTCTACCCTGTCCTGGTGACCGCTTTTAAATGTGCTCCGGACTCATTTATCATAGATTACTTTAAAAGAGTTCTTGAAGCTTTTTCCAAACCATACCTGATCCTGCAGATCGACGAACATGATTCCGCCGTGGGATATGAAACAAGGATAGAAGCAGCCCTGCGATCATTCAGGAACCATGGTTCAAAAAAACAATCTGCAGAAGGGGAGAAAATAGCCGGCATTTTCCCGAAGGTGGAGCAAAAGATCGGGGACAAGACCCTGTTATTGCCAAACTGGGATTCCTATACGGCACGCCTTATGACCGCCGTCTTCAGAAAGAAGGGCATAGATGCCCGGCTCCTTGAACCCAGTGACCTGAGTATCAGGAAAAGCATGACCCACAATACCGGCCAATGCATTCCCGTCAATATTGTTGTGCAGGATGCCATCCAGTATATTGAGAAGCACTCACTGGATCCTGCAAATACAATGCTGTGGATGGCTAAATCCAGGCTAACCTGCAATTTCCGGCTCTACCCGGAATATATGAAAACCCTGATGGATAATTACGGACAGGGGATGGAAAAGGTAAGTGTTTATGAAGGATGGGTCTCCAATCTGGATATTTCAATTGGCATGTCCATTCAAACATACTTTGCCTTTATGCTTGGCGGATTGATCAGGAAAATGGGATGCCAGGTCAGGCCTTTTGAGCTGGTACCAGGAAGCACCAACCAGGCGATAGAGCGCTCACTACTGATGTTGGAGAATGCCTTTGGCGGCCAAAATGATCTTGAATCCGCCGTCATCGAGATGGCCAGGCTCTTTAATGAACTCAGCATCCTTGAGCATGGTGAAAAACCAGAGGTAGCAATATTCGGGGACTTCTTTGTCAGGGATCATGAGGTGATGAATCAGCAACTGATTGATCTTATTGAGAATGCCGGCGGGGTTGTAGTTACTACACCCTATCATGATTATGTAAAAATCACTTCCAGCAATGTCATCCGGAGAATGCGCAAAAAAGGTGAGTATTCCACCGCCATACTATCCAGGATCATGCTTGCCCTGCTCGACAAACTCGACATGAAGTATTACCGGCATCTTGAGAGCATTGTCGGGATCAAAGAGAAAATCAGCCCGGAAAGCCTGGAAAAATACCTGGATACCTTCAACGTTAAGCCCTATCAATCAGGTGAATCTTATGACAACCTGTTAAAAATATTTCATATCCTTGAATATCATCCTGACCTTTCACTGTTTATCCAGACCAATCCTGCCTTCTGCTGTCCCGCCCTCATTACCGAGGCTATGACCGGCAAGATCAAAGCAGTTAGCGGGGTGCCTGTGGTTACTGTTACCTATGATGGTACCAGTCAGGGCAAAAATGACATTATTCTCCCATACCTTGTGGCAGCCAGGGAGCGCATGGGCGTTTGAGATATTATTAGTATTTTTCAATACATTAACAATATAAAACAATGGACGGACTTAAGCTTGATATAAGCAATGTATACCCCTTCGCATCGGAGGAATCCATCCTGGGATTCCAGGAACAGGCGCTAACACAGTTAACCTCCCTGAACAAAAAAACAGGTGCAGGCAATGATTTCCTTGGTTGGCTTGACCTGCCATCAAACATTCCGGAAGAGGAGATCAATAAGCTCGAGGAAGTTGCAGCTTTTTTGCGCGAAAAAGCAGAGATTATCGTGGTCGTGGGCATAGGAGGTTCCTACCTGGGGGCCAAATCCATTATCTCAGCCATGAGCCATAATTTTGATAAATACAAGGCAGGGAAGAAGGGTGCGGATGTAATATTTGCGGGACAGAATATAGGGGAGGATTACCTTTCCGAATTGATTGAGGTACTGGATACCCGCAGCTACGCAATTATTGTCATTTCAAAATCAGGGACAACCACAGAACCGGCCATCGCGTTCAGGATCCTGAAAGAGCACCTTGAAGAGAAAGTAGGACCCGAGGAAGCCAATCAGCGGATCATTGCCATCACAGACAAGAGCAAGGGTGCACTCCGTGAACTCGCTGACCAGGTGGGCTACCGCTCTTTTATCATCCCGGATGATGTAGGCGGAAGGTATTCCGTGCTCACACCTGTAGGCTTATTACCCATTGCCTGCGCCGGCTATGATATACGGAAATTTATCAAGGGGGCTGTTGGATTGAAAGAACAGACGGGCCCTGATACTCCCTTCAGGGAAAATCCCGCCGCCCTCTACGCTGCAGCAAGAAATGCCCTGTACCGCAATGGCAGGTCAATAGAGATCCTGGCCAACTACAATGAGAAACTAATCTACTTCTCAGAATGGTGGAAGCAATTGTACGGGGAGAGTGAAGGCAAGGAGAACAAGGGCATATTCCCGGCCAGTGTGAATTTTACTGCCGACCTGCATTCCATGGGACAGTATATACAGGAAGGGGAAAGAATCCTCTTCGAAACCGTAATTTCCGTTAGTAATTCCGACAGGCAGCTGTACATTCCTGAGGATAAGGGGAACCTGGACCAGCTGAATTACCTGGCAGGAAAACGTATCGATGAGGTGAACAAGATGGCCGAACTCGGGACATTACTGGCCCATATTGACGGAGATGTCCCCAATATGCGGATCGAAATACCGGCCATTAATGAATACCACCTTGGAGAACTGGTCTATTTCTTTGAGATAGCCTGCGGCATCAGTGGTTACCTGCTGGAAGTCAATCCATTTAACCAGCCAGGGGTGGAAGCATACAAGAAAAACATGTTTGCCCTGCTGGAAAAGCCCGGATTTGAGAATGAGACCCGGGCCATTCAGGATAGGCTAAAAAAATAGAAAACTCCCAATTATCCCAGTTGTTGATCTTCGAGGAAGTCACCAAGCACATCCTCCAGGTTGGGATGCCCTATTTCCTGCAGATCATAGAATACCCTTGTGGTTGGCTTATTGATCTGAATGATCCTGGTCAGGTCAATCGGGGTACCTATCACAACTGAATCACAATCCGTATTATTGATGGTTGTTTCCAGGTCTTGCAGCTGTTCTTCACCATAACCCATGGCAGGCAGCAGTACCCCAATATCTGGATAGATCTCGAATGTTTCAGCCAGTTTCCCGACTGTAAAAGGTCTGGGATCAACGAGTTCAGATGCTCCGAATTTTCTGGCAGCCACTATCCCGGCTCCAATTTTCATCTCTCCGTGGGTTAATGTGGGACCGTCCTCTACGACCAGTACCCTTTTTCCCCTGATCACGTCAACATCTTCTACCTGAATGGGTGAAGCCCCGTCAATTACGATAGCACCGGGATTTACAAGGTCAATATTTTCACGGACAGTTTGTATACCTGCCCCATCGGCACTGTCAATCTTGTTTATGATCACCACATCTGCAATGCGCAGAGTGACTTCTCCCGGGTAATAATTGAGTTCATGTCCGGGCCTGTGCGGATCGGTCACTGTAACCATCAGATCCGGTTGGTAAAAAGGAAAATCATTGTTCCCTCCATCCCATAATATGATGTCACAACCATCCACATCTTTTTCTGCTTCCCTCAGGATGGCCTCGTAGTCAACCCCGGCGTAGATCACATTTCCGCGGACAACATGTGGTTCATATTCTTCCATCTCCTCTATGGTACATTCATGCCGTTCAAGGTCATTCAGGGTAGCGAAACGCTGTACTTTTTGGGCTACAAGGTCTCCGTAGGGCATGGGGTGCCTGATTGCGACAACTTTCAATCCCTTGTTCATCAATATCTCGATGATCCTCCTGGAGGTCTGGCTTTTTCCACAACCTGTCCTTACAGCACCCACGGCTATGACCGGCTTAGTACTTTTAATCATGGTGGCCTTCCCACCCAGCAATACGAAATTTGCACCGGCCGCATTCACCAGGGCACTTACTGCCATGACCTTTTCGTAGGGAACATCACTGTAGGAGAAAACAGCAAAATCTGCCTCAAGCTTCTTGATCAGTCCGCTTAGATCTTCCTCCCCGTATATAGGTATCCCATCGGGATATAATTTGCCTGCCAGTTCAGCAGGATATTTCCGGTCTTCGATATCAGGTATCTGTGCGGCTGTAAAAGCCAATACGTTATAGTCCTCATTATCCCTGAAAAAGGTGTTGAAGTTGTGAAAATCACGCCCTGCTGCACCGATAATGATTGCATTCTTTCTAGACATATCTGAATTTATTTTTTTATAAATATACACTATATGTATATAGGTGCTTATGATATTTGTTAGGACATGTTATATATCATGAGTATATTTAATTTATGAATTTTCTTGCGCATATATATTTGTCAGGGGACTCCAAAAATATCCTGATTGGGAACTTTATTGGGGATTATGTCAAAGGGAAAAAAATTACCGGATATCCGGAGGAGGTAATACAGGGGATCATGTTGCACCGGAAGATTGATAGTTTCACCGACAGCCATAATCTCACCCACTTGTCCAAGAAGATCATCTCAGAAAGATACGGCCTGTATGCCGGGATAGTCGTGGATATTTTTTATGATCACTTCCTCTCTGCAAACTGGCACCTGTATTCAGAAATACCACTCAGGGAATATATCCAAAACAGGTACAGGTTGCTGGATTCCGGATTTTCCATATTCCCGGCAGGGGTTAAAAGCTGGTTCCCATACTTCATCAAGAGTAACTGGCTTGAGACCTATATCCACTTCAACGGTTTGAACATGGTATTCAAGCGGATGTCGTACCGTACCTCGCTCCCCGACCATGCTGAATATGCAGTAAACCAGTTGAAGGATAACTACGATTATCTACAAGAGAACTTCCTTGAATTTTTTACCGACTTGCGGGAGATGGTGCAAAAGGACTACGATATCATTCTCTGATTTGTGATTTTTCACTACCACTTACCTGAACACTTCCTGAATACCCTTTCGAGTTCTTCAGCATAGATGCCCATACTATCCTCCTCTATCTTCAACCTTCTCCTGAATTCCCGGGAATAGAAAAATTCTGATTTACCAAATGCAGGCTTCAGGTCATTTAACCAGTATGCATGATCATTGTAGGCAGCAAAAAATGGCCTGCCTACCCATTCAGGATTTCTTGCCTGGAGAAAGTTCAATACAAAAACCCTTTCTCCATGAACCTCTGTTACGCCAACGATCTGGACCTTCCCGGGATTGGCAGACATGCTGGGTCCGCGTACGGTACGGCAGATACCACTAACCTGTCCGTATGCCTTACGGAATATCTGCCAGGCTCTTCCCAGTGGCAGTGCAAAATATTCACTGGCCCCGGTATCTCTTGCGACAAACATATAATAGGGTACCATCCCGAGGCTGACCTGTTGTTTCCACATCTTGGCCCAGATGTCAGCACCAGCATTGATGTGATTAAGGACAGGGGACTGGGTACGGATCTGTGCACCGGTATCAATGATCCGGCCAATGGCATCCTGTACAACTCCTGTTGACAATTCAACAGGATGGCTGAAATGTGCCATAAAGGCCAGGTGAATCCCACGGTCAACAACTCTTCTGAATACATCCAGCACATCATCAGCATCAGGATCAGTAAGATACCTGTAAGGCCAGAAGGCAAGAGTTTTGGTACCGATACGGATATGTTTCAGTCCGGGTAGATCCGCATCCAGCAATGCATCCAAATAAACAGCCAGGTTTTTGGCACTCATCACCATTGGATCCCCGCCTGTAAAGATCACATCAGAGATCTCAGGATGTTCTCTCAGGTAGCCAACCAGGAGGTCCGTTTCTTTCATGGCAAACTTCAGGTCGGATATGCCGGTAAATTGTGGCCAGCGGAAACAAAATGTACAATAAGCATGACATGTCTGTCCCTGGCTTGGAAAGAAAAGGGCCGTTTCCCTGTATTTATGCTGTACCCCCGGAAGGGGTTCTCCCTGGTAAATGGGCACATTATGCTCCAGTTGACCAGCCGGATGGGGATTCAGATCCATCCGGACCTGGTTTGCCATCCTGGAGACCTGGCTTTTGTCAGCTCCGGCCTGTATAAGGCCAGCCATAGACTCGAAATGATCGGGATTAAGCATATCCTTTTGAGGAAAATTCAGGCAAAACATCGGGTCCTGCGCAAAATTCTTCCAGTCGATCAGCTCATTTATTACATAATTATTGGTCTTAAAAGGCAAGATGTTCCCGACCACTTCAATGTTAAAAAGATACTCTTCGGGAACGTTTTTAAGCTGTGGTATCTCTTTGAAATTTCTTAGGGTATACGTCTGGTATTTCATAATTATTATCCTCTTTTACGATGTCTCTCAGCAGAAAAAATTTAAAGAAAAGCCTCATAATATACGGAAAAAATGGCATTTTTCAAAACTATAGGCCCAATGGTTATTGAACCTGCGGGGGTAATATATTAACAATTAATAGCTTAGAAGGGAGGCCTCAATCTATATATGAACTTATTTCAATAGTTCCATTCTGGTTGCATCCAGGCGGATCATAATGAATAATAATATAGTAAAGGACCATAAGGATGAACCGCCGTAACTGAAAAATGGTAATGGGATCCCGATCACCGGCAGCAGGCCGATGGTCATGCCAATATTCACGGTGAAATGGAAAAATAAAACCGATACAACCCCGTAGCCATAAATCCTGCTAAAATCTGAACGTTGCCTCTCAGCAATTTTTATCAACCTTATCAACAGAAAGATGAACAGTCCTATTACCATGGAGGTGCCAACAAATCCCCATTCCTCCCCAACTGTGCAAAATATAAAATCTGTACTTTGCTCAGGAACAAAATCAAATTTTGTCTGGGTTCCCTGCAGGAATCCTTTCCCTGCGAACCCCCCGGAACCAATGGCTATTTTTGACTGGTTGACATTATATCCCAGTCCCAGTGGATCGGACTCTATTCCCAGCAGTATATTTACCCTGTGCTGCTGATGTTCCTTCATTACATTATGGAATACATAATCCACCGAAAAAGTAAAAACCGACGAACTCACCGCCAGCAAAAGGATCAGATAAATATTCTGTAACCTTTTTCGGTAGGCGTAAACCAGGTAAAACGGAAGAGCCACGGCCACAGCCAGCAATAAGATATAATACCTGTTTATGCTGATCAGGTCCAGCCTGGATAATAAATACAGTATTCCGGCAGGTACTACTATTAATGTCCCGGCAACAAATGTGTTTTTAAGATTTTTGGAGAGTATCCAGTATAAAAGCAGTGCCACTCCCATGATAATCAAGAAGATGATAAACTTATCCAGCAACAATGCCAGAAAAAATAGGAAAGCCATGATGACCCCGAGGATAAGGATGACATCAGAAAATCCTTCCCGGTAGGCCACCAGTAAAAAGGTGAAAAATACCAAGGCTGATCCCATGTCTGGCTGGATAGCAATGAGCAGGGCAGGAAGAAGTATAATTCCAAGGACATGGACGGTAGCCCGAAAAGAATCAATCTTAATATTATAGGAACTCAGGTACTTTGCCAATGCCAGGCTGGCGGCAATCTTGGCAAATTCAGAAGGTTGGAACTGAAAACCTCCTATCTGGAACCAGGACCTGGCTCCATGTATTTCTTTCCCGATTACAAGAACCCCTATCAATAACAGGATGGCAATGGCATAGATGATATATGCAAAAACGGAATAAAACTTTGTGTCGATCAGGAAAATGGTAATGGCCAGTGCGATTGCTGCTATGATCCATATCAGTTGTTTACCGTAACGCTGGCTCAGGTCCAGTATACTCCCATGCTGTTCGTCAAACACTGCCGCATAGATATTGATCCAACCCAGGAAAACCAGCACCAGGTAGATCCCTATGGTCACCCAGTCTGTATTGTTCAATATGTTGATGCTTCTTCTCATTGCTGGTCAAGTCTTAGCCCCCTCAATACATATTCCTCCATATTGGGTCTGCTGATGGTATCACTCAGGTACTTCTCTACCATCAGTCCCGCAATAGGGGCAGCCCAGATATTCCCGAAACCTCCATGTTCAACATACACAGAGATGGCAATGCGTGGATTGTCTTTGGGGGCAAATGCAATGAATATGGAATGGTCCTCACCCTGGGGATTCTCTGCCGTTCCGGTCTTGCCACAAACGATGATATCAGCAATTCTTGCCCTCCACGAGGTCCCTCCGCTCCTGTTTACTGCCCCTTCCATTCCATCCACCACGGCTGCAAAATGGATGGAATCTACACTGGTATTATGACGCTCCAGAAATCGCTCTTCTATCTGGTCCTCACCCTCGATCTCCTTAATAATATGCGGTGTGTAGTAATATCCGCGATTGGCAATGGTGGCTGCCAGGTTGGCCATCTGAAGAGGTATGATACCCAACTCTCCCTGCCCGATGGACAGGGACCTGACCGTTAGGAAATTCCAGTGTCCTTCTCCATAAATATTATCATAGTATTGATCTTCAGGAACAAATCCCGTAAGCTCATTCTCAAAATCTGAATGAAGGTAGTCACCGAAACCAAAGGATAGCACATGTTCCCGCCAGTTCCTGTAAGCCTGGGCAGTGGATTCAAACTTCCGGTCAATAAGGATGGCCCGGTATACATGATTGAAATAGGCATTACAGCTATGCTGAACGGCACCACGGAAATCCAGGGGAGACAGATGCATATGGCAGGCTACGGAATATCCTCCCATATGGAAACCCAGGTCACAGTAAAATTCAGAGGCTGTTGTAATGACCCCTTCCTGCAGGGCTATTGCCCCGTTAACTGTTTTGAAGGTGGAGCCCGGTGTGTAGAATGCCATAAGGGCCCTGTTAAACAAGGGCTTCAGCGTATCCTCCGAAAGGGCGAGGAAATTCTCCGAACGTACCCTTCCGACGAGCAGGCTGGGTTTATAGGCCGGTGCTGTCACGAGGGCAAGGACCTCACCTGTTGATGGTTCCAGTGCAACAATAGAACCACTGAATTTCGTCATTAGTTTTTCTCCATATTCCTGGAGACTGGCATCAAGTGTGGAAACCACATTTTTCCCAACTTCCGCTTTCTTGTCAGCTCTCCCTCCCTGGTAAGAACCTTTGATACGGTTATGAACGTCGACCAGGAATATTTTCTCCCCTTTAAGACCCTGCAAAACATCTTCATAGGCAAGCTCTATACCAGATACACCAATGTAATCACCCATCTGGTAATAATCATTTTCCTCAATGTCTTTCTCGCTCACTTCTCCCACAAATCCCAGGGCATGTGCTGCTATGTCACGCGGGTACTTTCTCAAGGTTCTGGGCTGTACGAAAAAACCAGGAAACTTATACAGTTTTTCCTGCATGACTGCATAGGTAATCGATGATATCTGACGCAGGAAAATGGAAGGTTTATAAACCGAATAATCCCTGGCAGTCTCTATCCTACGGATAAGCTCACTTTTCGAAATCTCCAGTATCCTGCAGAAATCAATCGTGTCGAAATCCTGCAATTGTCCAGGGGTAACCATCAGGTTATAGGCAGCCTCATTATAGACAAGGATCTCCCCACCTCTATCGTATATCAGTCCCCGAGCAGGATACTGAATTTCAATTTGCCTGGCATTTCTATCGGCGGTGGATTTGTAACTGGACTCAACTACCTGTAAGAAAAACAGGCGGACCAGGAAGATGATCCCGAACAGCACAATAATGCCGCCAATAACATATTTTCTGCCGGCATAAGAATTCATCTATTTTCGGTATATGAAATACTGGCTGAGCATTATTAATATCACTGAGAAAATTGAACTTAGCAGGACCCGCAGAAAGGTAGAGAAAAATTCACTAAACCTGAAAACCTCGATATAGAAAAGGATGAAGTGATGAGCCAGGACAAGTATTACGGTATACCGTAGGAACCATTGGAATCCATAATAATGGATCCGGGGAAAGGTGCCGGCCTCATAACCATCCCGTGGTGCACTCATTTCCAGGATAAAAGGCCTTAAAAATGCCATTAAAACACAAGCTGCAGCGTGCATGCCCGGAGTCTGGGTGAAAAGATCAACCGATAATCCAAGTGCAAATGCAGAAACAATCAATAACCATTTTGGTGTTTCAAAGGGCATCAGCAGGATAAAAAGGACGTAAAGATATGGGACGATAAATCCACTGAATTGAATGTTGTTAATGATCAGTACCTGGACAAGCACCAGCAAGATGAATCGGATTATATTTCTTCCCAGTAGTTTAATCATTTCCTGAAACCCTTTCAAGTTCACGCTGCTCATCAAGGAGCAGGTTGTGGATCACATTCACATGTAGGAGGTTTTTATAATCAACTGCAATATCCACTGCAATGGTATAAAAGTTTCCCTCCCTGGCTTCGAATTCAGTTATGTTGCCAATCATGATCCCTTCAGGGAATATGGCTGAATATCCACTGGTCACGATGGTGTCTCCGGTTTGAATTTCGACATGATAAGGGATTTCTTCCAGGATGGCCTCACCATAGCCGGAGCCGGCCCAGGAGAGTGAACCGAAGTAACCATTCTTGCGTATCTTGGCACTCAGCCTGAAGTTCCGGTTGATCATAGGGAGGACCGTGGAATAATTACCAGATGTGGCATAGACTACACCTACAACGCCATTCGGGGCGATGACGGCCATTTCAGGTTCAATGCCATGAAAACTTCCCTTGTTCAGGGTGATGAAATTAAACTGTTTATTAACGGAATTGTTGATCACCCTGGCGGGTATGTAGGAAAACTGCCGGTGCGGAATTGAATCATATCCGCTGGTATAGCTAGTCTCCTGGTTTCGTCCCAGCCTGTCCATCCGGTTGCGGAGAAGGGTATTCTCCCTGTAAAGATCCCGATTGGTCTTCCTGAGGGAAAGATATTCCCTGATCCCTCCGGATGTTTCATAATATGAACCTTGAAGCGATTTTGAGAAACTGAGGAACTGGGCTCTTTGATAGTTGTTCTGCTGCACGATAAGGATTACGGAAACCGTTTCCAGCAGGAGGAAGAGGAAGAAGAAATGATACGTGATTATAAATCTTAAAAGATTTCTCATTGATTAATTCTTCGTCCCTGCACAATGACGGGAATTATCTCATAAGGAAGGAGAACTTGCCCACATTCTTCAATGCGATGCCTGTTCCCCGGGCAATCGCCTGCAGGGGATCTTCAGCCAGATGGAATGGAATATTGATCTTCTCCGTGAAGCGTTTTCCGAGGCCTCGCAGGAGTGATCCACCTCCAGCCATGTAAATTCCCCGGTTAACAACATCAGCGTATAACTCCGGGGGTGTTTGTTCAAGGACAGCCAGGATGGACGTTTCAATTTTGCTGATTGATTTATCCAGACAATGAGCGATCTCCTGGTATGAAATAGGTATCTCAATTGGCATGGCAGTCATCAGGTTGGGCCCTCTTACAGTGTAATCCTCCGGGGGTTCATCAAGGTCAGGGAGGCTCGACCCGACATTAATTTTTACATCCTCCGCCGTTCTCTCACCAATCTTAATGTTGTGCTGATGCCTCATATAAGCCTGGATATCAGCTGTAAATCCATCACCGGCTATCCGGATGGACTGGTTGCATACTATCCCGCCCAGGGAGATTACGGCGATCTCGGTGGTTCCACCACCAATATCAACCACCATGCTTCCCTCGGGAGCTTCGACATCAATGCCGATACCAATGGCAGCAGCCATGGGTTCATAGATCATATACACATCCCTGCCGCCAGCATGTTCGGAAGAATCCCTGACAGCCCTGCGCTCCACTTCAGTGGCACCTGAAGGAATACAAACTACCATTTTCAGTGCAGGATTAAACATGGTGGGCTTTTTATTGATCATCTTGATCATGCCCCTGATCATCTGTTCAGCTGCATCGAAATCGGCAATTACACCATCCCGTAAGGGCCTGACAGTTTTAATGTTTTCATGTGTTTTCCCATGCATTTGCCTGGCCTTTTCCCCAATGGCAATCAGTTTCTTTGTATGCTGATCAATGGCTACTATGGAAGGCTCATTCACAACAACCTTGTCATTGTGTATGATAATCGTGTTTGCGGTCCCCAGATCAATCGCTATCTCCTGCGTCAAGAATGAAAACAATCCCATAATATCATTGTGTAGTTAAAATACTTAAACTGATTTATGCATAAAATGTTACGCCGTCTGATATAAATCGTCTAATATATTAATTTTTTAATGTTTGAAGTGCCTTTTACCTGTAACAACCATGGCCATATTGTGCTGGTTACAGTAATCAATCGACTCCTGGTCCCTGATTGAACCGCCGGGCTGAATAACAGCAGTGATCCCCTCTTTATCTGCAATTTCAACACAATCCGGGAAAGGGAAAAAGGCATCGGAGGCCAAAACAGCACCCTTCAGTTCAAATCCGAATCCCTTAGCTTTTTCAATGGCCTGTTTCAGGGCATCCACCCTGGAGGTTTGTCCCACTCCACTGGCCACCAGTTGATTGTTCTTTGCCAGGACAATGGCATTGGACTTTGTATGTTTGACCAATTTATTGGCGAATACAAGGTCATTTACTTCCTGTGCTGAAGGAGCCCTCTCTGTTACCGTCTTCAGGTCATCTGCCTTCTCGGTACTGGTATCCCTGTCCTGTACAATGGCACCATTCAGCAGGCTTCTGAATTGCTTTCCAGGAAGATCAAAATCTTTGATGATCAGGATTATCCTGTTCTTCTTCTGCTTTAATATCTCCATCGCCTCACTGCTGTAGGATGGTGCAATGATGATCTCAAAAAACAATTTGTTGACTTCTGCCGCTGTTCCCCCATCCACCTCGGAATTGGTGATCAGGACACCCCCGAAAGCAGATATCGGGTCCCCGGCCAGTGCATCTTTCCAGGCCTCCAATAATACCGCACGAATGGCCAGTCCACAGGCATTATTATGCTTCAGGATGGCAAATCCTGTATCTTCGAAATCCTTTATCAATCCAACTGCAGCATCAATATCCAGCAGGTTATTATAAGAGATTGCCTTACCGTGCAGCTGCTCGAACATTTGTTCAAATTCACCGAAATAAAATCCCTCCTGATGAGGATTTTCCCCATACCTGAGCTTCTTCCCCTGCATGGAACTGTATTTAAAGGAAGTATTCTGATCTCCGGCAAAATAACCATGGATCATGGTATCGTAATGCGAAGAAACCGCAAAGGCCTCAGCAGCAAATTGTTTTCTGTCCGACGTTAAGGATTCGGCTCCCTTTTCATTAAGCATGTTCAGCAGCGGGCCGTACTGCTCTTTTGAGGGAATAATGATCACATCTTCAAAATTTTTCGCTGCAGCACGGATAAGGGAAATGCCCCCAATATCTATTTTCTCGATGATCTCAGCATCGCTTGCACCAGATGCAACTGTTTCCTCGAAAGGATACAGGTCCACAATCACCAGGTCAATCCCTGTAATATCGTACTGGTCTACCTGCTCCCTATCACCTTCCAGGTCCCTTCTGAACAGGATACCACCAAAGATTTTCGGATGCAGTGTCTTTACCCTTCCCCCCAGTATTGAGGGATAGGAGGTCAGATTCTCAACTGTAGTTACATCAACACCCAGGTTTTTGATAAAATCTGCGGTGCCACCGGTAGAGATAATTTTCACAGAAAGTTCGTTAAGTTTCTCCACGATGGGAGCCAGGTTCTGCTTGTCAAATACAGAGACGAGTGCAGTGCTAATTGTTTTTATATCAGTCATTTACGCCTTAGAATTAAATTTGGATAAAGATAATTAAAATGTTGCATAAATTAGGTACATTTACACGGAAAACCTTAACATATCGGATTGTTCTGCCATGAGGAATATCTTTAAAACCTTTCATCTTCTGCTTGAAAGTTTTGTTTTTGCCCTGAAATCAGTTATTGTTAACAGGTTGCGGACGGTGTTGTCATTGTTGGGCATTACCATCGGGATTTTTGCCATCATTTCTGTTTTCACCATCTTCGATTCCCTGGAGATCAATATCAGGGATAGCCTTGCCGAAGCCGGAGAGAATGTAATCTATATACAGAAATGGCCCTGGGCGCCTGAACCCGGGGAGGAATATGCATGGTGGCAGTACTGGAACAGGCCTGTTCCGAAATTCAAAGAATATGAATTGATCAAGGAAAGAAGCATGCTTTCCGAGGCAGTTTGTTTCTGGGCTTTTACCAACAGGCTGGTCAAATACAAAAGCAATTCCATAAGCGATGCCACCATCTGGGGAACAACCAGTGAATATGAGGAAACAAGAGAGCATGAGATCGAGAAGGGAAGGTTTTACACCCCCTATGAATTTGAGGTTTCAAAAAACCTGGTTGTCATTGGTGCCACAATTGCCGATGAGCTTTTTCAGAACGAGGAGCCCCTTGGAAAGGAGATCAAGATCAAAGGAAATAAAGCCACTGTTATCGGGGTGTTTCAGAGAGAGGGCAACAGCATGATGGGCGGTGGTTCTCTGGATGACTTCATTGTCATCCCCATGCAGTTCATGCGGAAAATAACCGATGTCAGAAGAGAAGGTGCTGAACCCATGATCCTGGCCCGTGCCAGGCCGGGGGTAAGCAATGAAGACCTGAAAGAGGAGCTCCGCCATATCCTCCGTTCCAGCCGAAGGCTCAAGCCAAGGGCGGATGATAATTTTGCACTGAACCAGACCAGCATGATCTCCGGTGCCCTGGATGGCATCTTCAAGGTACTCAATACCACTGGTTTTTTCATCGGGATTTTTTCCATCCTTGTTGGCGGGTTTGGAATCGCCAATATCATGTTCGTTTCTGTCAAGGAAAGGACCAATATCATCGGTATACAGAAGGCCCTTGGGGCCAAGCGCTATTTCATCCTCTGGCAGTTCCTTTTCGAATCCATGCTCCTGACCCTCTCAGGGGGTGCCATTGGCTTGCTCATAGTCTTTGCAGGCACTGGAATCATGACTAGCCTGATAGATGATTTCCGGGTCTTCCTGACCCTGGGGAATGTATTACTCGGACTTGGCATTTCTGCCATTATCGGGGTAGTATCAGGATTTGCCCCGGCCTGGTCGGCGGCCAGGATGGACCCTGTAGAGGCCATCAATATCTCCTTTTAGATCAACCCTTTTAGATCAACCCGTATAAAAGCCTTCCCATCATAAGGTATATGGCCAATCCGACGATATCATTCACCGTGGTGATAAAGGGGCCTGTTGCCAGGGCAGGATCTATTTTATACCGGTCCAGGATCAATGGTATGAATGTCCCAAAAAGGGAAGCAAAAATGATCACAGAAAACAGGGATATACTCACCGTTGCAGTCAGGGCAAGAGATTCCTGGCGGATCAGGTTATAGCCCAGCAAGAGTACAGATAGTACCGTCCCATTGATCAATGCCACGGTTAATTCCTTGAATAATTTTCGCCCCGTTGACTCAATACCGATGGTATTGGCAGCGATACCCTGTACAATGATAGCGGAGGACTGTACACCGACATTCCCCCCCATGGCAGCTATGAGGGGTATGAAGAATACCATCTCGGGATACATGCCAAGGTCCTCTTCATACCTGCCCAGCACAATGGCAGCCACAACACCTCCTACCAGGCCGATAAATAACCAGGGGATCCGTGCACGGGTCAGGAGAAGTGCATTGTCCGATGGTTCCACATCCTCAGCAATACCTGATGCCAGCTGATAGTCCCTTTCGGCTTCCTCCCGGATCACATCCACTACATCATCAATGGTAATACGCCCCATCAAACGGTTGATTGAATCTACGACCGGCAGGGCAACCAGGTCATATTTTTCCATGATGTTAGCTACTTCCTCGCTATGTGTATCTGTCTTAACGGATATGATGTCGGCTGTGTAGATACTCTTAATACTGGCTTTCGGACTGGCCAGTAACAATCTTTTCAGGGACAGCAGTCCATGTAGCAGGTCATCATCATCCACCACATATACATAATAAACCTCATCTACATCTTCTGCCTGCTTTCGCATCTCACGAATACAGGTAGGAATATTCCAGTTAATATTGACCTTGATCAATTCCTTGGCCATCAGTCCCCCGGCAGTATCCTCATCATAGCTGAGCAGGTCTACGATCTCACCAGCCTGCTCCACATCTTCGATATGCTGGAGGATCTCTTCCTGCCTCTGCTCTGATAGCTCCCCGATGACATCTGCTGCATCATCAGAGTCCATTTCCTTTATGAACTGTGTGGCGATCTCCTCCCCGGACAGGACCTTCAAAAAACGCTCCCTTGTATCATCTTCGAGTTCGATCAGGATATCTGCCCCCTTTTCACCGTCCACGTGCAGGTACAGGTATTTTGCTTCCTCAATGTTCAGTTCATCGAAGATCTCGGCAATGTCTGCAGGATGCAGGTTGGAGAGTAGATCGGCAACTGATTTCTCATCATTCTGCTCAATCAGCTCCCTCAGATTGCCGATAAATTCCCGTGTCAGTTCGAAAGGCATGACCCCGAAGATAAGAATTTATGCTGATTTTTGGTTTGCCAGCATACATGCCAGCTCGATAAACTGGTTGACACTCAGCTGTTCAGGACGAAGAGAAAAATAATCATGCGGCTTTTCAGGAAGCTGAAAATGAGCCTTCAGGGAATTCCTCAATGTCTTCCTACGATGGTTGAAAGCTGCCTTTACTACCTTGTGAAAGATGCTTTCATCACAGCCAAGATTGCTTCGTTGGTTGCGTGTAAGGCGGATGACGGCGGACTGAACCTTAGGGGGTGGATGGAAGACCTGGGGGGGTACCCTGAACAGGTATTCAATATCATACCAGGCTTGCAGGCGTACTGAAAGAATGCCATAGGTCTTAGATCCGTGCGGGGCCCTAATCCTGTCTG
>RCNC010000565.1_pt1 | contig 23794 bp, 20 predicted proteins | sample 2041301 | NCBI WGS metagenome assembly RCNC01 (sample SAMN09708231, study PRJNA481090) | Marine sediment metagenome, whole genome shotgun sequencing project. | biome: marine sediment; feature: ocean; material: sediment; isolation source: Sewage treatment plant 13A marine sediment (STP13A) ...
TCCGGATCCACACTTTCATACATGGTTTTCTGAACCAGAGAGGCATGGAAGTGCCCCGGATCCAGGTTCATCAGTTTTACTTTTCCTTCAACTGGATTAAACATGGTTTCTGCGCTTTGGGATGTGGTGTCTTTCTTAGTTTCTGAATCTGAGGTGCCTTGTCCGCATGAGACCACCAGAAGCATCAGGGCGGGTAATAGAACGGACTTTACAATCAGTCCCCCCATGTGTTTGTTTATTTTCATAATAGGTATTTGTTGATGATTACAATACATAGTCGGTTCCATAGGGAAATCTCTGTGGCCTGCTCACCATCTCGTTGGCCCTGTCATTGTCCAGGAACCTTTCCCGAGCCGGATCCCAGTAAAGCTTCCCGGGTACCTTCATGGCAATATGGCTCACCAGGCAGGCGGAACAGGAACGGTGTCCCACCTCTGCAGGCGCCACTGGTGTCTTCCTGGATTGGATGGCATTTAGCCAATCTTCATGTTGCTCGGGAGCTTTATAGAGATGCACCTCATCAGATCCTATTTCAGAATCCAGGATCTTTGGATTATTGGAATCCAGTGCTTTGAGCTCCATTCCTGGTTTTGTGGGATCTGTGGAAGTGACCGCAACATTTCCCCGCGACACAAAGATCCATCCTTCTGAGCCCTCAAATCTGACTCCATTGGGAAAAGTGCCACTGATATCCATGCTAACACCATTGGCATATTTGGCGTGAACCATAAAGTCTCCATGGACATTCCATAGTCCTGACTGGGGAAAAGAGGCTTCTGCTTCCACTTCGATGGGACCGGTATACTCGGTACCCATGGCCCAATGGGCCGTGTCGAGGTGATGAGCGCCCCATCCGGTAATCATTCCGGCACCAAATTGCTCGCAACGAAGCCAGCCCGGACGTGAAAAGTCGCCCTGAGGGTGCACCCTCTTTTCTGTATAGTATTTGTATGGAGTACTTCCCAACCACATTTCGTAATCCAGGTTGTCGGGGACGGGCATGGGAGCTTCCTCATCGCCTCCCGGATCGCCTGGCAGTCCAACCTGTATGTTTGTCAAAGTCCCAATGCGTCCGTTGCGCACCAGTTCGCAGGCCCTGTGGAACTGCGGCCAGGGGAAAGTTCCCCGTTGCTGGCTCCCCTGTTGGAAAATTTGTCCGGTGCGGTTTACAATATCACTCATCTGACGTCCCTCTGCTATGGTAAGGGAGGCGGGTTTTTGGAGGTAAATATCTTTGCCTGCCAGGGCAGCTTCCATGGCTGGCTGTGAGTGCCAGTGATCGGGTGTGGAAATGATCACTGCATCGATGCTTTTGTCCTGAAGCATTTCTTTGTAGTCCTGGTAAACTGCCACATCCACCCCGGACTTCCCGTTGTCGGCATGAAACTTCTCGATCCAGGCTTTCCCCTGCTTTGCTCGGTTGATATCCACATCTGCCACCGCCACACCCATGGCAATCTCATGCCTGAGGGTTTCGGGCAGGTCATGACTTTTGGCAATGCGGCCAAAACCGATCTGTCCGATACGTATCTTATTGCTGGGGGCCGATTTACCCAGAACGTGGGAAGGAATAATGGTAGGCAATATAATCGTGCTGATTGCGGCACCGCTTGTCTTCTTCAGAAAGCTTCTTCGTTGCATGCTCAGGGCTTTTAGGTGATTATTCAGTTTACAATATAGAAAACTCTTTCCAGTATTTTTCAGCTGCTTCAGGCTCCATGGTTCCGTCAAAAACAACCATCCGGTATTTCAGTTGATAATCAGTAGCCTGCTCCAGAACCCACTTCTCGTGCCTAATGGGGCAAAATTCAAAGAAAACATTTTCTTTGCCTTCCAAAGTTTCCGGAGGCCACATACGCATAGGCTCGGGGTGCGACTGGTTGGAAGGGTGACTTAGAAAGAGAATGCCCGACCTGCCTTCTGGAACCGACGATTCACCCTCAATGATTACCCACCGGGCTTCTGACGCATCGGCATCTTTCCTGGTTTTTCCTTCGGAAGTGAGTACGGTGCTGTTCTCTGTGCCCCACTTCTCTGTGGCCCTGAATCCCAGTCCGCCCCCATATCTGTAAGCTTCCAGTGTAATTCCTCCCTCCAGGGGAGAATTCAGGGTGGTGAACAGATCCAGGACATAGAGGTCCTCTTCAGATTTAATCAGGGAAACTTCCCATTTCTCATTGATGGCTACCCCTTCGCTTCCATCTTCTTTGAAATAGATATGCTCCTGTTTCACTTTAAAGCCAGCCTTCTCTTTCTTGTTGTACTTATCCAGGTATTGTGCAAATCTCACGGTACCCTGGGCGTCTGCCAGGTTCCAGAAGTCCACCTTGTAACCTTCAAAATGGGTGCGGGTCCATGGATTCCAGATGCCGTAATGGTGGTAATGATCGGGTGGTTGAATGCGAGTCAGAGGCTCACCACCCGGCGACCAGAGGGGGTGGATATAGGCAGAACGTTTGTAGAGGGGATTTATCCCTTCGGGTGGTGGTGTCACTCTGTGAACATAAGTGAGTACCGGACGCTCCCCTGCATAGATGGTGGTTTTCTCATCGTCGGTTTTCAAACTGGTCTTCTCCTGATTCTGAGCTTGGGAGAGAAGTGGGATCCCGGCAAAAAATATCAATAATAATGTACGCATGGCTGTGGTTTTAAGGAGTGTATGACTGCACCGTCTCAATAAATGTATTTATCTGTTCTGTGCTTACGTCCGGGGGCATTCCTCCTCCGCAGGAGAAGATGATCCTGGTGGGATCATCCATCGATTTGAGCAATTTAAGGGTTGTATTCCTTATCTCCTCTATGGAGCCTCTGGCCAGCACATCTCTGGGAGGAATGTTTCCCAGCATGGTCACCTGCTTATTGGTCATCTCTTTCAGCTGATTCAGATCGGTGTCAAAACCCATATTAAAGAGGTTCACTCCCATTTCGGGCAGGTGTCGGACCGACTCCATGCAGTTGGCATCATTGTGCAGAAATTTGATACTCAAATCACTGCTGTAAAGCTCCTTAAAATATGGCATGCCGAATTCCAGGAACTGGTCTTCACTGATAAAACCAATGATGTCATCCAGGATGAGGATTCCATCGATAGAAGGGAACAGCTGTTTTTGATGGGTATGGAATCCTTGAAGGTAATCGGTGATCTTTCTGATAAGCAAATGAATCTCTTCGGGATTTGTAATCATGGCCATCAAAAATTCAGTGGCACCCATCAGGTAGGAAGCAATGTTCAGGGGCCCTCTGGATACGGAAAACCTGATTTTGTGGCCTGCCTTTTCAATATGGGGTTGAGCGAGCCTGAGCCTGTTCAGGATAAAGGGTCCCAGGCCATCTTTCACTGGATTGGGAACGGGCATGTCCGGGATCTGATCCACGGAGGTGATGTTTGGGAAGGCATGGGGAAACTCATTCTCAGGAAAGGAAGACTTTGCTCCAAAGGCCGAAGGTTCGCTGCACATACCATATTCGGACCAGAATCCGGGCAGAAACATGGCATCAGGAAAGGTTTCGATGGCCTTAAGATTGGCGTCCAGCCAGAGCTGGTCGCTTGAGAAGTAATCCAGGATGGATATATTGTGCCAGTTAGGCAACCAGGGTGAATCGATGATAAATCCAAGCGGCAGGGGAGATAGAACTTCTCCTCTGACTACAGCTAATAAATCATTCCAATGTTTGTCTGTCATATGTCTCCAAAAATAGCCTTCTCTTTCTTAGCAAAGAAACATTTAGTCATTTAAAGTGCAATGCCAAAGCTCAATCCGTAGGGTACTATCAGGATATTTGTCTCATCCAGCCTGGAAATTTGACCGAATGGGAAAAAGAGCCATACTCTGAAACTGAATGCGGGAGAGTTAAATGGGTGGCGTCTGTACCCTAGCATGGGATATACAAAGTATTCTGAAACCTGTGACCCATTCATATATGATCCTCCGATTCCAAGTTCCAGGAAACTCTTTCTTCTTCCAAAATTGGCGGTCACATGGTGAGGCAAAACAAAGTAGGTATTTGCGGGATTATCCGAGAGACTAAATTCACTATTGAATCCCAATCCAATTTTACCTGTGATTGCAAAGGCTGGTTTTATGAAATAGAGCTTCTCAAAGCCCAGTATCCTGGGCATAAATTGCAGCCAGAGGAAGCAACGACAGAACTATTAACAAAGTTCTTTTCATAGAATGTCGTTATTTTATTCTCCAATACCACCCAATGGAAGCCAGTAATACTGCTTCACCGATTCCAAATATCCACCAGGGGAATCGAAGCGGAATGTAGGAGGTGGCTGCCTCCATTACATCCGGATTTTTCAACTCAAGCATCTCAAAAAGGGAGCAATGGGTGAGCATATGCTGCGAATAGTCAAACACAAACCCAAAGATCAGGATCAGGGAACCGAATATGAGTCCCATCCATACTTTTGGCGGAATACGTGATTCCATTCCGCTCTCTGCCCTGACCAGGATCACCATGGCCAAAAGGATCATGGTTATGGAGACCAGAATCGGCGAGAGAACCGGTCCTGTCCATGTGGTGGGAATCAGGAAAAGCACATCCCAGGTAAAGAGAGATTCAGGCCATCCCAGGAGCAGTTTCAGGAAGACATAATAAAAGATATCCCAGATGGCAAAACTGTAGATAAACCAGGCAAAACCTGTGCTAAATCGTTTGGCAGCTATGATTCCAAGGGTCACCAGCATCACCAGGGTAGCCACCTCCCTGAAAACTTCTGTAATAGCCAGCTTAGCCGGGATGGGGGATAGGGGAAATGCAAACCCATCCGTGTAGAGAATTTCTCTCAAATAAACCACCACAGCACTCTCCAGGAAACCCATGGCTATGGCAAAGGCGGTGATGGTGATAATCAGTTGCCTTAGTTTCATACTCAATATTACAGAAAAGAAACTTTTAAGTCCAGTCCCTGTATGTTTTTTTATTCCTGTTAAATGTGATCAATCAAGTTAGTTATTCTCCACCTGAATATCACGTATACTCTTAATAAGCTCCCCATCCAGTTCGATTTTAGCAATCAGCTGATAGTTCCCAGTCTCTTTTGGAATAATCAAGGAAGATTGGATGATCTGACTCCCATATGCCTCGATACTTATCTCATGTTCATTGGAAACTACTGATTGGGAGCTCTTCACCAGGGAAATCGTTAAGGTACCGCTCCATGTCGTTGGTAAATCATTGATGGCATAGATTTCAATGTCGGAGGTTTTACCCCCGGTAATCTTCTTCTCCCAGAAATTAACCATCAGTCCCACTGGAGCGAATGCAGGTTTTACATACTTGACAAATTCAGGCTCGTATGTTAGATTTTTGATATCGATGAAGTGATCGCTGGTTTGTCCCCGGGGTTCTTCCGGCCTAGAGTAGCCCAGCCCACAGAAATGAAGCACCCCTGCACACTTGCGATGGGCCCTCCAGTATTCGGTGAGCATCCCCAGATGACGGGTGTAGATTTGGATGCGTTCTTCGGTGGAGAGGTCTGACCCAAAGGCCACCTCATACACCTTGTCGGTTAAGGTAGTGGTGGAGCCATCCCGGTTTAACCAGAGCCAGGCATACTCATTAATAATGATGGGACTGGTATACCGGGTGCCATCTTCTCTTGGATCATGATCATTGGCCTCATTGTGGGGAATTCGAACTTCATTCAGCAAATCATTTAGAGGTCCTTTTTCGGAAGGGACTACCCCATGCTGATACTGGCTGAAGAGGTAGGGGTGGGATTCCATGGGATCCTCGGGGGTGATGGGTTTGGCCCATCCATTTTCCCATAGCCGGCTGGACAGATCCATGGGACGCACCAGGGCAGCAGCCTGTCCTGTTACCTCTGTGACTGACTCATTCTGGGCATCCCAGATAACAACCCCTGGATGGTTCCAACGTTCGGTCAGCCAGGCTCTGTATTCATTGGCTAGTTGAGAGGATGTTACTTCTGGATAGAGTTTATCCCAGTCGTACAGGGTCCAAACCGGATATTCATCCTGGATTAGTATCCCGAGGCTATCGGCTATTTCATACCAGCGCTCAGGAGGGAATCCGATGCAGTAACGGACGCTGTTCCAGTGCATCTCCTTAAATTTTTTGTGAAGTCTGATGACCCACGCATCCTCCCATGGAAGTCCTAAGCGATCCGGATCCTCAAAGAATCTCAGAATGCACACATTGGTCCCCCGCAAATAATACGGGTTTCCATTGAGCAAATAGGGAGTCCCTTCCGGATTTCTGGTAAAACTGCGCATCCCAAAGCGGGTGTTATAACTATCTCCCTCTGTACTTAACTCCAAAGTATATAAAAAGGGACTTTCAGGACTCCATAGATTAACTTCTGTCAGAGAAACCTCAAAATCGAGTGTAATAAGTTTCTCATCATTGTGATCATTCTGCTCAATTTTCCCGTTGGCTACCACCTTCCCGGAGGCAGTTTCCGTGATTAGATATCGAAGTTCTACAGCTTTTCCGGATGTATTTTGTTCAATCTGGGCAACAACTCGTACCAGGTCCTCCTTAATATTTGGTGCTGTTTGTACACTTTTTATATAAGGATAGCCTGTGGCGATCAGTTCCACATCGTCGTAAATGCCCGGGATGTATTTGGTCTTTTCAAAATCATGCCCTCCCATGACCGTATCGGGAAGATTGTTCTGGCACCCGACTGAAATAAGTAATTCATTTTCCTGATCCTCTCCATTCAGAAAAGGCTTGAGATCAAAATACCCAGGTGTGAAATTATAGAGATTTTCTCCCACAAAGGCCCCGTTCAGATATACTCTGGTGTGGTATTTGGCCTTGTTGATTTTAAGTCGGACAACCTCATCCCCGTCAATTTGAATTGATCTCTTATACCAGTATACCGCATTTTCATATGCCGTGTCCTGTGCATCGAGTGTTGGCGTGGCCATATCGATCAGTCCTGGTACAGGCCCTGTGGAAGGGAACTCCACGGGCAGATCCTTTGCATTGGTGGTTTTAGCAATATCCCACTCTCCATTCAGATCTATTTCAATGCGCTTTTCAGGATCTGCCAGAGTGCATCCGGAGGGGAACAGGGGTACAAAAAGAATCAGGAGAACAGTAAGCCGAAGCGACGAGGTGAAGTTTTTATCTGAAGTCATAAGATGGGATTCATCACTATTACCATAAAAATAGATCAAATTCTGGCAAAAAGGCAATACTACCAGTTTTAAGCTACTGAATGTGACTTTCCCGGAAGGAGTGATAGGCCCATGACCAGTCATTCTCTTCAGCAATTTGAATCACATCCTGAAGATAGCGATTGCCATCATTTCCTGTCCACCGGGGACAGCTGAACTCCCCCACAAAGATGGGAATCTCAGGACTCTCCTTGACCACCTCAGTCCTGACCTCCGGTTCATTTAGCAGGTCATAGGCTGCCAGAACACTTCCTTTGTCTGCATAACGCCTACTGATCTCATCCCAGAGTTCTATGATCAGGTCGTGGTATTTGAACTCCTTCCAGAAGGGATCTAGCATCACATCCACACCATACTCCTCGCACCACAATAAGACACTGTCGATTTAGCATGCAGAAACTTCCACAGGAGTAAAACAGAACCTGGAAGGCTTGGGAGATCTTTGCAGGGCCAATGATAGCCTCTTGCTTGTTGACACCGTAACCAGCATGGGCGGCATCCCTTTATACATTGACGACTGGAAGATCGATGCTGCTTATGCGGGGAGTCAGAAATGCTTGAGTTGCCCTCCGGGAATCTCTCCTCTGACCTTTGGAGAGAGGGCCATGAAAAAGATTAAGGAGAGAAAAGGAAAAGTAAAGAATTGGTACCTGGATCTCTCCCTGCTGGGTAGCTACTGGGGAAAAGAACGGACCTATCACCACACCGCTCCCATCAATATGAACTATGGTTTGTATGAGGCTTTAAGGCTGGTTTTGGAGGAGGGTTTAGAAAACCGCTGGGAGAGACACCAAAGCAATGCCGATTTACTGGTAGATGGTTTGAGGAAAATTGGACTTGAACCTTATGCGAAAGATGAAATTCGGCTTTCCAGTTTGATTACTGTGGGAGTCCCAGAAGGGGTAAATGCCAAAGATGTTACTTCAAAGCTCCTGAATGAGTATAACATTGAGATTGGAAATGGCCTTGGAGAACTTGCCGGAAAAGTCTGCCACTTCCTTAAAGCTTTTCTGCTCCGAGCCGGTGATCACAAAGGCTTTGTTCCGATGTCTTTTGCGTCTACCCAGGTGAATTTCTCCTTTCCCGCCGGGATAAAGATGGCATTGCGGGTTCTGATCTCATGGATCAATGTGCTTGTAAGATTTTGCTTAAAATATGAAGGGCGGAGGAAAGCATACGAAAGTCCTTTGTCCAGAATTAATTTTTCAATTTTGTGATGGGGGATGCCTTTCTGGTTCTCCACACCCTGAACAGACAGAAACACGATTTGGCGGATTTTCCTTGCAAGCATGGCATCCACAAAAGGCTCAAAATATTTTGAAATATCTGCCAATTGAGGTGGTCTGAGCAGGAAAACAATATCCACAGGTGTGATCGGCTGACTTGATCTCAAAGAGGCTCCTGATGATTTCATACCCAATGTTTCCACTGGCACCGGTAATCAATATGTTTATCATTCTATCCTGGAAATGTATTTGCACAAAGCATCAAAAATACTTTTTTTCCGGGATTTGGAAGGAATGATCGAAAATTACAAAGCACTTTGTACATTTACCTGATAAATCATGATATCATAGTCAGACATCAAATTCTGAACACATAAAACCTCACCGTATGAAAATCTACATCTCACTATTTATCTTCCTCTTAGGAACTTTAACAGGAAGCGCACAAACAAATTATCTCAACGAATCGGAAACCGAGTTCGAACAACGCATGCTTTGGTTTACTGATGCCAATTATGGGATGTTTATCCACTTTGGCTTGTATAGCCAGCTGGGTGGTATTTACGAAGGGAACGATGAAGGACGTTATGCAGAATGGATTCAGGCCAATCAACAAATCCCAAAATCAGACTATATTAAACTGATTGACACCTGGACACCGAAAAATTACAATGCAGATAAAATTGCAAAACTGGCTAAGAAGGCGGGTATGAATTACATTGTTATCACGAGCAAACACCACGAAGGATTCTGTTTGTTCGAGTCGGATTACACCGAATACGACATTGCCAACTCACCAATGGCGGGCCGCGACTTTATTCAGGAATTATCGGACGCCTGCAAAAAACACGGGCTGCATTTTGGAACTTATTACAGCATTATCGATTGGAACCATCCATCGCATGATATTCCTGATGCTGATGCCAAAGAGGTCGAGAAAAAACGCTGGCAAAATCCAACGCTGGTTGAAGGTAAAAAAGCTGAATATGTGCAGTATATGAAAAACCAGGTTAAAGAACTGATCGAAAAATACGACACAGAAATCTTGTGGTTCGATGGCGATTGGGCAGATTACTGGACCCTGGAAGATGGCGACGATTTGTATCAATATATCCGCGGATTGAAACCCGACATTATCATTAATAACCGGGTTTCAAAACGAGACATATTCAAAAAAGATTTCGGCACTCCTGAGCAGTTTCATCCTGATTCAACACTAAAACATTACTGGGAAGCGTGTTATACCATGAATGATTCATGGGGTTTCAAAGTAAAAGACAAGGATTGGAAAAGTCCCGAAGAAGTGTATGAAAAGCTTCAAGACATCAATGGGAAAGGTGGCAATTTCTTATTAAACGTTGGACCCGACGGGAACGGCAATGTGCCAAAAGAATCGGCTAAGATTTTAGTCGAAGTGGGAAAAATGTTAAAGTAAAGGATCCAGTTTTTCCGGGGTTTCAAAATCCGCCTCCATTTGATAGGGAAGCTTCCAGACCTGGCCTGTGAAATCGCCGAAATACAATTCTGAAATACTCATCCTCCCAGGATCGCCAGATGCCCAGAAAAAGCAGAACGGTGCTTTGTAATTCAGCGGTCTTCTTATGTATGCATGATTAAGGGGACTCGAATGGGTAACCTGCATTTTTTCCGACCACCTCTTTCCCTTATCCATACTTTCATAAATGACAATCTCACCACCCACCCCATAGGCTTGAGGAGGATTTCCGGTGGGGCCAACAATGCTCCATGTGGAATCACTCACATAGATGCTGCCCATGTCATAGTTGTGATCTGATTCGCAGACACGACTTCTGTGCCATTCCTGATTTCTGAGATAGCATACATACCAGGTATAAGGCGCGTTTTCTGGCCCGGGTTTATGACCACTGCTGGTCAGGAATAGACAGACCGGATTTCCACTCGAATCATAGCACATATCTTTCAAGTACACATTTTTCCCCTGAGAATGGTAGTCAAAAACCAGTGTCTTTGAATCCGGATCTTCCACAGGCAGTAGAATGGACTCCCCATGGACATTCTGCCAGGAGATTCCAAAATCTCGGGTTTCCAAATAATAGAGGTTGGTTCTGGTATCCACATTTCCGTTAAGATGGCGGGTGAAAAATGTTCCTGCAACTGCTCCTTGATCAAATACAGAACTGAGCTGGTAATGACCACTCAGGCTGTCATTCTGACCCCGTATTCCTGCGAGTTTCAGATCGTCCGACCAGAGGACTCCATCGGTGCTGGTCTCGAAATACAACTCCCTGATGCCCGTATATTTTGTAAAGAAATGGACAAACAATGAATCTGTGATCCAAATCTGAGGATAGGTAAAGGTTTCTTCGGTGACAATCTCAAAGTGTCCTGGATTGTAGGGTTCTTTGCTTTTCAGCTTAATCCCCGGCCTGCTGTTGCCCCGGCCACTTACGAAAACCCAAAGGTATCCCTGCTTGTCCATGGCAATGGAAGGATTGTCGTGTGGATCATTCACCCCCATTTTGTCATAGACCACTACGGGTTTTGACACCTTTAAGGTAAGGTGATCAAAGCTGCCGATCATGCAAAGTAAATGCCGCTCAGATTCACTGGTAGTTCCGCCATAAACAAAGAATGTTTTATCCACAGCCTCGGCATAGAGTGCCATGGGTCGATGCTTGGCGGTATAGGTGCCCAGTCCGCCTGAATACTTGTCTCCATATTCAAACTTCTGGTTTAGCTCGAACCAAATCCCTTTGTAACCGTCCACGGAGGTATTTCGCAAGCCCTGTCCAAAACTGCCGGGGATAACTATAAACAAACATATATAAAGGGTGAGTTTTCTCATGTTAAGCTATTTTGTTTGTCACTCTCAGGGACTTGCCCATGGGGGTGGAATTCCAATACTAATGTCAAAGATTTCATTTCCCATTAACCAGGTGACCAATACCACCACCAGAATTCCAATCATGTTCAGTAGGAATCCGGTTCTGACCATGGTGGTAATCTGGATCCGGTTTGTTCCAAAGATGATGGCATTGGGTGGTGTAGCAGTGGGTAGCATGAAAGCCAGCGAAGAAGCCAGGGTGGCAGGGATCATTAGCAGGAGTGGATTATTCCCACTGCTAATGGCAAGGCTGGCAAATACAGGTAACAACATCTGGGTGGAAGCTACATTGGATGTGAGTTCCGTCAGAAATGACATCAGTGCTACCACTGCAAGAAGGATCAGGTAGGGATGAACTTCTTTTGTCCAGAGCAGTTGTTCTCCAAACCAGATGGCCAGGCCCGATGACTGGAATCCCAGGGCCAAGGCAAATCCCCCTCCGAACAGTAAGACTATATTCCAGGGAATTCTTTGTGCAGTTTCCCAGTCCATAATCCTTTTTCCTTTATGGTTCCGTGATGGAACGATAAAAAGAATAATGGAAATGAATATGGCTACTGTACCATCGTTTATATACGAGGGGACCTTAAAAATCCGGGCCCATCCCGGGATAGAAAAACTTTTGAAATCAATGCCGGCCCGGGTGATCCATAAGAAGGCGAGAACCAGGAAAAGGACAAAGACGACCTTTTCCTCATGGCTGGTTTTTCCCAGTTCCTTGTAAACTTTTTTAAAATGTGAGCGATCGATATGCTCCCATGATTCTTTCGGTCTGTAAATAAAATAGATAACCAGGAAAACTGCCACCAGCATGACAGCCGATATGGGTAGTGCAAAAACCATCCAGCTGGTAAAGGAAATATCGGGTGCCCCGGGGTAAAGCAGGGTGAGAATTCTTGGACAAACCAGGTTAGTAGGTGATCCAACAAGGGTTGACATTCCTCCAATGGAGGCACTGTAGGCTATGGCCAGGAACAGACCTGTGGCATACTTTGAGATGGTTTTACCACTTAGATTCTCTTCAAGGCTTACTACGATTGAGAGCACAATTGGAATCATCATCATGGTGGTGGCGGTATTGCTGATCCACATGGATAGAAAGGCTGAAGTGAGCATAAAACCAATTAGGATTCGACCCGGGCTCACGCCTATCAGGACCAGAAGTTTTAGAGCGATCCGCTTATGAAGGTTCCATTTCTCCATGGCCAGGGCCATCATAAAACCTCCAATGAAAATAAATATGATGTGATTGATATAGACTTCCGAAACGGCTTTGCCGTCCAGAACCCCAAGGGCAGGGAATAGCACTATAGGTAAAAGTGCGGTGATTGCAAGCGGAACCGTTTCACTCACCCACCAGATGGCCATAAGAGCAGCCACTGCCAGGGTGGCTGTAACTTCGGGTTTTCCCGGTTCCAGGTCGGTGAATAACAGGATGCCAAGAAATGTGAAAATTCCAAGAAAGAAACCAATGAATCTCCTTTGCATGACCTCTAAACTACTATTAATCTATGGCTGGAGCAAAAGATTAAAAGCCATTTGTTAAGTTTATAAGGAAATATGTCAACTTAAATGATCCGATCATGACAACTAGCCGAAGGAACTTTTTCAAAACAACTGCCGTTGGTGCCCTGGGATCTGGGTTTTTATTACAAAGCTGTGATTCTGCCGATTCGGCGCGGAACCTCATTGATTATTCTAAACTGGACCAAATCCTGGCACAGCCGGTGCTGAAGAGGGAGCTCTTTCCTGAACCCGTGATTATTGACGAACTGGAGTTATTACGATTTGAAGATAATTTCATTTGCAGGGTGACTTCCGCCGAGGGAGCAGAAGGCCTCTCCGTGAGCAACAATGCCCATATGATCTCTTTATACCCAGTTTTTATGAATAGGCTTCAACCCTTTTTTCCAGGAAAGGATGCCAGGGATTGGGAAACCCTCCTGGAGGAGGTCTATGTATATAAGAGCAATTATAAAGTGCAAAACCTGGCTCTTTGGGTCCCACTGGCAACCATTGAATTCGCCGTGCTCGATATGCTGGGTAAGATTGCAGGTAAACCTATGGGCGAGCTGATTGGCTCGATTCATCATCCAAAAATAGCGGTATACCAGGCAAATAATTTCAGGGGAAAGACGGCCGAGGAGTCCCTGGAGGGCATTAAAAGACAGGTTGAGGAGACTGGAGCCAGGGCACTTAAGTTCAAGGTGGGTGGACGGATGAGTAAAAATGCTGACTATCCTGCCGGCAGATCGGATAAACTAATTCCCATGGTCAAGAAGGCTTTTGGAGATGAAATGACCATTTATGCCGATTCCAATGGGTCTTATGACGTTGAAGAAGCCATTCGCATCGGAAAATTGATGGAGGAGTACAACTACGATTTTTATGAAGAACCGGTGCCTTTTGACTGGTATGAAGAGACCCGACAGGTAGCTGATGCTCTAAAAATTCCCATTGCCGGTGGTGAGCAGGAACCCAGCATGCATAATTTCAGGTGGCTCATTGGGAATCATGCACTGGATATAGTTCAACCCGATATCTTTTATTTTGGGGGAATGATACGTTCCATGAAAGTGGCGAGGATGGCTGAAGCCTTGGGTAAAACCTGTGTCCCTCATATTTCTGGATCAGGACTCGGATACCTTTATATGATGCATTTTGTGTCGGCCGTTCCCAATGCAGGCCCTTTCCACGAATTCAAAGGATTTAACATGAGCATTCCCCTGGAGGGTCCGGATGCCTCACTGAGTAGTAATCACGGTACAGTGGAAGTTCCCACTGGTCCGGGTTTGGGTGTAAGCATTGACCCTGCTTATATAAGGAAACATCAGGTTGTAAGATCTTAACTATTTCTATGGATTTTTAAGTCCCGGAAGATCTGAAATTTCAGGATAAACCGAAAATAAACATAATAATTACAAGGTTAAGTAAAATATTATTATATTTATCCAGTGATTATAAGAGAGAATAGCGATACAATCCTTTCCAGGATAGGGCAGAATAAATCCTTAATTATTCTGGGGCCACGCCAATGTGGAAAAACAACCTTAATAAGAATGCTTTTAGACCAGGTTGACTCTCCTTTCATTTGGTTCAATGGAGATGATCCAGCAGATGCAAGAATGCTTGAAAATAGCTCAACAGAAAGATTAAAATCCTTAATTGGTAAAAATAAAATCATCGTTATTGATGAGGCTCAGGAGATAGATAAAATTGGAGTTACTGTAAAACTCATTATAGATTCCATTGATGATGTCACTCCAATAGTTTCGGGCTCATCTGCTTTTGAATTATCAAATAGATTAAATGAACCTTTAACCGGGCGGAAATATGAACATCATCTGTTCCCGTTCAGTTTCTCTGAAATGCTTATTGAGCATGGGTTAAAACAGGAGCTTCAGCAATTGGAGAACAGATTGATTTATGGCTCATATCCGGAAATTGTCACGAATCCCGGCAATGAAAAGGAGTTGTTGATCGAATTGACCTCCAGTTATCTTTATAAAGATGTTTTCAAGTATGGTAACATCCGAAAACCAAAAGAACTGGAAAAAATTGTCCAGTTGCTTGCATGGCAGGTCGGAAGCGAAGTTAATATCTCAGAGATTTCGCAATCCGCCGGTATTTCATTTGATACTGTGGAACGATATATTGACCTGTTGGAAAAAGCCTTTATCATCTTCCAGTTGCCGGCATTCTCCAGAAACTTGAGAAATGAAATTAGAAAGAACAAAAAGATTTATTTCTATGACAATGGCGTCCGCAACGCCATTATTGGTAACTATAGTTTACCTGAGAACAGAAATGACATTGGAGCGCTGTGGGAAAACTATCTAGTTTCGGAAAGGAAGAAATTCAATCATTACAGAGGGTTTTATGGTTTTGCTTATTTCTGGCGTACACAACAACAACAGGAGATAGATTATCTCGAAGAGATTGATGGAAAAATATCTGCTTTCGAATTCAAATGGAATCCAAATAAGAAACCGAGGCTCCCGCTCACTTTCACTCGAAATTATAAGGTTGAAACGAGTATGGTTGTCAATAGAGATAATCTTGAAGGTTTTTTAACCTGATCTTTAAAGTTTCAGAAGTTTAATTTCATTCGCTTTAAAAGGCCTGATTGTAAATTCCCAGGTAATCCATCACGGCCTCATCGCCTTGCAATGCATGGTCGGGCAGGGGGTGATCGGGATCAAAGACTTTGAGCTGGTCGGGTTCCAGGATTTTAACAAAGTCCTCCCTGTATCCATTGTCGTAGGGTAGCTTGCCGGGAGAAATCCCCAGGTGGTGCCCCAGAAAGTTATAGACAGCCACTCTTTTGGAGTATCCGTAATCGTGTTTCTCGCCCGCCAGGTGCACATTCTCCACTTTGTGCTCTGCATTATAAAGAGCATAGACCCTTTGGATGTAGGGGTATTCAATCCTGGGCGTATTCCTGGTCCAGTCCTGCCCGTTTGAGATCAGAATCATGGGTCGGGGAGCGCATAGTGCTGCAATTTCCACATTGTTGGTCTGGTGGTGATCGCTTTTGTGGACAGGCATGCCGCTTTCGCAGACACAGCCTCCAAAAAAATGTGCAGAAACCTGCACCACTGGCGCAGATACTGTGATCCGGTCATCAATGGCGGTCAATATAAATGACTGGGTGGCACCACCTGATCCTCCAGTTATGGCAATGCGTGAAGGATCCACATCAGGCCTGGACAACAGGTATTCAAGTACCCGGCGGCTGTTCCAGGTCTGTAATAACATGGCTATGGGCATCTTGTGGTTTACCTGGTGGGATTCACCGCGTCCGACCATATCATAGGCAAATACCACAGCTCCCATGCGGGCCAGGGCAGCACAGCGTGTCTGAACATCTGCTTTGAGCCTTTTGTCAGGGGCATGGCCATGGGGTGAGAGTACGGCTGGATTCTTTTCTGCTGGTTTAAGGGGCCGATAAAGGTTTCCGGTAATGTAGAATCCGGGAAAACTTTCAATGGCAATGTTCTCTACAATATACCCATCCATCTCCCGGGTGAAGTGGATAAGAGGATGAAAATCCCCTTTAATGTCAGGCATTTTTTCAAGTTGGATGCCTTTAATAATGCCCTGCCTGATGATGGAGGCCCGCTTTTCCCATGATTCCAGATCCTCCCATTTTGATGCAAACTCTTTCATCATCAAATTGGCCTGATCCTCGCTCCAGTGCGCTCCCATACAGAGCATGGATTCTTGGGTAAAGCTGTTTTGAGTAATAACCGTCAGCAGAAACAGAACGGAAACTTTTAGGGTCAGGAGTCTCATGGGCAAAAGGATTAGCAAACGACAAGATAGGAAAAAATAGATTTGAAACGGGTTCAGAAATTGAGGTGAGTGTGTGCGCACACATTTTTTTTTTGGTGGGGTGTAGTATTTGTTCTACTTTTGCAACCATCATGAAAGTTTTTATCTATAAGACCAAGGAGGAGCTGGGAGCGACTGCTGCCAGGAAAGGGGCTGAGCTGATCAGAAAAGCAATCAGGGAAAAAGGAGAAGCCACAATCATTGTTGCCACGGGGGCATCTCAATTTGAAATGCTGGATGAGTTGGTTCATGCAAAGGTGGATTGGACAAAGGTCACAGCTTTTCACCTGGATGAATACATAGGCATTCCTGTTACACATGGTGCTTCCTTTAGGAAATACCTGAAGGAGAGATTTGTGGATCGCATTCCCCTAAAGGATTTTCATTACATCAATGGTGAATCTGATGCGGAGACGGAGTGTGAAAGATTGGGAGAGCTGATCGCATCTCAGCCAGTGGATGTAGCGTTTATTGGTATTGGTGAAAACGGTCATCTGGCTTTTAACGATCCCCCGGCAGATTTCAAAACTGAAGAAGCTTATATTAAGGTGAACCTGGACCTTGAATGCAGGAATCAGCAATTTGGAGAGGGATGGTTTCCTTCTCTTGAACAGGTACCCGAAACGGCCATCAGCATGTCTGTGAATCAGATCCTGAAATCAGAAAACATTATCTGTTCGGTGCCAGATGAACGCAAAGCGGAAGCTGTTAAAAAAGCAGTGGAAACGGAAGTCTCTCCACAGATCCCCGCATCTGCATTAAAGACTCATAGGAAGACCTGGCTATTTCTGGATACTGGCTCTTCGTCACTCCTCCGAAGGATCTAGGGGGAGATTTTCCCTTGTATAGATCAAGAGGTTCATCAGTTGCTTTTTCTCAATCTTCTCTTTGTGAACAATGCTTCTGATCATGCTTTCCACAGCCAGGTAACCCTGGCGGTCGGCCTCCTCTTCTATGAGAAAATCAATGGATTCGTCCCTGACTCTCTTTATGTTTTGTTGAATCAGATCGTGGCCAATTAGCAGGGGCTTATGGTCAGATTTATACTTATTCAGGCTGTCTGCGATCTTGTAAACTCTTGAACCGGTCACATAAATGGCATGGGGAACTCCATTTGCCAGCAGGGTATGAAAATGCTGGTCGAGCTCTTCCTGGCTGTCGCTATCCTCAATTTCATAGGTCTTAAAGTTGTAATTATCCCGCAACTGCTTGTCTGAGAAGTAGTTCATAAAACCACTCTCCCTGGCCAGGAAGGAGTATACCTGATTCAGGTTTCTGGAAATATTAACCACCCATATTCTTTTTTGTCCCGGTATATGCCTGGTTACCTTGTGGGTTAGATTGGCCACTGTGGAACCCGATAATATGGGATCTTTACCGATAAAAGAGAGAGAGGGTAAACCCTGAATGTCAGAATCAATCAGAATAAATGGTTTGCCTTCCTGAAAGTAGGATCGTACCAGTCTTACACTCTCTTTATAGGTGGCTGGACTCATGATGATCCCATCTGTATTTTCTGCCAGCATTTGCATTCCTGCCTTATAAAACTCTTCGGGATTGTTATAGCTTAGCCTGAATGCATTGATCTGATAGCCTTGCTCGTTGTAGCGATCCAATGCGTGCTGAATTCCAGCGGTGGGTAGTTCCCAGTACTCTCCTTTTTTGTAAGCGGGCAGCAGAATACCCAGATTGAGCGGGTTTTTACTGGCAAGAACCCTGGCATTTACATTGGGCTTATAGTCGAGTTCCTTGATAATCTCAAGTATTCGTTTTTTCACCGGCTCTGATACCTTCCCCCGCTTGTGAATGACCCGGTCCACAGTTCCAATAGAACAGCCCGCCCTTGCAGCAATATCCTTAATTCTGATGTGGTTTCCGTTTTCACTCATAATTCAGGACTAATGTAGTTAAAAAAATGTAGATATGACAAAGTGTGTGTGCGGACACACATTTTATTTGGAAGGAGCGATAAATGTCATATATTTGCTATTCGTTTGGCAGATTTATGGCTTTTTTGTAAATTAATTGGATGGATATGAGGCAGGGATTCAGGAGAAGTGTAACATTTATGTTCATCCTGATGTTTGTTGGTGTTCAGTTAGCAAGCGCACAGACTCGCGGAGGAGTTAAAGGCGTTCTGAAAGATGCCCAGAGTGGGGAGGTTTTGATGTTTGCCAGTGTGTCTCTGAAAGGCACTAGCTCAGGAACCATTACCGAGGAAGACGGAAGGTACGAACTCTTAAATATTAAACCAGGTACATACACACTGGTATTCGGTTATCTGAGTTACCGATCTATTGAACAGGAGCTTGTGATCACAGCAGGTGAGGTCAAGACAATCGACGGGGCCCTTGAGATGGAATCCATTATGGGTGAGGAGGTTGTGATTACTGCCATGATGCGTGGACAAACAGCAGCCATGAACCAGCAGGTCAAATCCAACACCATTGTGAATGTGGTATCAAAGGAGAAGATCATGGAGTTACCAGATCAGAATGCAGCTGAAACAGTTGGACGGTTGCCTGGAGTATCACTGGTCAGGGATGGGGGTGAAGGTACAAAAGTGACACTCCGTGGACTTGCACCTCGTTTTAATACCATTACCATTGACGGTGAGAAAATTCCTTCCACCTCGGACCAGGACCGTTCTGTGGACTTGAGTATGTTCTCAACAGATGCACTTGCAGGAATTGAATTTTACAAGGCACTGCTTCCCGATATGGATGGGGATGCTATAGGCGGCAATATTAATTTTACATCCAGAACCGCATCAGGCGGATTTCATGGCAATGCCAGGGTGCAGACGGGGTACAATTCACTTTCCAAAGCTTTTGGGCAATACAAAGGGAGCGTTTTGTTTGAGAATCGCTTCTTTAACAACAGGCTTGGTGTAATTGTAGGTGGAGGTATGCAGAAAGCGGATCGGAGTTCCCACGGATATACAGGGGATTATTCAACCGAGCTTGGTACCAATTCAGATGGAGATTTAATATTTACGGTGAGTAAGCTCAATGTAGCCAAGGTGGAAGAAACCCGTTACAGGTACAATGCCAATACCACAATAGACTTGAAGCTGAATAATGGTTCCATCATGTTCTCCAGCAACTTCGGACAAACCAACCGCGAAGACAAGCGTTGGAGAAGAAGGTACAGGGTGGATGCCTCTTATCAGGAACATGACCTGAGGGAGCGGAACTCCACCAATCTGGTACTCTCCAACCGCCTTAGTGGAAAACATAAGTTTTTCGATCGCCTTGAATTTGACTGGGCAGGTTCATACTCCTTGTCGCAAAATAAAAAGCCCAATGTGAATACCCTTAGATTCAGGGAACTGGGAGCCTTTCGTGCAAACCCGGAGCTTAGCTACCAGGATATTGTGGATGGTGCCAAGAACAATGTGGATGCCACCTGGCTGAAGTGGGCCTATATTGATAGTTATGAGGTAAAGGATAATAACTATAGTCTTCAGGCCAATGGCAAATTGCCTTTTAGTATGGGCGATAAGGTGAATGGATATGTTAAAGCAGGAGGAAAATACCGACACAAGTATAGGGTGAATGATATAACCAGGCTCTGGACGCAGCATTTTGTGGGACAGGATATTATTGCCGATGAGAGGGAGAATCCGGACTGGGATATCAACTATAGCCAGAACTGGGTGCTGATGAATAGCTTTATGGGGAATCAGTATGATCCGGATTTCGGCCGCTTCTTTCAAGAGCGATTATACCTGGGACCGGGATCTGAAGATTTAAATGGCCCACTGATCGACCCGGGTAAAACTGCTGCCTTCAGGCATGATTATAGTGACTATTATGTGATAGAGCCTACCATTGATCTGTCAGACTATGAGGCAGGAGAGAATGTTACGGCAGGTTATGCAATGACCGGGTTCAGTTTTTTTGACCGGATTGATCTAATCGCCGGGATCAGGTACGAGAGGACCCAGAACAGCTACAAAAGTATATTCGGATCACCCCAGGTGGATGACGATGGAACGATTATTAATGTGACCGGATTGGTGGATACAGTGGGTAACCGGGTGCTGGACCAGTGGCTGCCCATGTTCCACCTGAAGTTTGACCTCTTTGAGTGGGCCAACCTGAGGCTGGCTGCTACCAAGTCCTTGAACAGACCCAATTTCTTTAGCCTTGTCCCCTGGGAGATTGTCAACCGGTCGGAGGGTACTGCAGAGCGGGGTGAGCCCAATCTGGCACATATGAGTGCCTGGAATTACGATGCCATCCTCTCCTTCTATGGCAAGTTTGGCCTCTTTACATTCGGAGGGTTCTATAAAGAGATTGAGAATATTGACTATACACTTACCTCGCGTATTTTTGAACCCTTAGACCCTATCTACGGCCTTACCCTCACCCGTCCGATAAATGCGGAAGGGGTATCCACCATACTTGGATTTGAGATGGATTTGCAGTCCAATTTCCGCTTCCTGCCATCGCCGTTTAATGGGATCGTGGTCTCGGCCAACTATACCCATCTTAAGTCGGAAACTTTATATCCTATTTCCATTATTGAGACCCTGGATGTTTTTCCATATACCTCTACGGTTACCGATACAGTAAGGAGCGGAAATATGCCTGGACAGGTGGATGATCTGTTCAATCTCTCCCTTGGATATGAAAGGAAAGGATTTAGTGCACGTATCTCTATGGTTTTTCAAGGATCAAGCCTCTTTGTGGATGAAGAGGGCGATATTGGAAAACTAGCCCGCAGCGTGGGGGCCATACCCGAGAAGGACAATTTTGTTGCTTCCTTCACACGTTGGGACCTGGTGGTAAAGCAGAAGATTAAGGATCATTTCGAAGTATTTCTCTATGTAAATAATTTATCCAATGTGAAGGAACGGACCTTTTTAGCGGGATCTGTGAATCAATTGCTGACCAGTAATTATGTATATGGCACAACCTTCGATATTGGATTTACCTACAGGTTTTAATGAAAACTACTATTTATATAAATAATTATTAATCAATTAAATCAATCAAATTATGAAAAAAATCTACTTAGTGTTTAGTGTTTTATTTGTAATGCTTGCATTCATGAATGTGACTGTTGACGCTCAGGTACGTTATGTGGATGTGGATCCGGGTATTGGTACCCTGAATGACTCCATAGCTCAGGATACGCTTGCCAATGGGGATAGAAATGATCCTGAGAATACAGTTTACCGTCTTCAAAGGGGACCGGAAGCATACTACGGCCTGACTGGTTCTTTATCCAACAGTGGTTATCCACTGACTATTATGGCTGCAGAAGGTGATGGCGCAAGGCCTTTTCTTCAACCTCGGGTTGTAGGAGATGAAGCTTCCAGACCATTCCGTCCAAAAGGAGATCTTCACCTGGTAGGATTGCATGTAACCAGCCAGGATGATTTGGGTGGTCTGGCCACCAGGATGATCAGGTGCAGCGCGGATGATATTAGAATTGTTGCGGAAGATTGCTGGTTTGACAAAGATGGCCAGTCCTTGATCAGAACCGATGATCCGGGACAGAGCTATTTTTTCACTAATTGCATCATTAGCAACATCGGACATCCCCAGAGCCCGGACAATGGCCGTGGGATCGATGACCGCGGAAATGATATTGACACCATAATGTTTGATAACTGTACCTGGTACAATATTACCGAACGGATTATCCGCGACGCTGGTGGAAACATCAAGTATGCCAATATTAATAACAATACAATGGTGAATATTGGTGAAATGGGATTGGATTTTGGTCCCAGCGAGAAGATCATTATGACCAATAACATTGTGATGAATGCAGGTTTTATTCCAATGAATGTGGCAAATGATGATTATTTACTGTCCGTTGATTCCATTGATGGCATGCCACCTGTGGTTACCATGACCAACAATACGGCGTATATGGATTCAACCAAGGTGGCTCCCTACCTGAATGATACGCTCGTATTTCTTCCATTTATGAATGCCACATTGATGTTTGCAACAGCTGGATCAGAGGAACTGAATGAAAACCTGAATATCGAATTTACTGATGGCCCCCCATTTAATGATTCATTGCTGATATACCACTTTAATCCCGATTTCAATGTGGACAATACTCCTTTCTGGGTAGAACCTGATGTGCCAGGTATTGGAGAGGGTGGAAATGGTCTGTATCATCTGGATGTTCCTTATGACTTTGGTTATGCCAATACCATTGCATTCTTTGGTGGAACTGATGGAATGCAGGGAGGTGACCGCAGATGGGAAGCTTCTCCAAGCGTTGGAGTGAACACACTGGTTGAGCAATCCATGGAATTGTCGGTCTATCCCATGCCTGCAAATCAGCAGTTAACCATTGATTTCTCCATTGAGAATGAAGCATTGGTTCAGATTGAAGTGTATAACCTGACTGGTGCAAGCGTTGCCAATGTGGTAAATGCGCATTATCCAGCAGGATCTCATTCATTCACCTGGAGCTTTGATGGCACTGTGGAGAATGGAATGTATATCCTCAGGATGAATGCTGGAGGTGCATCCTCTTCCACTAAGATTATTGTACAATAATCATATAGTCTTGTATAAATTACCGCTCCGGGAATATTACCGGAGCGGTTTTTTTTCATAAAATTTAAAATCCTTGCCCATCTTTTGAGAATATTCAGCGCCTATATGGCAATTCTAGGTGTGCTTGTTTTGATGTTTAATCCCCAAAAGGGTTATGCCCAATCCAAGCCCTGGGAAAGACCTGCAGAAATTGTAAGTCAAATCCGCCTGCCTATTATACCCAACAATGTGTTCAAATTATCCGCATATGGAGGGACTGGTGATGGAGTGAGTGATAACAAACCAGCCTTCGACCACGTGATCTCTGTTTGTATGGAGCAGGGCGGTGGAAAGATTGTAGTTGAACCCGGGACTTATGTGGTTAATGGCCCCATTCATCTGGGTAGTCATACAAATCTTCACCTGGAGGAGGGATCCCGACTGGTATTTGGCAGCAAGCCGGAAGACTATCTTCCCGTGGTGCTCAGCAGTTGGGAGGGAACCCGCGCTTATAACTATTCTCCATTTATTTATGCCCGGGGAGTTACAGACATATCTATAACAGGAAAGGGTGAGATTGATGGCAATGCCTCCACCACCTGGAACAGTTGGAAGCAGCTTCAGGACCCGGACAAGAAGTTAATCAGAAGTATGAACAACCAGGCAGTTCCCCTTTCGGAACGTATTTTTGGAGAGGGA